>Ga0075521_10000458_pt1 | contig 11951 bp, 12 predicted proteins | sample NGEPerD_FD_74785 | JGI IMG/M metagenome (GOLD analysis project Ga0075521, IMG submission 74785) | Arctic peat soil microbial communities from the Barrow Environmental Observatory site, Barrow, Alaska, USA - NGEE PermafrostAB12-D | ecosystem: Environmental > Terrestrial > Soil > Wetlands > Peat ...
ACCCTGCCCATCCGATTCAAAACGCGCTGCGCGGTGGCAATGTCCATCAGAACCAGGCCGCCCGCGTCGCTGGAATTCTTGAGAAGGCCGAGGACTTTATAGTCGCGGGTGCGATCGTTGATCTGCAGACGAATCCTATCGCCGGTTTTTGCTCCCAGATTGTCGCTCACCCAAACGCCGTCCTCGTCCGGGAGGTGCTGTGCGTCCCGGCCGGCGACCGAGCTCATGCCGGGAGAGTCAAGGTTCCCTGGATGCTCAGCGATGAGGTCGAGTCCGATGAGCGGGACAGTCTGGCTGGTCACCGCCACGACGGCATAGCCCTCGATTCGCGGGTGGATTGCTATCGGGTAAGGCAACCTTGCGAGCGTCCCGACTACGTCATCCGGCACTCCGCCGACCGCAGCAACTTCAAGATCGGCATTGCCAACCAGGGTCTCAATTGAGGAGCGAAAGGAACCCGCGGCGGCGTCGCCCGCCAGTTCGATTGCCAGCACGACCGCAACGCCAAGCGCAACCGCCAGCACGACCAGCGCGGTTCGCAGCGAGTCGCGGTAGAAGGGACGAACGATTAGCCGGTAAAACAATCGCGACAGCGGCATGCTACGAGCGCGTCACCTCCAGGATCTTGCCGTCCCGCATCTTAAGGATCGTGTTGGCAAGGTTGGCGGCCTCCAGGCTGTGGGTGGCCATGATGATGGCGGTATTTCGCTCCGACGCGATGCAGCGCAACAGTTCGAGGATGAGGTTTCCGGTAGTGGTGTCGAGATTGCCTGTCGGCTCATCCGCCAGCAGCAATCCGGGAGCGTGGACCATCGAGCGCGCAATGGCGACACGCTGCATCTGTCCGCCGGAAAGTTGATGAGGCATGCGTGAGCCGAGATCGCCTAGTTCCACCAGCTCAAGCTGCGCCTGACCACGTTCGCGGGTCACGGATTCGCCTGCGAGCAGCAACGGCAGTTCGACGTTTTCCAGCACAGTCAAGGTATTCAGCAACTGAAAGCCCTGAAAGATGAATCCCACCTTCTCGCGGCGAAGACGGGTCAAGCCGTTGTCATCCAGTTCGCTGGTGGAGCTGCCGTCCAGCACGACCCGTCCCGACGAGGGGAAGTCCATGGCGCCAGCGAGATTGAGCAGCGTGGACTTGCCGCATCCGCTGCGCCCTACCAACGCAACGAACTCACCTTGGCGGACGGACAGCGAGACACCGTTGAGGGCGTGCACGGGTTGCCCGTCAGTGACGTACGTCTTGGTCACGTCCTCGAGGCGCACTCGTTCCGCGCGGAGTTCCGACTCAGAGGGCGCTGGAAGATTCGATTGGCTGACAACCACGGTCACATTAGATCCATTGTGATGGTAGGGTGTTTGATTGTCGGGAGCAAATGAGAGAATCCTCCACAGCGTTGTTTACGTTTCCAAGATGCAATTGCTGCGATTACTGCCGATGAAATAGGTAATGCGAAACCATCCACTCCTGGCCGCCTGCGTAGCCAAAAAGTTCGGCGCAGGCCATGAAGAAGACGCGCCATCGTACCAGCCACTTGCGGGCCTCGCGCTCGCGGTCTCTGCCTCGCAGATGTGTGGCGTAGGTGTCGGCAAAAAGGTTGAAGATCTCAGAGCGGTGGCGGTCCATTTTCTGCAACCACGCCTCCGCAGTCTTCTGATAGTGACTGCCGTTGAGCCGCCAATGGTCCAAGACGTGAAGATCGCGCTGAAAATACAGCAGCAAATCGTCGCTGGGCATGATGCCGCCGGTGAAGAAGTGCCGTGCCATCCAGTCGCCGGCATCGCGCGCCTCAAACGGATACGCGAACTGCCTATGGGTGAAGATGTGGACGAAGAGCAGAGCGTCCGGCTTCATCCACGACGCGATGCGCGCTAGCAGGAAATCATAGTTCCGCATGTGCTCAAACATTTCCACCGAGACGATGCGATCATAAACCCCAGGCGCTTCGAAGCGGTTCATGTCGGCGGTGATGATCTGCAGATTGTGCAGCCCGCGTTCTGTGGCACGCGCATCGATGAACTGTTTTTGGGCGCAGGAGTTGGAGACCGCCGTAATGCGGCTGCTGGGGAACTTCTGAGCCATGTAGAGCGATAGCGATCCCCAACCGCAACCCAGCTCCAGTATCTCCTGCCCGTCTGCAAGGCGAGCGCGCTGACAGGTTAGTTCGAGCATGCCACGCTCGGCCTCGTCGAGAACGGTGACGCCGGGTTGCCACAGGGCGCTGCTGTACTTCAAGTGTCTGCCGAGTACGAATTCGAAGAAGCGCGCTGGAACCTCATAGTGCTGCTGATTAGCGGCATCGGTCGCAATCGCGACCGGACTGATCTTCAGTTGATGGACGAACTGCAACAGTTGAGCACGATTGCGTTCCGCGCTACCCTGGTCCGCTTCGCGCAGGCGCTGCACCAGTAGGCGGCGTATGCCAATGCGGATGAGCCAATCGGGCAGCAGGTCGCGCTCCAGCAAGTCGTCGAGACCCTTGGTTGAGGGGGATGCGGGAGGGGCAGTGAGATTCGGTTCGAGTGGAGTAGCTGTGCTCATAGAAAACTCAGTTCAGGATGCGGGTTGTGACTTAGGGAACCACGGAACGAATGCGCTGGTGGTCTGCTGATAACGCGAGTATTGCTCTCCCCGCGACCGCAGCGCCTGAGCCTCGGTGGCTGGAATGCCCGTGACGCGGAAGAGGAAGAACAGCATCAGGGCGGGGCAGACCAGGGAGAGCCAGCCCCACGGCGACGCCAGCGCGTAAACCGTCCACGCCACCCAGATGAACCATTCGAAGAAATAATTAGGATGCCGTGAATAGCGCCACAGGCCCCGCTGACAGACCTTACCGCGATTGGCAGGATCGCGCTTGAAGGCGGCGAGCTGCGCGTCGGCAATGCTCTCGCCCAAGATGGCGACTAACCAGAGGCCGATGCCGACGAACTCCAGCACCGACAAGTGGGGACCAGGATTGAGCGCCGCGAGCAAGATGGGCAACGAAAGCAGCACGTCCAGCACTGCCTGAAATTCAAAGAAGAAAAAGAAGCGGAGGGGAATGTTCTGTCCGTGCCAATCGCGGCGGATTTGCTGGTAGCGGCCATCTTCGGGCTCACTAGCGATCCGGCGGATGAGATGTAGAGCGAGCCGGATGCCCCAGAACGCAACCATCGCGGCCATGATCCATTTCCGCGCTCCAAATCCCGGTCCCTGCCAGGCATACCAGACAGCCAGCGTCACCAATCCAAGCGCCCAACCCACATCCACGATCCCCGCGTTGTGAACGCGCACGCTGATCAGCCAGATGACGAACATCAGCATGGCCAGGACTGCAGCTCCGACACCGGCGAGTTGGAGGGCGACACTCAACATTCGTTCAGGGCACCTCGACGATGCCGGGCACAATTGTTCTCGGATTGACCAGGTTGCGCGCCTCAGCCAGCTTGCCCACCAGCGGCGTAAGAATTCTGTAGATCAGGTAAATCGCCAGCGGAGCGATAATCGCCCAGACCGCAATGGCATGCACGGTCGCCACCCACAGCACTTGGATGGCATGCCACACACCGGTATGGATCATGGACATTATCTGCGGCAGCGAGAGCGAAAGGCGAGGAGCATGAAAGAGTATTTCTCCGGCCCGGATAAAGGGGAGCAGCAACATCAGTTGCAGGGGGTAAGCAAGGTAGTTCACGAGTTGCATGGCGGGAACATTCAGGCGCAGCCGCAGCGCGACGACGAGGCACAGCAAGGTCGTCCAGCCCAGGGCGGGAAACACACCCAGCACCAGCGCGAAAGCGACACTCAGGGCAATCTTCTCCGGCGTAAACCCCTGACGCAAAAGGTCGAGAATGGGCCGAACGATGCGGCGATGGAAGAAGGTCGGAATCATGCCGGATTACGCAAGAGAATGGCCGAGGCCGGTTGCTCCGGGCGCAGATTGAAGAGCTGGATCAGCACATAACTGGACATCGCGATGTTGCCCAACCCCATGATCGCAACAAACCAGACGATGCGCGCCGGCCAGCCGGTTTCCTTGTAGAACACCCAGGCATAGAAGGTGAGGAAGCCGAAGTAGGCGTCAAACAACGTGGCCACTGCCCATGGACTATGCGCCCAACTGAATTCATCTCCGCACAACACGATCGACTTGTGCAGGCTCACCCATGTTGTCATGCTGACCATGTAGATCAGGATTCCCGCGAACAGGAGTTTGAGTGCTAATTTCATCGAGTCTCAGTTACCCGCGCTCAGCAGGTCCAATTGGTGCTCAAAAGCGCGGAAGTCTTTCAGCACCAGCCAGCCGTGCTTCACGGCTTCTTCGGCCAGTCGCTGGTCGCCCACGCCGCCTATCCAAAGATGGGTACGCCGGCGAACTCCCTCCCGGATTTCCTGTAGTGCGGCAGTTACGGAGTCGGCCTTGGCCCCGCATACTCCCAGCAGGATCGCGTCGGCTTCGGTGCGGCGCGCCGCTTGCATAATCTCGCGTGCGGGCAGATTCGTTCCCAGGTGAATCGCGCCCAGTCCATTTGCGGCCGTCAGCATGGCTGCGGCCAAGACGCCAAAACCGTGGTGCTCATTTTCCGGAGTCGCCAGCAGCACTTTCGCCGGCGGATTCGGGGTCCCGTAAATTCTCAGCAGGGACACCAGCAGTCCGCTCAGTAGCTGCGTGACCATGTGTTCCTGCGCAATGGTGAAGCGGCCCTCGTGCCAGCGCTCTCCGGTGATGCGCATGAGCGGCAGCGCCAGTTCGTGAACTACGTCCCGAGGATTGGCCATTGCAGCAGAGAGGCGGTTGAGTTCGCGGTCGGCGCCGACATAATCGAACGCCTCAATGGTCTTCAGCAAAGGTCCCAGTATCGAGTCCGCCGCCCTGACCTTCCGTCGGCCCCTGACACCGGCGTCCACCAAGTTGTCCGTGCGACGGAGCAGCGCTTTCAGGTCGTCTTCCGCGACATCGGCCACCTGCCCGATGGCGTGACCGCGCGCCACCGCGTCCCGCAGGAGCAACAACCGTTGCACTTCCTTCTCGGAATAAATCCGCCCACGTGGGCTGCGCTGGGGCGTGACCGCGCCGTAACGGCGTTCCCAGGCTCGGATTGTGTCCAGGGGAACGCCCGTCAACTTGGCCACCGCGCCGATTGGATAGAAGGTTTCGCTCAAGACAGTCTCAGTCTAAACGATGCGCCGGGTTGTTGTCAAATAGTTGTCATGGACAAATGATTGACATCTTGACAACGGACGATTAGAACTGAATGGAAGCGAATCCGACTTTGCTACTTGGGCGTACTTATCAAGAGCTTCCCTCGGCAAACGACATATTCAGAAATCAAACGCGAGTTCTGCATTGAAAAAGAAAATTCGTCACTATCAGTTTGGCGCCGTCGCAGGCTTTGTGGCCCTGCATCTGGCAGTGCTGGGTGTGTTTTTCGTTAACTTCCGCTGGCAGTATCTCTTGCTCATGCTGTTCATGTACGTGGTGCGAATGTTTGGAGTCACGGCCGGCTACCACCGCTATTTCAGCCATCGCTCCTACAAGCTGAATCGCTTCTTCCAGTTCGCGATGGCCGTGCTGGCGCAGAGTTCGGGCCAGAAGAGTGTGCTGTGGTGGGCGGCCCACCATCGCGTGCATCATCGGCACTCCGACCAGCAGCCGGACGTGCATTCTCCGGGGCTGCGAGGTTTCTGGTGGGCGCACGCAGGTTGGGTCATCTCCAACGACTACGACGCATTTGATCCCAGCCTGATTCGTGATTTCGGGAAGTTTTCCGAGTTGTGCTGGCTTGACCGCTATCACTGGGCGCCAACCGCGCTGCTGGGCGCGACGATCTACCTGATTGGAGGCTTGGGCGCGTTCCTATGGGGCTATGTGCTGTCCACGGTACTGCTGTACCACGCGACTTTTTGCATTAACTCACTGGCGCATGTCTGGGGCACGCGGCGGTTCGACACCGCAGACGAAAGCCGCAATAACTTTGTGCTGGCGCTGATCACGCTGGGCGAGGGCTGGCACAACAATCATCACCGCTTCATGCATGCCTGCCGCCAGGGAATCCTGTGGTGGGAGGTGGATTTCACCTACTACGGTCTGCGCGTCCTGAACTGGATGGGAATCGCGCACGAGCTGCGCGGCGTTCGGCTGCCCCACAGCGAAGCCGAGGCAAGCACATGAGCCGCATCGCGGTGGTTGGTTCGGGCATATCGGGGATGGCGGCGGCCTATCTGCTAAGCCGCAAGCACGAGGTCCATCTGTTGGGGCGGGAAGATCGTCTGGGCGGGCACACCCATACGCACGCGATACCGACCAGTCGTGGCGTCACGCCGATTGATACCGGTTTTATTGTCCACAACGACCGCACCTATCCCAACCTGGTGAAGCTGTTCCAGAAGCTTGGCGTGGAGCGGCAGAAGAGCGACATGTCGTTCGGCGTTTCGTGCCAGAAGACCGGATTCGAGTACAGCAGCCGCGGGTTGGGCGGCTTGTTCGCGCAAAAAAGCAACTGGCTGCGCTTGCGGCACTACCGTTTCCTGCGGGAGATTCTCCGCTTCAATCGCGAAGCCCCGAAAGTGCTGGATGATCCCGCTGGCGCGACCATGACGCTGGGAGAGTGGACGAGGGCGAATGATTTTGGCGAGACTTTCAGCCGTTACTATCTGTTCCCGATGGCGGCTGCTGTCTGGTCGACATCGCCCGAGGAGGTCGAGGACTTTCCGGCCGTAACGCTGGTGCGCTTTTTCACCAACCATGGCTTTCTGGGCATTGACACTCATCCGCAATGGTACGCGGTGAAAGGTGGAAGCAGCCAATACATCGCGCCGTTGACCGCGCCCTACAAGGAACGCATCCGCACTGGTATCCAAGTATCCGGAATCACCCGCTCACACGGCGCAGTACAGGTCAAATACGCAGACGGCCGCACCGAGGCGTTTGACGAAATCGTCTTTGCCTGCCACGGGCCGCAGGTAATGGGACTGCTGTCCGATGCGACGCCCCAAGAACGTGCCGTGCTCGAAGGCTTCTCCACCAGCCGCAACGAGACGGTGTTGCACACTGACGAAAAACTGCTCCCGACGCGGCCGAACGCTCGCGCATCGTGGAATTACCACGTCGGAGATGATGATCGCGCGGTGACGCTGACTTATCACGTGAACCGATTGCAGAGCCTGGCGGCGCCGGAACCCTACTGTGTCACGCTGAACGCCACCAGCCGCATCAAGCCGGAGCGGATTCTTCGAGAGTTGACTTACTTCCATCCACTGATGACCTTGACGGCGATTCGGGGGCAGGCGCGCTGGCGGGAAATCAGCGGACAGAACCGCACTCACTTCTGCGGAGCTTACTGGTTCTACGGATTCCACGAAGACGGCCTGAATTCGGCCATTCGGGTAGCGCAATCGCTGGGAGTGGATTGGCGGCCGGAGGCGTGATGGAGAGCGCAATCTACTTCGGCACGCTGCGTCATCGCCGCTTTGGTCCGGCCCGCCACGCGTTTACCTACCCGTTGTTCATGGCCTACCTGGATGTCGACTGCATACCCGAGCTGATGCAGGTCTCTCGTCTGGCCAGCTACAACGGCTGGAACTGGGCGAGTTTCAATGAGGCCGACCACTTCGGTGAGGAAAGGAAGCCATTGCGTGAACGGTTGGTGGAGGATGCCGCGCAGCACGGCGTCAGTCTGCCAGACGGAAAGATCTTCTTGCTCACGCATCTGCGGTACCTGGGATACAACTTCAATCCGGTGTCGTTTTTCTACTGCCACGATGCGGCCGGCCGGCTGCAGCTCATCATGGCCGAGGTGAAGAACACCTTTGGCGAGACGCAAAACTACTGGCTGTCGGGTGCGTATCAGACGCGCGCCTCCGACACCTCGCGCAGCTACGAATTCGACAAGACCTTCCATGTTTCGCCATTCATCAGCATGGATTGCCGCTATCGCTGGACCTTCACCGCGCCAGACGAAGATCTCACGGTCCAGACCAACGTCGCGGAGAACAATAACTCCGTATTTGACGGCACGCTGAAGCTCACCCGGCGGCCGTGGTCGGCGAAATGGCTGCGCTACGCGCTTATGAACTTCCCGTGGGTAACAGCCAAGACCGTCGCGGCCATTCACTGGGAAGCGGTGCGCCTCTGGCTGAAGAAAGTTCCGGTCGTCCGTCATCCGGGGCACGGAAGTTTCACCCCCGCGAACACGCGCCCGGTGGGCGCATCTTGGAGCATCGAATGAAACGCTCGATATCAAAACGCTTGTTCCTCCAGTTGCTAAGTGGACTCAAGGAAGGATTTCTGGAACTGGTTTGCCCTGAGGAAACCTATAGTTTTGGTTCGCCGAACGCCGACCTGCGGGCGATGCTGGCCGTCCATAATGAACATTTTTACCGGCGCGCGCTTTTCGGTGGCGACACCGGCATGGGCGAGGCCTTCGTGGACGGAGACTGGTCGTCGCCAGACTTGGTCGCACTGGTAAGGCTTGCGGTCCGCAACCTGGATGAGGTGGAGAGTGGGAACAAGTTGTTCTCTGCGTTGAGTTCGATGGCCGATTCCGTACGCCATCGCTTGCGCGGCAACACCATGTCCGGCAGCCGGCGCAACATCAGCTACCACTATGATCTGGGGAACGACTTCTATCGCTTGTTCCTTGACTCCACGATGGCCTATTCTTGCGGCTGCTTCCGGTCGCCGGAAGACAGCCTGGAGCAAGCGCAGATCAACAAGTACGAGGGCATCTGCCGCAAGCTCGACTTGAAATCCTCCGATCATTTACTGGAGATTGGAACCGGATGGGGCGGGTTTGCGGCCTATGCGGCGAAAAGGTACGGCTGCCGTATTACCACCACTACCATCAGCCGCCAGCAGCACGACTATGCAAAGGAATTGTTTTCCGGTCTGGGAGCGGCCGGCGAGCGTATCACGCTTCTTCTGGAGGACTACCGAAACTTGCGCGGCCAGTTCGACAAGATCGTCAGCATCGAAATGTTCGAAGCCGTCGGCCTGCGATATTACGACACATACTTTGGGAGTTGCGACCGCCTGCTGAAGCCCGACGGCAGCATGGTTCTTCAGACCATCACCATCAACGAGCAGAAGTTTCGGGTGTACCGCAAGCGCTGCGACTGGATCCAGAAGTACATCTTCCCCGGTTCGGAACTGGCATCGGTGGCCGAGATTCTGCACAGCCTGGGGCGCTGCACTGGGCTTTCGCTCTTCCACGCCGAAGACATCGGCCTGCACTACGCTGAGACGCTGAAACACTGGCGTGAGCGGTTCCTGTTACATACGGAAGAGGTAAAGGCACAGGGATTTGACGAACGGTTCCTGCGTATCTGGGAGTATTACCTTAGCTACTGCGAGGGAGCCTTCCGCGAGCGCCATATCGGAGATATGCAGCTCGTGCTGACGAAACAAAGGGCCGCTGTGCCACTGGTAAACGGCGCCCTCGACAAGATCCGATCCGCAGTAATTTCCTGACGCCACTGGATAAAGAAGCCACAGCTGAGCAGGCAAATGCACGGACTGCCTCTTCCACACAACGTGGGTTCATGGAGACTAACGATCTTCTTGCTTACCGAAATTGTAGGGCGGCCACGGTCAGCCCATGTACAAGGCGTATGGGACGTGACCGCGTAGCGGGCCTTGCGTTCCGTTCACCCGTCACGCAGCTTGCGTGTAGCCCCTTTGTCGAATCTGCGCCGGTCGGCGATGCGACACGGCGGGCTCGCAATACGTAGTGCCCGGTCCTCGCTCGCTGACCATCACCTCTGAACCGCATCGCGTGATCGTATGAGTTGCATCGCAATCAGGGCAGAGCCAGTAGCAGTGATCGGTCAACTTGAAGTGCTGACTAGAGAAATTCGGCGGCGGCAGCAGGAACAGGCGGCCCTTGCTCAGCTCACGGAATTCAACATTGCACTCGAGATTGGCACATTTGGCTAGCATGGAGATTCCCTTAATCCGCTCGATTCATCCGGCAGTAGCGAACTCCGGTCCCCCGGGCTGCACGAGCGGTATAAATAAAAACGCGGGACCGTAATGGTTGAGGAAGTCCCTGAAACCAGGCCTAACAAGTATGCGGCGTTGGAGATTTGGTCTTACAACGGGCAAAACCCTGACTTGGCCTCATGGAACTCCTGTGCGATCGGAATTTGCTGGGAGTCACGTGTTTACTTGCACTTTTCGTGCCGCCAACTAGATACGGCATCCTAAGGGCTTAGCGTCCATTACAGCAGCCCGACTGGGTACAATCATCCGGAATAGGGAGTTTTTTGCTCTCCCGGTGCTTGGAGAGCATCCGATGACGGGTTGCATGAACTGTACTGAGTTACGTAGCTGTTCGAAATAGTCGAAGGATATTAGGAGCGCCTTGTGCGAGCAGGGATGGGACATACATGTTCCCATTCCCGCGCTTTCCCCAGCAATCGAATCCGTAACCGAGCGCCAAACTGGGGACGTTCTACTTGCTGATTTATGGGCACTCCCCGCTAATCGGAGCGGCTTCGAAGCGGGCCCTCCGAAAGACATAATAGAAAATCACGGCCAGGCCGAACCCTGGAGAAGCCTTTCGTGGTGCGGTTGTAGGCCCGGCGTCGTGGACATGTTTGCGAATACCTTTTCACCAAACTTCTGAAACGTCAACCCGAACTCGCCAATTTGCCGATCTAGCGAGCCCCAAGCCAGTGGTCGGCGTAGTCGTCACCTGGATTCTCAGGTCACCTGCCATCGACGAAAATCTATAATGGCCCCACGTTCTGGGAGCAAGGGCTGGGCATGAGTCAGGCACTTCGAGCCATGGTTACGGGAGGTGGTGGTTTTCTCGGGTCGAAGATCGTTTCGATGCTGCTCGCGGAAGGCTGCTCGGTCCAGAGCTTTTCGCGCAACGAATATCCGGAGCTCAAGGCGCGGGGAGTCGTATGTCATAGGGGAGACTTGGCGGATCGCCAGGCGGTTTCCGACGCCTTTCAAGACACGGACGTGGTTTTTCATGTTGCCGCCAAGGCGGGAATATGGGGCGAGTATTCCGAGTACTATGCTGCCAACGTCACCGGCACTCGCAACGTGATCGAGGCATGTCTGCGCAATCGCGTCGCCAAGCTCGTGTACACCAGCACGCCCAGCGTGGCTTTCGGCGGACGCGACGTTCGCAGCGCTAACGAGGAGGAGCCCCTTCCCAAAAAGTATCTCGCGCACTACCTCACCACTAAGGCCGCAGCCGAGCGGCTCGTGATCGAAGCCAACAGCAGTACTCTTGCGACGGTAACCCTTCGGCCTCATCTCATCTGGGGACCAGGCGACACCCAGCTTTTCCCGCGTATCGCGAAACGCCGTCTCGCGAATCGTTTGATGCTCGTCGGATCCGGTGACAATCTCGTCGATTCCACATTTATCGACAATGCGGCGCGCGCCCACCTGGTTGCTGCGCAGCGGCTGACTCCCGGTGGCCCTGTAGCCGGACGAGCGTATTTCATCTCACAGGGAGATCCTCGCCCGGTTCGATATCTGATAAACGCTATCCTTGAGACTGCCGGCCTGCCTCCCGTGAAGAGGTCGATTCCCTTGCCTGTTGCATACCTTGCGGCTTGCTTTCTGGAGCTAGGCTACAGCATGTTTCACGTTACAAATGAACCGCCAGTCACCCGTCTCTCGGTACTCGAGATGGGCCGCGATCACTATTTTGATATCTCTGCCGCGCGGCGGGATTTCGGCTATCACCCTGCCATCAGCATAGAAGAAGGCCTGGAGCGGATGCGATCGGCCTTCGCAAACGATCGCAGATCGCGATGAGCGCAGCCTTTCTTGGTTTGTCATCCCTCGTGCCTCCGCCGTCTTTCTTTCGTTTGTCATCACTCTCACTTACGGTTTGTCATCACGTCTATAACAACGACGGCGTTGTCAAGGGCATAGTTCGGCGTCGGCGCCGGGGTTTTTTCCCTCGCGCCATTTCGCTCTATTTGAAATCGACCACTTTGCATA
>Ga0075521_10000460_pt1 | contig 11941 bp, 13 predicted proteins | sample NGEPerD_FD_74785 | JGI IMG/M metagenome (GOLD analysis project Ga0075521, IMG submission 74785) | Arctic peat soil microbial communities from the Barrow Environmental Observatory site, Barrow, Alaska, USA - NGEE PermafrostAB12-D | ecosystem: Environmental > Terrestrial > Soil > Wetlands > Peat ...
GGGCGCCCGAGGCTCTCGTCGTCGCGGCCGACACGCTCGTGGTCCTCGAGAGCGTCACGCTCGGGAAGCCGAAAGACCGAGGCGACGCCCGGCGGATGCTCGCCGCGCTCGCGGGCCGCGCGCACGACGTCGTGACGGGCGTCGCCTGCGCGCATGGAGGCCGGATCGTATCGGGGCGCGAGACCACTCGCGTCGTCTTCGCGCCGATGAGCCCGGCCGAGATCGAGGCGTACGCCGCGACGGGGGAGCCCGACGACAAGGCGGGCGCCTACGCCGTGCAGGGGATCGGGAGTCTCTTCGTGGAGCGCGTGGAGGGCAGCCCCTCGAATGTCGTAGGCCTGCCGGTGCGGCTCCTCTACCGGCTCGCCGGGGAGCTGGGCGTCGATCTCGCGCTCAAACCCTGATCGCGGAGAACTCGCCGGACGTGTCGCGCGCGGCAGCGCGGGCGATCTGGAGGACGCCCGCGAAGACGAGGTCCCCGGTCAGGGTGGCGGCTCCGGCGCGCACCTTGAGCGGCCGGGGAGTGGGGCCCTTCCCCTCGCGCCATGGCTTGAACGTCTCGCCGAGGCGCGCCACTTTCAGCTTGCAGGCCTCGAGGTCGGCCTCGACGAGGAGCGCGAGGAACTCGTCGTCCTCCCAGCGGAAGAGAAAGTCCGTCAGGCGCAGATTCGTGAGGAGCGTGTTCGTGATCGTGCGCACGACGCCGTCGACGGTGGAGGCCGGCTCGGCGTGCACGAACGCGTCCCAGTCCGACAGGACGACGGACATGACGGATAGCACGACCCCGTGACGCCGCGCCCGCTCCAGCTCGCGTTCGATGATCTCGTCGAAGAAGGCGCGGCTGTAGGCGCCCGAGTGAGGGTCCCGGATGAGAAGCGCGACACCCATGCCGGAATCCTACCCTGACAGGCGGGGGACCAGGCGGAGGCCGAGGCGGAGTTTTTTCCTCGAGGGGTCTATCGTAGTCTGACACCCCGTGAAGCCGCCGAAGAGCCCCCCGCCCCTGCCCCTCGCCGAATTCGTCGCGGCGGCGCGCGGCAGCGTTCCGGCCGATCTCGTCCTCAAGAACGCCCGCATCGTGAACGTCCTCACGGGCGAGATCCACGACGGAACCGTCGGCGTGAAAGGCGACCGGATTCTCGGCTTCGGGGATTACCGCGCCGCCCGGAGAGACGACGAGATCGACCTCGGGGGCGCCTACGTCGCGCCCGCGCTCTGGGACGCGCATATCCACATCGAATCCACGATGACGACGCCGGCGACGTTCGCGCGCCTCGCGGCCGCGCACGGTACCGCGGCGGCGATCACGGACCCGCACGAGATCGCGAATGTGAGGGGCGTGCCGGGGATCAGGGCCTTCCTCGATGCCGCTTCGGAACTCCCCGTGGACGTCTTCGTCATGCTGCCGTCCTGCGTGCCGTCCACGCATCTCGAGACGGCGGGCGCCGTGCTCTCGGCGTCCGACCTCGCGCCGCTTTACGACCTGCCGAACGTCCTCGGGCTCGCCGAAATGATGAATGTGCCCGGCTTTCTCTTCGGTGACCCCGGCGTCGCCCGCAAGGTCGAAGACGCGCGCCGCCGCGGCGTCCCGATCGACGGCCACTCGCCGCTCCTTTCGGGGCTGGACCTGAACGCGTACATCGGGGCCGGCATGCGCTCGGACCACGAGTGTCTCTCGCGCGCCGAAGCGCACGAGAAGGTCCGGCGCGGCATGGACATCTGGATCCGGGAGGGGACGGCGGCGAAAAACCTCGACGACCTCCTGCCGCTCGTCACGCCGGCGAATTCCGAGCGCTTCGCTTTCGCGACAGACGACCGGCACCCGTGGGATCTCCTCGCGCACGGGCACCTCGACCACCACGTGCGCCGGTCCATCGCGCTCGGCCTCGACCCGGTGATCGCCATTCGCCTTGCCTCCTGGTCGTGCGCCCGGCACTACGGGTTCACAGACCGCGCCGCCGTCGCGCCCGGCTTCCGGGCCGACCTGCTGACGTTCGAGCGGCTGGACGATTTCCGGCCCGACCTCGTCGTCCTCGGCGGGCGCCGCGTCGCGGTGGGCGGCCGCCTCCTCGAGGAGATCCCGGGCGCGCCCATGGAGGAAGGCCCCGGTTTCCGCGTCGACGGCTTCGACCGCTCGCGGCTCCGGATCGCCGCCCTCGAGGGCGCTTCGCTGCGTGTCATCGAGGTGCGGGCGGGCTCGCTCGCGACGGGCGCGTCGACGGCGCCCGCGTGCCTCGTGGACGGCGCGGCCGCGGCGGACGCCTCGCGCGACCTCCTGAAGCTCGCGGTCGTCGAGCGGCACCGCGGCACGGGCAACGTCGGCGTGGCGTTCGCCCGCGGCTTCGGCCTGAAGCGCGGCGCCATCGCGTCGTCGGTCGCGCACGATTCGCACAACGTCGTCGTCGTGGGTGCAGACGACGCGTCGATGGAGACGGCCGTGCGCCGTGTCGCGGCGATCGGGGGTGGAGTCGTCGTGGCGGACGGCGCGCAATCTCTCGCCGAGGTCCCCCTGCCGGTCGCCGGGTTGATGTCGAACGAGCCGATGGCCGACGTGGATGCCTTGGAGCGCCGCGCGAACGAGGCTGCGCACGCCCTCGGCGGCAGCATGGATCACCCTTTCATGACGCTCGCGTTCCTCGCGCTGCCCGTCATCCCGGAGCTCAAGCTCACGGACAAGGGGCTCGTCGACGTTCTGAAGTTCGACTTCGTCGCGCCCGTCGCCTGAGGGGGGAGCTGGTCAGTTCGTCCAGGGACCGCCGCGGCGGGACATCCCGCGCTGCTGGCGGTGCGCCGCGATCCAGCCGTCCAGCTTCGCCTTCTGCTCGGGCGTGAGGACGGCTTCGATCTGGGTCCTGACGGCCTTCATCTTCGCGGCGGCAGCCTGGCCGTCCGCCCGCACCTTCAGGAACGCGGCGCCGACGGCGGCGGGGTCCGGGTTCGCGTACGCAGCGGCGGCTCTCAGGGCGGCGCGGTTCGCCTGGACCTGGGCGCGGAAAGCCATCCCCTCGGTCCTCTGCGACGCGAAGATCTCCTTGACCTTCGTCTTCTGGGCGTCGGTCAGGTCGAGGATCGCCATTGCCTCGCGGATCCCGCGGGCGAATCGCTCGTGTCCGGGCCCGGGCCGGGACTGGGCGAGAGCGGCCCCGGCGGCGAGCGCGCCGGCCAAGAGCAGGGCCGCAGTCCCGAAAAACCTCTTCTGAAAGGGTTTGTACGTCATGTCGTCCTCCCGGCGGGCGTGCCGGCCGCCGACGGTGATAAGACGCGCGAATCCCGCAGGCGTTTACAGGGCGCTAGAAACGCTCCCCGACGAGGACGATCGCACCCGTGGGTTTCGGGACGCCGCCCTTCGGCTCGACGGAGACCGCGAACTTCACGGGAGCCTCGCCGAGGTTCTCCTGCGGGGAAATGGGAATGACGGTCGCGCCGCCTTCGCGCGCGTCGAACGTGCCGGCGGGGACGGGCTGGTCGCCCACGAACGTCCACAGTTCGTAGCTCTTCTCGAGCGGCAGCGGCGGGAGGCCGCTGACCCAGAGGATTCCCTGCTTCGATTCGGGATGCCAAAGGAGCCTCGCCTTCGCGGTCGAGTTCGACTCGGGACCCTTCAGGAGGGCGAGCAGGACACGAGGATCCTTCAGCCACGCGAGCTCGGCTTCCTTCGCCTGTAGGTCGCGATCCTTGTCGTAGAGCATTCCTTCGAGCTGGGCGACGTTCGTGCGCGTGGCGCCGAGGTCGGCGCGCGTCGCGTACCAGAGCGCCGCAAACGCCGCGGCGAGCATGAACGAAGCGGCGACGCCGAGCGCCCAGGCCATGGTCGCGAGGCCGCGGTCCGGCATTCCGATAGAGGTCCGGCGCGGGGGAGCGCTCGGGGTCTGGCTCCGGATCTGCCAGAGAATGCGCTCCTTCAGCTCGGGCGGCGGCGTGGTTTCGGGCGCCGCCGGGGCGCCCTCGTCCGTGGCGTCGAGCTCGGCTTCGAGGGCGTCGCACCACGTCGCGAGTTCGGTCGCGAAGAGGGAAGCTCGGGGGTGGATGCGGTCGTCAGCCACGGCCCGCCCCTCCTTCCCCAGCGATCGCCTTGAGCTTCGTGAGGCCCGAACGCGTCCGGCTCTTCACCGTGCCGAGAGGCTCGTTCAGGCGCGCGGCGATCTCCTCCTGCGTGTAGCCGTCGAAGTACGCGAGGCGGAGGACGGCCTGCTCGTTCTCGGACAGCTTTTCGAGACATCGAGAGACGTAGTCGCGCAGCGCGGCGGTTTCCTGACCGCCGTCGCCGGCGCCGGCGCGGTCGAGCGACTCGTCCGGAGCCGCGGAAAAGCGCTGCTCGATGGAGTGGCGGCTCCGCCAGCGGTCGAGCGCCCGGCTGCGCGCGATCGTGAAGAGCCACGTCTTCACCGACGCGCGTGTCGCGTCGAACCGGCGCGCGTCGCGCCACACCTGGATGAAGGCTTCCTGAAGCACGTCTTCGGCATCCCTCGCGTCCTTCAGGATACGAACGCAGAAGCCGAAAAGGACCGGTGCGTACCGGTCGTAGAAAAGGCCGAACGCGTCCCGGTCGCCCGCGGCGATCCGCGCGAAAAGCTCGGGGTCGGCCGGCGTGCTCACGATGAGACCGCGGGCAGCGTGCCCGCCCGGCCGGAATGTGTCAAGCACCTCGGTGGATACGAAGTCCTTCCCGAGCGCGGATTGACGCTGCCGGACGGGGCCGGTACCGTCGTCCCATGTCGAAGAGAAAGCTCTCCAACGCGGGCGGCCAGCCGCCGCTGCCGTTCGATGCCGAGATCCCGCTTCCCGAGGAGGCCCGGCGCCGGTACCTGAACTACGCGCTCTCGGTCATCACGTCGCGCGCCCTGCCGGACGTGCGCGACGGGCTCAAACCCGTACAGCGCCGCATCCTCTTCGCGATGTTCCAGAACCTCCACCTGACGCCGGACGCGAAGTTCAAGAAGTCCGCGACCGTCGTAGGTGACGTCATCGGCAAGTACCACCCGCACGGGGACGTCGCGATCTACGACGCGATGGTGCGCATGGCGCAGCCCTTTTCGCTTCGCGCGCCGCTCGTGGACGGGCATGGCAACTTCGGCTCGCTCGACGGCGACGCCGCGGCCGCCTACCGGTACACGGAGGCCCGCCTGAAGCCTCTCGCGATCGAGCTTCTCTCGGAGATCCGCAGGAAGACGGTCGACTGGCGCCCGAACTTCGACGGCGTCCACTTCGAGCCCGTGGTCCTGCCGGCGCGCTTCCCGAACCTCCTCGTCAACGGCGCGACGGGCATCGCGGTCGGCATGGCGACCTCGATCCCGCCGCACAACCCAGTCGAGGTGCTCGATGCCGCGATCGCGGCCGTGGACGACCGCGAGTCGGACCCGCTGCGCTTCATCAAGGGCCCGGACTTTCCGACGGGCGGCCTGCTCGTCTCCGGCAAGCGTGAGCTGCGCGCGATTTACGAGAGCGGACAAGGCACGCTGAAGCTGCGCGGCGAGTGGGAGGTCGAGGAGGGCGCCCGCGGGGCCCGGACGATCGTCGTCACGTCGATCCCGTACGCGCAGGAGAAGGCGGGTCTCGTCGCGAAGATCGCGGACGTCATCCTCGAACGGCGGCTCGCGTCCCTCCTCGACGTGCGCGACGAGTCCACCGAGGACGTGCGCATCGTCCTCGAGATCAAGCGCGAGGCCGACCCCGCGCTCGTCATGACGTATCTGTACAAGCACACCCCGCTCGAAACGACGGTGCCCGTGAACCTGACGTGCCTCGTGCCGACGGCCAGGCCAGAGGTGTGCGAACCGGCGCGGCTTCCACTCGCCGCGATCCTCCGACATTTCCTCGACTTCCGGCTCGAGACGGTCCGGCGAAGGTTCCTCCACGACCTCGAGGAGCTGAAGCGGCGCCTCCACCTCCTCGAGGGTTTCCTCGTCATCTACGACGCGCTCGACGAGGCGATCCGCATCATCCGCAAGTCCGACGGAAAGGCCGACGCCGCCGGCAAGCTCATGGTGCGCTTCTCCCTCGACGAGGAGCAGGTCGAGGCGATCCTCGAGACGAAGCTCTACAAGCTCGCGCGCCTCGAGATCGACGCGATCCGCGCCGAGCTGAAGGAAAAGACGGCCGAGGCGGCCATCATCGAGGCGATCCTGAAGTCGCCGAAGAAGCTCTGGAACGAGGTGAAAGGCGAGCTCGCCGAGGTGCGTGAGACGCTCGTCGGCGAAAAGCGCCGGACGAAGGTCCTAGCGAGCATCGAGGAGCCGACGTACGACGCCGAGGCGTTCATCCAGCACGAGGACACGTACGCCGTCGTGTCGCAGGACGGCTGGCTGAAGCGCCAGCGCGAGATGAAGGATCCGAAGTCCACGCGCCTGAGAGAAGGCGACGAGGTGCTCGCCGTGTTGCAGGGCTCGACGAAGGAGGCGGCCGTCCTCTTCTCGAATCGCGGCACCGCGTATGTCCTGAAGCTCAACGACGTGCCGCCGTCGACCGGCTACGGCGAGCCGGTGCAGAAGGTCTTCAGGTTCGGAGACGGCGAACGCGTCGTCGCGGCGCTCTCCCTCGATCCGCGGCTCATGCCCGAGAAGAACGTGCTCCTCCTCGCCGCCACGCGCCGCGGCCTCGTCCTGAGGTTCTCGCTCGACCCGTTCCGCGAGGTAACGACGCGCGCCGGGCGGCGCTTCGCGAAGCCCGCCAAGGGCGACGAGATCGCCTCAGTCTTCGTGGCCGAGGAGAAAGACCTCGTGGCCCTCGCGTCGGAGAAGGGCCGCGCGATCCTGTTCCCGGCGAACGAGGTGCCCGTCCTCGCGGGGCCGGGGAAGGGCGTCCTCGGCTTCAAGCTCGCGCCGGACGACCGCCTCGTCGGCGCGGCGCTGTTCGGCGACGACGAGAGACGGGCGACCCTCACGCTCGTGAACGGCAAGGGAACCGAGCACACGATCACGCGCCGGCACACCCCGGTCTCGCGCGGCGGCAAGGGCTTCGAGCTGATCAAGCGCGACCGGCTCGTGAAAGCGCTCCCTCCCGAGCTCGTTCTCGTAGACTTCGAGGGGAAGGGGGGCTGATGGAGGTCGTCCTCGCCGAGAAGTACGGGTTCTGCGCCGGAGTGCGCGTCGCGGACAAGCTCGTCCGCCTCGCCGCCAAGAAGGGCCAGAAGGGCGCGATCTTCGGGCAGGTCGTGCACAACGAAAGCGTTGAGAGCGAAATGGCCCGGCTCGGCTTTCCCACGGTGCACGATCTCGAAGCCGCGAAGGCGCACGATAAGCGCGTCGTCTTCTCGGCGCACGGCGTCGCGCCGTCCGTGCGCGCCGAGGCGGCGTCGCTGGGCCTCGCGACGATCGACACGACGTGCAAGTTCGTGACGGACATCCACCGGGAGATCATGAGGTCGCTCGACGACGGCTGTTTCATCGCGCTCCTGGGCCAGGCCGACCACCGCGAGGTCGTGGGGTACACGAAGGATCTCGACCCAGCGCGCTACCGCGTCTTCTACCGGCTCGAGGAGGTCACGTCCTTCGACTGGTCGGGTGTTCCGCGCGTGAAGATCGTCTTTCAGACCACGATCAACTCCGAGTCGTTCGCGCCGCACGTGGAGGAGATCCGCCGGCGCGTCCTCGACACGCGCATCGCCGACACAATCTGTTACGCGACGAAGGAGAACCAGGACGCCCTGCGCGTCCTCTGCAACGATCCCGCGATCGACGCGATCGTCGTCATCGGTGGGAAGAACAGCAAAAACACGAAAGAGCTCGCGCGGATCGCGCAGGCGAAAAAGCCGACGTTCCTGATCGGCACGGCCGTGGAGCTCGACCTCGCCAGGTTCGCCGGGATGAAGAAGGTCGGCGTCTCGGCGGGAGCGTCGACGCCCGACTACGACGTCGAGGCCGTGGTCGAGAAGCTCGAAGCGCTCTGAGCGGCGCGGGAGTCATCCGGGCGCCACTCGCTCGTACGAGCGTGATCCAACTGCACTAAACGAGGTCGGACTCCCCGCGAAACCTGACGACCGCGTAACTTCCCTTGACATCGCGTCGTTATGAACATATGTTCATAACGACCAGCGGGAAGGACACCGTTGGAGAAGGAACCGTGCCCAGACCCACGCAACTTCGTCAAGTCTCGCTCCAGCCTTCCATCAAGGCTTTCAAGCCGATTGGGATCCCGTTGCGGCAGCTTGAGATCCTCTCGCTTCAGCTCGACGAGCTGGAGGCCATCCGGCTGACGGATCAGGAAGGTCTCTACCAGGAGGAGGCGGCCGCGAGGATGGGCGTCTCACGCGTGACGTTCGGCCGGATCCTCAGGGAAGCCCACGAGAAGGTGGCCGAGGCGCTCCTGGAAGGGAAGGCGCTCGTCATCGGAGAAGGGCCCGTTAGGTTTGCTCCGGGCGCGCGCGGGGTCTGCGCGGTGCATGGAGGTCCCCGCCGGCGCGGCCGCGCCTGCCGGTGCGGGCGTGATCCCGATTCGGTGCGGCAAGGAGAAAACACATGATGAACGAGAACGATTTTTGTGGTCGTGGCCGGTGCTTCGGCGGCGGACGCAGCGAGCACTTCGCCACAGGTGGCCGCGGACGAGCCGAGTGCTGCCGCGGAGACGGCTCCCGCTGGGATCTCATGGAGATGCTCGAGCGGCGGGTCGCGAACCTCGAAGCGCACGTCACGGTCCAGCCCGAGCCTCCCGGCGGCGATCAAGGAGCCTGAGATGGGTGAGAAGGTGAAGATCGGAATCGTCATCTGCGGCCGGTACGGAACCTGCGCGGGCGGGAAGTGCTTCCGGGCCCTCCGCGAGCGGGAGGGGGCGTTCGCCGCCTATGCCGGGCGCGACGTGGAGCTCGTCGGCTTCGCGACCTGCGGCGGCTGTCCCGGCGGCAACATCGAGTACGCCCCCGACGAGATGAAGAGAAACGGCGCCGAGGTGATCCACCTCGCCACGGGCTTCGTCGTCGGCTATCCGCCCTGCCCGCACCTCGACCACTTCGTCCGGATGATTCCGGAGAAGTTCGGCCTGAAGGTCGTCGTGGGAACTCACCCGATCCCGCAGAAGTACTACAGGATCCACCAGAGTCTGGGAACATGGGAAGACCCGCATTGGCCGGAACTCCTGAAGCCGACGCTCGGAGACGAGTCCGTGCGGCTCGCCTACGACTAAAGGAGGCAACGATGGGAAGCAGGGGACTCCAGATCATCGGGATGGACGTGAAGGAGCTGCTTCGGATGCTCAACGCGGCTTACGCGAGCGAGTGGCTCGCGTACCACCAATACTGGCTCGGGGCCAGGCTCGTGAAGGGGCCGATGAAGGACGCGATCGCCGCGGAGCTGACGCTTCACGCCACGGAGGAGCTGGGCCACGCCACGCTCCTCACGGGCCGGATCATCCAGCTCGGCGGAACGCCGGTCGTCGACCCGAAGGAATGGTTCGCGCTGAGCCCGTGCGCCTACGACGCTCCCGCCGACCCCTACGTCTCGGTGGTCCTCGATCAGAACATCGCGGGCGAGCAGTGCGCCATCACGGTCTACAACCAGCTGATGAACGCGACGAAGGACAAGGACATGGTCACGTACAACCTCGCCCTCACCATTCTCGAGCAGGAGGTCGAGCACGAGGAGGACCTCCAGAGCCTCAAGGAAGACCTCGAGCTGATGGTGACCCGCGGGAGCCGGTAGGGCCGCGAGTTGCCGAGAGATTCCAAAGGTCAACCGGCACCATGCACAACGACTGACGAAGGAGATCCCATCATGAAGGTCTGCTTTCCCGTGACCCGCGACCTCGGGCTCGACAGCCCGGTCTCGTCCCACTTCGGCTCCGCCCCGGCGTTCGTCCTCGTGGATACCGCTTCGAACGACGCACGCACGCTCAGCAACACCCGCGTCGAGCACGAACACGGCGCCTGCCGCCCGCTCGACGGTCTCGCCGGCCAGGAGATCGACGCCGTCGTCGTCGGTGGAATCGGACCCGGGGCGCTCGAGAAGCTGCGCGGTGCGGGAATCGCGGTCCTGAAGGCGGCCGCGTCGACGGTTCGCGGATGTCTCGACGGGATCGCGAAGGGCGAGGCGCCCCTGTTCGCGGACCGCGAGGCCTGCGCCTCTCACGGGCACGAGCACGGGGGCCTGCCCGTCCTGCGCTGACGGCCCCGGCCGGTCAGCAGCCGCCCTGGGTCTTCTTGCCCGGCAGCCGAGGTCGATAGCCGCAATTGGCGAATGACCTGAGTCAGGTGTCTCATGAACCATGGAAGCTCGGGGCGGTTCATTTGATGCAGCTGAATCAGAGCACAGGTCATCGACGTGCGATCAAGCTGAACATGGATAAGAAGGTCACTTATCGACAACGTGGGTTTTGCCACCCGGATCCGAAACGGCGAGGGCTGCTGATGCGCCCCGCCTCCATACGAGAGGAGTTCCTCATGACGTCTTTGCGCAAATGGAGTCGATTCTTTCCCGTCCTCCTCGTCCTCGGCCTCGCGGCGCCCGCGTTCGCGGCCGACCTTCTCCCATCGGTCGTGTCGACCGCGGCGCTCGCCGAGCGCCTCTCGACCCCCGGCAGCGTCGTGCTCCTGGACGCGCGCCCGGGGCTGAAGCCGTATCTCACCGGCCACCTGCCCGGCGCGCAAATGCTCGTCGTCGACAACCTCCGCTCCACGGCCGGCGGCGTGCCCGCGGTCCTCTATCCCTGGGAGACGATCCACCTCGTCGCCCACCGTCTCGGAATCGCAGGCGACGTTCCCGTCGTCGTGTATGGCGACGAGAGCGACATCGACGCCACATACGTCGCGTCGGTGCTTCGCGCCTCCGGAGTGAAGCAGGTTTCGGTCCTCGATGGCGGATTCCAGCGCTGGACGGCCGAGAAGCGTCCCGTGACCGCCGAGCGAAAGCCGATGGCCGCGACGACGGAGGCCTTCGTGCCCCGGCCGGCGGACCTCGTCGCGCTCGACGAGGTGAAGAAGGCCGTCGAGACAAAGAGTGCCGTCCTTCTCGACGCGCGGCCGGCGGACGCCTTCAACGCGGGCCACATCCCCGGCGCGAAATCGCGCTTCTGGAAGAAGGACATCGTCCCGGACGGCCAGCCGAACGCCGGGTCCTTCCGCCCCGACGCGGAGGTGAAGGCCGAGCTCGAGAGCGCGGGCGTGACCGCCGCGACGCCCGTCATCGTCTACTGCAACACGGGGCACCAGGCCTCGGAGCTTTTCTACACGCTCCACTACCGCCTCGGCTATTCCAACGTCCGCCTCTACAACGGCTCCTGGCTCGAGTGGTCGGTCACTCCCGGGCTGCCGAAGGAAGTCACGCCGCCTCCCGCGTCCTAACCGCTGACGGCTGATCTGCCACTTCGGCACGGGTGCTTCGGGCACGGCTCGTGCTCGACCCTGCACCGAGAGAGGTGGGGTCCGTCGATGACGTCGCGGAGGGCTGTCGTGTCGCGCGGGGCGGAGACGTGATGCCGCCAGCCGCCAGCCCTCCGGATGCCGCCTCCGCGCCGGCTCCTGACAGCCCCGCAGCCCTCCATGTCGATCCCGAGACGGGTCTCTCGCGCGCCGAGGTGGACGCCCGGCGGAAGGTGAGCGGTTTCAACGAGGTGGCCGAGAAGAAGGGGCACCCGGCCCTCAAGTTTCTCGGAAAGTTCTGGGGCGTGTCCGCGTGGATGCTCGAGCTGATCATGGTCCTGTCGGCCGTGCTCAGGAACTATTCGGATCTCGCCGTCGTGGGTGCGCTTCTCGTGATCAACGCCGTCCTGAGCTTCACGCAGGAGCACCGCGCTGCAGGCGTGGTCGAAGAGTTGCGGAGACGTCTGCAGGTCCGCGCGCGCGTGCTTCGCGAATCGAGCTGGCAGGTCATCCCCTCGCGGGAGCTGGTCCCCGGCGACATCGTCCGCGTGCGCCCCGGCGACGTCGTCCCGGCGGACGTGAAACTCCTCACGGGAGCGTTGACCGTGGATCAGTCGGCGCTCACCGGCGAATCGAAGGACGCGGACAAGGCGTCCG
>Ga0075521_10000463_pt1 | contig 11915 bp, 10 predicted proteins | sample NGEPerD_FD_74785 | JGI IMG/M metagenome (GOLD analysis project Ga0075521, IMG submission 74785) | Arctic peat soil microbial communities from the Barrow Environmental Observatory site, Barrow, Alaska, USA - NGEE PermafrostAB12-D | ecosystem: Environmental > Terrestrial > Soil > Wetlands > Peat ...
AGACCAAGCAGGGCAAATACATGACCGAGGCCGACGCGCAAAAGGCAGGCTATAAGGCGTCGAAGAGCAGCAGCGAGTAAACCGGACGCGAGTCTGACAATGTGAGAGCTCCTCGCTAAAATCGCGGGGAGCTCGTTGTTTAGAAGCCAGGAAAGCAACCGCGTATTGCGCGGAGGTCGCGGATAGTCCTCAGGGGCGAGGTCAAGAAACAAAATTCGCCGCGGATTTACGCGGACAAGACTTAGGCCGGCGTAGAGGGCTCGCCAACCTGCTGCCGCGATTGGATCTCGATGAACACATTGATCAGCGAAACGGCGGCGGGCGTGACACCGGGAATGCGGCTGGCCTGGCCGAGAGTGCGGGGGCGGACACGGTTGAGCTTCTCATTCATCTCGCGCGAGAGGCCCGAGACTTTGGCGTAGTTGAACCAGTCAGGGATGGCGCGCTGCTCGGAACGCTTTAACCGTTCGATCGATTTGGTCTGCTGGTCGAGGTAGCCGGCGTACTTGATTTCGGTCTCGACGGATTTGAGCTCGTTGCGCACGGCAGTGGATAGTGGATAGTGGATAGTGGATAGTTCGGGCGGGTGACTGGTGACTGGCAACTGGTGACTAGTGAGTTCTTCCCTCATGAAAAATATTGGCATCAGAAGTGCCAGCACTGGCGCGAGTTGCTCAATCGTGATTTCGGGACGCTTCAGTAGCTGCGCGAGCGTCAAACCCGCGGCGTCGCCGCCCAGCGAATCAAGAACGCTTGTCGCCCGTGCGTCGTCGCTCGTCTTGATTTTCTCCAGCAACTCATTATTCACGCGAGTTCGTTCCAGCAGATCGCGCATGGCTGTCATGCGTTCCTGCTTGGCAAGATAGTCGGCCCAGGCTGCATCGTTGATCAGACCCACGCGGCGGCCATGCGGGGTGAGGCGGCGGTCGGCGTTGTCGATCCGCAGATGCAGGCGGAACTCGGCGCGCGAGGTGAACATGCGGTAGGGTTCGTTGGTCCCCTTACTGATGAGGTCGTCAACGAGGATCGCCGTGTAGGCCTCGGTGCGGTCGAGAATCAGCGGCGGCTCGCCCTTGATCTTGAGCGCGGCGTTGATGCCCGCCATGATGCCCTGGCACGCGGCTTCTTCGTAGCCGCTGGTGCCGTTGATTTGTCCGGCAAGATAGAGGCGCGCGACCTTCTTGGTCTCGAGGGTACGCTGCAATTCGGTCGGGTCGATGGAGTCGTACTCGATGGCGTAGCCCGGGCGCAGCATCTCGGCGTTCTCCAGGCCGGCGATCGACTTGATGACCGCAAGCTGCACTTCGATCGGCATCGAGGTACTCATGCCATTGACATAGATCTCATGGGTGTTCAGTCCCTCGGGCTCAAGGAAAAGCTGATGCGTCTCTTTGTCGGGGAACTTGGCGATCTTATCTTCGATCGAGGGGCAATACCGCGGCCCGATAGACTGGATCTGTCCGCTGTACATGGGCGAGCGCATCAGGTTTTCGCGCAGGATGCGGTGTGTCTCGGCGGTGGTGAAGGCGATGTAGCAGGGCACCTGCTTGTCGTGATGAGCGACCTTCTTGGTGCGGAAGCTGAAAGGCGTGGGGTCGTCGTCGCCCGGCTGGACCTTGAACTTCGACCAGTCGATGGAGCGTCCGTCGAGGCGAGGTGGAGTACCCGTCTTCAAACGGCAGCCGCGCAGACCCAGCGCCTTGAGCGATTCGCCGAGCAGGACTGCAGAGGGTTCGCCGCTGCGTCCGGCGGGATACTGCTGCTCGCCGCAGTGGATCAGACCGTTCAGAAATGTGCCCGTGGTGACGATGACCGCTCGCGCGCCGACGGTGCGGCCGTCGCGGAGCTTGATGCCGCGAATGGTGCGCGTGACTTCTTCGGTCTGGTGACTGGTAACTGGTGACTTGCTGCTGGCCACTTCTTCGATAATCAGATCCACCACTTCGGCCTGCTTGATGTGCAGGTTGGGCTCCGACTCCAGCACCTCCCGCATTTTCAGGCGGTATTGCTGCTTGTCGCACTGGGCGCGCGGCGACCACACCGCTGGTCCGCGAGAGGTGTTCAGCAGGCGGAACTGAATGCCGACAGCATCGGTGATTTCGCCCATGATGCCGCCGAGGGCGTCGACTTCGCGGACGAGGTGTCCCTTGGCAATTCCGCCGACCGCAGGGTTGCACGACATCTGCGCGATGAGATCGACGTTGAGGGTGAAGAGCGCGGTCTTCAGACCCATGCGCGCTGCGGCCATGGCAGCCTCGCATCCGGCATGACCGGCGCCGACCACGACAACGTCATAGGTTTCAGTGAACTGCGACAAGCGAGTAATTCCCCACGGGCACCGCAGGTGCGGGCGACGTCTCTATTCTAACGGGAGAAACAAGATTCACCACGGAGGCACGGAGGACACGAAGAAAGACAAGGCAAGGCAACCACGGATTGACACGGATCGGCACGGATCAGACTTGGCGAAATACCAAATCACCACGGAGGACGCGGAGAAACTTGGGCTCTCAAATTCTTATCCGTATCATCCGTGGAGATCCGTGGTCGACCCTGTTCGATTCAAATCACGCGCGCGACTGCCGGTATACGGCGCAGGGCCGCCGTTGTTGCCCAACTGAAAATGATCGTGCCCAGACTGACGATTACTCCTTTCACGAATCCGGACAGCGATGCCGGGAGCAGGGCGTACTGCAGCCAACTCACGAACGCGTAGTGAATGATGTACATGCCGTAGGCGTTGTCGGTGAGGCTGTCGAACACGGCGCGGCGACGTGTGGCAAAGCGGGCGAAGAACGACATAAACCCGAAGCACGAAGCCGCGCACGAGAGCACCCACAGAATGCCGAGCAGTGGTCCCCACGGCAACGACTTGCCGACGCCGCTGATCATGGCGATAAAGGCTGCTGCCAGCGCGAGGTAGAGGAGCACCATGGCGTTCGTCCATAGCGGCCAGCGCCTGGCCAGCTTGCCCTTCGCGTCAAATAAACCGCGTGACATCGCGGTCGCTCCCACGCCGATGGCAATGAGGAAGTAGGCGAGGTAGTGGAACAGGCGGCTGGTCTGGAAGAAGAATGGGCCGAAGACCGACCAACTGCTGGCGCCGAAGTGAATTGCCATGGGGATGTAGGTGACTGCAGAGACAGCAGCCAAAAGCAGAAAGAGCAAGATGGGGCGATGCGACGAACCTGAGACCACCTGTCCAAGCCATGCCATGACCTTCGGCGCGAAGGCGAACCAAGCGGCAGCTACGATATCAAACGCCAGCAGCACCCAGATAAACCATGCCGGTCCGGCGGGCCAGTTGCCGAGGGCGCGCCACTGCTGCCAGTATCCCGCGATGCCAGCAGGCGCCGGCATCAGGAGGTATGTCGGGTAGTAGGCGAGCGGCGCGATGACGGCTGCCGCGACGAGGAACGGCAGTCCCAGCCGCAGCAAGCGATCGCGCAGGAAGACGCCGACTCCCTTGCGCTCGATGCTGTGCTGCACAAACAGACCCGACAGGAAAAACATGAGCGACATGAAGAAGATGTCGTTGAAGCCGTTGAAGAATGACCACCCTGTCCACTTGTGCGGATCGACGACCGGGAAGGCCTCCCACCATCGCGGTTGCATGACGAGCGTGGCCGTTCGCGCAGGAGGAAACGGGTGATACGCCAGCACGGCGTGATGCGCCAGCACCAGCAAGGTGATGAACGCGCGGAGGTATCCCACAGCGAGGTTGTAGCTGCCGACGAGGGCGTGGGTCGAAGTCGCGTCCGGATTGGCATGGGCCAGAGTTTCGGTCGCGGAGGCGGAATTCATGGCGGTTCTCCTGATCCAATCTAAAGGCCAGCGACCGCGCGCGTGACGTTGTCGTGGTTGCGGCGTCCGAAGTAGCGGTAAACGTCCCATGCCGACTGGGCCACGGTGATCGCGGCGGCCACCACGAGGCAGAGATGCGCCATGTGGTTGATGCCCTTCATAACCGGTTGAAGGTTCGGATCAATGGCGTCGCCCACAACGATCAAATCGGTTGCGTTGATCAGGAAGTACAGCACGAGCAGGCTGATAGCGCGGTGGAACACCGTAATGGCGAGCCGTCCGTTTTCCCATCCGGGCCGAAGCAGAGCGATTGCGTGGCGCACCATCTCCGCCACAATCGACACCACGAACAACGGATAAACCGATTGCCACACTGGTCCGAAGCGAACGTAGGCAATTCCGGGCCCGAAGATGAGGAACTGATGTTTCAATCCCACCAGCCACCAGATGCCGAAGATTGCCGTGAAAATGATCGCCGCGATGGACTCCGTGGTCGAGGGCTGCTTCTGAGTCTTGGAAAGCTTTGGCAGCTTTCGCGCATCCCAATTGCTAAACAAGTCGAACTTCGCCTGAAAGTAATCCAGAAGTGCGCAAGCAATCGTGACCGAGGCAAATGCCGTGATAATGGCCAGCGGCAGACGGGCGAGAGATCCGAGGGCCGCTGCCAGTCCGGCGCCGGTGACTGAGAGCATCACCGAGCCAATCGACATGGCAAACACCACCACCACCAAGACCCACCGCAAGACGATCCAATAGATGGGGAACACCACGGGACCAATCAGGTATTGCTGCTTGCGGTAGCGCCCCGCCACCAGCGCCGGATGGCCGATTTGTTTCAGCAGCGCCACCTGTTCGTCTTCGCTGAGCGGGCGTCCGAGGGCGGCTTCCTTCTCTTCGACTTGCGAGAGGATTTCGTCCGTCAGTTCGCGGATGACATCGTCTTGCTGCGCCTTGGGCAGGGCCATTTTCACGGCTTGCAGATAACGGTCGATGAGTTCCATGGTCGTGCTCCTGTTAGGAATTATTTTCGGTGGATTCGAGCGCCTCGCCGGAGATTGGCGCGGGTTCGTGCGGTCCCGGGTTCGGGGTGTCCGAGCGCTTCAGGATCGCTTCTAAAGATGAGTTCATGGTTCCCCAATCCGTCAGGAGTTGGGTCAGGATGAGTTCTCCTTGGGGAGATAGCCGGTAGAAGCGCTTGTTGCGTTTGTCCTGCTCACGCCACTCGCTGGCTAGAAGGCCCTGCGTCTCCAAGCGGCGGAGGAGAGGGTACAAAGTTCCTTCATCGATTATTAACCCATTCTCTGCCAGCGACTTACGGAGGGTGTACCCATATTGTTCGCTGCGTAGCTGGGCCAGGACCGCCACAATCAGGCAGCCGCGACGAAGCTCAAGCCGAAGATTCTCGAGGACTTCGGGGTTCATCGTGATGTCTACCGTATGAGACATAGTGTATGGCATACACTGTATGGTACACAGTATAGCTTGTCAAGAGAAAAATGTGGCTGGTGCGGGGATTTTGGAAGGCTGTGATTTCCTGTCAGGACACCAATAGTCCAGGTCGCGGATAACGGCATTTGTGGCAGCCTCGGGCCCTGCCGTATAGTCGTGTGCAACCGCGATCCAAATCTCTTGTGGGGTAGACAATGAATAGCCAAGCTTTTCTTACAGCGCTCGACGAGCGCATTGCCCGCCACGACCTGTTGTGCCATCCGTACTACAAAGCATGGACAGCGGGCGAACTGACGCGCGACGACCTGCGTCAATATGCCACCGACTACTACCATCACGTGGCGGCTTTTCCCGCGTACCTGAGTGCGTTGCACACGCGGCTGGAAGACGGAGAAACCCGGCGGGCCGTCCTGCACAATCTGTGTGAAGAGGAAATTGCGGGGCGTCCGCACAGCGAGATGTGGCTGGACTTTGCAGAAGGCATGGGAGCTGACCGCAACGCAGTTAGGCAACAGGTTCCAATGGAGGAAATTCGCGGACTGATCCAGCACTTTCGACGGGTCGCCACTGAAGGCATGATTGCGGAAGCGCTGGCGACGTTCTATGCATACGAGTCGCAGATTCCGCGCATCGCGAAAGAAAAGGCCGAGGGATTGGCCGAGCGCTACGGCGCTGACCATCGCACCTGTGGCTACTTCAAGTTGCATCAGCATGCCGACGTTGAGCACTCGCAGGTCTGGCGCGAGTTGTTGGCGCGGCAGGTGGAGGCGAATCCTACAGAAGCCGAGCGCGCCCTCGACGCTGCGGAAAACGCCGCCAAGACGCTGTGGAATGTGCTGGACGGTATGCAAGCGCGGCGCATGGCGATGGTCGGATAAGAGCAGAAACTACAACCGCGGATTGCGCCGCTCTGGCCGATTTTTCAAGACTAATCGCCGATCAGCGTCATCCGCGGTCTGAAACTTCTTAACTCCGATCCGTGACATCCGTGTGAAGCCGTGGCTGCCTTTGATTTTCGTAGCCCTCGCGATAATCTCGAAGCATGGCCAAAGAAATTCCTATCGGTACGCGCGGTGAAGCCGAAACCACCGTCGAGTTCAAGAACACACTGACAGCCTGGAAACCGGAACTGCCGCCGGTGTACTCCACTCCCAACATGATTGGCATGATGGAGGCGGCGGGCTACAACGCGCTGCATCCGTTCTGCGAAGCCGACGAAGTGAGCGTGGGGACGGCGATCAACATCGTGCATCGCGCTGCCGCGACCATCGGGATGAAGATCAAGACCGAAGCGGTGCTGGAGTCATTCGACGGGCGGTTCTATACGTTCAAGGTAAGCGCGAGCAACGGTATCGAAGTGATCGGGCACGGGACAATTGCGCGCGCCATCGTGAGCAAGAGCAAATTCGAAGAGAAGCAAAGACAAAAGCAAAAAGCGTTGGCCGCGGATTGACACGGATCGGCACGGGTCGAACTAAGGTCAAGAAGACAAAAGGCAACCGCGGACTGAGCGGATGACGCGGATCAAATATGGGGTTCTCCGTGCCATGTCTTGGTGGTGAATTCTTCCCCTCCCGCTACAATCGCTATTCATGTCTTTTCGTTTTGAAATCGACGCCAACGACGGCAAGGCGCGCGCTGGGAGGTTCTTCACGCCGCATGGTGAAGTGCAGACGCCGGTGTTTATGCCGGTCGGCACGCTGGGTACAGTCAAGGGCGTGCCGCAGGACACGCTGGAAGAGCTGGGCGTCCAGATCCTGCTGAACAACACCTATCACCTGTATCTGCGGCCGGGCGTGGAGATGGTGCGGCAGTTCGGTGGGGTGCAGAAGTTCATGGCGTGGGACCATCCCATCCTGACCGACTCGGGCGGCTTTCAGGTCTTCAGCTTGAGCGATCTGCGCAAAGTGACGGAAGAAGGCGTGACGTTTCGCTCACACCTCGATGGCTCGTCGCACATGTTCACGCCCGAGAGCGCGGTTGCGGCGGAGATTGGGCTGGGCGCCGACATCATCATGGCGTTCGACGAGTGCACCGAGCATCCGGCGGATCGGGAGCGGACGCGGGACTCGATGGAGAGGACGCTGCGGTGGCTGCAGCGGAGCAAGGATTATTTCGAAGCGCATAAAGAAGAGGTGCCGTGGTTCGCCGAGCGAAACCGGCAGACGCAGGCGTTGTTTGGCATTGTGCAGGGAGGAATGTATCCCGACCTGCGGCGGGAGTCGGCGCAGCGGACCGTCGAGATCGATCTGCCGGGATACGCGATTGGCGGGCTCAGCGTGGGAGAGCCGCGTCCGCAGACCCTAGAGATGGTGGATGCGGCGATACCTTATCTGCCGGCGGACAAACCGCGGTATCTGATGGGAGTGGGGACTCCGGAAGAGATTGTGCATTACGTGGAGCAGGGCGTGGACATGATGGACTGCGTGTTGCCGACACGGGCGGCGCGGCATGGTTTGCTGTTTACGTCGGAGGGCAAGATCTCGATCAAGACGGCGCGCTATGCGAAGGACCAAGGCCCGCTTGACCCGAAGTGCGGCTGCAAGGTGTGCGGACGCTATTCACGGGCGTATCTGCGGCATCTTTACGCCTCTAACGAGTTGCTGGCACAGGTGTTAAACACCGTCCACAACCTGGCCTATTACCTTGACACCATGCGGAGGGTGCGGCAAGCTATAATGTTTGGGGAGTTAGCGACTTTTCTTTCTGGTGTCAGACCACCGCATCTGAGTGTCCCCTAGTAACGACCCATCCGGTCGCGACGCGACAAGGGTGGGGCACCCAGCGCGATAAAGAGGTCAGGGATGGTCGCGGTCTGCTGCAGCAGGCGGCGGCGCGTTGGCTGGAGATCCTGGTGTTCAGTTCGAGCTCCCCGGACGTCCTGCGGTAAACCCTGCTTACGAATGGATGCAGCCGTGAGAGAGTGCGTCGCGCGAGGACTGTGTAATTCAGGTTTTTACGGGGCTAAAACCCCGAACAGATCATCAGCCAGGCGGATGCCGGCCTAGAGGTCGGCTCTACCACCGAAAGTTGACGACATATGGTTACACTGGCAGGCATTTATCTTCAGGCGTTCGGCGGCGGGGCTGCGCCGATCGTTATGATGGTTGCGATTTTCGCAATCTTTTATTTTTTGCTCATCATGCCGCAGCAGCGCAAGCAGAAGAAATGGCAGGAGATGCTGAAGCAGGTCAAGCCGGGTGACAAGGTGGTCACCAGCGGCGGGCTATCCGGCGCCATCATGTCGGTCAAGGACGATGTTGTCATTCTGCGGGTCCCGCCGGACAACATTAAACTCGAAATCGCGCGTTCCTCCATCATCACGCTCACTACGCAGGAGGAAAGCAAGTCCTAACAGGGTTGCAGTCTGTCATGAAGAAAAACCTCACAATCAAGATTGTTGGAATTTTTGCGGTGCTGATTTTTTTCCTTTTCGGCATCTTTGGTATTCCCAAGAGCTTTACGCCGGCCGGTCTGCTGACCGCGATGCAGGAGCGCATCCACCTGGGGCTAGACCTTAAGGGTGGCACGCACTTGATCCTGCAAGTGCAGGTGAATGACGCCATCAATGCCGACAGCGACCGCGCCATTGAGCGCCTGAAGGACGATCTCAAAGCCAAGAACATTAACTACGCCGAGATCTCCAAGCCGAATCCGCAGCAGAACCCCGAGTTGATCTCGATCAAGGGCGTCCCTGCGGAGTCGATCAGCGAGTTCCGCAGTCTGGTGGCTGACCGTCTGCCGGACTACGACTTGGGATCGGGGCCGGAAAACTCGTTCACCCTGACGATGAAGCCGAGCATTGTGAAAGACACCAAGACCAAGGCGCAACTGCAGGCGATCGAGACCATTCGCAATCGAATCGACCAGCTTGGCGTCAGCGAACCGGTGATCCAGGAGCACGGACTGGGCGATTACCAGATTCTGGTGCAACTCCCGGGAGTTGACGATCCGGCGCGCGTCAAAGAAATCATGCAGTCCACCGCGATGCTGGAAATCCGGCAAGCGCTGGGCGGTCCTTATGCCAGCGAGCAGGAAGCCATGCAGGCCAACGGCGGCTTGCTTCCGGCAAATGCATTGTTGATGAAAGGCCGTAACATCGGCGCGCGGGGACAGGACAACTCCGACGCGTACTGGGTGATCAGCCGGGCGTCGGCGGTGAGCGGTGGCGATCTGCGCACAGCGGACGCGGGCCGCGATGAGAATGGGCGTCCCGACGTGAAGTTCACGCTGACGGGTGAAGGCGGGCGACGGTTTGCCGCGTTTACCGGCGCGCATGTGGGTGAGCGGCTGGCAGTGGTGCTCGACAATAAGGTGATGGAAGTGGCCACCATCCAGGAGCAGATCCACGATGAGGGACGCATTACCGGTTCGTTCACCGAGCAGCAGACGCAGGACCTGTCGTTAACGCTGCGTTCAGGCGCGTTGCCGGCGGGCATTAAGTATCTGGAAGAGCGCACGGTTGGTCCTTCGCTGGGTGCGGACTCGATCCGCGCAGGCGTACGGGCTGCACTGTTCGGCATGATCGCGGTCATGGTCTTCATGCTGGTCTACTACAAGTTCGCGGGCATTAACGCCGACTTGGGATTGTTTCTGAACCTGGTGATCCTGCTGGGATTCCTGGGGTTCTCGGGAGGAGTCTTGACGCTTCCTGGAATCGCTGGTGTGATCCTGACGATTGGTATGGGCGTTGACTCGAACGTACTGATCTTTGAGCGCATCCGCGAAGAGTTGCGGCATGGCAAGACGCCAGCTTCCGCGGTTGACCAGGGATTCAGCAAGGCTTGGATCACCATCATCGATACCCACGTGACGACGATTGTGTCGGCCATCATCCTGTTCCTGTTCGGAACCGGACCGGTGCGTGGATTTGCCGTGACCCTGAGCTTTGGTCTTTTGGCCAACTTGTTCACTTCGGTTTTTGTATCGCGCGTTATTTTCGACGCCATCCTCAATCGCCACCAGCGTGGCGAGGCTTTGAGTATCTAAGGGGTTAGCGGTGGAGTTTTTTCGTAATACGAACATCGATTTCCTGGGCAAGAAGTGGTATTTCCTTGCCTTCTCACTGATCTTCAGCGTCGCCGGACTGTTGTCCATTTTCTTCTGGCACGGCATTCCGTTTGGCGTTGACTTCAAGGGCGGCACGCTGGTGTATGTAAAGTTCGCGCAGACGCCGGACTTGAACCAGATCCGCACTGCCATGGACCGCGCCGGGTTGAAAGACCCGAAGATCCAGGCCTATGGTGCGGCCGACAACAACGAAGTGCTGGTACAGCTGGAACAGCGGCAGACCAGCGAGTCGGCGCTCGATCAGGGCAAGAACACAATCATCAAGGCGCTGGAATCGGGCGAGCAGCAACAGGCGGGCAAGCAGGACCTGAACAACACCGGTCCTTCGAGCCTGCAGCAGTATCTGCTGTCGAAGGACCCGTTGCACCTGGGAATTGATGCGTCCGCGAAGTATTTGGCGATTGGCCAGCAGATCGATGACTTCCGCAACAAGCAGCGCGGGGGCGTGCTGAAATCCGTGGATGAGTTGAAGGGCGTGGTTCCCGCCGAAGTGGTCGCCGCGATGGAGCAGGACTTCTACACCTCGGACTTCGCGGTGCGCAATGTGGAGATCGTGGGCCCGCAGGTGGGCGGCCAGTTGCGCAAGCAGGCGCTCTGGGCGACCTTGTATTCGCTGGGCGGGATGCTGGTGTACCTGTGGTACCGCTTCGAGCTGATCTACGGCGTGGGCGCGGTGGTGGCGTGTTTCCACGATACCATCATCACGATTGGGTTCTTCTCGCTGCTCAACAAGGACATCACGCTGACGGTGATTGCGGCCATTCTGACCCTGATCGGATACTCGATGAACGACACCATCGTCGTATACGACCGCATCCGGGAAAACATCAAGCTGCTGCGACGCGAGGAGCTGGCCGACGTGGTCAACAAGAGCATCAACCAGACGCTGAGCCGGACAATTTTAACTTCGGGCTTGACATTTCTCACCGTACTCTCGTTGTATGTGTTCGGGGGCGAAGTGCTGCGGGGCTTCTCCCTGGCGCTGGTGATCGGAATCCTGATCGGAACGTATTCCTCGATCGCGGTGGCGGCTCCGATGCTGGTGGCGTATACCGAGTGGCGGTCGAAGAAGACGGGGCGTGCTACCCTGCCCGCGTCGAGTTCCGCCCGGGAAAAAGTAAAAGTGAAGGCATAATCGATTTTCTTGGGAGCACAAAACGGCTTCCGAGGTGTATATTCAGTTTCTTCGATGGGGTGGCAGGTTTTCATGCGCCTACGAAGCAGGCGTTTGTGCGCGGCGGTTGGATGCACGATTTAGATTCTGGGAGCAAAAGATCGTAGGGTGGTGTCTAAGTAATAAAAGAGTTCGACGGAGATAGGGCTATGTTTGAAGACAGCCTCATGGAATCGGGAGGGAAGCTAAAGTCGAAACAAGGCGCAACCGCTGCCATTTCGTTTGGCCTCCAGATCATCCTTATTGGCGTACTCGTATTGCTACCACTGGTTTTCACCGAGGCGTTACCGAAACAGCAACTGATGACGTTCCTGGTTGCTCCACCGCCTCCTCCACCGCCGCCACCGCCGCCGGCAGCCGCGCCGGAAATCAAGATTGTGAAGAAGATCCAGAGCGACTTGGACAACGGCCAGTTGCG
>Ga0075521_10000464_pt1 | contig 11904 bp, 9 predicted proteins | sample NGEPerD_FD_74785 | JGI IMG/M metagenome (GOLD analysis project Ga0075521, IMG submission 74785) | Arctic peat soil microbial communities from the Barrow Environmental Observatory site, Barrow, Alaska, USA - NGEE PermafrostAB12-D | ecosystem: Environmental > Terrestrial > Soil > Wetlands > Peat ...
CTCACTTGCTAGCTTGCTCACTTGCTAGCTTGCTCACTTGCTAGCTTGCTCACTTGCTAGCTTGCTCACTTGCTAGCTTGCTCACTTGCTAGCGCGCCGACATGCGCCGTCGCGACGGCGGCGGTCGCGACGAAGCTGGCGCCAGTGCTCGCGGCGGCGCCGGCGCCCGCCTCCGCTCTTCCTCGAATTTGCTATTTAGATCATTTTGCACAACAGACAGACCCCGGTTCCATTGACGGGCTAGCTAACGGCACGATGTCGAGCTTCGCCTGAATAGGCGTGAATTTCAGACCCGCGGCTGATCGAATTTCAGCGGCATCAATGGCTTAAAAACACTTTCAGCAAGAAGAAATGCCCATTTTGTGCAACGCAACGCGTCGTTCTCGTCGACTTGCGGCTGTGCTAGGACAGGCGCCGATGAAGACCGAGGGAGCCCCTACCGCATGATTGCCATCGTCCGCATCGCCCTGCGGCGCCCCTATACCTTCGTCGTCCTCGCCCTGGTCATCCTCATCGTCGGTCCGCTCGCTGCCCTGCGAACGCCCGTCGATATCTTTCCGGACATCAGGATCCCGGTGATCGCCATCATCTGGCAGTACACCGGCCTGCAGCCGGATCTGATGGCCGGCCGCATTACGACCCAGGCCCAGCGTGGACTGACCACGACCGTCAACGACATCGAACATATCGAGGCCACTTCATACAACGGTCTCGGCATCATCAAAGTATTCTTCCAGCCGAACGTCGATATTCGCATCGCCAACGCGCAGATCACTGCCGTTTCACAGACGCAGCTCAAGCAACTGCCGCCCGGCGCCACGCCGCCACTCATCCTGAATTATAACGCCTCGACCGTTCCGATCATCCAGCTCGCTTTGTCGGGCTCCGGCCTGTCGGAACAGGCGCTCGCCGACCTCGGCCTCAATATCGTGCGCACGCCGCTGGTCACCGTACCGGGCGCCGCCATTCCGCTGCCCTATGGCGGCAAGCTGCGTCAGGTGCAGATCGACCTCGATTCGGAAGCGATGCAGGCGCGCGGCCTGTCCGGCCAGGACGTCGCCAACGCGCTGTCGAACCAGAATCTGATCACGCCGGTCGGCACCCAGAAGATTGGCAATTCGGAATACACGATCCAGCTCAACAACGCGCCCTCGGTGATCGCGGAACTAGGCGACTTGCCGATCAAAAGCGTCGGCGGCGCGATGGTCTATATCCGCGACGTCGCCCATGTCCGCGACGGCAATCCGCCGCAAACCAACATCGTGCATGTCGAGGGCAACCGTTCGGTGCTGATGCAGGTGCTCAAGAACGGCTCAGTGTCGACGCTCGACATCATCGCCGGCATCAAGCAAAAGGTCGCGGACATCAAGTCCGGCCTGCCGAGCAATCTCAATATTTTGGAAATCGGCGATCAGTCGGTGTTTGTCAGCGCCGCAGTCAGCAGCGTCATCCACGAAGGCATCATCGCGGCCGCGCTCACTAGCCTCATGATACTGCTCTTCCTCGGCAGCTGGCGCTCGACCGTCATCATCGCGACCTCGATCCCGCTCTCCGTGCTGGGCTCGATCGCTACGCTCGCCGCTCTCGGCGAAACGCTCAACATCATGACGCTGGGCGGGCTTGCGCTGGCGGTCGGCATTCTGGTCGACGACGCCACCGTGACGATCGAGAACATCAATTGGCATCTCGAGCAGGGCAAGGAAGTCGAACCCGCCATCATGGACGGCGCCGCGCAGATCGTGACGCCGGCTTTCGTGTCGCTGCTGTGCATCTGCATCGTGTTCGTGCCGATGTTCTTTCTGCAGGGCGTGGCACGCTTCCTGTTCGTGCCGATGGCCGAAGCGGTGATGTCGGCGATGGCCTGTTCCTTCATCCTATCGCGCACGCTGGTGCCGACGATGGCGAACTATCTGCTGCGCAAGCATGCTTCCCATACCGACCTGCATGGTCTGGACGGCCCGCTGGCGCCCTCGCGCAATCCGCTGGTGCGTTTTCAGCGCGGCTTTGAGGCCCGCTTCGAACGTTTTCGTCTCGGCTATCGCGAACTGTTGACGATGGCGCTCGGTCGGCGCGCCATATTCATTGCCGGTTTCCTGGTCTTCGTGATTTGCTCGTTCGCGCTGACGCCATTCTTGGGCCGCGACTTCTTCCCCTCGGTGGATGCCGGACAGATTCTGATGCACGCGCGCACGCGGGTCGGCACTCGCGTCGAGGAAAGCGCCAATCAATTCGCCGACATCGAGAAGGCGATTCGGCAGATCATTCCGGCGCACGAACTCGCTACGGTGGTCGACAATATCGGGATGCCCGGCAGCGGCATCAACATGACCTACAACAACACCGGCACCATCGGTACGCAGGACGGGGACATCCAGATCAAGCTCAGGCACGATCACCGGCCGACGGCCGACTATGTCCGAACCTTGCGCGAGGAATTGCCGAACCGTTTTCCAGGGGTGACGTTCTCGTTCCTGCCGGCGGACATCATCAGTCAGATTTTGAACTTCGGCGCCCCCGCTCCGATCGACCTGCAGATTCGCGGCCCGGATCTCACGGCGAATTATGCCTACGCGCAAGAGCTGTTGCGCCGGCTTCGGCATGTCGCGGGCTTGGTCGATGCACGCATTCAACAGTCTTTGAGTGGCCCGGGCTTTAATGTCGACGTCGACCGGACGCGCGCCCAGTATGTCGGCGTCACCGAACGCGATGTGACCAACAGTTTGGTCATTAATCTAGCCGGTAGCAGCCAGGTCGCGCCGACCTTTTGGCTCAATCCCGATAACGGCGTGTCCTATCCGATCGTGATGCAGACCCCGCAATACCGAGTCGACACGTTGGCCGCCCTGAAAAACCTGCCGATTACGGCGGCCGGCGCGCCATCGCAGACGCTCGGCGCCATCGCCAACGTCAGCCGCGTGGCCAGAAGCGCCTCGATCTCGCAATACAACATCCAGTCGATGATCCAGATTTACGGCACCACACAAGGGCGCGATCTCGGCGCGGTGGCAGCCGACGTGCAGAAGATCGTGGACGAGAGCGCGCAGAACGTGCCGAAAGGCGCGCAGGTCGTTCTGCTCGGGCAAGTCAGGACAATGAACAGTGCTTTTGGCGGACTGCTGTTCGGCCTGCTCGGCGCCATAGTGCTGATCTATCTGCTGATCGTGGTCAATTTCCAGTCCTGGGGCGATCCGTTCGTTATCGTCACCGCGCTGCCGGCAGCGCTCGCCGGCATCGTCTGGACGTTGTTTGCCACGGGGACGACGTTGTCGGTCCCTGCGCTCACCGGCGCCATCATGTGTATGGGCGTCGCCACCGCCAACAGTGTGCTGGTCATCAGCTTCGCGCGCGAACGTCTGGCGGAGCTCGGCGATCCGGTGCAGGCCGCGATTGAGGCGGGGTTTGTGCGCTTCCGCCCGGTTTTGATGACGGCGCTGGCCATGATCATCGGCATGGCTCCGATGGCGCTCGGCCTCGGAGAGGGCGGCGAACAAAACGCCCCACTGGGGCGCGCGGTCGTCGGTGGTCTGATATTTGCCACGATTGCGACATTGATGTTCGTGCCGGTCGTCTTTAGCCTTGTGCACAGACGCGAAAACAAGTCCTACGCCCCAGCGCTCGGAGAGCCGCATGTTGCCTGATCCGGCACGGCCCGTTTTGTCGCGTCGAGGGCTGCGCATCACCGCGATTGCAGTGGCCGTCCTCGCCGCCATCATCGTGGTGCAGGGCATCACCACGCGCAAAATGGCCGATGCCCGCTTGAGCGAATGGACCGAAAGTCAGGCGCTCCCGGTGGTGGCCGTGGCAAAGCCCGATATCCGCGGCCGAGCGTCGGCGATCGATCTTCCCGGCCGGTTGGAAGCCTATTCGCAGGCGCAGCTGTTTGCCCGCGTCAGCGGCTATATCAAGGAGTGGAAGGTCGATATCGGCACGCCGGTGAAGGCCGGACAGCTTCTCGCCGAAATCGATGCGCCCGATCTCGACCAGCAGATCATGCAGGCCGAAGCTGATGTCAGCAGCGCGCAGGCCAATGCCACGCTCTCCAAGGCGACGCTGGAGCGAGGGCAATCGTTGATCCAGTCAGGTTCGGCGTCGAGGCAGGATATCGACCAGAGGACAGCCGATGCCGCCAACAAGCATGGTTTGCTCAAGTCAATGCAGGCCAATCTCGATCGCTTGCGGGTGCTGGAGAAATACAAGCGCATCACGGCGCCGTTCGACGGGCTGGTGACGGCGCGCGCCACCGACGTGGGCGCTCTGATCAACGCCGGATCGGGCGGCGGGCCGGCTTTGTTCGTGGTTTCTGACACCGCCAAATTGCGGGGCTATATCAATGTTCCGCAAAGCTACGTGCCGAGCATCAAGGTCGGCACCAAGGCGCAGATCTCGGTTCCAGAATATCCGGGACGGAATTTTGCCGCGACCGTCGAGGCCTCCGCGCAGTCAGTCGATATCGGCTCCGGCACGACGCGGATGCTGCTGGTCATCGACAACGCCAGCGGCGAACTGATGACCGGTGCTTTCGCCAATGTGCATCTCGAGCTGCCGCCACCGGAGACGGCCATCAACGTGCCGGCGAGTGCGCTGATTTTCGATCAAAGCGGATTGCGCGTCGCAACGGTCGGCGCTGACGATCGCATCGTGCTCAAGGTGGTGACGATCTCACGCGATCTGGGCAAGGAGGTCGAGATCGCATCGGGCCTTTCCGCCGACGATTTGGTGATCGCGGACCCGCCGGACGGGATCGCATCAGGCGACCAGGTACGTGTTGCTGGCGCACCGGGAATGCCCGAGACAGCGGCTGCGAAGCGGGTGCAAGGCAAGCCTCCCGGATAGAATGCTCAATCAACGCTTATCCGGGATTTGATCGTCAAATTGGCGGCGGCAAGTCGTGTGCCCGCTAGGACATCTTATGCGTTTCTTGTCGGTCTGTGACCCCAGTGTGACCCAAGGGCTCAATCGCTAAACGGCATCTGGACCGATCATCATAAGTGGCTGTGTTGTATGTTGAAATGGTGGGCGTACCAGGGCTCGAACTTGGGACCCGCTGATTATGAGTCACATGTTTACTGCAACATTTCATAGGGTTAGTTAGAAAAGATATGAAAATCGAAGCATTACTCGTCAATGGGTCAGATCGAAAAAGGAAAATGACAGCCCAGTCAGTTTTTCAATGTCCTGGAAAGAGTCATCCCAGAAATCCCGCTATCACCTGTGCATGCTCGGCGGTGCCGCCGAGTAGGCTGTTGCATTCCTGTCAGCAAATCAATGTGGATGAGGTTTTCGGTACACACAACGCACGAATCTAGTTTTTGGAAGCGACACCTGGTGCGCGCGCCGGTTCGGACTGAGCTGAACGATGGCTTCACCCATGAACCCCTCATTGCTCTCGGATGTGCTGGTTTGGATCGGCATCGCGTTCTGCATTACGCAATCGGCGATTTTTTCCGGTCTTAATCTGGCGCTTTTCAGCATCAGCAAATTGCGGTTGGAGGTCGCGGCGGCCGGCGATAATCGCGATGCGGTCGAATTGCTTGAACTACGCAAGGATTCCAACCTCACTTTGGCCACGGTGCTCTGGGGCAATGTGACGATCAACGTGCTGCTTACGCTGTTGTCGGATTCCGTCCTCGCTGGCGTGGGAGCATTTGCCTTCTCGACCGTCGTCATCACGCTGTTCGGCGAAATTATTCCGCAGGCCTATTTCTCGCGCCACGCGTTGCGCATGGCGGCACGACTGGCGCCGGTGCTGAAGCTGTATCAGGTGGGGCTCTATCCGGTCGCCAAACCGACGGCGATGGTTCTCAATTGGTGGCTCGGGCTGGAAGGAATCCGATTTTTACACGAGCGCGATTTTCGCGCGCTGATCACCAGACACGTCGGCGCTGTCGGCGCGGATGTCGGCCAATTGGAGGCGGTCGGCGCGCTAAATTTTCTCGACCTCGACGATATTCTTGTCGTGAACGAAGGAGAGCCAATCGACCCTCGCAGCATCATCACGCTTCCCATCGAAAACGAACGACCCTTGTTGCCGAAGTTCGAACGCTCGCCCGACGACCCGTTCCTACGGCAATTGAATGCCTCCGGAAAAAAGTGGGTCATCATCGTCGATCCTTCGGGCCGGCCATCCTTTGTGTTGGACGCGCACCATTTCCTGCGCGATTTAATCTTCGATACAATGTCGGCCGGCCCGGAATTCTACTGGCATCGTCCGGTCATCGTCACGGACATGAGCACGCCATTGGGCGGCGTGATCGGTCGCATGAAGGTAAAGCCGGAACGCCCTGGAGACGATGTCATCGACAACGATTTAATCTTGATCTGGGGAGATGAAAAACGGATCATAACCGGAGCGGATCTTTTGGGACGGCTTTTACGTGGAATCGTTACGTTAGATTCAGAACAAAAGTAGACGTTGCAATTTTGCAAGGGAAGTTTGCAAACCCGGACGAGGTCTGCAACCCTCGGGTCGGGCCGCCTGCTGCATAGCACCCCCCCTTTTTATTGACATTTGCCAAACGACTGGCGTTGCCAATTGATGCGCGTCACCGCGGCTTGCCTCGTCCCATTTGCCCGCGGTTATTCCTGGCCTGCTACGCGGCGCTCCGCTCTTCCGCCGTGAGGAAGGGATAGTCCGTGTATCCTTGCATACCACCGCCAAAGAAGGTCGCACGATCGGGTACATTGAGCCGCGCTCCGATGCGCAGGCGCTCCACAAGATCGGGATTAGCAATGTAAAGCCGGCCGAACGCGATCAAGTCTGCGAGATTGCGTTGGCGCGCGTGCAGGGCGAGTTTCAAATCGTAGCCATTATTGGCAATATAGAGCCCCTTGAATGCCCGCCGAAGGATTTGAAGATCGAATCCATTTGGAACCTCGCGCGGCCCCTGGGTCGCGCCTTCGATGACGTGGATGTAAGCCAGACTAAAGCGATTCAGGTTGTCCACGACATATGAATAGGTGGGCTCCGGATCGCTGTCCGGACCGATATCATTGGCCGGACTGACAGGCGAAAGACGAACGCCGACACGTCCAGCGCCGCAAACCTTGGCTACTGCCTCGGTCACTTCGAGAAGCAAACGCGCGCGCTTCTCCCGTGATCCGCCGTACGCATCGTCGCGCTGGTTCGTGCTGTCGCGCAGAAACTGCTCAATGAGGTAGCCATTGGCCGCATGAATTTCGACGCCGTCGAACCCGGCTGCCAATGCGTGTTTTGCCGCGCGGCAATAATCCTCGATAATTCCTGGGATTTCGCCGGTTTCGAGCGCCCGCGGTGTCACGCAGGGTTGAAAGCCCGCTTCGGTATAGGCGGTACCCTGCGGGCGTATTGCCGATGGCGCGACCGGCAGGACACCGCCTGGCTGCAACGACGGGTGAGACACGCGCCCAACATGCCAGAGCTGAACAAAGATGTGACCGCCTCGCCTGTGAACGGCCCCAGTTATGCTTCGCCATGCTTCGACTTGCGGCTCGCTATAGATCCCCGGCGTGAAGGCATAGCCTCGCCCCTGCGGTGAAATATTGGTCCCTTCCGCAATGATCAGACCTGCCGATGACCGCTGCTCGTAGTATCCGACCATGAGCGGACGCGGGATGCCGTCTGGTCCGGCACGGCTTCGGGTCAGCGGGGCCATCACGACGCGATTGGCGAGAACGCAGGACCCCACCTTCACCGGTTGGAATAGATCGCTTTGTTCGCGCCCTGCCGCCACCACGTTCGACATGATCATCGCTCCCAGCATTCTCAGTGTTGGTCCGCCGTCCAAAAGCGGGCGGCGCCAGATCAAAACTCCGACCGTTAATGGATGGCTAAGTGCGACGGGCCGGCCTTGATCCTAAATGCTTAAAAACGTCGAAATCGTGTGGCTCTCTAGCGCGCTTTAGCGTCAATCACCTTGACCTGAATCAACCCCATTGCTGATCTAGGCGTCATATTTTGTAAATGCTCATCCGACCGGAACGGTTCACCGCAAAGAACCAGAGCAACACCCAGTGAATTTCGCCCTGTTGGTGCGGTGCGGGCGAGCCGTTCCGCGACCTTGAGTTTTACATCGATGTCCTGGCTCGCTTTCGCCTTTTCCGGTCCGGTCCTTTGGGCAGTCTCCACCCATTTGGACAAGTATCTGGTCGAGAAATACTTCAAGAACAGCAACGTTGCCGTTCTCCTCATATTCACGGCACTGATCGGGTTGCTCACGCTGCCGTTCATCTGGTTCTTCGCGCCGCAAGTGGCCAATCTCAGCCCCGTGAGTGCGGCTCTCATGGCATTCTCCGGCGTGCTCTATATGAGCGGAATGCTGTTCTATCTGCAGGCGCTGCAGTCGGACGAGGCTTCCGCGGTCGCTCCCTTCTATCAGGCGGCCCCGCTCTTTGGTTATGTGCTCGGATATGTCGTACTCGGTGAAGAATTAACGCCCAGACAGATGGGCGGCGGCGCGTTGATCATTGCCGGAACGGTGCTCGTTTCACTGCAATTCGACCAGAGCAAGACGGTATTCAATATCCGTCTCGCCGCCTTGATGCTCGCCTGCGCGCTCTCGCTGGCTGTGAGCTCGCTGATCTTCAAGATATTCGCACTGCGTGACGAATTCTGGCCGACGACATTCTGGATGTATGCCGGCGAGGCGCTCTTCGGCGCAGTGCTGCTGGCGATCGCATCGTTTCGCAAGCCATTTGTCGAACTACTACGGTCGAGCCCCGGCGCGGTCCTGTCGATCAATGCCATCAACGAAATGATCAATCTTGGTGGTAGCCTGGGTACTCGCTATGCGCTGCTGCTCGCGCCGTTGAGTCTCGTCCAAGCCATTGGCAGCACGACAACCCTGTTCGTGTTCGCGTTCGGCATCGTCCTGTCCATTTTCTTTCCGACGCTGGGACACGAGAAACTGTCGCGCTGGGAGCTGGTGCGCAAAGGCATTGCGGCTGTCGTCGTGGCGATTGGCGCCATCTTCGTGAGCCATTAGACCGGCGAGGCGCCGCGCTTAAGATCCTCGGTGGCAGCGACCGGTTGCATCGCCGCTGTCATGCCGAACGCCATCATCAAGACTGCGGGAATCCCTTTCATGTGACACTACCGCTCGATTCAATTTAGCGTGTTGAGGAACGCACGAGCCGCAATCCCGGCGAACTATTTTTGCTGAATGCGGCGGAGATAGTTGATCAAATTGAGAATACGGGTTCTTATGTATGCTTCCAAATTAGGCGGAACACCAACATAAGGAACACTCAAAAAGTGTTCAGCCGCATTGACCGCGTATCGCGTGCCCCAAATAGGCATGTCGCGTGAACCGTGAGATTCGATTTGTGTGCGTCCATCTATTACGGCAAAAATGCGTTCGACTGGAAATACGCCCCCATTGTTCTTGGATAGCAACGTGAGGTCTGGTGGCGCTACCTTCAGATTAGCAGCCAAGACGCCTTTACCTTTTGCATCCATGCCATGACAATCGGCACAGCTATTCTCGAATTCCCGCTTACCGAAGTCGGTCGCTTCTTGTTGAGCTAATGCTATCGTGCTGAGCGATATACTTGTCAGTATTAGGATAGCCCACGCGACCCATTTCATAGTCGCCTCCTATGTAGGCAATTGCAAAGTTTCAACTTAACGTACTTAATTGATTAGCCTGCAATGATTCAGATCAAATAAACCGTGGCACCACGGGTCCATAAAGTACGGTCGCAAGATGCGGTGCGATCGGTCGCCATTTGCAGCCCGCGCACCGAGCAAAAAATGATGGAATGATCGTGCAGAAGTGGATCAAAAAGGCGTCCTTGATTGGCATCGTCTTGCTAGCCGGTGGGGGCGTCTTTGCCTATTCCTCCGCAGGCTCCATTAAAGATTGGCTCACCTCACCTGCGCAAGTTCGCACAATCCTTGTCTCCGGCAATATCGAAGCGCACCAGAGCGTACTCGGCTTCAAAACTGTCCAGTCGCGCATCGTCGAACTTCCCTTCGATGAGGGACAATGGGTCAAAGCCGGCACCGTCATCGCGCGACTGGATGATTCCGATTACAGCCAGCAAGTGAAAATCGCCGAGGCGGCCATCGAAGTGCAGCGACGCCAGCTTGCTACTACGGAGCAAAATCTTGTCGCGGCCCGTAAGACAGTGGAGGCCGATGCTGCCGATTTAGAGATGAAAACGGCCGATTTCGGGCGCGCTGATACGCTGTTGCAGAAGGGCGCCGGCACGGTGCAGGCGCGCGACCAAGCTAACGCGGCACTCCGGCAGTCCAATGCTGCCTCCGAACGTGACCAGGCCCTGCAGTCTGCAGCCGAGCGACAGGTCGAGCTTGCTAAAGCCAATATCCGCAATGCAAATGAGACGCTCAAGATGGCGCAAATCGTACTCGGCTATACGACCCTGTACGCGCCCTTTGACGGAATCATCGTTGTCCGTCAGGCGGAACTTGGAGAGATCATGGCGCCGGGCACGCCGGTCGTGACCATGGCCGATCTCGATCATGTTTGGCTGCGCGCCTACATCAACGAGACCGATATTGGCAAGGTTCGATTGGGCCAAGCCGTCGCCGTCAAGACCGATACTTATCCCGGCAAGAATTACCAAGGCCGTGTGTCGTTTATTTCATCAAACGCTGAATTCACGCCGAAGAGCGTCGAGACGCATGCGGAACGCGTCACCCTCGTCTATCGCATCCGCGTCGACATCTCCAACCCGACGCACGAGCTAGTACCGGGCATGCCGGCGGACGCGGTGCTCGAAGCGCTTCCTCCGGGAAAATCATGAATAGCGCCGAATCAGTCATCGTCGACGCGACGGGGCTGACCAAGCGCTTTGCCGATGTTACTGCCGTTAACGGCCTCACATTTGCGGTTACGCGCGGCGAAATTTTTGGCCTGGTCGGCCCTGATGGCTGTGGCAAGACCGCGACGATGCGCATGCTCGCCGGTGTGATGCGGCCGGACGACGGGCACATAACAATTGATGGCATCGACGTCGTCGCCGATCCCGAAAAGGTGAAGCCTCACATCAGCTATATGCCGCAGCGGTTCGGACTTTATGAAGACCTCACCGTCGATGAGAATATTCGCTTTTATGCCGACCTGTTCGAGGTCCCGATCCGTCTTCGCAAGGAGCGTACGCAACAACTGCTGGCAGCGTCGGGGATGACCCACTTTGGCGAGTTCCTTGCTGGCCAATTGTCCGGCGGCATGAAGCAGAAGCTCGGCTTGACCTGCGCACTGGTCCATACGCCGCAGGTCCTGCTTCTCGACGAGCCGACCACGGGCGTCGATCCAGTCTCGCGTCGCGACTTCTGGCGTATCCTTTACGAATTACGCGAGCAAGGCGTCACTATCATCATTTCCACGGCATACCTCGACGAGGCGGAGCGCTGCAACCGCCTAGCTCTCTTGCAGGCTGGCCGCGTACTCTACTGCGATACGCCTGCGGGCCTAAAGGCGCAAATGCCTGGAATGCTGCTTGCAATTTCCTCTTCCGACGGCCGCGCCGCGCGGACGGCAATCGCAAACTGCGCGGGAGTGACGCACCTCATTCTTGTTGGAGATGGCGTCCATGCCGTGGTCGACGATGCAAATTTGAGGACCTCGCAATTGCGCGACGCGCTGCTGCGAGCCGGCGTCCAATTCGGTGAGATTGCGGTCATCCAGCCGGGGATCGAAGATGTATTCGTGGCCCTCCTCGAAGACGGGGAGAAGCCACAATGAGCGCCCCGAACACATCAGCCGATGCCCAGATCGTTGTCGAAGACCTAGTCAAGCGGTTTGGCAAGTTTGTCGCCGTCGACCACGTTGGTTTCCGCGTCGCACGCGGAGAAATCATGGGCTTCCTCGGGCCCAATGGAGCCGGCAAGTCGACGATCATCCGCATCCTTTGCGGCCTGTTGCGCGCGAGCGCAGGCCGCGCATTGGTCGCCGGTATTGACGT
>Ga0075521_10000467_pt1 | contig 11875 bp, 9 predicted proteins | sample NGEPerD_FD_74785 | JGI IMG/M metagenome (GOLD analysis project Ga0075521, IMG submission 74785) | Arctic peat soil microbial communities from the Barrow Environmental Observatory site, Barrow, Alaska, USA - NGEE PermafrostAB12-D | ecosystem: Environmental > Terrestrial > Soil > Wetlands > Peat ...
GAGCACGGTGCCGGCAGCGACGGGGCCGGGGTGCGGCGGGACAAGTGCGTGCATCGCGGCGAAGGCACCGGCTGCCGGCAGGGCGTAGTAAAGGATCGATCCGCCGAAGCGGCGTGCCACGGTCAAGATGATCGGCAGGAAGACGACCAGGCCGGCATCGAAGAAGATCGGGAACCCGAAGATCAGTGCGGCAACGCCGAGCGCCAGCGGCGCACGCTTTTCACCAAATCGTCCGATCAAGGTGTCGGCCAGCACCTGCGCGCCGCCGCTGACCTCCAGCAGGCGCCCGAGCATCACACCGAAGCCCACCAGCAAGGCGACCGAGGCCAAGGTGCTGCCAAAACCAGACGTCAGCGCCGTGGGTACATCGGCCAGCGGGATGCCCGCAGCGACCGCGGTCAACAAGCTGACCAAGACCAGTGCGATGAAAGCGTGCAGACGCACCTTGATGATGAGGAACAGCAAGATGGCAACGGCTGCTGCAGCGATCAATAGCAGCGTTGCCGTGCCGTAGACGGGTTCGATCGGATCCACGATGGACTCCTGGCGTGAGTTGGGTCACTGTGAACCGAAGTCTGCCGCAAAGGTACTATCTTTGGCAAGAGATCGCCGAGCCAACGCTCAGGCCGGGTTGGTCAACGCACGTCGGTACGAACCCAGGAGCCGCGGACCGCCGATCGTGATGGCGGCGACCAGCTCATCGCCGCGCTGGAACTCATAAGCCGTATGCGGCCCTGCCTCGTTCTCAGCCCAGCCCTGACGGTCAGCCAACGCTGGCCGTCCGAGCACCTGAATCTTGACGTCGTACTGATCAGACCAGAAATACGGCACGGCACGCTGCACGAACGCAGGCGGCTCGACTCCCATCAACGCATGCGCCAACGAGGTGGCGTGCTCCGATGCGGTCGACCAGTGCTCACGGCGCACGTGCTGACCCACGTGCGGGTCGTGCCAGGCAGCGACGTCGCCGATCGCGTAAACACCGGGCATGCCGTCGACCGCGCCGCCGGCATGGCTGCGCACTCCCGGCCCGGCATCGGGCAGATCACGCAGCGGTCCAGCGTCGAGGTACGTACCGAACCCGATCACCGCGACATCGGCCTGCAATGTCGAGCCATCGGCGAGTGTGACAGCGGCTCGTCCGTCGATGGACTCGATCCGGTCCACGGCTACTCCGGTGGACACCGTGACGCCGTGTTCGCGATGGATGTCTGCCACGACGTCGCCCACCTCAGCGGGAAGCGCGCCTGCCAGGAGCGAGTCACGTGCCTCGACCAGGGTGGTCTCGAGACCGGCTGTGATCGCAGCCGAGGCGACCTCGGCGCCGATGAAGCCGCCACCCAGCACCAGAACTGACGACGCGGCGGCGAGCGCTTCGCGAAGCCGATCGCTATCGTCGCGAGTGCGCAGCACGTGCAAGGGGCCACCGATCTCCACACCCTCGGGGATGCGAGCCCGCACACCTGTGGCGACGACGATCACATCGCCTTCGACGACCTGCCCGTCATCCAGGGTCACGGCGCCGAGCCCGACGTGCTCGGCGCGGCGGCCCGCGAGGAAGGTGATGTTGGCCTTCTCGAACGATTCGACGCTGGCGAGTGCAACGTCATCGGCCGTTTTGGCGCCGGCCAGCACCTGCTTGGACAGTGGCGGCCGGTCGTACGGGTGGTGCACCTCGTCGCCGATCAAGGTGATCGAGCCGGCGAACTCCAGCCGGCGCAATTCTTGGACCAGGCGCGAGCCGGCCAAGCCCGCACCGACAACAACCACACGTTCAGGGACGACATGTTCTGGAGTAGAAGTCACCTCTGCACCGTACCGAGTGAGCACCTGACCGGGAGGATCAGTCCGGTGCCCCGACCGCCTCGACGGCGGCGGCAACCTTCTGGTGCACCTCGGCGTGGAACACGCTCGGGATGATGTAGTTCGGCCCCAGCTCATCGGCGCTGACCGAGTCCGCAATGGCATCGGCGGCTGCTGTCAACACATCCATGCCGATACCGCGACTGCGCGCGTCGAGCAGGCCACGGAAGATGCCGGGGAACGCGAGCACGTTGTTGATCTGGTTGGGGTAGTCCGAGCGCCCGGTCGCCACCACGGCGGCATGCCGACGCGCGAGAGCCGGGTCGATCTCGGGATCGGGATTGGCCAACGCGAACACGATGGAGTCATCGGCCATCGTCTCGACATCGTCAGCATCGATCAGATCAGGTGCCGAGACCCCGATGAAGACGTCCGCACCCGGTAGGGCGTCGCGCAAGGTACCGGTGATCCCTGCGGTGTTGGTGTGCTCGGCGGTCCACTGCAAGGACTCGTGCAGATCCGGACGGTCGACATGGACGACGCCGTCGACATCGCAGACCACGACGTCGGCTGCGCCGGCGTGCAGCAGCACCTTGAGGACAGCCGTGCCGGCAGCACCGGCACCCACCAGCACGATGCGTGCGTCCGGCAAGGTCTTGCCCACCACGCGCAGGGCGTTACGCAGCGCCGCGAGGACCACCACCGCGGTGCCGTGCTGGTCGTCATGGAACACCGGGATGTCGAGGCGTTCGCGCAGTCGTTGTTCGATCTCGAAGCAGCGCGGTGCCGCAATGTCCTCGAGGTTGATGCCGGCGAAGCCGGGCGAGATGGCGGCGACGGTCTCGATGATCTGTTCGACGTCCTGAGTGTCGAGGCACAACGGCCACGCATCGATGCCGGCGAAGGTCTTGAACAGCGCGGCTTTGCCCTCCATGACCGGGAGCGCAGCGTGCGGGCCGATGTTCCCGAGCCCCAGAACAGCGGAGCCGTCGGTGACCACGGCGACGCTGTTGCGCTTGATCGTGAGACGGCGGGCGTCCTCTGGATTGGCGACGATCGCTTGGCAGATGCGGGCCACGCCGGGCGTGTAGATCATCGAGAGGTCATCGCGGTTGCGCAGCGCGTGCTTGGAGTGCGTTTCAATGACGCCGCCGAGGTGCATCAAGAACGTGCGGTCCGACACCTTGGAGACCTTCACGTCGTCGATCGCGCGCAGGGCTTCGACCAACTCATCGGCATGCTCTGGGCCCGACGACGACACCGTGAGGTCGACCTGCATCGTTTCAGGCGTCGACGACGAGACGTCGAGTGCGGTGACCAGACCGCCCACCCGTTCGACGGCCGCAGTCAGTTCACTGACAGCCAGGCCCTCGGCCGGCAGAGTCAGTCGGACGACGATCGAGTTCGAAATGCTCACGCTGCTCACGTGGAGATCGTACGCTCGAACGCTCGAACGTCAGACGTGCCTGGTCAACGGCCCCGGGTGAGGATCGTGGCGCCGTCGTCGACGCCGAGGATGACGTCGCGCGCACGATCGCTATCGGCGGCCATACAGCTGACCTCAAAGTTGTTGGCCGGTTCACGACGCGAGCTAACCCAGCAGTCGATTCCGACAGCGCGCAGCGCCTCGATGATGGGGCGATTTGGTTGACCCTCACTGGGGCCCCACGCCACGACCTTCGGTCGTTCCGGGGAGTTCTTGCTCATCCCGAACGCTGGCTTACCTGGCTGCTCAGTCATGGTTCACCGATCTGTGGGAGTCCGACTCAGTTTCACGCGCTTGGAACCACACGTGTGGAGCGCCTCAATCACAGCCCAATCTACGCGGTCGATCCGACGCGCACGAACCCGCCGCCGTCAAAGATCGGCGCAGCCAGCGCCTCGTCGTACTGGGCGCGCAACTGCTGGACGAGTTCGGCGACGCTCTGGCGGCGGTCAACTGAGCCAACGCCCTGCCCCGATCCCCAGATGTCTCGCCACGCCTTGGCGTCCTCGGAGCCACCAGAGCCGAAGTCCATCGCCGACGGATCCGAGACAGCCAAATCATCTGGGTCGAGGCCGGCGGCGGTGATGCTGCCGCGCAGGTAGTTGCCGTGGATGCCGGTGAACAGATTGCTATAGACGATGTCGCCGGACGCGCTGTCGACGATCATCTGCTTGTAGGCCTCGTCGTTGTTGGCCTCATGGGTGGACATGAACGCCGAGCCGACATAGGCCAGATCGGCGCCAGCCACCTGGGCGGCCAGGATCGAGGCGCCGTGCGCGATCGAGCCCGACGCCAGCAACGGTCCGTCGAACCACTGTCGAATTTCGCGGAGCAACGCGAACGGCGAGGTGGTGCCGGCGTGACCGCCCGCTCCAGCGGCCACAGCGATCAGGCCGTCGGCGCCCTTCTCGATCGCCTTACGCGCGAACCGGTCGCTGATGACGTCGTGCAACACGATGCCGCCATAGGAATGGATGGCGTCGTTGATCTCAGGGCGTGCGCCCAGCGACGTGATGACGATCGGCACCTGGTGGTCGATGCACATCTGCACGTCAGCATCGAGTCGATCGTTGGACTTGTGAACGATCTGGTTGACCGCGAAGGGGGCGACCGGCTTGTCCGGGTTTTGCACCGCGAACGCGAGCGTTTCCTCGGTGATGCGGTGCAACCAGTCATCCAGCAGCGCCGCAGGCCGGGCGTTGAGCGAGGGGAACGAGCCGATGACACCTGCAGTGCTCTGCGCGATGACCAGCTCTGGACCGGACACGATGAACAACGGGGACGCGACGACAGGCAGCGCCATCGGATGACGCAGGATCTCGGGCAGACTCACAGGTGGGACCTCTCAGGTATGTGCAACGAATTGCATAGTACCGAGATCGGCGCCAAGCGGCCACAGGGGCACCGACACACAAACGAGCCTCCGACAGGATTCGAACCCGCGACATCCTTATTACAAGTGCGCCCCGTCCTGAGTTCGGTCTCTACTTTCAGTTGATTCCGGACCTCCTTGACCGTCAATTTCGCCACGGGGGTACGCCGGGGGTGCGTGCATCCCAACGTCGCGCTCACCAGGTGCTCCGGCTGCGGCCGCGTCGATGCGCGTGCTTTACCGATCGACTCGGCACCCTGTTTTGGGTGTCTGATAGCCAAGGGCGAGTACTAGGATTCGGCCACAAAGTTGTGAGAATCGCCGGCCTCTGACATTCCGGTAATTCGCGAGATGAGCCTCGTCGACCCCGAGTCAGTCTCTTGTCTCTAGGGTTACGAGACGGTCTGAACCGACTGCCCACGAATCTCAGATCGGGCCGGATGGCGAGCGCTGCATTCCGCCCAGATTGGGCGCCGCCCGTGGGTGCTGCGAACCGCACAGAAAATCGCTATCTTCTCACGTTGAGGTGGACGCACTAATCCTGTTTCGGAAGAGCGGCGTCGAGCCACCCTTCGAGGCTCGTGAAGCGCTTCTTATCGACCGCGTCCGCCTGCCAAGACGGCTCGTACGGAGGACGGATGTAAATGCCGTCTTTTCCCGCCCAAATGTAGTTGTCTGGGTTGTACGTACTGCCGACTTGAGCGGACAACTCACCGACCTCAATGTCGATCGTCCAGTCCCCGAATCGGTCCCCGTCGAAGCTCAGGTGGACGTCGGTCCCCTGACGTCCGAACTCTTGCTCGGCCTCACCTTCGAGAGGCCAGTCCTCAGGGATCTCATTGAAGTACGTGCACAGGCTGGCCGTCACTTCGTCCAAGTAGTCGGATGATTCGTCATACCCAAACTCGGGGGCATCGTCCACGTAGGCGTCGAACGACGATTCGTAGACCCAGGTGTCGTGCTCTTTGACGAACTCAAGATCGACAGAGATTGAGATGCCCACCAAGGTTTCGCTGCCCGACTGGACCTCACCGTTCAGATCGAGTAGGTAGTAGTCGACATCGACGTCACCGATGAAGTTGAAGCGGGCGCGGACACTCGGCGCGCCCGGACGGGTGCTCATTTCCTCGTCAGTCATGGCGACGAGATCGGTCAGCCGAATTACTTCGAGCGACTGAACGACTGCCCCGTCCGGAAGATCCCCGACGTTGGCCTCCTCCACTGTCAACTGCCAAACCGGAATCTCGGTCGACGGTTCATCAGCGTGCATTCCCCCGCGTGTGGTCTGCGGGAGGATGCTTCGGACGTAACTGCGAAGTGCGACGACGTCCTCGCTCGTCGAGGCGGTCGGCACAACCTTCGCCAACGATCCCTTAATTACCCACCAAGCTCCGCTGCTCGGGGGGGTCTTCCCAAGCAGTTTGAATGCCGCGGTTATGTCTGACGAGTTCTCCGAAGCGAAGACCAGCCGCGATGTATCGCCACCAACCAGATCCAAGGCGTCGCGAATCCAAGAGGAGTCCGCCGCACCTGTCTTCACATCGCCCTTTTTGATTCCTGCGCCCTGCTGAAGAATCTGGTCGCGAAGCGCGTTCAGCGCGTTCGCTTTCGATGCCGGAATCAGTACCACGTTAGGGATCGCGCCAATTACGTGGGCCAACTCCGCAGCGACCTCGCTTGCGCTCGAGGGCCCTGGATCGACATCGAGTTTCGCCAAACCCGCCTTGGTGAGGGAGCCGTTCGCTTGCTTCGCAGCTTGGTAGACCGCTCCAAGTCGTCGATGGAGGTGTTCGGCCCATTCCCACACGACAATCTCAGGGACACCGACTTGGATCCCCACAGGCTCTGCGTTTGATGCCAACTGCTCGAGTCGAGAGATGTCGGGATAGCCGTGCGGCCCAAAGTTCGTGTCGACGACGGCGTACTCAACACCGTCGAGGTCAATGTCCGGTTCTTTCGGTTTGGTCTCGGCCATCGCTCACATAGCTCCCTCGGAAGAAGCGTCGCACCCTTTCGCCAGGTTGCTGATCGAGCCCCGCCGCTAGCTCGCCTAGCGTATCCGCTCGAGGACCGAACGCTCGTCGGATCTACATGCGGTCATCCAACTGTCGCTTTCTCCGTCATCCCACGCGCTGAGATTCGTCGGTTCAAGGTTCAAATCGCGAGGCACCGTGGACGAGATTCTGGCGACGCTGACCTCCTGTTCTCATCCGCGCAGCTCGGTCAGGACGAGGGTACTGAGACGACTGGAGGATAGGTTGCTGAGGTGAACGATCCTCAGTGGTGGACCGTCGTACCAATCAGCGCGATCGTGTCCGCGATTGTGACGATCGCGATCCGATACCTAGACAAGCCACGACCCCATCTGACGCTCGTCGGCCACATGATCTCAACCCCGTCCGGCTACAAGGGCGACGGCAAAGAGTTCGGCTACCCGCTGACGCTCACGAATGCCGGCAACGGACCAGCCTGGCGAGTATCCATTGCAGGATCGAGCTGCACGGCGGGCATACGCCATGACCGAGCCCCTGCGGCTGCCCCCTCATCAAACTGGGTCGATTTCATCCCCGTCATCAAGGCGGGTGAGTCGGTCTCCATCCAGGCCGCGAACGCTGACGATCTAAGCAAAGCAGCACTGGTGGTCGTCCACGACAGGTTTCCGTCCCTGCCGAGATTGAGCTGGGTCAAGCGCGCCAGAACTTGGCGACTTGAGAAGTTGCCGGTCTCAAACCCATTCCCACCGGCGATGTATCCCGGCGAGACCATTCCATGGTGGAGGCGTCGTTTCGGCGTCATTCGGCGATACGGCGTGCAGTGGCGCTCCAACCACATGGATGACGGATAGGCGTCACGAGCCATACGCTGCGCATTCACGTCATGTGTTCGAGTGTGGCACCTACCCGCTGGTGTAATCGCCCCGCCGGACACGACCGCACGACCCTTCATCCCCGGTGCAGAATCCTGACCGCCAGGCTTGGTAGCGAGCGGCCCCCGACCCTCGGCCACACTGGATCCTGACGGCCGGCACAGCGACAGGCGTGCACAGATGACAAGCAGGAGCCAACACAGTGCCCAAGAAGAACAAACCGAACAGGAACGCGCAGCGACGCCAGAAGCCCACGCGCGGGAACAGTTCGCTGAAAGCCCACCGTCAGAAGGGTCGGACGCTCACTCCACCGATGATGAACATCATCGGTGACACCCTGCGCACGGTCGCATGGGAACGAGACAGCCTCCCGGACTACCTCCTCATCTGTTACCACGTCCGCGCTCAGACGACCGACGCGTTCACGAACCTGGACACCCTCATCAACCTCGTCGACGACGCCGCTGGCATCACGTATATTCCCGACCGCACCGACCCGGCAACCACGGCAACCTTTGACGAAGATGCGGTGGACACGACCGCGTCTGAGTCAGCGAGCACCGAACCCGAGGAAGAGACCCGCAAGGCGTACACCTTCATCGGGCAACTGACCCAGTTCGAAAAGTTCACGCCCGACCAGCGAAGCGCAACCTTGGCCGCACTCGACGAGCGCGACGCCTACGAAGCGCTCGTTCCTGAGGACTTCGCTCACGTCCTCGGCATGTACGCCGACGCCCCAGGCTCCTGGCTGCTGGACCCGTGGCGCCGACGCGGCCTGTCCGTAGACCCCGACCGCGCACAAAGGGTCTTGAGCGACCTCCTCACCGCGGCAGGCCCACGCCGCAGTCCCACCGCAATCTGGGTAAAGGCCTTCATGTCCAACCGCATGGCGGCATCCGGACAGGCATCCTTCGGAGCAGGCGCCGGAAGCTCGATGCGCCTGCTGGCCGACTGGCCCAACTACCACAACGAGCAGCAGAGGGGAGCCGCCGAAGCGACCATCAGCTCCATGTTTAACGCGCTTCAAATGTTCGACGGCAGTGACGAGTCGCCTCAGTGGGCAGAGAAGTTCTGGCGGTCCAACTGGCGACTGTTCCCATGCACTCATCCACAGGTCCGCACGCAACCGGTGCCGTCCAGTCTTGTGGACGACGACCACGACGGCGACGGCGATGCCAGAAGCTACTGGCGCCAGGTCACGAAAGCTGCGAGCGACGCTGTCACCGAACTCCGCACCGAATTCCAACAGCTCGCAAGCACCACCGACCCAGACCTCTACAACCCCGACAGATACGAAGTCCTCACCGGCCTCGTCGGCAGAACACTCCGATACCTGGACGTGTTGGCCGCCCACCCAGCCATGTGGACCATGGAACACGGAGCACCACTGCTCAGAACATTCGTAGAGACCCGCATCGTCCTCAGGTTCCTCGCCAATCGCGACGCCCCCGAGCTCTACGCCAAGTTCAAGGCCTACGGCATGGGCAAGCTCAAGCTCCTCAAACTTCAAATCGAAGAACTCATCGACGAGTCCGATGACCCGCCGGCGGCCATGGTCGAATACGCCCAACATCTTGACGCCCTCGTCAACCAGGACATCATGGAGGAGTTCCAACCCATCGAAGTCGGCGGAAGCTTTGCCGGCATTGACACACGCAAGATGGCAGCCGAAGTTGGCATGGAAACCGAGTACCGAATCCTCTTCCAGCCCGCCTCGTCCAACGTTCACGGAGAATGGTCCATCATCGACGAGAACGTGTTCGTGCGGTGCGCCAACCCCACCCACCGACGACACCGCATCCTCAGCAACGACCTCGACTCGTACGCCGGACCGGCCTTCCTCGAGTCCATCCTCGGACACGCCAGCGCACTCGTCGCCGAATACGAAAGCACCACCGCACCCCAACGACGAACCATCATCTGAATCACTCGGACTCCTTGCCTAAACCGGCGCTGACAAACGTCGAGCCCCGCGCATTCGGCGCCACTACGCTCGGACGATGTACTCGCCCTCTACCGGCCAAAACCTGACAGCAGAGCAAGCACGCGAGCTCGACGACACATTCCTTGCCTCAGACCCGTTCCAGTACTTCCGCTCCCGCATCGCGTCACTCCTAGCGTGGCGCGAAAACGCACCCGTAGAGGAATCGCCGCTGCCCGAAGGGCAACCTGGCAGCATCCGAGCCGAGTTCAACCACTACCTTCAACGACCCGCAACTGACGGACCGTTCAAAGACCTAGACGTCCACGCTCAAGTCGCCGCCGATGCCCTTGCGGTCCGCCACCACGCCGCAGAGGCCGTCGTACGACTCGCATGCGCCGTCCTCGCACCATCACCATCTGCCGACGCGCCCTGCCTGTGGTCAGAGATCGCAACCGGCCCCACACAGATCCAAGGCGCGATCGACAGACTCAACAAGGCTTCACAAGCACCCGACGCCAGCGAGCGGATGCTTCGTGTGCTCGTCGAACCCGCAAACCTCGCCGCTGCGCGCAGCAACCCAGACATTGTCGACGCCTGCAACGTTCTCATCGAATGGCTCGGCTACGCCATCCGCCTACTCACACCTGCAGACATAGACCTGCAAGCGGGTCACAACAAGGTGAAGCATGGTCTGGCCGTCCGTGCTAGGTCAGACCTGCGAATCACCTTCTTGACCACGGGACCTACAGCCGAAGACACCATTCCGGTGAGCGCACTCACTGGGCCCGGCGCCCTAGATATCTTTGACCAACCTGTCGTCGAACTCCTCGCACGAGGTCCAAAGGCACAAGGGCACCGCCAAGGCTTAGAGGTCACCCAGCTTCGGCTCAAACCGTCGGCGCTGCTCGCGGACGCCTACATGCTCGCAATGGCCCACGGCACGATGTTCCGCGTGGCAGCGGTCCAGCATTTCGCCGATCGCGACGACCTCCGCGACCATCACGTAGCGCCAGCAGCACCCGGATACCCGGTCGGCGGCCCCAAACCAGAACACATCGACGCCAAGTCTCCGCTGGGCCTGCGGTTTGCCATCACCTTGCCGCCCGGAGGCGGGCCGGCCAAACGCGAGACCGGCATCGGGTTCCGCGACTACTTCCAAACCCTGCACATCGACTACGAAGGCCACCGCACCATTCGCGCGACCGACGATTAGAGGTCTAGAGCGTAGTTGCGAGAACGGGGCTCAGGTAGATGGCAACCTTCGGCATTACGCGCATGGTCAACTGGAAACGGCGGCTACTGATCGCCTGCCTTAAGCGCGTCATTTCGCCGCGCCCGCCCGTCCAGATTTGGACCTGTCCCGCAGGTGCTGCCGCCGCCCACTCACTACTCGCTGGTCGGAGAGACCGTCATCGCACCCGCTGTCACTCCTCCGGTTGGGGGCGGAACGTGTCTGCTGCCTATGACAGTGTCGTAGCGTCGTCGAGCGACGCGAGTGAGAGGGAACGTGATGAAACAAGAAACGCAACAGTCGGAGCACGGGCTGTTTCAGTATGAAACGTTCGGCAGCGGCCCACATCTGCGGATGGTCCGCCTCCTGGAAGATACCGAGTATGAAGCGTTTCTCAAGGCAAGTGCGCTCGTGCGACGCGTCGCGTTCACAACACCCCACCACGAATTTGAAGCCGCCAAAAGTCGGTTCTGGGCGTCCCTCAAGCAAGCGAACGCCGAGACAAGCGAATCTCACACCGTTCGAGTCGCCCGCGCAACCGCTGCCTTAACGGACCTTCTCACGGTCGTAGGCTCACACCACAGCGCCTGGCGAGACTTTGTATGCGATCCCCTTGGGGCAGCGCCACCAGGGGTCGCGCAGGCCTACGACCGGTTCGAGGCAGCACCCTCGCGACAACTCGCCGAGACGCTATCGGCCGCCCCCCGACCTCACGGTTGAAACTAACGCCGGCCTCGTGGAAGACGTGCAGGCACGTTCGGAAACGGAGCAGACAACTCTAGGAATCATGGACTGGCTTCAAAAGATTGACCGAGATGCCATTCTCATGATGGACGCGGCGATGGAGGCCATCAAAGGTCCGCTGGACGACGCGTCTCGCGTGCTGATGCAGCTGGCATCAGAAGTTTTTGCGGGTGCACCCCTGGTCATGCCCGTAGCGTCGATCGGAAGCGGCCAAATTCAGCTTCAGGAAGTGGACGTCGCGGCCGCCCGAGCGGCGCAGTCCAGGCTCTGGCAGGTGAGCACATTCGCTGCCCAAATCCGTCATCAGCCCGACGGACCCGAGGACGTTGCCGCCGAGATGGACGCGACACCCGACCAAGACGTCGCTGAGACAGTTGAGCCTGGAGATTTCAAAGCCGACGTTAACGACCCAGGCGACGAAAGCGGAGACGTCGACGACGGGCCCCAAA
>Ga0075521_10000468_pt1 | contig 11863 bp, 13 predicted proteins | sample NGEPerD_FD_74785 | JGI IMG/M metagenome (GOLD analysis project Ga0075521, IMG submission 74785) | Arctic peat soil microbial communities from the Barrow Environmental Observatory site, Barrow, Alaska, USA - NGEE PermafrostAB12-D | ecosystem: Environmental > Terrestrial > Soil > Wetlands > Peat ...
CTGGAGCTGCTCGCAACTACCAATCGCTGAACATCTGGCACGTCCTATGAGCCGATCGGCTGACGGTCAGTTTGCTCCGACCGCATCGCGTACGGCGCCGTTCAACCACTGCTGCACCTCGCTCCAGCTACGCAGTCGCACAACGGCGAGCTCGGGACGCTGCTTCGCCAAAGCGGCGACCCGCTGGGCGCTCTTGGGATGCGTTTTCCAGGCCCAGCGCACGATGTGATCAGGGTCGGTGAAGATAGTCCAAAGTGGCGGCTCGATGTTCCCGTTCCACAGCACTTGCCTGCGCAGACGTCGCCTTGCAGTGCGTACGACGACCTGACGCATCACCTTGGCTCGAGGAAGGTCGAGCCACACCAACAGGTCCGCCCTCTCGGCCAGGAGGTCACGCACGATGCTGTACTGCCACTCGGTCACCCAGGCCGGCTGCTCGCTGAACGACTCGACGTCCTCGACGAAGGATTCGCGCGGCGTCCAGCTGGGACCATGGAAGAGCGCGTCGATCTCCACCTGTGGCGCCCCGAGCAGTCGCCCGAGGCGGGCAGCCAAGGCAGTCTTTCCGCTACCGGAGGTACCAGCGATCAGCACGCGCTGCGGACGCCGCAGCAGCGGGTCCCCGGCTCCCAACAGCACCCGTCAACACTAGAGCAAGGCGTCCCACTCCCGGATCGACCCACAGCACGATCGGCAGATGGCCATCTGCAAAGGGGTGGCTGCCAGCAGTCGGCCCGGATGCGGCGTGCGATCAACTATCGTCGGCTGGGTGAGTAACCCCGCGAACGAGCCGCGCTCAGGCGCGCCGACTCTGGCTGGTCTGCGGTTCGAGTTGTTCGTCCAGGACGTCGAGAGGTCGGTTTGCTTCTATAGCTCGACGCTCGGCTTGGAACCGCCCGCAACTTGGTCACCTGAAGGGTACGTACCAATCCGCGCTGGGGTGGTCACGATCGGTGTGCAGCACCTCGCGAATCTGCCTGCTGAGCACCACTTCAGCCCGAGCCGCCTTGCCGGACCCCGGGGCGTGGGTCTGGAGATAGTCGTTGAGGTTGACGACGTCGACCTCGCCTACGCCAACGCCGCAGCTCACGCCGAGCGTTGCGGTGGAAGCGTGGAACCCCTCGATGACCAGCCGTGGGGACTTCGCGACTTCCGGCTCGTCGACCCAGACGGGTACTACGTGAGGGTCACTTCACATTGGAGGTGACGCTGAGCACCATCCACCGCCCAGTACGGGATCCCTCAGCGGGCGCCAGTCAGCCTGGTATCGGGGTTTGCTGGTAGGAGGCGAGCGCCCATCCAGCTCCTTGTCGGACGTAGACGCTGGTCATGAACGCCACGAATGCTGGTTCAGCCTCTTCTCGATACGCCTGACCCCTGTAGACCAGCGCTGCGGCATCGTCTCCGAGCGAGACCAAACGTTCTTGGTCGATCTCGTAGGTCCGCCAGGGTGGCGCCTCGTTCAGCGAGTCGATGACGTCCTGGCGATCGAAGACCTGTCCGTGCGCCAGCACCATCACGCCGTCCTCAGTCATCAACTGACCGTAGAAGTCCGCTCCGCTGCCGTCGCACAACGAGCGCCAGCCACGATGCTCCAACTCGAGAAGGTCGCTGATGGTCATGTCCACAATGTTAGCCTCCGTGAGCCCGGCCCGACTCGACGACGAACTGCCCGGACGCGGATCGGCTTGCGCGACGTTCGCTGACAGTGCCAGTCCGGGTGGACAGTTCAGCAGATTGATCCGCGTCAAACTGCCGCGAGCCGGGCGGCTCGAACGACAGACGTCCGACGCGTCGAGATCCCGGCCGCGGCTCCGTCCGGCATTGAATCGACCAACGACCTGTCGGAGGATAGATCGCATGTCACACGTCAAACGTTTCGACCACACCGGGATCACTGTCGCGGACCTCGACTCGGCAACGGCATTCTTCGTCGGCCTGGGCCTCGAGGTCGAAGGCATCGGATCGGTGAAGGGAGAGTTCGTCGAGACCGTTTGCGGCATCTTGGGCGCGCACTGTCAGATCGTGATGCTGAAGTCGCCCGACGGTTACCGGCTGGAGCTTTCGAGCTTCGTCGCGCCCGACCACCTCCCCGGATCACCCGAGGCAATGGCCAACGAGGTTGGTCTGCGCAACGTGTCCTTCGAGGTCGACAACCTGCAGGCGGCCGTCGACGCTGTAGCCGCAGACGGCTATGGGATCGTCGGCGGCATCGGCGAGTACGAGGGCAGCGTGCGGATGGCATACGTTCGCGGGCCCGAAGGGATCGTCGTGTCACTCTTCGAGCAACTCGGCTGAGGCGCGTCAATCCGCCGCATTTCGGAGCGACTAACTCTCGTCGGCAAGAGCCGAAGCGTCGTCCGCAGAGAGGTTCACCATTACTTGACGTTGCTGAGCACCCCGGATTCGATCACCGACATCCTTCGGCAAATCAACCACAACGAGCATGACGTCGAAGGCGCGCGCTGCTTCGGCCACCCACCCCCGAACCGAGTCCTTCGCTTCGGAGCTGGCGAACGCGAGAATCATTCGCGAATCGACCCAGGCATCTGATTGACGCAACAGCGCGAACTTGAGGACGTCCTGCCCGACCTTCTTCAGCTGAGCGCCCTTCAACGACCCCTGTCGCGCGCATACCTCAACGAGGACGTCATCCGCTTCGCTGCGCGCGTCGACCTGCACATGCGCGTTCTCACCTACTCGATTCGACCGCCGGCAACTAACGCCAAACCAAGATCAGCACCCAGCCGCTCCACGATCGTCGCCTCGGCTTCTCGCTGTACCGCGGAATCACTGAGATGGGTCACCCGCTGAACCTACTTGACGCAAGCCGGGGTCTTCCGTCGTCATGAGCCTTGACTGCGTCAAATCGCCGCGAGTGCGGCCAGCGCTGACCGTCGTCGCACACCCGTTCGACACTCAGACCGAAGCGATTGAGGCAGCGCACTCCCTAGCCGAATCCGCCCACACCGAACTCACCATCCACGGCGACGGTGGCCGCTCCGGGAGAAGGACTGCCACGGGCACAACGACTCGGAGGTCCGGTAGGACGCGCTAAATGCCTGACGGCGGAGCTGCGCAGCAGGACATGCGTCGCCGACACGTACCTCGCCTCAACCCGCAAGAAGACGACTGACGCTCTATCCGAAGACCCGCCGGCGCGCGGCGCGCTCGGTGCGGCGCATTTGCAACCATCCGGCCCCGATCCGCGCGGGCTGCGTTGGTGCTAACCGCTCCGGCATCGCCCAGTTGGCCGGCGCTTCGGTCTCCCGGATGATCGGAATCACTCCAGTCCTCTCGTCCATCGGCCCAGAGCGTTCCCGCAGGTACAACGGCGGCCCAGATAACTCGTGCAGCCAGACCACCTGAGACCGAGTGCTACGACGCTTCCGCCGAGTTGGCGACTCAACCCACAGGATGATGAAGAACGCGTGGTTCCAGTCGGAGGTATCGCACCACGCACGCGCCTGCAACTCGTCGCCTGGCGGTATGACCGGGATGAGCTCGGCTGCCCCGCCAGTCGCTTGGATCTTAGGGAGGCAGCCGTAACCGAGCAGCTGCAGCCGGAAACCTGAGGCATCCCCGACGTTCGCCAAGGTGCACTCCACATGGGGCTCATCGACGTTGCCGTTTGGATCACCACCCCATGACTTCGTAACGCCGAACGTAATCCAGTCGGCCGCCTTCCGATCCACTCGACGCCACCACAACGAGACGAGCAGAGAGACTGAAGTGGCGATCGCGGTTGCAAGACCGGCAGCCTGGAGAACGTCTGCGTTCGTCATGTCCGCATCCTTCCAGACCCGATCCGAGGCGCCCAGCGCGAAGAAGGCCGAACGCAACCGCAACATGCTGCCCGCCCCGGTTCTGCGTGCCGGACTCATCGGCCAACGTGCGTCATACCACCGCGAATGACCGTGTCTGGAATGACGATCCTCGATCCGATGGCTGACCTGTCAGCAGCAGCGCGCCAAGCATCTGTCTGGCCGAGACGCGACCTTTTTCCCAACGGGTTGACATCTGCCACCGCAATCAACAGCTTCACGCTCAGTAGGCTTTCAGCGGCACCGGCAGACGCGCTCTCGTGATCTGTCCCCGCTGCAAAAAACGAAGGTGCTCGCGGTCTGACTGTGGGGCCTGTGTCGTGCGCTAAGCATTCTCAGCGAGCGATCGGGATCGGCGTCGCTGGCGGGCCGTCGCCGCCGTTCACTCCTAGCTCTTTGCGGCCACGACGACGCAGGAGCGTCCATGCCTCGCATTCGGCAACTGAACTTTACGGCATTGGTGGCCCCTGGACTCCGGCACGCCGCTGAGCTGCATCGGGAACAGGTTGTCGGGGCGCGCAGTCCGCTTCGACGCGTGGTCTGGACCGCGTGATCGGTGCGATACGGTGACAAGAATCGACCGAATGGCGGGTGTGCAGATGTCCGGTGTGCTGGTGGTTGGTATCGACGGTTCGGAGAACGGTGCCGCGGCGCTGGAATGGTCGGTGACGGAGGCGTCACATCGTGGAGACGTCCTCAAACTTGTCTACTGTCTCCACATCCCGATGCCGACGGCCTCGTTCGCCGGGGCCGTGGCGGCGCCGCAGATCGATACGATGCGCGACTACGCCGATGGCGTACTTGCCGCCGTGGCCGAGACGGCCCGCGGCATGGAACCGGAGCTGGAGGTGCAGACCCAACTCATGATGGGTCCGCCCGCGGCCGGCCTGCTGGAGGCATCCAAGGACGCTTCCCTGCTCGTGGTCGGAGCCCGTGGACTCGGCGCCTTCGGCTCGATGTTCATGGGCTCGGTGAGCATGCGCGTCGCCGCACACGCCGAGTGTCCAACCGTGGTCGTACCGTCTGATGGGCACGGGCACGATCACTCCGGCCCCATCGTGGTCGGCCTGGATGACTCGCCACACGCGATCGCCGCGCTGCGCTTCGCGGTGGGCATGGCCAGTCTGCACGGGACCGAAGTCATCGCGATCCATGGTCGCGGCGACACAACCGATCTGGACCTTCCTGGCGGTGTCGAAGAGTCCGAACAGGCACAGGCTGAATCGCAGGTGGCCGATGTCATCAAGCGTGCGAACCTGGATCAGGAAGTGACGACACGGGTCGTGGCTGCGGATCCCTGCGACGCTCTTCTCGACGCTGGCGAGAACGCCTCGATCATCGTGGTCGGCTCACGTGGACGCGGTGGTTTCCGCGGGATGCTGCTCGGCTCGGTGAGCCAGTCGGTGCTCCATGGAGCGAAGGGTCCCGTCATCGTGGTCCGCGCTGAGCAGGACTGAACCGCGGCGCGCGGGAATCCCGGTCCAGAACAGTGACCTTGTGCGTATGGACGTAGAACTGTCCGAAATTCGCGGATTCCTGGTCGACCACGCACCGTTCGACACGCTTTCGGCGCAGACGCTCGACATGATTCCCCGCCGGTGCACGCTTCGTTACGTCCGCCGCGGTGGGGTCGTGCTGAAGGTCGGCGGGCGGGGGTCCGGGCTGCACGTGGTCCGGTCCGGGGCCGTCGACGTCGTGGACCCATCCGGTGGGCTGGTGGAACGGGTCGGCGCAGGGGGCGCCTTCGGGATGACTGCGCTGCTCGAGCGCCAGCCCACCCGCTACCGCTACACCGCCACTGAGGACACCCTTCTCATCGTGCTGCCGCCGGACCTCTTCGAGACGCTGGCCCAGGAGCACGCGGACTTTGCCGCCTTCTACGCTGCCACCCACCACGCGCGACTGTCCAAGGCGATCAGCAGCCTGCATCAGGCCGCCTCGGGCGGCACCACCCTGGGCACCCGGGTGCGTGATCTGGTCACCCGCGAGCCGGTGACCACCACGACAGGTGCGACGGTCGCTGAGGCAGCGGCCGCGATGTCGACGTCCGGTGTGTCGAGCATTCTGGTGGTCGACGACGGCGTCCTGCGCGGCGTCGTCACCGACCGTGACCTGCGCAACCGTGTCCTGGCAGTCGGCCTGGACACCGCCCGCTCGGTGAGTGAAGTGATGAGCTCCCCGGCAGTGACGGTGCGCGCTGAGGCACTCGCCTCCGAGGCGTTGCTGGAGATGGTGGATCGCAGCATTCACCACCTGCCGGTCGTGGACGAGGACGGTTCCCCCATCGGCCTGGTCACCACCACCGACCTGGTGCGGCTGGAGCGGTCGAACCCGGTGTACCTGGTTGCCGAGATCAGCGGACAGACGACGCTGGCGGCTGTGGTCGAGCAGGCTCATCGGATCCCGGTTGTGCTGGGCGACCTAGTGGATCAGGACCTCTCCGCAGCCGATATCAGCCGGGTCCTGACGGCGCTCGCCGACGCGGTACGCCGGCGAGTTATTGCACTTGTCGAGTCAGAGCTGGGTGCGCCGCCCACGGCCTACAGCTGGGTCGTGCTTGGCTCCGCCGCCCGGGATGAGGAAGCACTCTCGGCCGATCAGGACCATGCCTTGGTGCTCGCGGAGGCCGGCCACGACACCTGGTTCGCCACCATGGCAGACCGGGTCGTGGCCGCCCTGGAGGAGGCCGGCTGGCCACGCTGCCCGGGAGGTGTGATGGCCTCCAACCCACGCTGGCGACTCACCGTCGAGGAGTGGCGGGACCAGTTCGCGGCGTGGTCGCGCGAACCGGAACCCGAAGCGACGTTGCACAGCGCGATCGCCCGCGACATGCGGCACCTGGTGGGAGACGAAAACCTGACGCAGGCCGTCCGGCGGGCGGCCGCCACGACGGTGTCCCCGCGTCTGCTCGGCCACCTGGGTGGCAACGCGCTGACGATGCGGCCACCGCTGGGGTTCTTTCGCGGGTTCGTTCTGGAGAAGGACGGAGCGCACCGGGAAACGCTCGACATCAAGCGGGGCATCGCGGCGGTCGTGCAGCTGGCCAGGGTGCAGGCACTTCGAGCCGGCTCGACAGCGTTGTCCACTCGCGGTCGCATCACTGCCGCGCAGGAGCATGGTGTGCTCGACGAGCGCACCGCGATGGATCTCCTGGATGCTCTGGAGCTGATGTCCTATCGACGTCTGCACCATCAGGTCGGCCAAGCTCGTGCTGGGATCTGCCCCGACGACAACCTCGTACCCGCTGACCTGACCGAACGCCAACGACGACACCTCAAGGACGCCTTCTCGGTCGTCCGCTCCGCGCAGCAGCAGCTCGCCCGCCGGCTCGACCCCGGATACGTGTGAAGTCCGGTTGGCCGTGTCGGGTTCGCGACCCGCTCGCCTATCCGCGAGGACCAGTGCGCGACCTAGCGGCCGCGCCACCATCGCCCCCTACAACGCCGGCATCTGCAGTCGAGTTCCTCGCGGTGGACATCGAGACGACGGGCCTGAACCCACGCCGTGACCACATCCTGGCAGCTGGGTGGGTGCCCGTCGTTGCTGGTCAGATCGTGCTGGCCGATGCGCGTGAGGTACTGGTGCGGCCGCCGTCGGGTGTCAACGTGGGTCAGTCGGCAACCGCGCACGGGCTCACCGATGACACGGTGGCACGCGCGGTCCCGCTGGCCGACATGCTGCCGGAGCTGCTCGCCGCGCTGCACGGGCGGGTGCTGCTCGCCCATCACACGCCGATCGAGCTGCGCTTCCTGCGGCGCGCGTCGCGGGCGGTGTTCGGCTGTGGATTGCCACTCACCGCCGTGGACACCGTGTTGTTGCAGCGCCGGCTGTTCGCGGACGTGAACGGCGTGGTGGCTCCGGGGCTGCTCCGTCTACACGGCGCGCGGAGCCACTTCCGGCTGCCTCGCTACCGTGCCCACCACGCCCTCATGGACGCGATCGCGGCGGGTGAGCTCCTCCTCGCCCAGATCGCTGAGCTCGAGCACGCATCGGGTCGCGAGATCGCGCTGTCCGAGCTTTCCCCGATTCATCGACGCTGAGGTGGTTGGTCGGGATGTCCTGTGCCTTCTTGCAAGGCGCCAGTTCTGGGCTGAAATGATGTCCGAACGGCCTCATCGAGAGTGGTTGATGTCGGGCCGCCGGAAGGGTCACGGGCAAGCTTCGGCGTCAGCGCCTCTTCGGGGACCGGTTCGACGCCGACAGCCCCATCGGGCAAGGGGTGGCCAAGAGCATCGCGAGGGCGATCCTGACGTGGGCGACCAGCGTCGTCCCGGTCTCGGCCTTGAACGCCCGTCATCGCGGGCACCCATCCGCGAGGCCCTGAGTAAGTACCGTCGTCATTCACCAGCGGTAGGAGCCGCCCGCTCGGCTTTAGTCACCGCTGTGAGTCAAGGAACCGCTTTCAGCGTCATTCACCGCGTATGAGCGACATGAGGGTGAGGCATCCAACTACCCTGCTCGTGTGATCGGTCTTCGCCAACTACCCAAGGTCAGCGCGCCAGCCAGCCGGGCGCTGCAAGCAGCTGGCTACACGTCCCTGAGTGACCTCGCGGGCGTGTCGCGAGGTCACCTCGCCAATCTTCACGGTGTCGGACCGAAAGCGATCAGGATCATTCAGGCAGCTCTCCAGGAGCAGGACCTCACACTGGACTAGGAGCGTCTTTCGCCGCCGAAGACCCGAGCCTTCCGAACCGCGCGTAGTCGGACGAGCCTCCCGCGTCGATAACTCGGCTCAGCCCGAGGTCAAAGGTTCAGCGTCCAGTAGGTGCCGTCCGGAAGGATGCCCTGAGCGGCGTCAGAGGAGGATTCCTCGGTTTGCTAGTTCGACCGTGCGGCCGAGCCCGGAGCGGAAGAGTCTGTCGAGTCGGGGGTTGTCGGCCAAGTTCCAGAGCATCTCGGCGCTGTCCCACGCCGCCATCCTGGCGAGGTGGATGCCGAACATCTCGAGCGCGTCGTCAACGCGGCCGCCCATCTGGTCGAGCCGGGCCAGACTTCCCGTCATGAACCAACCCTTGATGGTCTCAGCGGCCTCGGCCAGCAGTTCGTTCGTCCTGGTGTAGTCCGAGTACTGGGGAGTGTCTTCGCTGGGGATGACCACCAGTTCCCAGCAGGTGCTGACCACTGCCATGGGGAGGTCGTGCGAGATGTGTGCGTTCATCCCCGCGAGGGCGAACTGGATCGGCACGGTGTTGGGCTTGTTCCGAGCCTTGAACAGTGGCGCCCACGCCCGGGGGATCTCAGCGCCGCCCAACGATGTGGCGTACGCCGAGAAGTAGAGGTTCGCGAAATGGACATCCAGCCGCGCCAAGAACTCGCCGGCCAAGAACTCCCTGGAATCGACGGACGCGGCAACCAACTCGGTCACATGGTTGTACATCCGATTGAAGGTCGCGATCCCGTCATCGGAGGGCAGCGACGTGTCGATCTCATCCATGCGTTCCAGGACATCGTCGATGGTCTCGGCGCTGACCCACTCTGCCGCGGAAAAGGTCATCGGGCGCTTCGTATGGATTTCGAGCAGGTGGGCGGGCGACGAGCAACGCCCCCAGCGCGTCTGTCGCTGAAGATACTCGGGTCCCTTGGGGGCGTCAACGATCGATTCCTGTCTCAGGCCAACACCTTCGGCACGGTCAGGTGGTTGCCGTACTTGAGAACCTCCGCCTATCGACAACGCCGAGTCGGCACTGGGCGACGAGGTTCTCGCTCTCTACCTACGCACTCCCAGACTCGGTCGTTTCCCTGACGTGGCCGTCAACCAGCATCGTCGGCGTTTGCAGGCTCCAGCATCTCCGCCCCCACCGCCGGCCTGTGGGTGGTGGTGGGCCACATGCGCTCGATCTCAGCGTTGAGTTCCGCCCCGAGGAGTACCGCGATTGAGGAGACGTAGAGCCACAGCACGACAGCGATCGGCACGCCGAGTTGGCTGAACACGGCGTCTCCGTCGAGGGTCACTGCTAGGTAGGCGCGCAGGCCCGCGGCGGCCAACAGCCACACGATCATCGCTAGCACAGCCCCCGGCACGTCGCGCCGCCAAGGCGTCCGCCAGGGGACACCGACGTGGTACAGGGTTGCCAGGCCAGCGATCGCGAGCACCGCCAGCACGGGCCAGTACAAGGCTCCCAGGACATTCAGCGTCGTGGAGGCGACGGCGTTCGGGGCGACCCACTCGACCACGCGCGGGCCGAGGACCAGAAGTGGAAGGATCGCGATAGCGCCCACGAGGCCCGCCGCGGTCAATCCGACCGCCATCAGCCGACGCCGCCAACTCGGTCCGGGCTGCTCGATGTCGTACGCGATGGTGATCGTTTCCAACGCGCGGTCAGTGGCCCGGGATCCCGTCCACAGGCTCAGCAGGACTCCGATGGAGATCACATCGGCGCGTCCGTCAGCGAGCACAGCCGAGGCCAGTCGCTCGTATGAGTCGTAGGTCTGGGCAGAGAGGAACCCCTGCGGCAGTTCGAAGACGATCCTGTTCAGCTCTTGGGCGCCCGAGGGCCCCAGCGCTTCAGCGACGAAGCCGAGCGAACCCAAAATGACCAGCATCAGAGCCGGTAGCGAGATCAGTGTGAACAGAGCGATCTCGGCGGCCAGCCCGGGCACCCGGTCGTCGAACGTGTCTCGCCAGGTTCGCCCGGTCAGTACCCAGGCCCGCTGGAGAGGGTGGGGGAGCCGGTCGTACGCCCCGCGGGTCAGGCCCCGTCCCCAGTCGCGGGAACGGGCTGTGAGGGTGGCGATTCGTCCGTGGTTTCCTGCCGGCGGATGGGGGGACTGCTCCGAGGTGCCTGTCATTGCCTCCACCGTACGAGGGTCCGACCACTCAGAGCGATCTAGCGTGAGGCGCGCGTTGCGGTCACCAGTAGGTACTCCCATTCCATGCTGCCGTTGATCATGTTCCGCTCGCCGAGCGCCTCGAGGTCCGCATCGAGCGCTACCGCGCGGGCGCCGTCCAGTTGTCCGTAGACGGTGATGGTGGGCCCGTAGTTGGCCTTGAAGTAGTCGCGGAACTCAGCTGGAGTTGTGAACGCGTCGACGATCACAGTCTGCTTCTCGCATCGCAGGTCCGTCGCGGCAGCACCGAACAAGGCGCTCAGGTGGGCTTCGTTTCCCCACAACGGTGGCGGTTGAGCTCCCGGTGGAGGGGCAGGGGCGTATGGCTTCATGGTCGCGAGCATCTGTCCGATGAGCCCATCGGGCGTCCAGTTGATGAGGCCGATCCGGCCGGCTGGGCGGGTGACCCGCAGGAGTTCCGCGGCGGCCGCAGCGTGATGCGGAGCGAACATGATGCCGACGCTTGAGAGGACCACGTCGAACTCGCCGCCCTCGTAGGGCAGGTCTTCCGCGTCGGCAACGTTCCACTGCAGCGTGGCGCCGACCGCAGCGGCTCGGACCTTGCCCGCTTCCAGCAAATCCGCAGTGAGGTCACTGGCCACCACGGTGGCACCGGTCAGCGCCGCAGGAATTGCGACGTTCCCGGTTCCGGTCGCGATGTCGAGCACCCGGTCCTGACTGTTCACGCCCGCGGCGTCGACAAGAATCGGTCCGAAGGACCAGATGAGGTCAGCGGCCACGGTGGCGTAGTCGCCACGTGCCCACATGGTCGCGTGCCGAGACTTGAGTTCCCGGTCGATGTCGGTCTGCGTCGTCTTGGTCATGGATCCACTGTTCTCTTCAACACCGACTCGTGGCTAGGTCAACATCTGAACTGGCACCAGTTCACGGTCTGCGCTCGAAGTTCCTGCGGCCAGAAATCCCCTGACCAATGCAGGGGTATCAACAGCTGTCGCGAGGTAGCATCAAAAAATGCCTCGATTGAGGATCAGGTCGCGGCGTTCCCGATGGAAGGCGGCGGCATGCCGGCTAGCTACGGACAGTTCTGCCCGGTCGCGAAGGCCATGGAACTTCTCGACGAACGCTGGACCCTTCTGGTGGTCCGCGAGCTGATGAGCGGCAGCCGCCATTTCAACGACCTCCGCCGTGGGCTTCCGCGGATGTCGCCGGCCCTGCTCACCAAGCGACTGCGCACCCTAGAGCGCGCGGGT
>Ga0075521_10000469_pt1 | contig 11861 bp, 6 predicted proteins | sample NGEPerD_FD_74785 | JGI IMG/M metagenome (GOLD analysis project Ga0075521, IMG submission 74785) | Arctic peat soil microbial communities from the Barrow Environmental Observatory site, Barrow, Alaska, USA - NGEE PermafrostAB12-D | ecosystem: Environmental > Terrestrial > Soil > Wetlands > Peat ...
CTGGCCACTGTCCTGCCAGGACTGCCGAGCCGAGGTCGGCACAGCAGCGAGGAGACGCTTGCGCTGCTCCGGCGTCATCTCGTCCTGCACGAGTCCGAAGACCAACCACGGCTGGGCGTCAGGGATGGCGGCCAGTGCGGCCGTACGCAGCTCCGCCCACTCCGCGGGGGACACGAGGTCCTCGGCCAGCGGTAGGAGATGCTCCTCCTCGTGCTGCAACTGGTCGCTGAGCGGCACGAGTAGAGCGCTCAGTGCCACGGCCAGCGGTACGCCCCGGTAGATGCTGGGCTCCTCGGTCCAAGAGTCCAGGCAGTCATCGGCGGCCTCCAGTGCCGCTCCCACTGCGTCCTGGTGATCGACGAGCAGCCTCGTCGAGTCGCTGCTGGTGGGATCCGGCGACAGCCGCGCGCGCAGGCGCCCCCACAGGTACTCCTCCTCCAGGTCGTGGTGGACGTGCAGCAACGCCAGTACGTGTGCGTAGTACATGGCCACGACGGCGGCCCGGTCGCTGTCCGGGGTCTGGACGCCGCCGACGAGTTGCGGCGCGGCCGCCAGCGCCGTGCGAAACACGTCGTGCACGGCGAGGACATCGCGGATCGCGAGCGCGGGCGCATCAAGAACCTCGGACACGGACACTCCTGGGGAAGGGCTGCCCCGCCGAGACCGGACGGCCGGAACGGGTGGTGCTAGATGGGAACTTCGGCACCCGCCCCATCGATCTGTAACAGACCGGGACACGAGCAGCCGGTGTCAGCCTCCGCCGATCGCCGCCGAGCCGAGCAGTGCCTTGAGGTCGCCCATCAGCGCCGGCGTGGCGGCCACCCGGAGTCGCTCGTCCAGGCGCAGGCGGGTCGTCGCCGCGCCCGACTGGAGCGCGAGGTGCACCTCCGTCGTGCCCGGGTGGGTGGCCAGCACCTCCCGGAGCCGGTCGACGACCGGCGGCGTGCACCGGGTGGCCGGCATGGCGATCACGACCGGGCCGCGCGGGGTGGTGCTCAGATCCGGCAGCGACAGGTCCCTCGCGATGAGCTTGGGCACGTCCTCCCGGCGGTCGACCCGGCCGCGCACGCACACCACGGTGTCCTCGGCCAGCAGCGTGCCGTACTGCTCGTAGGTCTGTGGGAAGAACATCACCTCGACGGCGGCCTCGAGGTCTTCCAGGGCGGCCACCGCCCAGGGCTTGCCGGCCTTGGTCACCCGGCGGGTGATGCTGGACAGGATCCCGGCCACGGTGACCGTCGCGCCGTCGGCCAGCGTGGACTCCTCGAACAGCCGCATGCAAGGCGTGTCGGCCACACCGGCGAGCACGTGCTCGACACCGAAGAGGGGGTGGTCGGAGACGTAGAGGCCCAACATCTCACGTTCGAAGGCGAGCAGATCACGCTTGTCCCACTCGCCGGCCGGCACGACGACGGCGAACGGACCCGTCTGGAACGGACCGGTGTCGACGCCCTGGTCGTCGGCCGGCTGCTCCGCCGAGCTGAACAGGTCGAACTGGCCCACGGCCTCCGCCCGTTTGGTGTCCAGGCAGGCGTCGATGGCCTCGGCGTGGATGTGCAGCAGACCGCGCCGGGAGTGCCCCATCGAGTCGAAGGCGCCCGCCTTGATCAACGACTCGACGACCCGCTTGTTGCAGGCGCAGGGCTCAACCTTGCGGAGGAAGTCAGCGAAGTCGGCGAACCTCCCCTTGGCCCGTCGGGTGGCGACGACGGAGGCCACGACGTTCTCCCCGACGTTGCGGACGGCAGCCAGTCCGAACCGGATGTCCCCTCCCCGGGGGGTGAAGTCGCTGTCGGAGTCGTTGACGTCCGGCGGCAGCACCTTGATGCCCATCTTGCGGCACTCGGAGAGGTAGACGGCGCTCTTGTCCTTGTCGTCCCTGACCGAGGTGAGCAGCGCAGCCATGTATTCCGCGGGGTAGCGGGCCTTGAGGTACGCCGTCCAGTAGGACACCACGCCGTAGCCGGCGGAGTGTGCCTTGTTGAAGGCGTAGTCGGCGAACGGCACCAACTGCTCGAACAGCGCATCGGCCAACTGCTGGGAGTAGCCCCTGGCCAGCATTCCGTCGACGAACGGGACCTTCTCCTTGTCGAGGATCTCGCGCTTCTTCTTGCCCATCGCCCGGCGCAGCATGTCGGCCTGGCCGAGGGTGTAGCCGGCGAGCTGCTGGGCGATGGTCATCACCTGCTCCTGGTAGACGATCACCCCGTAGGTCTCGCCGAGGATCACCTCCAGGTCCGGGTGGAGGTAGCTCACCGCCCGCCGCCCGTGCTTGCGTTCGACGTAGTCGATGTGCGCGCCGGCGCCCATCGGCCCCGGCCGGTAGAGCGCGATGAGGGCGGAGATGTCCTCGAACGTGGTTGGCTGCAGCGAGCGCATCAGCGACCGCATCGGTCCGCCCTCGAGCTGGAACACGCCGATCGACTCTCCGCGGCACAGCAGTGCGTAGGCCTGCGGGTCGTCGAGGCCGACGTCTTCCAACACCACCCGCTCGCCCCGGTTGGCTGCGATGTGCTCCAGGCAGTCGTCGAGCACAGTGAGGTTGCGCAGGCCCAGGAAATCCATCTTCAGCAGCCCGAGGGCCTCACAGGTGCCCATCTCGAACTGGGTGATCACGCAGCCGTCGGCGTCCCGCCGCCAGACCGGGATGTGGTCGGTGAGCGGATCGCGGCAGATGACCACACCGGCCGCGTGCACGCCCGCTTGGCGCTTGAGCCCCTCCAGGCCACGCGCCGTCTCCAGCACACTCTTCGCCTCGGCATCGGCCTCGAACGACGCCCGCAGATCACCGGCCTCCCGGTACCGTTCGGCGTGCGGGTCGAAACAGTCGGCCAGCGACACGTCGCGCCCCATGACCGAAGGCGGCATGAGCTTGGACAGCCGGTCCCCGACGGCATAGGGATAGCCGAGCACACGGGCGGAGTCACGGATCGCCTGCTTGCCCTTGATGGTGCCGAAGGTGACAATCTGGGCGACCCGGTCCTCGCCGTAGGTCTCGGTGGCGTAGCGGATCATGTCGGCCCGGCGGCGCTCGTCGAAGTCCATGTCGATGTCCGGCATCGAGATGCGCTCCGGGTTGAGGAACCGCTCGAAGATCAGACCGTGCACGAGCGGATCCAGCTCCGTGATGCCCAAGCAGTAGGAGACCGTGCAGCCGGCCGCGCTCCCCCGGCCCGGACCGACCCGGATGCCGTTCTCCCTGGCGTGCCGCACGAGATCGGCGACGATGAGGAAGTACGCCGGGAAGCCCATCTGGTTGATCACGGCAATCTCGTACTCGACCTGGGCCCGCTGCCGCTCGCTGGGCACCGCCCCCCAGCGGCGGACCATGCCGGCTTCGACCTCGTGGCGGAACCAGGAGTCCTCCGTCTCCCCGGCGGGCACCGCGAACCGCGGCAGCAGCCGCTGTCCTTCGGGAATGGTGACCGCACAGCGCTCGGCGATGAGCAGGGTGTTGTCACAGGCCTGCGGGAGCTCGCGCCACACCTCACGCATCTGGGCGGGTGACTTGAGGTAGAACTCCTCGGCGTCGAAGCGGAACCGGCTCGGGTCGGCCAACGTCGCACCGGTCTGCACGCAGAGCAGCACCTCGTGCGCGACGGCGTCCTCCCGCCGGGTGTAGTGCAGGTCGTTGGTGGCCACCAGCGGCAGGCCGACCTCACCGGCCAGCTCGATCAGCTGCCGCTGGGTGGACCGCTCGATCGCCAGCCCGTGGTCCATCAGCTCGACGTAGAAGTTGCCCTCGCCGAAGAGGTCCCGATAGTCCGCCAACACCTGGCGGGCCGCCGCGCGCTGCCCGGTCTGGAGCAGCCGGTTCACCTCACCGGAGGGACACCCTGAGGTGGCGATCAACCCGTCGGAGTACTCGGCGAGCAGCTCCCGGTCCATCCGCGGCTTGTAGTAGTACCCCTCCAGGCTCGCCCGGCTGGCCAGCTTGATGAGGTTGCGCCAGCCTTGGTCGTCGGCCGCGAGCAGCGTCAGGTGGTAGTACTTCTCGTTCTTGACGTCACCGCCGCCGCCGCTCTTGTCATACCGCGACCCGGGCGCCAGGTAGGCCTCAATGCCGAGGATCGGCTTGACCCCGGCGGCCCGACCGGCGGTGGCGAACTCGTAGGCACCGTGCAGGTTCCCGTGGTCAGTGATCGCGACCGCCGGCATCCCCATCCGGTCGGCCTCGGCGAACAGGTCCTTCACCCGAGCGGCGCCGTCGAGCATCGAATACTCGCTGTGCACGTGCAGGTGCACGAACGAGTCCATCAGGGCAGCCTCCTACCGGCGGGATCGTGCGGGCCGGGGGAAGTCGGCCGTGCTGTGGACTGGGCTTGGCTCTGGGCTCGGGTCTGGGCTGAAAGCTGTGCGGGGGCGTGCACCACGACGGTAACCGGCGCCTCAGCTCTCGGCGCGCAGCTGGGCCAGCGCGTCGGCAAGGTCCGCCGGGAGGGGGCTGAGGTAGGCCACCGGGCGGCCGTCGGAAGGGTGGGCGAAGCCGAGTCGGGAGGCGTGCAGCCACTGCCGACGGAGGCCGAGCCGCTCGGCCAGTGTGGGGTCCGCCCCATAGGCCAGGTCCCCGACGCAGGGGTGGCGTACGGCGGCCAGGTGCACCCGGATCTGGTGGGTGCGGCCGGTCTCCAGCCGCACGTCGAGCAGCGAGGCCGCCCGGAAGGCCTCGACGGTGTCGTAGTGGGTGATGCTGGGCTTGCCGCCGGCAACCACCGCGAACTTGTAGTCGGCGCCGGGATGCCGGCCGATCGGCGCGTCGATGGTGCCGCGCAGCGGATCCGGATGGCCCTGCACGAGCGCGGCGTACTGCTTGTCCACGTTCCGGTCGCGGAATGCCGACTTGAGCACCGCGTACGCCCGATCGCTCTTGGCCACGACCATCAGGCCGGTGGTGCCGACGTCGAGCCGGTGCACGACACCCTGCCGCTCGGCGGCGCCGCTGACGGCCAACGTATGACCGGCCGCCGCCAACCCGCCGGTGACGGTGGGTCCGTCCCAGCCGGGACTGGGGTGCGCCGCCACCCCGACCGGCTTGTCCACGACCACCAGGTCCTCGTCCTCGGCGACGACGACCAGGCCGGGGACGACCGCGGCCGAGGCGACCGCCGCCGGTCGCGGGTCGGGCAGGTCGACCTCCAGCCAGTCCCCGGCACGCACCCGGTCGGACTTGGTCGCCGTGGCGCCACCGAGGCGAGCCGCGCCGGCGATGACGAGGTCGGCGGCCGCTGTCCTGGACACGCCGAGCAGCCGGACGAGGGCCGCGTCCAGGCGCAGCCCGTCCAACCCGTCGGGCACCGGCAGCCCCCGGCTGGATCGGCTCGGACTAGACACCGGCGTCGGGAGGCTTGGCGTCGGGAGAGGTGGCGTCCGAGGTGCGCCGGCCGTCCAACCCGACGCCCCGGGCGGACAGCAGCACCGCGCACAGCCCGCCCACGACGATCGCGGAGTCGGCCACGTTGAACACCGGCCAGTGCGGCAGCTCGATCCAGTCCACGACGTGCCCCCGGAACGGGCCGGGGGCGCGGAACATCCGATCGGCGAGGTTGCCCAGCGCGCCGCCGAGGAGCAGGCCGAGGGTGACCGCCCAGGCTGTGCTGCTCAGCCGGGAGGCGGTCCGGGCGATGACCACCACCACGGTCAACGCCACAGTGGTGAACACGACGGTCGCGCCGGCTCCGAGCCCGAACGCGGCGCCGGAGTTTCGGGTCAGGGTGAGGTGCACGGCGCCGCCGAGTAGCCGAACTGGCGCCCGGTCGGCGAGTCGGTCGACTGCCACCAGCTTGCTGAGCAGGTCCAGCGCGGCCACGCCGACGGCGACCGCGCCGAGGACGACCAGAGCCGCCAGCCGACGGGGAGGACCCTCCGCCGAGGTCGTCTGGACTGCGGCGGACGGCGGCGGTGCGGTCTTCTTACGCATGTCCTGCCCAGTGTCCCTGATCGGCGGACGACGCGGGGCCGCACCTCTAGCCCGGTCCGGCGACCCGCGTCGCGTGGTCGACGAGGAGCGCTACCCCGCGCTGACCGCGCCGAACTCGACCTGTGGCGCAGCCACCCCGCCCTCACGCATGGCGGCGTCGAGGATGTCGACGAGCTCGTTGCGGGTCGGCCCGGGGCTGGCCGCCGGCCGCCAGCCGGACTCGTAGACGGCGCGGGCCAGGGGCTCGACGGGGTCCAGGCAGGAGGGCAGACCGCGCATCGTCAGGTAGCCGGGGCTCGCGCGACCGATCCGGGGGTCCACCGAGGCGGCGGACAGGATCAGGTCCGACGGCAGCCGCCGGGTCAGGTCGACATCGCCTCCCTGCCAGCGGCGGACGAGGTCACCGTCCATGTACGTGTGGTCGAGCACCCAGGGCAGCATGCTGTCCGTGCACCACGCGTCGAACGGCTCGCCCACCAGCGCGGGGTCGGTCCCGGTGTCGAGCAGGGCGAGCAGCTGTCGGACCTGGAGGAAGGTGGTGGCCAGGCCGCGACCGAAGGTCGGCGTGGTGGTCGCGACCGCGTCACCGACACTTACGAGTCCGGGCAGCGCCGGCCGCCCGTCGACGCCCCGCTGTCCGCGGTAGGCGTTGCGGAGCGGACCGCCCGGAAGCACGTCGGTGACCGGCAGAGCGCGGCCCGGGTCCGTCCACTCGGCAAGCCCTGGAATGGCCCGGCAGGCGGCCTCGAAGGCGGCCGGGTGGCGCAGGTTCTTCAGGGCCGCATCGGCCGTCGGCCGCACCAGCAACACCGAGAAGTGACCACGCTCGTGCAGGAAGACGATCGTCTGGTAGCCGTCGAAGTCGGCCTGCCAGGCAAGGGGATTGGCCATCGGCCCCGGCTCGGCCCCCTTGCGCAGGCGGTACTGACGGTCGACGTAGGCCATGCCGCACAGGCCGCCGACGGTCGAGGGCGCGCGCAGATCGTCGGCGGCCCGGCCTGACCGTCCGGACGCGTCGACCACGAGGTCGGCTTCCAGTCGGGAGCCGTCGACCACGACCCCGCGGACCCACCCACCCGAGGACAGCACGCCGTCCACGTGTCCCTGCTCGACCGAGAGGCCCGACACGTCGTTTGAGATCGTCCGGAGCGCGCGTTCGAAGGTTTCCCGGCGGGACCGGTATCCGCCGGGCACCGGTCCGATGCCGGGGAGTTCGAAGGTGATCGGTTCGGCACCGAGCGCCAGCCAGGCGGCGAACGCCGCCGGCCACTCGTCCTGCAGGACAAGGCCCACCTGCGGCCGGAAGCCGTGCGCGTGGTGGAACTGCATCACCCCGCGGCGGGGCCAGCGTCCGTGGCGCGGTGGGCCGGCGTCACGGTCCAGGGCGACGACCTCGTGGCCGCGGCCGGCCAGGGCACTACCGACGAGCAGACCCGCCGGGCCGGCTCCGATGATGGCGACCCGCATGACAGTCCTCCGCACTGAGTCCCTCGCACTGATAGTCCTCCGCACTGATAGTGTGGTGACGACGCCAATGGTGTTGCCAACCGCCGCTCGACGTCAAGGGACTCTTCTGTGCCCATCCGGCCTACCCGCACACCGACCGGCCCGGAGGTCGACACAGCGCGGCCGGCCTACTCCTCGGCGGTGCGCTCCAACCAGGCCCGCGCGACCCGGCGGACCATCGTCGCGGTTGCCGGCGAGCTCTTCGTCGAGCACGGCTACGCTGCCACCACAATCGACGCCGTCGCGGCGCGGGCCGGTGTCGGCCGCAAGACTGTCTTCTCCTCCGTCGGGGGCAAGGGCGCGCTGCTGAAGCTGGCGTGGGACTGGACGATCGCTGGCGACGATGAGCCCATCCCCATGTCCGAGCGTCCCGCTGTGCAGGCGATGCTCGCGGAGCGGGACCCGGGCCGGCTGGTCCGGATGTGGGTCGACATGCTGCTGGACGTGGGCTCGCGGGCAGCACCGCTCGGGGCCGTCGTCCTCGCCGCGGCCGACGTCGACGCCGAGGCCCGTGCCCTTACTGAGATGATCCGCCGCGAAAGCCTGGCTGGCGCCACCGCGTTCGTCACCCACCTCGCCGGCGGCGGCGGCCTTCGAGCGGACGTCAGCATCGAACGTGGAGCCGACGCCTGTTGGGCGCTGGTCAATTCCCTGCTCCTGCACCTCCTCGTGGCCACCCGTGGCTGGTCGCTGCAGGAGTACGGCGAGTGGCTGGTGCAGGTAGCCTCCACGATGCTGCTGGAGCCGGCGGGCCCCGCGAGGTCACGACCCGCCCTGGACATCCGGACCGTGCACGAGCAGACGCGAGAGCGATACCAGGCATCAGTCGACGGTCGGGTCGCGGGGCACCTGTCATACCAGCTCACCGAACGGCTCGTCCTGTTCACCCACACCGAGGTCGACCCGGGCTTCGACGAGCGCGGCGTGGCCGACGCGCTGGTGCGCAGGGCGCTCGATGACCTGCGGGCCGACGGCACGCGTCGCGTCGTCCCCCTGTGTCACTTCGTCGCCTGGTGGATCGGCCGGCACCCCGACTACGCCTCGCTGGTGTACGACGCCGCCGCCAACTGAACGACCAAGTCAGGCACCCAACCGCCCCGAAAGGCCGCCGAGCTGCGTGGACGCCACCCAAGATCACGGTAGCCAGCTAGGCTTAGGACGGCAGCAGGCGTTGAGTGAGTGTTGAGGGGGGCATCGTGATGTTCCGCCCGCTGCCGGCCCGTGTCGACCTGCCGGCGCTGGAACGGGAGGTCCTCACCCGCTGGCGAGAGTGCGGTGTGTTCGCCCGCTCGCTGGCCCAGACCGCCGACGGACCGCTCTGGGTCTTCTACGAGGGCCCGCCGACGGCGAACGGCCGGCCGGGGACGCACCACACCGAGGCCCGCGCCGTCAAGGACATCTACTGCCGGTTCAAGACCATGCAGGGGTTCTCCGTGCCCCGCCGGGCCGGCTGGGACTGCCACGGCCTGCCCGTGGAACTGGCCGTGGAGAAGGAACTCGGGTTCACCGGCAAGGGTGACATCGAGGCGTACGGCGTGGCCGAGTTCAACGCCCGCTGCCGGGAGTCCGTGCTGCGCCACGTCGCCGAGTTCGAGCAGCTGACCGAACGGCTGGGCTACTGGTGCGACATGGCGGATGCCTACCGCACGATGGACCCGCAGTACATCGAGTCGGTCTGGTGGTCGTTGAAGGTCATCTTCGACAAGGGTCTGCTCGTCCAGGATCATCGAGTGTCGCCGTACTGCCCGCGCTGCGGCACCGGCCTCTCCGACCATGAGGTGGCCCAGGGCTACCTCATGGTCACCGACCCCAGCGTCTACGTACGCTTCCCGGTGACCAGCGGCGAGTGGGCCGGGCGGGCGTCCCTGCTGGTCTGGACGAGCACCCCCTGGACATTGATCTCCAACACCGCGGTCGCGGTGCACCCGGACGTGACCTACGTCGCCGCCCGGGTCACCGGACCGGGTGCTGAGACCCTCATCGTGGCCGAGCCGCTGCGTGCCAGGGTCCTCGGCGAGGACGCCGAGGTGCTCGCCACGATCCCCGGGCGGGAGCTGGAGCACGTCGGCTACGAGCGGCCGTTCGACCTGCTCGCGATCCCGGACGCGCACTACGTCGGCCTGGCCGACTACGTGACCGTGGAGGACGGGACCGGCCTGGTCCACCAGTCCCCAGCGTTCGGCGCGGACGACCTCGAGGTGGCCCGCCGCTACGGGCTGCCGGTGGTCAACCCGGTCGGGCTCGACGGACGCTTCGCCGCCGACCTGCCACTGGTCGGCGGTCAGTTCTTCAAGTCCGCCGACCCCCACATCGTTGCCGACCTCCGCGCCCGGGGCCTGCTCTACCGCTACGCCGACTACAGCCACAGCTATCCGCACTGCTGGCGCTGCGACACACCGCTGATCTACTACGCGCTGCCGTCGTGGTACATCCGCACCACCGCGATCCAGGATGCGCTGCTGCGGGAGAACGCCGCCACCGACTGGCACCCGCCGCGGGTGAAGACCGGGCGCTACGGCGACTGGCTGGCGAACAACGTCGACTGGGCACTGTCCCGCAACCGCTACTGGGGGACGCCGCTGCCGATCTGGCGCTGCGCGGCGGAGGGCGACCCGCACCTCACCGTGGTGGGTTCCCTTGCCGAGCTCTCCACGCTGGCCGGTGCCGATCTCAGCGGTCTCGACCCGCACCGCCCGTACCTCGACGAGGTCACCTTCCCCTGCCCCGAGTGCGGCTTGCCGGCCAGCCGCGTGCCGGAAGTGATCGACGCCTGGTACGACTCCGGCGCGATGCCGTTCGCCCAGTGGGGTGCGCCGCACCGCCGCGAGGAGGAGTTCCGCGCCGCCTATCCCGCCCAGTTCATCGCCGAGGCCATCGACCAGACCCGCGGCTGGTTCTACACGCTGATGGCAGTCGGCACGCTGGTATTCGACCGGTCCTCCTACGAGACAGTGTTGTGCCTGGGCATCATCCTCGACGAGCACGGTCGCAAGATGAGCAAGCACCTGGGCAACGTGCTCGACCCGTTCTCCCTCTTCGACCAGCACGGTGCGGACGCGGTGCGCTGGTTGATGCTCTGCGGCGGGTCACCCTGGGCGGACCGGCGGGTCGGCAACGAGCCGCTTGCCGAGGTGGTGCGCAAGGTACTGCTCACCTACTGGAACACCGTGTCGTTCTTTACCCTCTACGCCAGCGTCAACGACTGGACCCCGCAGAGCGCGCCCCCACCGGCCGTGGCGGAACGGCCGGCTCTGGACCGGTGGGCGCTGTCGGAGCTGCACGAGACCGTGCGCGTCGTGACCGATGCCCTGGACGGCTTCGACTCAGCCGGTGCCGGTCGTCGCCTGAGCAGATTCATCGACGACCTGTCGAACTGGTACGTCCGCCGCTCCCGCCGGCGGTTCTGGGTCGGTCAGCCCGCAGCGCTGGGCACATTGCACGAGTGTCTGGAGGTGCTCACCCGCCTGCTGGCGCCGTTCGTCCCATTCGTCACCGACGAGGTGCACCAGCGCATCGTCGGCGACGTCCGGCCCGACCTCCCGGACTCGGTGCACCTGCGGGAATGGCCAGTCGGTGACCCCGCCCTGGTCGATGAGCCGCTGGCCGAACAGATGGAGCTCGTACGGCGGCTCGTGGAACTGGGACGCGGGGCCCGGGCGTCGTCCAAGCTGCCCACCCGCCAGCCGCTGGGCCGGGCCTTGGTCGTGGCCCACGGGTGGGACGGGCTGGCGGCCGACTTGCGGGCGGAGGTGCTCGAGGAGCTGAACGTCACAGCCGTCGAGGTGGGCAGGGTTGAGGTGGACATCTCGGTCAAGCCCAACTTCCGCGAACTCGGGCGCCGTTTCGGGCCACGGACCAAGGCCGTCGCCGCGGCGGTTGCCCAACTGGTCCCGGCGCAGGTAGCCGCAGCCCTGGCCGAGACCGGATCGGTGGGTGTGTGGGTCGGAGGCGCCGACGAGCCGCCGGAGAGGATCAGCGCGGCCGAACTGCAGGTCACCGAGACGCCACGGGAGGGCTGGGCGGCGGCCACGGCCGCCGGTGAGACCGTGGCCCTGGACCTCACTCTGACCGCTGAGCTGCGCCGCGCCGGCCGGCTACGGGAGGTTGTCCGGTTGGTGCAGGAGGCCCGGAAGACGACCGACCTGGAGGTGGCCGACCGGATCGAGTTGTGGTGGCGGGCCGTCGACCCGGTCACCGCGCAGGCGCTGCGGGAGGGCCGCGAGCACCTGGCCGGTGAGGTGCTCGCAGTCACCGTCACCGAGGGCGAACCGCTGGCGGCAATCGTGCCCCACGCCGCGGAGGACCTCGGGCTGACATTCTGGCTGCGCGTCGTGGGCGGCTGAGCGGCCCCGCGATCAGGACAGGTTCAGGACAGCCACATCCGGCGCACGTAGACGAAGATGACGACGAGGAGGACGGCCAGGACGACCTTCCACAG
>Ga0075521_10000470_pt1 | contig 11858 bp, 8 predicted proteins | sample NGEPerD_FD_74785 | JGI IMG/M metagenome (GOLD analysis project Ga0075521, IMG submission 74785) | Arctic peat soil microbial communities from the Barrow Environmental Observatory site, Barrow, Alaska, USA - NGEE PermafrostAB12-D | ecosystem: Environmental > Terrestrial > Soil > Wetlands > Peat ...
AAAAAACCTCCACGGCGGAAAGAGAGCCAGTGTGGTCGCGGTCCACTTGGAGTCTGGGATCCACGAACGCGCTGACCGGCATGAAAGACGTGTACACAAACTCGTGCCTGGTCAGGCGATCGACGAGGGCTTTATCCTCCAATGCAGTCTTGTTCCCTCTGTGCTCAAAACTATCGGTGATCTGCAGAGCGAAGGAATAGAAATCGAAACTGTTTCCCTGGTCGTCGTGGCCGACGGCGACTAACGGGACTTTACGAAAATCGTCTCCCGGGTGATCGAATCCGAATCGCGCAATCCAGTACGGGCGTGGCGGACTCTCGTCCTCAGGGAATTCGTACGAAATGCCTTTGCCTTCATAGACCACTTGATTGTCGAAGACTTGGGGAACCGGGACCTGGTCGCGGCGCAGACCGAACGTGAGCACGACCGGTATTTTCACAGCCTGTGCACGGCGGATGGCGTCCAAAAGCGCTTGATCGTCGGCGTTAAGCGACTCAGGAGCGTCGCGCTGCTTGTCGAAGCGGGCCTCATCCAGATTGATATCGAGAGCGATGACAGCCGCCTGAGCTTGCGTGGCCGCATCCACGAGTTGCGCGAGGAACCTGCGATCCGTGATCTCGTCACGCGTCTCGTTGCCGAAGAAGTCGTAAAACGTTGTGTCGTCGATCTCAATAGGCGTGACCGACTCCGCGTTCGGCTTACCCAGCCCGAGATCGGTGATCCATTGATAGGTCCTGAGTTGCCAGGTGATGAGCCGGGGGAAGTCGTCCTTGAAGTCTTCGTACTTGAAGCTGAGGACGCCCACTATGACGATCAGCAACAAAGCGGGAATGTCGAGCCAGGGAAATCTCCGCGATAGGGCGCGCCAGGAAATCATCACGGGCCACCCGAAGCAGCGGCTGCAGAGGTGGTGGGAACACCGAGCACGATCAGGTCGCCCTGGTCGCTCTGCGCCATCACCGGGATTTGTTGCTGCTTGGCGCGCGTAGCCACCTGTTCGCGAACAAAAAGATACACCTTGCCGATGGGGTCCATGCCCTTGCTTTGCTTGAGCGCCTCCAGCAGGTAATACGTGAAATAGCCGTGCTGCAGCGACGCGCTCTCCAGCGACTCCTGGTTTTCCTGGCTGGCGGCGAGGATCACGCGGCCGGCGCCTTCGCTCATGCGACTCAGGGTTGCGCCGGAAACGGATTTCAGCCCCATTGCCGATGCGACCGTCTTAGTCCCACCGGAGCCGGCAGCCGCGCCGCTGAAACAAGTGTCCAGAAACACCGCGACCCGCTGAGCATGCACGCGACTGGCGACGGTGTTGGTCACGTCAACCATGGGCAGCGCGGTGGCGAACAGGGCGTCGTGGTCGATGTCCTTGTCGGTGTCGCCGGTAGTGTCGCCGGCAGCGTGGCGCTTGGGCGAAATTTCAGTGTCGGCGGTGATGATGTAATTTACGCCCGCGGTATCGAGGTCGCGCGAGGAGCCGTGGGTCGCGATATAGATGACAACCAAATCGTCAGGCTGCGCGGTCCGCGCCAGCCAGTTCAACTTCTCGCGGATGTTCTTGGTAGTCGCCTGGTAGTCGGTGAGCACGGCGACGTTCTGTGGCTTGAAGCGGCCGACACCCGCGTTCTTCAGCGTGTCGGCAAAGCCAGTGGCGTCGGCGGTGGTGTAGCGCAGCGTGGGGATGGCCTTGTCCTGGAACTTTCCGATGCCGACGATCAGCGCCCACTTTTCCCGCACCGGTCCCGCGGGCTTGACCGCCGGATTGGTGGAAAGCACGAAAGGATCGAGCTGCTGCTGCAACGCTTCTGAGTTGTTCTGGCGCGCCTTCTCCAGCGAGTAGTCGGCCAGTTTCGTATTCCCCAGCTTGCGCTCGAGCAGCGAGCGATAGTACCAGGCATCGCCAAGACTGATGCACTCCGAGGTAGCATGCTTGAGCAGTTCGACGGCATCGCGAAGCTGCGATGGGGTGCTACTCGGTTGCACGCGCTCCAGAGCCTGCACCATCAGGTCGGTGCCGGCACCGCAGCGCTCCTGCGCGGCAGTGAAGCTGGCGCAGAGAAGAAGCGCAGCGAGCGCGAAGCGCGAAATGGAGCGAAGCAGCATGGTTAGTGCGACGACAACTGACGCGCGCGCGTCTTCATCGCGGTTAGCACTTTTCCCTTCACACCGTTCTGCGCCAGCTTCACTTGGCCGTCGACGCTCAGATCGAAGTTCACTGCGCCAGCCGAGTGGATCGTGTCAATAATGTTGTCCTCATCCACACCTGCCTTCACCATTTGAATGACCTGATCGTTGTTGAGCGAGGGGCCCGTCGCCTTCTTGGCTGCGGGGGCGGGCGACTTGGCCGCAGTCGTGCCGCTGCTGGAACTCGTCGACTTGGCCGAGGCGCTCTTAGTAGTAGTTGAGGTTGAGCCGCCGGAACTGCGTCCGGATTTGGCCGACTTCGCCGAGTCATCGGACCCGGATTTTCCGCCGCTGTCGGCTACGGCCGGTGCGCTGGGCTGTTCGCGCAACTTCTTATAGTGAGCGATTGCGGTGTCGATGCGGTTCTGCGGCTGCAGGAAGTACTTCTCCTCCGGCTTGTCGTCAATCGCCTTGCCGTAATTGATGGCGGCTTCCTGCAGATACTTCTGCGCCGCCTTGGCATCCTCAGACTGGTAGGCCAGCGCCTCGTAGGCCACCCCGATGTTGTAGAGACGGTACGCGTCGTCCTCCTTGCTGGGGAAGGGCGTCATGGTTTCGAGGGCTTCCAGATTACGCGTCCACAGGTTGGCTTCGGCGAGCTTGTCGGCGTCGTCGAGCTTGCCGCGTGCCAGCAGGACTTCCACAGGCTCCTCGGTGTTCACCAGCCGAGAGGCGATTTGCGAGACCACGTTGCTTAGCAACACGTCGCGCAATTCGGCGGCGGTGGGCGGTTTGTCGCCCTCGAGTTTACCGTGCTTGAGCTTGTCCCAGGTGTGCGTCAGCGTGCCCGTGACACCGCCCGAGGTGGAACCGTACTGGTTGAACTCGTCGTCATACTTGGCGGTGACATTGTCCGAGTCGAGCGTGCGTCCACTGTGCGCGTCTTTCGCTTGGTACGCGACTTTCAGGATTCCGGAGTAGCGGGTCACAGTTTCCTGCTGCGGCTTTTTGGACCCCGGAACGTAGGTGGAGTGCGACGAAGTCTGTGCCTGGGGCGGAGCGTATTCGGTAATCGTGCAGATCACCAGCGAATCGGGATGCTTGTCTTCGGAGCGCAGCCGGCGGTCGTCCTTCAGCAGTTCCGTCTCCAGCATGTTGCGCAAGTCGGTCGCAACGTCGCCCTGTATGTTGTGGGCGGTGACCTGGACATCGATGGCGGTGCCATTGAGATGCGCGGTTGGCGGCAACTTGCGCAGCAGCGTGATCTTCTTCTTGGACGACCCGAAGCCCTGCGCAAAGGCCAGGCCAGACCCATACGTGACCAGTAACAAAGCGGCTGCGGGCAGCCGCACCGGCAGCGATCGCATCACTTGTGGGAAACGAAGCATGGCATACATCCAATCGGGACCTGTCGCCCCATGGCGCATGGAAGGTGACCGAAAAGTACGAGCACTATAGCAAGATTGGGGGCGGCAAGTCATGCGGAATGCAAAACCCCGGTCCCGAGTCATTGCCAGAAGTTTCGCACCCAGCGATGTGCCCGCAGTTTTTGCAGTACGTCGGGTGGCAGCGGTCCGGCGTCGGAGGCGGCGACGTTGGCCGCCACGTGATGCACGTTGCGCATCCCTGGAATCACGGTCGAGACCGCCGGAGAGGACAGGCAGAAGCGCAGCGCGAGTTCCGGAAGTTGATCGAGCGTGATGCCAGTCTCGCGCACGATGGCCTGCACCGCCTCCCATATTTCCTGCCTGCGATTGCCGCGAAAGTAATGGTGGCGGAAGTCGCCGTCGGGAAAACGCGTCTCGGGCGTGAGCTTTCCGGTGAGCGCGCCTTCATCGAAGGGAACGCGCACGATCACGCCGATGCCGTGCTGCTCGCAGTAAGGAAACAGCTCGTCCTCCGGCGACTGATCGAAGATGTTGTAGATGACCTGCACACTATCGACGAGTCCGGTGTCGAGCGCCTTGAGCACGTTGGCGGGCTGATGGTTCTGTATGGAGATGCCCGCCAGCCGCACCTTGCCTGAGGATTTCATCTCGCGCACCGTCTCCTGCCATTCGGGATCGAGGGCCCAATCGTCATGCCAGGTGTGGAACTGATAGACGTCGATGCGCTCCCTGCCGAGGTGCTTCAAAGTAAGGTCGAGGCAGGAGAGCACATATTTCTTGGGGAAGGTTTTCTGCAGCGGATCGCCCGACTTGACGTCCCAGACGCTGTTTTTGGGCGGCACCTTGCTTGCGATGATGACTTCCGGAGACTTGCCGAAGGCGCGGGCAATGAGCTGCTCGCTGTGACCGTCGCCGTAGGCCAGCGCAGTGTCGAAGAAGTTGACCCCGGCGTCGCGCGCAGCCGTAAGCGAGCGCAAGGACTCCTCGTCATTGGCGCCGATCCACATGGACTTGCCGATTCCCCAGGCGCCATAGCCGATGTCGCTGACCTTGATGCCCGATTTACCGAAGTTGCGGTATTGCATGAGTACCTCGCAGTGTCTGAAATGATAGCGCGTCGGACTGCGCAGCGGCACGGCAGGCACCCGACGGGAGCGAACCGCACCACCAAAGTAGGGAAGTATAACGACACTAACCACTGGCTCTCCGCCACCATGGTTCGATGCGGCTGATTTTAGTTAAGAAATAAGAAATATGATCCAAATTGAATTTTGCGCTTGCATTTTTTATGGAGATATAGCAAGGTATAACTCGCGTAGGAGAACGCCCGATGTCACTTACAACGCACAACTCGATGCGTAGGGCACCGCAACCAAGACTGGTATGCAGTGACCGCCGGGCTATCTTTGGAAATTATCGCTAGCTCCTGGCGATTGAATCCTACGTAACCGCAAACCATTTAAAGCTTGCTGGGTAGTAAAGACCACGGTCGTTTCGACTCACGGTCAATAGCAAACCGTAGGCGCTCGTTCTCCCAGCATCAAGTTTGGCCAGCGCGAAGTGTACAGATACTTCCAGGATGCCCCATCTGGGCGGGGCGTGGAATCCAGCAAACCATGGACGCTGGTTCCCTGGCCAAGGACTCTCGCAGGATTAACGCCTGCGAGAGCGGGCTAGCGCCGTTGGTGAAGGAAACAGTTAGTACTCTCGCCCAGAAGAGCGCAGGGGCCGAAATCCCTGCCGGAACCAGCGATTGCACGGATCGTAGCATAGCTTCGTACTTCAAGACCCATGCCGGAAGCGGTCCGGTCTTAACTGTTTCCGATTGTTCCCCGGCGCGATTTGGAAAGGAAGTAGCAGAAGTAACGAGGTGAGTTATGGAATTCCTGATACTCGTGATTTTGATCCTGGTCCCGATATTGCGAATTGTCCTCCGCAAGCGCGAGACCATGGCCGTCGAGCAGCGTCAGGGGACGCTCTGCCGTTCGTGTGCGAATTCGCACCTGGTCAAGAGCTTCAGCGGGAAGGAACTCATCTCGTGCACCTTCGGAGGCACCTTGCGTCCTATCAAGTTCGAGGTACGCGAGTGCACCGGATTCAGCAACCGCTTGGTGACCATCGCTCCACTGCGAGTTGCTGGATTCGTCCGGGAAGAGAGTGAGGTATACGCAGAAATCCGGATCGCCTAGTCGTTAACCAGAGTATTAATTTTTGGCCGGTGGTGTAGACCGGACTACTCAAACTAATAGTGGGGTCGCAGGTTCGAGTCCTGCGGCGGGCCCAACCATGCCCGTAATCAGGTAATAGAAATCGCAATGTGAGTCGATTGCCTGTTCCCCCGGCCGAACCATGACCTTCGGCAGGAGCGCCGATTAGAAAGCAGTTCGCTGTGTCTGTGTACGTCAAAAACGGGACGCCGGTCGGATCGCAGTCGCAATGCGCAAAATGCGAGCACGCGCACATCATGCGCGGTTTTCGCGAGAGCGAAGAGCTCACGTATTGCAACTCTCCGACCGACCTGGTCCTGGTGCCGTTCAAGGTCCGCGAGTGCTCCAACTACTCGGACAAGACGCGGCCGACCTGGGACCAGATGCAGGACCTGGCTATCGAAATCCGCGCCACGCCGACTCTCAAGCCGGCGGGTTTTTTCGCGGACCAGGAGCCTGAGAGCGAAGTGGCACCGGAAATACCCGCCACCCGCTAACCATCAACCTCCGGGGAGGAAGGTGCAGCCTTCCTCCCCGGAATCGCAAGCCCCCGCTAACCTCAGCGATTTTCCTTTGTGGCAAACGTCACATCTGCTCGTGATAGCGCGCACTGCGAGTCGGTTCGGTCCGTCCTAGCCTTGAGCTTCGGGCCCCAAGTGCAGCGGGTAATTCCAATGCTATGTGTTGAACCACGTCGGGCGGTGCCGTATTGTGCATCGGCCAATCCGGTGTGGGAACCTCGCCCTGCCCGCAAGAAGGAAACGACATGCCTCTGATGAATGCTTTCTCCAAAGCCGTTGTCCGCGACTTTTCCATCGAAGAACTCGAGCAAGCCGCCCACCTGATGCGCGGCTATGATCTGGTCGCACTGTGCGCCGCCGGCTCAGGGCACTCTGGCGGAACGCTCTCCATGATGGAAATCGTCGCCGCCCTCTACTTGAAGGTCGCCAATCACGATCCCAACATGCCTGACTGGGAAGACCGCGATCGCATCATCTGGTCGGGCGGACACAAGGCTCCCGCGCTTTATCTCGGGCTCGGATTCGCCGGCTACTACCCACTTGAAGATGTAGTCACGCTGCGCAAACTCTACTCGCCCTTCCAGGGGCACCCGCATCGGCTGAAGCTGCCGGGCGTCGAAGTGTCGAGCGGATCGCTGGGACAAGGCCTGAGCATCGCCGTCGGCATGGCGCTGGCGGGCAAGATGGCCGGCAAAAAGCACACCGTGTTCTGCATCATGGGCGACGGCGAGCAGCAGGAAGGCAACATCTGGGAAGCCGTGATGGAAGGTTCGCACTTCAAGCTCGACAACCTGGTAGCCATCATTGATCGCAACCGTCTGCAGATCGATGGATGGGTGAAGGACGTGATGAACGTCGAGCCGCTGAAGGAGCGTTATCAGGCCTTCGGCTGGGAGGTCATCGAGGTTGACGGCCATAACATCCGCGAAGTCGTCGAGGGATTGCAGAAGGCGAAGAACATTCCTGTGGCCGGAAAGCCGACGTTGCTGCTGGCCAACACGGTCAAGGGCAAGGGCGTCAGCTTCATGGAGAACGTTGCCGGATGGCACGGCCGCGCTCCCACCTACGACGAGTTGGTGAAGTCGCTTGACGAACTCGGCCTGAAAGAGACCATTGCCTACGACGCGCTCCTGAAAAAGGCGGCTGAGTATCAGACGGAAGTCGAGGCCAAGCTGGAAGCCAAGATGCCGCACTTCTCCCGCGACTACTGGTGGAACGCGCCGAACACTCCCAGAGTAAAGATGGAGCCGACCCGCAAAGGCTTCGGAAAGTCGTTGGCGAACAATGGCGACGACGAACGCATCGTGTGCCTGGGTCTCGACATTTCGGGATCGATCACCATCAGCGATTTCTATACCGGTAAGCCTGAACGCAAGGACCGCTGGATCAGCATGGGTATCGCCGAGCAGTCGGCGACCGCGGCTGCCGCGGGACTGGCGCGTGAAGGCAGGCTGCCGGTGTTCGGAACGTACGGAACATTTGCAGCAGCCCGCAACCTCGACCAAATTCGCGTGTCCATTTGCTACGGCAATTTCAACGTGATGATCGCGGGCGCGCACGGCGGCGTTTCCGTCGGACCAGATGGCGCGACCCACCAGGCGTTGGAAGATTTGTTCGCCATGTGCGGCCTGCCCAACATGGTGGTTGCGGTTCCGTGCGACTCCATCGAGACCCGCAAGGCGACAGACTACCTGCTGCTGCAGCATGTCGGTCCAAAGTACATTCGCTTCGCGCGCGAGGCGACTCCCATCGTCACGAAAGAAGATACGCCGTATGTGTTTGGGACGGCCAACGTCATCCGGCTGCACCGCAATGCCGAGCAGATGATCGATGCCTTCGATACCGTGCTTGCGCCCGACTATCGCAATGAGCACGAAGACCTCAGCATAATCGCCTGCGGCCCCATGGTTCCGGAGGCGATGCGCGCCGCCTACATTCTCAAGCAGGAATTCGGCTACGAAACGCGAGTGCTCAACATTCACACCATGAAGCCGATTGACGAGGCGGCGATCGTGCGTGCGGCAAAAGAGACCGGCGTCGTGGTGACCGCCGAAGAGCACCAGATCGGCGCGCTGGCGTGGCGCGTGAGCAGCGTCATCACCGAAAGCCCCGAGTTGTTCGGAACGCCAGTGATCACCGGCGCCATCGGCGTGAAAGATCGCTTCGGCGATTCGGGCGCGCCGTGGGAACTGATTAAGGAGTTCGAGGTCAGCGCCGAGCACATCGCTCAGAAAGCGGCCGAGTTGATCGCCATCGCCAAAGTGAAGAAGGAAGAAGAGAAGCTCGCGTTGGCGCACTAGATCAATGGTTTTTGAAAGGGCATGCCTTCACAGCCTGCTGAAAATTCGACTTGTCTTAAAAGGGCATGGCTTCAGCCGTGCCGTACAAGCCTTTTATTTTTTTGTCATGCCTCGCGGGCATCAGCCCGCGGGGAATCTGTTTTTCTGACCTCATCTATAGCCTGTTCGGGATCGCATCAGCCGGAATGCAAAAACTATGGAATTCGCAAGCCCATAGCCGCGCAGCGGCGGCACTTGTTTTAGCCCCGGGCGTAAGCCCGGGGTAAGCGTCCCTTTAAATAACGAGAGCCGCGTAGCGGCGACACCGCTCCGTGCCAATTACGCGCGTAGGCTGCCGGAGATGTCGTTAATCGGAACGAACTGTGGCTCGGGCACGGGATCCGGTTCCGGAGCCGTTTCTGGCGTCGGCTGCGCATCAATTTCCGCCAGCGCCGCATAAGCTCCGAGTCGCGCCAAATACAGCGCATCGGATCCCGCAAAATAAATCAGGGACAGCAGGAACATCAGCAGCAGTATCCATCCCACCGCGACGTGTTTGGCCAAACTGGTCGGAGCGAGCACTAACAGTAGCATCGAAAGCGCCCAGACGATTCGCAGCGCCAGGAAACCAAGCGACAACCCAAACAGACGTCCGCCCTGTCGCGAGCAAAAGTCGAGTGTCAACGACACCGAGTCGCGGACGGTCGCCTGATCGCGGATACAGAACAACGGCGCCAGTCCGAAGAACCAGTTCAGCATCACACCGAAGACGAGCGACAGCACGGTGCCGAAGACGTAGAAAAATGCTGCCCTCGCTGCCCGCTGCTGTTGCAGCATCGCGGTACCGAGAAAGATCGAGCCAACCAAGCAACCGATGGCGGTCCACGTCCACAAGGCGCGGACGCAGTGCAACACGAACATCGGGCGGAACTGCCAACCCGCATCTTCTGCGCGGTCGTCGCCGCCGAACAGCGCGACAAGGTTGCGCAGCGAAGCGGCGCGTCCAGCGGCTGCCGCGAAGCACCACAGCACCGTCAATCCAGCGGCAACGACGACCTTGGCCCAGAGATAACGCAGCAGCGTTCCATGCAAGACGTGAGACAGTGCCGTCGAGGCCAGCGTGGGCTGGAGCGTCCTCAGCAAAAACCGATCGCCCGGTGAAAGCTTCAGGCTATCCAGAAAGAGCGCAGCGGCAGCGAGCGCCAGCATCCATGCCGCGAGGGCGAAGCACCACCGCGACGTCAGCTCGGCGCCCAGCAGCAGCGGCTCTTCGCGCAAGACGGCAAAGCCTTCCTGGAACGGCGACCGCAATCTGCCAGGCTGCGACATGGCATCAGAATAGCAGCGAAGCGCGCCGATGCCGAGATTTCCTACCCGGCGGTTTGAGCCTGAACCACGCTCAGCGCCTGCGCCAGTTCGGCGGGTGTACCTACCAGAATGTCGGGATGCGTTCGCTCCAGCGTATGTGGCGCGAAGCCGTAGGTCACTCCGATGCTCCACAAATTGGCATTGCGGGCGGTGAGGACATCCACTTCGGAGTCGCCGACCATTACCGTCTCGTCGGCTTCCGCGCCGGCCTCACTCATCAACGTCTGGGCCCCCAGCGGATCGGGCTTCTTGGTTTCGAAGCTGTTGCCGCCATACGTCTGGAAGAAGAACTGAGACAGCCCGAGTCCCGCCAGAATGTCGCGCGACGCACGCACCGGCTTGTTGGTCAGCACCGCCATCTGCCGCCGAATCCCGTCGCAGATTTCGACCTGCTGCAGCGCCTGCAGAATGCCGTCATAAGGGCGAGTGTTGTCGAGCTTGTGCTCGCGATAATAGAGCAGGAAGTAATTCAGCGCTTCCTGGATGACTTGGGCGTGTGCGGGGTCGCCCAGCGCGCGCCGTATGAGCATGGGAGCGCCATCGCCGATGTAAGTATCGATCACTTCCAGCGGCAACTCCTTGCGGCCGAAGTGGCGCAACATGGCGTTCACCGAGTTGGCAAGATCGAGTTCTGAATCGATCAGGGTGCCATCGAGATCAAACAGCACGAGCTTAATTTTTTTGCGCGGAATCGGCCGAAAAGTGCGTATCATTCCTTTTCCAGTATAGCCACCTGACCGCGAACGGCAGACAGGCTGCTTGAGCCGGGATCAACCGCGGGCCGAGCCCCAGATTCGGGCCAATCGTCCCCGGGGATTTACAATAGGTCAAGTTCTGAGCCGTTAGCGGGTCCCTCATTTCAAGCCCGAGGTCATGGATGGCAACCACCAAGGTCGAGCCGAAGATTGCCGTTGCGCAGCCTGCGCCCTCCGAAAAATATGAAGGGCTAACGCCTCAGCACCTCATCGAGATCTACCGGCTGATGTACCAGTCGCGCAAGATCGACGATCGCGAAATCATGCTCAAGCGCCAGCAGAAGATCTTCTTCCAGATCTCAGGCGCCGGACATGAAGCTCTGCTGGTGGCCGCGGGAATCCTGCTGCGTCCCGGTTACGACTGGTTCTATCCTTATTATCGCGACCGCGCGCTGTGCCTCGCCCTGGGCAACACGCCCTACGAACAACTTTTGCAGGCCGTTGGGGCCGCCGATGACCCCGCTTCCGGCGGACGCCAGATGCCTTCGCACTGGGGTAACAAGAAGCTCAACATCGTCACCGGATCGTCACCCACGGGAACGCAATTTCTGCAGGCGGTGGGCTGTGCCGAAGCAGGACGCTATTTCAACCGCTATCCCGGCGCCAACGAAAAGCGCACCGGCGACTACAGCGAATTCAAGGATGTCATCTTCCACGGCGACGAAGTGGTTTACGTTTCTTCCGGAGACGGCACGACCAGCCAGGGCGAGTTCTGGGAGTCGCTCAGCACCGCCTCGAACCTCAAGCTGCCGATGATGTTCGTGATCGAAGACAACGAGTACGCCATCTCCGTTCCGGTGGAAGTCAACACGCCGGGCGGCAACATCAGCAAGGTGGTACAGGGTTTCCCGAACTTCCATTTCGCCGAGGTCGACGGCACCGACCTGCTCGCCAGCTACGCCGCGATGAAGACCGCCATCGATTACGTTCGCGCCGGCAAGGGTCCGGCCTTCGTCCACGGACACGTCATTCGTCCCTACTCGCATTCGCTCTCCGACGACGAGAAGCTCTACCGTCCGGAATCCGAGCGCAAGCTCGAAGTCGAGCGTGATCCTATCACCCGCTTCCGCGCATTCCTGCTGCAAGAAGGCATCCTCGAAGAAGCCGCGCTGCACGAGATGGAACTCGACCTCACCGACGAAGTGCAGGACGCCGCCGACCAAGCCGTCGCCGCCGCATTCCCCAAGCCCGGCACGTATCTGGATTACCTGTACTCCCC
>Ga0075521_10000471_pt1 | contig 11838 bp, 8 predicted proteins | sample NGEPerD_FD_74785 | JGI IMG/M metagenome (GOLD analysis project Ga0075521, IMG submission 74785) | Arctic peat soil microbial communities from the Barrow Environmental Observatory site, Barrow, Alaska, USA - NGEE PermafrostAB12-D | ecosystem: Environmental > Terrestrial > Soil > Wetlands > Peat ...
ATCGCGGATTCGGCACAGTCACCTCCGGCGCGACCGGGGCGGCAGAACCCCCACATCGCCGGTTGGGTGGGACACCCCCCTCCCCATTGAACAACTCCGCGTGCGTGCATACGCGAGCATCACACTTTGCTTCGTTCCGAAGAGCCACCGCAGTCGATCGGTCGCTGGCCCTGTTCTCAGCTCCAAAGGCTGAGGATATCGGCGGATGGTCCGAACTCGCTACCGGTCGAGTTCGTCTAAGGGCGGGAGTACAGCTCCCTTCGTCAGGTTCGGGTCTCGCAGGAGAGGCGCTGTGGGTTCGGGTGCACTGGCCCCGAGACCGTCAGCCTCGGCTATCCCCTGGCGATCGAGGACGGGACCTTCAGATCCGCGGACTGGTCGCGGACGACCATGGGGTACTGCCTGGCATCGAATGCGGCGACGAAGCCACGCACCGGCTTCGGGAGTTGGACGGATAGTCGACCGCCGGGTCGGGAGTCTCTCGGCTTGGCCAGATTGATCATCAGTGAGCAGGGTCCGACGGCGACCGAACGGACCCGTGGATCGGCCTTCATCAGCGCGGCGGCGTAGAGGGCGATGGCGCAAGACGAGTTGCTCTTCGGCACTCCTTGCACTCCTGCCGCGTGCAACGACGCCGCTACCTCGTCCGGACTCTTGCCGAGTCCGTCCAGGAGTGCGTTGACGTGCTTCTTGATCTGTCGCAGATCACTCATGGTCGCTCCTCGCCGGTGCAGACATGCTACTCGTGTCAATCCGGCATCAGCCAAAGACATCGTCGTGGTCGTGGTCTCGGCCACGCAGGCTGAGGACATCGGCTCGAGCTCTCAGCGGCTACAACGCGGGGCTCATTCGGCGGCCCCGGCTACTAGGCCGTCCCGGCGGTCCCAGGCTCCCCCGATACGGCTACCGCTTCGGTGTCCGTCGACTCGGCCGGCAATCATCGGGAGGTACTCGCCTGTTGTGACAGAGGATGGGGGCAGTCGGTCCCGTCCTGGTGATTCCCGAAGAAGACCCGTCTGTCCCATCCGCTCGGTCCCGGTCATGTGGTGACCGGAGCCAGCGCATCGACCTCTTCCACCTCCTCGGGAGAGAGCCTCCAGCCACTGGCGGCGGCATTTGTCCGAACCTGGTCCGCCCTGGTTGCGCCGGCGATCACCGATGCGACCACCGGCTTGGCGGACAGCCAGGCAAAGGCCAGATCCAGGAGGCTGTGGCCACGTTCGGCAGCCCACGCATCCAGTGCCTCGACTACATCGAAGTTCTCGTCAGAGAGCACACTGGCAGCGCGATCGCCCCAACGCTGCAGGCGCGTGCCCAGGGCTGGCGCCTCGCCTCGAGAGTACTTGCCGGTCAACAATCCACTCGCCAGAGGGAAGTACGGCAGGTAGGCGAGGCCCAGACGCCGGCATTCGGGGAGAGCGTCCTCTTCGTCCTGCCGGTTGAGCAGGTTGTAGTGGTTCTGCACGCTCACGAATCGTGATGCACCTGGGACCACGGCGGAGTCGGCCTCGCGAAGTTGTGCCGCCGAGAAATTCGAGCATCCGATCTCACGGATTTTGCCTTCGCGGACCAACTCGTCGAGCACCCCGAGGGTGTCGGCGATCGGGGTCTCGGGATCGGGGCGATGAAGCTGATAGAGATCGATCCGGTCCGTACCGAGTCGCTGCAGGCTGCGCTCGACTGCCACCCGCACGTAGCCTGGGGCGGCGCCTCCCGTTCCGCCCTCCCCTACCGGACTCCCGAACTTGGTGGCGACGACCACCTCGTCACGATGCCGACCCAATGATTGGCCCAACCGCTCCTCGCTCTCGAGATACGAGTCAGCTGTGTCGAAGAAGTTGATTCCAGCCTCGAGAGCGGCGTCGACCACCGGTGGAACCTCATCGGCTTGCATGCCGAGGCCGAAGTTATTGGTTCCGAGGCCCACAACAGATACTTCGAGCGTGCCGATCTGTCGCATGTCCATGCTCGCAGTCTTGCCATGCGTCTCCGAAGTGGCAAACGGTGTACCTTCGAGAGCGGCAGTTCGGGCAGACGATCCTGAACTCGGAGTCAATCCCGGGGTGCCCTCGACCACCAGCTGCGTGCGCATCTTCCGCGGCGCAGCACTTCCGCAGATGTCTACAGCTCCCATGGCTGGGAACATCCAGTATTCAAAGCCCTCCCCGGAGTTCCGAACGGCCGTCCGGCCGGCCACTATCGTTCGAGGCGTGTGCCTCCTCGTGGTCGCCTGGCGATACGTCGAGCAGTGGCCGCTCCTCGTCGGCGCCAATCGCGACGAGTGGCTGGACCGGCCGGCCACGGCCATCACCGTGCTGCGGCGCGAAGGGCCGAGAGTCCTCGGTGGCCGCGACAAGCGGGCTGGCGGCAGCTGGATGGCCGTCAATGAGCACGGGGTCGTTTGCGGGCTCACCAACCGCCCGATGGCCGACGGTCCCGACCCGAACAAGCAGTCGCGGGGCCGGCTGCCGCTGGTGGCCGCGAGGGCCCGCACAGCGGAGGAGGCCGCCGACGCACTTGCCGCTGAGGTGGCAGCCGGTTCGTACAATCCGGCGTGGCTGCTCGTGGGGGACCGGCGGTCCCTCCACTACATGGCCGTCGACCCCGATGAGCCGACCGAGCCGCAACGACTCGGTCCCGGGCTCCACGTACTTGAGAACGCCGCACTCGAGACGCCGTCGGTGAAGGTCGGCCACGTACGAGCGGCCCTCATCAGGGCCGAAGCCGCGGGCTTCCCGCTTTGGGAGGCCCTTCCCGCCCTGCTGAGTGATCACACAGTCAGTGGCACGCCGGGCGAGGTGCCCAGATTCCCCGATGGGCGGGAGCGGATGGCGGCCACTCTCGCCCCGTGCGTGCACGCGGGAGGGTACGGCACTCGCTCGTCGGCCCTGGTGAGGATGGGCGAGGACGCCGCTGAGCTCCCCGAGCTGCTCGTAGCCGATGGGCCACCCTGCACCGCCCCCTTTGTCGACGCCCGAGGCCAATGGTCACCAACCAGTACGGCGTGACCGTCCCCTGGGTACCACCTCCTCGCTCTCTTCTGGTGGTCTGACATCTGTTCGCTCGTTCGGATGCGAGTCGGCACCACGTTGGCAGGCACTCACACCAAGTACGCGTAGTATCCGAAAACGCGATCACCCCCTCCACCAGGGATTCTGCAGAGCATCGATCGTCTCGACCACCGTCGATCCGATGTGACGGTAGCGGGCAGGTGGCCACCCGTGGGCCTTCGTCTATCTCGCCGTCCATGGCCTCCTCGCTTGACCCTCCTGCAGCCGCACTCGTCGTGCGCCTGGCAAAGGAAAATCCGAGATGGGGCTACCGGCGCACCCCGGGTGAGCTACGGCATGCGCCTGGCGGCGAGCACCATCACCCGGATCACGAAGGACCACGGGCTCGGCCCCGCTCCCCGGCGAAGTGGTCCCTCCTGGCGTGAGTTCCTGCGCACCCGGGCGTCGGGTGTCGTGGCCACGGACTTCTTCCATGCCTTTCGGACCCCGAATGCGAACGCGATTGCCGAACGGTTCGTGCGTACCATCAGGTCGGAGTGCCTCGACCACCTTCTGGTCATGAACGAAGCCCATTTCGAACGCATCCTTCGCAGCTACGTCTGTCACTACAATCGGCGTCGCCCACATCAGGGGATTTCCCAGGAGATCCCGGCACCGGAACGCCGTTCCTCTCCCGTTGGCGCCCTCTTCTGACAGTCGGCGCCGGCATCTCGGGCACCATCCGGGACGCATACATAGACACGACCGGCTGGGCGGACTGATCCACGAGCACGAACTCGCGGCTTGAGCCGTGGTTCGAGTTTTCGGACACTACGGGGTCGAATGTGCAGCTGACGGGCTCCTCATCCACACCTACTACTTCCCCACTCATTCATTGGGAACGAAGCGGATTGCCTACAACTCGATTCGGGGGCTTGAGCGATTCGACGTCCCTGGACCTTCGAAATGGCGAATCTGGGGCACGACGCTCCCCAACCGCTGGGCAAACTATGACCCGCTGCGGCCAAAGAAGGAGATCGGGTTCCTCGTCGACATCGGAAAGCGAGTGAAGCCTTTCATCACGCCGGATGACCCGGATGTCACCGGACGGCGAGATCGGCCGCTGCCTGCGAGCCGGGATCGACGGCGGAAACCGTCACGCAGCCAGGCCAGACCGAGGTTGTACCCATATCCGATGAGAGAGCCAACTACACGCTGGACTGCAGTACATCCTCCTGGCGAACTCGGGTTGCGAGAATTGCGGTGGCGGTCGGTTCACCAGCCTCAAGCTCACATGGCACCCGTCGACCAGCGGCCAGAAGGGGGCGATCTGTGGGACGGTGACGTGGACGGGATCTTGTTCTCTGCCCATTACACGGCAGGTTCGGGTTGGGCAGTGCAGATCAATGCCTGTTGATCCGCCGAAGACCACCTCGGGCCCGTCCCGGTGGTATCCCCGACGTGTTGTTACACGGGTGCCATTCATGGGCAGGTAACTACCGCGAGCGGGTGGCCGCCCTTTCACTGCGCTGGTGCCTCGGTGGCCCGCACGGGAGCTTGGCAAAGCGAGATGTAGCTTGGCCTGTTGGGCGACACATGAGACACCTGTTTGCAGAATCCTCAGCCTGCAGGGCATTCAATCAACTCACGTCTCGCACCGACCATCTGAGATCAGTTTCGACCCCAAGAAATAGCCAGCTCAGCGGGCTGATCGGCCGAATCCGCCGCTGCGTGCCCGGAACGGCACCAGCCGATCCGATGTACCCATGGAACACGCTCCCGCTATGCCTCGGACTGAGCCAGGCAAAGCACGCCGCCCGGCCATTGTTCTGGGGCACTGCCTCAGCTATACACGAGGCGGCCAAGGAGCGGTGCTCACCCAACCCGGCTGCAACGGCCACGATGAGGGATACTGGGACTCGCTTCCGGCTGGGAGGAGTGGTGGTCGATGCGGTGACGCTGGGCTCGCGGAAGGGCGCTGAGGGGTTGGGAGCCGACCTTCCCCCGGCTGGGCCACTCCGTCCCCCGGAGACTGCCATTCGGGTCGCCTGCCATCTGGCCGGCGCAACCATTTTCTTGGTTGCCCTTGTCGCCGATCTGGTCCACGGCTGGCTGCCCACCGGCGACGACGCCATCATCGCCCAACGGGCCTGGGGTGTCTTCACCGCCCACCCCCCTCTAGTCGGCCAGTTCTCCCAAGCCAGCGGAGCCGGCCATACAGTCTACGACCCCGGCCCCCTCCTCTTCTGGCTGCTCGCCGTCCCTGTCCGGCTCGACCCGACCCACGGAGTTCTCTGGGGCTCAGCCCTCCTGTGCCTGGCCGGCGTGGCTCTCGCCGTGGAAGCCGCCTGGGCATTCCGGGGAACGGCGGCAGCCGCCGCCGTTGTCATCGTCTTCGCCGTCGTCGCCTCCACCCAGGCCTTCGTCGCCGTCAACCCTGCCTGGAACGCTTCCATAGGCGTCGTCTGGTTCATCACGACCATTGCCCTCACCCTCACCGTCGCCTCCGGCCGGCTCCGATGGTGGCCGGCCCTCGTCGGGGCAGCCTCTGTCACCGCTCAGTCCCATCTCGAATTCGCCACCACGGCTGTTGGTCTGGTCCTCCTCGGACTTGGACTCGGACTGGCCCGGCACCCCAGACCTCGCCGGTGGGGGTGGCTGGCCGGCGGTCTCGGGATCGGCGCCCTCTGCTGGGCCGCGCCCCTCATCGAAGAGCTCACTGGCCGACCTGGAAATCTCAGCGTCATCTGGGACTGGCTCGGCCACCGCCCGACGTACGGGGCCAAATTCGGCTTCCAGTGCCTCGCCTCTGTGGCCGGCCCCCATCCCCTCTGGCTAACCCGTCAAAACCGGGGTAGCAACGCCGACGCCTTCCTCGGTCTCCTCTCCCACATCCTCGACCGGTCTGAGCTCTCCGGGGTGGCCGTCCTCGCCGCTCTCGTCCTCATCGTCGTCGGAGGCTGGCTTTTCCGCCGACGGGACATTGCCACCTTGGCATCGGTCACCGTCCTGGCCGCCGCCATGGCTGTCTGGACGTTCTCCTCCCTCCCCCGGGGTTCGATCCTGACCATTGTCTACAGCGACATCGTTCTCTGGCCCGTCGGGATGCTGGTCTGGCTGGTCTGGCTATGGACGGCCGCTGCAATCGGCTCAGCCGCGTTCCGGGCCCTCCGCAGGCGGTTCTGGCATCCCGCCCTACCGCCAGCAGCGGAATTTGAGGCGAACGGTTCAGCCGAAATGCTCGCCGAGGTTCCGGGCGCGGCTCCGGTCCAGACGCCGGGGACAGGCGAACGCCGATCCCGGGCTCGCTTGAGGTGGCTGGCGGCGACTGGCGTCCTACTGGTCGGGGCGATTGGCGCCACAGTGGCGGCCTCCACCGTCCCCAACCCTCACCTCGGCGTCCTGGGCGGATGGGCCTCCGTCGACCTCGTCCCGTTGGGGGCGGCCGCCGTCGACCGGGCCCTGCCCCGTGGACCAATCGCGGTCTACGCCGACGGGTCCGATAACGACATCGACTATTCGGTCGCATACGGAGTGGTTTGGCAACTTCGCCACGAAGGCCGCTCCGTAACCGCCCCCAACCCCCACTGGCAGCCGCTCGGGGCCGCTGCCGCCCCCTCACCGACGGAACCCCGGATCACGGTCCACATTCATAACAACCGGACGGTCACAGTGACCGGGTTCCCGGACGGGAACAGCCAGTAGCAGGAGGTGCTCGTACTTCGAATCGTCTCCTCAAACTCCATGTTCTTGAACTTCGGCCGAGGGGTGAAGGGCACCACAATGTCGATCGGAGCCCTGAACTGGAAGTTCGCAGTGGCTTCTGGCATCGTCCGCCGTGACTTTCTCGCTCCTCTACATCGGCTCGTGTCGTATTCTCCGCCCCGTTTTGACGTCCCGACGTCCCGACGTCCCGAGAGTCGGACAAGGACATCGAGATCATCGTGCTCCGGCACCAGGTGCGTGTTCTCGAACGGCGGCTTCATGCACGTGTCAAATACCGGCCAGCGGATCGAGCGATCCTCGCTGCACTCAGTCGTCTGCTCCCTCGAACCCGGTGGCGGTCCTTCGTGGTTACCCCCGACACGCTGCTGCGATGGCACCGGGAAGCGGCCAAACACAAGTGGCGCCGTTGGGGGAAGCAGTGTGGCCCTAGCCGACCGCCGATGAGCGATGAACTGGTCGGGCTCATCGTTCGTCTCGTTCGGGACAATCGGCGCTGGGGGTGCATCCGCACCAATGAGAGCTCCGAAAGCTTGGGATCCGGGTCTCGGCCAGTTCGATCCGACGGGTCACCTCCACTGATACACCCGCCTGGCAGTGTGGTCGAGTGCGCGGAGCCCACCCATGAAGATCATCCACACCAGTGACTGGCACATTGGGCGTCGGTTCGAACGCGAGTCGCTCGTGGAGGAGCAGCAGAACTTCCTTGACTGGCTGGCTGCAACCGTCGAGGAGCACCAGGTCGACCTGATCATCGTGGCCGGCGACATTTACGACCGCTCCCAGCCGGCTGAGGATGCTGTAACTCTCTTGGACCAGGGGCTCAACGGACTCCGAGCGGCCGGATCCACCGTGGCGCTGATCTCTGGGAATCACGACAACACCCACCGGCTGGGATTTGGAGCCCGGCGCCAAGCCCTCGGCGGTGTCTATTTCTTCGCCGACGACCAACACGCGCCGACTCCCTGGGTCTTCGCCACCGGTGACGAGCGGGTGGCCCTCGTCGCCGTGCCCTTCCTCGACCCCTACGCCGTGCCCGCACCGCGGCCTGCGACCGATGGCTCACCACGGGCCCGCACCCACCAGAACGTGCTGGTTGACGCGCTCGAGCACGGGCGGAATCAGCTCACCCTTCTCGACCCCATGCTCTCCATCGCCGTCGTGCACGCCTTCGTGTCCGGTTCCGAAGTCTCCGAATCGGAGAAGGCCCTCTCCATCGGGGGTGCCGACAAGGTCGACCCCTCGGTCCTCGATGGCTTCGACTACGTGGCCCTTGGCCATCTTCATCGTCCCCAGTTGATCAGCGGCCGCGATGCAATGGCCTACTCGGGCTCACCCCTGCCGTACTCCTTCAGCGAGGACCACCCTAAATCGGTCCGACTGCTGGAGCTCGATGGTGGCGGTGTGTCCGGGGTCACCACCTTGCCGATCCCCGTAGGGCGTCCGGTCGTCACCCTGGAGGACACGCTGGACAACCTGCTCACCGACCCCGACTACGACCGTTACCTCGATCACTGGGTGGCTGCCCGCCTGACCGACGACACCGTGCAGACCCAGCCCATGGAGCGGCTGCGCAAGCGCTTTCCCCACCTTGTCAACCTCCGCTACGCCAATCCCCGCACCGGGGCGGTGGCCGACCTGGGAGACGACAACGGGTCAATCGAAGACCGGCCCAGAGAAGAGGTCATCTTCGAGTTCCTGGAGGAGCTTCGCGACCGCCCCCAGACAGAGTCGGAGCGGGACCTCGTCCTGACCGCCCTGGCCAAGGCCGAACGGCAAGCTGACGCATGAGGCCGCTGGCCCTCAGGCTCCAGGCCTTCGGCTCCTACGCCGGGGAGCTGGAGGTCGACTTCGCCCGCCTGGGTCGCCACGGGGTGTTCTCGATCACCGGCCCGACCGGAGCAGGAAAGTCCACCATATTCGACGCCATCGTCTACGCCCTCTACGACGACCTCCCCGGCTTCCGGGTCAAAGGTCACATCCGGAGCCAGTACGCCGAGCCCGATACCCCCACCAAGGTGACATTCGAGTTCGAGGCGGACGGACGGGAGTGGGTCATCGAGCGTTCCCCGGCCCAGTTGCGGACCCGCAAGATAGGCGAAGGCGAGCCGGTAGAAGACGCCTCTCGCGTCACCCTTAATGAAAAGGGTGCCGACGGCGGCGCCATCACCAGGAAGACCGCAGTGGACGACAGACTCACCGAACTGGTCGGCCTGAGCAAGGCCCAGTTCGAGCAGGTGGTCCTGATCCCCCAGGGCAGATTCGAGGAGGTACTCAAGGCCGAGACCTCGCAACGGGCCGCCCTCCTCGGCCGACTCTTCCCCGTCGACATGTACAAGCAGACCACCGTGGCCCTCAAAGAGCTGGCCGCATCGCGCATCGAGACTTACAACACCCTCGTACAGGAGCATGCCGAGCTGGTCGATCGAGTCCGACGAGCCACCGAAGCAGCCATCGAGCAGGTGGCCGAGGACACTCCGTCCACGGTGTCGGAGGAAGCCCTCGGTCCAGAAGGATTCGAGGTGACCCGGATTGAGGACTACCGAGCCGAGGTGGCCCGCCTGTTGGCTCTTGTGCAGGCCTCTCTCGCCCGGGCTGACGAGGAACAGAAGGAGGCCCAGGCCAAGCAGTTGAGCGTGGAGGCCCAGATCCAGCGGTGGGACACGTGGCAAGAGGATCTGACCACAGTTCAGAGCTTCGCTGACCAGGAGACGACTGACGAGGTGGTGGCCCAAGAACTGGCCAGAGCCCGAGCGGTCGCCACACTGGCCGCTGCCCTCACCGCCTGGCGAGAGGCCACCACCACCATGGCAATCCTCGAAGCGGATCGGACCCGGCTCCTGACCTCCATCGACGATGCCTGGGTCGACACCTACGACCGTGCCGGGCTGACCCGAGCCACCTCGGCAATGGCTCTGGCCACCACGATCCAGGGTGACGCCGACGCGCTGGAGACGGCCGACGCCATCTACCGCGACCTGCGGCAGCGGGAGGGCGAACTTGCAGCCTCCGCGACCGATCTGACAACTAGGGCCGCAGCCCTGGAAGAGGCCACCGCCACTCATGCCGAAAACACAGTGCGCCTGGTAGCCATCAGAGGGCAGTTGGAGACGGCGGCCGAACAGGCCAAGGGCCGCGACGCGGCAGAACTTCTGGTCCAGAAGCTCCAGAAGGAGCTCCAAACAGCCCAAACCCGGGCTTCCACCACCATCCAGGTCGAGAAGCTGACCGGAGAGATCGCCAAAGCCGTCGGAGCCGAGAACGATGCCCGCTCATGGCTTGGGGCCGTTCGGGTGTCATGGCGGGCCGGGTTGGCTGGCCGTCTGGCCGAACACCTGGGGGATGGTGACCCCTGCCCCACCTGTGGGTCCGCCGAGCACCCGGCCCTGGCCGTGGTCACAGCCGACGCCCCCTCCGACGAGGCCCTGGAGGCAGCCGAAGTGGCCCTCGACGAGGCCTCTCGGGCCCGCCAGGCCCTGGATCAGCAGTTGGCCCAGGCCCAGGGCACCCTTGGCACGTTGGCTGAAGGCGACGACCCGGCCGTGGCGGAGGGGCGTCTAAACGAAGCCAAAGCCACTCTGGCCAGCATCATCACGGCTGAAGCCGAACACCAGAGGCTGACCGCCGAGGTGGGGCAGCTGGCGGCCACGGTTGAGGCACAGGGGAAGCAGCTTGACCAGGATGCTCGGGACCTGGAGGTCGAGCGGGCCACCTTGGATGAGAAGAAGCGCACCTTGGGGCAGGAGCGGGACACCTTCGTCGCCGCCCACGGCAGCCTGACGTCGACAGAGGACGCGACCCGGTACCGGCGCGGCCTGGCCTCCGCCGTCGAGCAACTGGCCACGGTGCTCACGGAGACCGAGACCGCTTCCAGTGCCCAGTCCCACAACCTCAGCGTCCTCAGCCCCACCGTGGCCGAGTTCGGCCTCACCGACCCCACTGGACTCGAAGGATGGGCGCGCACGACCGAGGAGATTGCGCAAGCGGAGCGAGAGCTGGCGGCACGACGGGACCACCGCAGGGACGTGAAGAAGAGGGTCGACGAGTACGCCGCCAGCGGGGCCCCGAAGGATCGGCCCGATGCCACACCACTGATCCAGGCAGCTCAGCAGACCACCGAGAAGCACAACGATCTGGTGGGACGGGTTGCGGTGATGAACTCCCAGCTCGAAACCATCGACGATGCCCGCGACAACCTGACGACCACAGCGACTGCCATCGATGCCGCACGGCGCTCCAAGGAGGAGGCCGAGACCCTGGCCGACACCTGCGCCGGCGCCGGGGCCGGACCGGTGGGCACCAAGCTGTCCCTCGAGAACTGGGTGCTCGCCTACTACCTGCGCCAGGTGCTGGCCCAGGCCAACCGACGACTCGACACCATGACCGGGGGCCGCTTCGCCCTCGAACTCAGTAGGGAGTACACCGATGGACGAAAGCCATGGGGGCTGGACCTCTCAGTGCTGGACGCCGAGACCGGTCAGTCCAGGCCGGCCACCACGCTGTCCGGGGGCGAGACGTTCAAGGCCGCCCTGTCATTGGCCCTGGGACTGGCCGACGTGGTCTCAGCCGGGTCCAACTACACCATCGGGGCCCTCTTCGTGGACGAGGGATTCGGCTCACTGGATGAGGACTCCCTGGACACGGTCATCGACGTGCTGCGGTCGCTCGAAGACGGTGGCCGGATGGTCGGCGTGATCAGCCACGTGCAGGACCTCAAGACGGCGCTGCCCAACGGCATCACCGTCGACTCGACCAACTGCGGTTCGGAGGCAACCATCAACTACCCCGACGCGTAGGTGATGTTGACCTGTGGGTACCGAATATCCCATCCGGGTGCCCTGAACAGGACTTTCGTGGAGTTGGATGTGGCGACAAACTGGGCCATGGCCCTGTCCTTTCTCTACCTCGCCTTCGTCCGAAACCTCGAACTGCTCGGCCTGGTCCGGCATGACAGCGAAGAACTGGCCGTCGAAGTCGTCATAGTCCGCCACGAGGTAACGGACCTCCGTCGTCGCGTGGCCCGCCCCGCGCTACGGCGGCACAGTGGCGTCGTTGACGACCTCCAGTTGGACGATCCGATTCGACGCCATAGCTGCGAGCTGTCGCTTCAACGCCGAGATCCGAG
>Ga0075521_10000473_pt1 | contig 11801 bp, 8 predicted proteins | sample NGEPerD_FD_74785 | JGI IMG/M metagenome (GOLD analysis project Ga0075521, IMG submission 74785) | Arctic peat soil microbial communities from the Barrow Environmental Observatory site, Barrow, Alaska, USA - NGEE PermafrostAB12-D | ecosystem: Environmental > Terrestrial > Soil > Wetlands > Peat ...
TTCGTCGTCGGGGTAGGCGTTCCGCACGTCGGCGAGGAAGTCCTCGTTGATCCGGTAGATGATCTCGAGATGCCGCGGCAGGAGCCGGCCGAGGAGCGCGACCGGCCAGACCTCGAGAGCTTCGGGCAGCAGCGTGTGGCAGGTATAGGCGAAGCACTGCCGGGAAATAGCCCAGGCCTCGTCCCAGTCCATCCGCTGCTCGTCGACGAGGATCCGCATGAGTTCGGGGATGGCGATCACCGGGTGCGTGTCGTTGAGCTGGAAGATCACCCGCTCGGGCAGGCGCCGCATGTCGAAGTCGGCCGGCAGGGTGTTGTCGATGAAGTCGCGCAGGGAGCAGGCGACGAAGAAGTACTGCTGCTGCAGGCGCAGCTCCTTGCCCTGCGGGGTCGAATCCTTCGGGTAGAGCACCTTGCTGATGTTCTCCGCGAAGGCTTGGGAACGCACCGCCTGCAGGTAGTCGCCGGCGTTGAAGACCTTCAGGTCGAAGGCCTGCGTCGCCTTGGCACTCCACAGCCGAAGCGTGTTGACGTTGCCCCTACGGTAACCGGGAACCATGTAGTTGTAGGGAATGCCCAGCACTTCCCAGCCGTGGTCCCACCGCGACCGGGTGACTCCGTCGGAATCCTCGTAGTGTTCGGTCTGCCCGCCGAAGCGGACCGTGACGGCCATCTCCGGGCGAGGGAACTCCCACGGCGACCCGTTGGTCAACCACGAGTCGGGCTGCTCCACCTGCTCGCCCCCGACGAACGTCTGCCGGAAGATGCCGTACTCGTAACGGATTCCGTAGCCAACGGCCGGAATCTCCAATGTCGCGAGGGAGTCGATGAAGCATGCGGCCAGGCGTCCGAGGCCGCCGTTGCCCAAGCCCGGCTCGACCTCGGCGTCGCGCAGCCTGTTCAGGTCCAGCCCTAGGGACTTCATGGACCGCTCGGCGGTCTCGGTCAGCCCGGCCGCCAGCAGCGCGTTGTCCAGCTGGCGGCCGAGCAGGTACTCCGCCGACAGGTACGCGACGACCTTGGCCTGCAGATGCATCTGCGTGCTCACGGTGTCCAGCCACCTCGACATGAGCTGCTGCCGGACGGTGCGGGCCAGCGCCATGTACAGGTCGTTCGTCGTCGCGCGCGCCAGCGTCACCCCCTGAGCGAATTGGACCTCCTCCAGGAACTCGCGGGTAAAGCTGTCCACGTCGGCGAGGTCGACCTGCAGAAAGGTGTTGACGGCGGTCATGTGCGGATACTAGTGCCGCCGAGTCTGGGCCAGGACCTCCCCAGGACCTCCCCAGGACAGTCACCGGTGGCGCAATCGTGAACCATTCGGCGGGCGCGCCCGGATGGTGGACGGGAGCAGACTGGTCCACGGTGGCCGGGGTGAGTGGTGGGCATGGGAGGGAGTCGAATCATGGTCGGACTCGTTGGGGATGGGTCGCCGGTGCGCGACCGGCGTGGCTGGTGGCGGTGAGTCCTCCTCACGGCACCACGGCCCGCAGTTCTTCGGCGGCTGTCGCGTCTGTCGCCTCTTCACGCGGTGGCCTCGGACGGGGTCGGCGGGGTCCTGCGGCGGCGCCGGCAGCCCATCCGTGTTCGTTCTCGGCCGACCTCCGCACGCGGCCGCGGAGGTCATCGCGCGTGAGGTCGCACGCCGCGCGGTTCCCCGTTGCCGGTTACCAGTCCGCCCAACCCGTTACCACATCGAAGGAGCAATCGTGACCAAGATGCAGCCACTACCGACGACCAACAACACCGGCATTCCGGTGGCCAGCGACGACCACTCGCTGACCCTGGGCGCTGATGGTCCGATTCTGTTGCAGGATCACTACCTCATCGAGAAGAATGCCCAGTTCAACCGCGAGCGGGTGCCCGAACGGGTGGTGCACGCCAAGGGCGGAGGCGCGTTCGGTTCGCTGGAGATTACCGCGGACCTGAGCGCGTTCACCAAGGCGGCAGTGTTCCAGCCGGGCACCAAGACCGTGGCACTGGCCCGGTTCTCCACCGTGGCCGGGGAGCTGGGTACGCCGGACACCTGGCGTGACCCGCGCGGGTTCGCGTTGAAGTTCTACACGTCGCAGGGCAATTACGATCTCGTCGGCAACAACACACCGGTCTTCTTCATCCGGGATCCGATCAAGTTCCCCGACTTCATCCGGTCCCAGAAACGTCGCGCGGACAATCACCTGCGGGACAACGACATGCAGTGGGATTTCTGGACCCTCAAACCCGAATCGGCTCACCAGGTGACCTACCTGATGGGCGATCGGGGAATCCCGAAGTCCTGGCGCCACATGAACGGCTACGGCTCGCACACCTACTTGTGGGAAAACGCCGGCAGCGAGCGGTTTTGGGTGAAATACCACTTCAAGACCGACCAGGGCATCGACTTCCTGACGCAATCGGACGCCGATCGCATCGCCGGCCAGGACGCCGACTATCACATTCGCGACCTGTACACCAGCATCAACAACGGCGACCACCCGAGCTGGACGCTGAAGGTGCAGATCATGCCGTACGAGGACGCCGCGTCCTACCGCTTCAACCCCTTCGACCTGACCAAGGTGTGGCCGCAAGGCGACTATCCGCTGCACACCGTCGGCCGCCTGCTGCTGGACCGCAATCCGGACAACTACTTCGCGCAGATCGAACAGGCCGCGTTCGAGCCGGCAAACCTGGTACCGGGGATCGGCCCGTCGCCGGACAAGATGCTGCTCGGCCGGCTGTTCGCCTACCCGGACACCCATCGCTACCGCATCGGCCCGAACTATGCGCAACTCCCGGTCAACCAGCCGCACTCGCCGGTCAACAGCTACGCAAAGGACGGCGCCATGCGCTACCAGAACCCCGCGGACCCGTTGTATGCGCCGAACTCCTACGGCGGCCCGCACGCGAACCCCGCGCTGGCAGGCGAGGTCGCATCGACGTACGGGGCGCACGACGAGGCGGTCCGGGCGGCCTACCAGTTGCACGCCGAGGACGACGACTTCGGTCAGCCAGGCACCCTGGTCCGCCAAGTGTTCGACGACGGGGCCCGCGACCGGTTGGTCGGCAACGTCGCCGGGCACCTGCGCAACGGAGTGTCCGAACCGGTCCTGCAGCGGGCCTTCGAATACTGGCGCAACGTCGACAAGCAGATCGGTGACCGCATCGCCGACGCCGTCCGCGAGGGTGCGTAGCCGCTTCGACATCTCGTGCGCCTGCTCAACCGACCCGGACCGTCCGTCGGGTGAGGCGGCCGGTGATCACCGTCGGCCGTGTCCTGGTTTCGCCCGCCGAGCACGGCTCGGTTGACACACAGCGAGACGAGGGCCACCGGTTTCGCGCTCAAGCGAGCGGAAATCCCTCACGAGTTGTCTATGGTGCGCGTTCGCCGTCCGGGTCGGTGACGCACGAGATGATCCGGCGCGCCGAGAGTCTGCGGATCCACGAATCACCGCCGTGCCCTGCGGGCCGGAGCACCGGATTGCCGATGGCCGAGCGCCGGGTGTGGATGCTGCCGGTTCTCCACCGGCGCCGCCTGGTCGGAGTCATCCAGGCTCAGGCCCTTTCGCTGGATGTCCTGTAGCCAGGCGGCGACGATCCGAATGTCCCCGCCGTCGACGGGCGTGACATCGATCGACCCTGACGGGTGCTCGCGCACCTGGTTGCGGTAGCGGACGAGCTGACCGGGGCGACGGCGGTCAACATCGAGATGTGCTCGAGGACGCCTGAGCGCTGCCGGATGCTCGCCATGATCGACAACCCGCCTCGGGGTCGACACTTTGACGATGCAGTCTCAACGTTCGGGTGTTTCCGCAGGTCAGACAGTGTCCGAGGGGGGACTTGAACCCCCACGCCCCGAAGGGCACTAGCACCTCAAGCTAGCGCGTCTGCCATTCCGCCACCCGGACCCGGGTCCGCGACACCCGTGCGTCGCGACGGCCCAGCCTACTCGATGCCCGGGTTGCGACCCAACCGCTGAGCCGGCAGCCGCGGCACCGTCCGGTGGTAGGAAGAAAGCCATGACAGCCCCGCCGCCGGCCGACCAGCCACCCCTGACCGCACCCCGGGTGCCTGACCCGGAACCTCCCGACCGCAGCCCGGCCGAGCATGAGGTTGTCGAACTTTGCAGCGAGCTGATCCGGATCGATTCGGTGAACACCGGGGATCCGAACACCATCGGTGACGGTGAGGCACGGGCGACCCGCTACCTGCAGATGAAGCTCGAGGAGGTCGGCTACGAGACGACGTACCTCGAGGCGGCCCCCGGCCGAGGCAACGTGATCTGCCGGCTGGCCGGCGCCGACCCGACCAGGGGAGCGCTGTTGGTGCACGGGCACGTCGACGTCGTCCCGGCCGACCCGACGGAGTGGACGGTGGATCCGTTCTCGGGCGCCATCCAGGACGGCTACGTCTGGGGCCGCGGTGCCGTCGACATGAAGGACATGGTCGCGAAGACGGTCGCCGTCGCCCGCGACTACAAACGCACCGGGTATGTGCCACCGCGCGACCTGATCTTCGCGTTCATGTCGGACGAGGAGGCCGGCGGCGCCCTGGGCTCGCACTGGCTGGTCGATCACCATCCCGACCTCTTCGCCGACGCCACCGAGGCGATCTCCGAGGTTGGTGGTTTTTCGATCCCGCTCGGCGACGAGCGCCGCGTTTACCTGGTCGCGGCGGCCGAGAAGGGTGTCGCCTGGGCCACTCTGACCTCCACCGGCCGGGCCGGGCACGGCTCCATGATCAATGAGGACAACGCGGTGACCCGCGTCGCCCGGGCGGTGACGGCGCTGGGCGCCCACGAATTCCCGATCACCCATACCGCCACGGTGGATGCGCTCTTGGCCGCCGTCCACGACCTGACCGGTCTGGAATTTCCCGAGGACGATCTCGAGGGCGCCGTGGCCAAGATCGGTTCGGTGTCGCGGATTTTGAACGCCACGCTGCGGAACACGGCCAACCCCACGATGCTCAAGGCCGGGTACAAGGCGAACGTCATCCCGTCCACCGCGGAGGCGACCGTCGACTGCCGGGTCCTGCCGGGCTCGGAGGATGGGTTCCGGGAACAGGTCGCCGAGATCGTCGGCGACGGTATCCAGATCGACTGGGTGTGGCAGCCGCCCCTGGAGTTCCCGTTCGAGGGCGACCTCGTCGATGCCATGCGGGCGGCACTGCTGGCCGAGGACCCCGATGCCCACGCGGTGCCCTACATGCTCTCCGGAGGTACCGACAACAAGGCGTTCCATCGGCTGGGCATCGTGGGTTATGGGTTCTCGCCGTTGCGCCTGCCGGCCGAGCTGGACTTCTCCGCGCTGTTCCACGGCGTCGACGAGCGAGTGCCGGTGGACGCGCTGCACTTCGGCACCAGGGTGCTGGACCGCTTCTTGCGCACCTGCTGACCCGGGAAACGGCTCAGCTGCCCGTCACCGCCCACCTCACGAACGCCGTCGTCGCAGCGGCCAGCGCGACCACCACCAAGAACGGCCAGCGGCGCCACACGGCGACCGCGGCAACCGCCAGACCGGCGGCGCGGGCATCCAGCGTGAGCCCCTTCCCGGTCGAGAAGGTTTGCACCGCAATCAATGCGGCCAGCAGGACCACTGGGAGCAGGGCGGCGATCCGGTGCACCGCCGGCCTCTGCAGCAGGTGCCTCGGCACCGACAATCCGGCCAGTTTCAGCAGATAACACCCCAGAGCCCCGACCGCGACGCCGATCCACACCATCACGATCCCCGGCCATGCCGGGGGATCAGGCCGGCGATCACCCCGACCGCTCCGGCCAGCAGCACCGGCACGCCGACCGGGACGAACGGCACCGCGACCAGCGCGACCAGCGCGGCCGCCAGGGCCAGGGCCCACACCTCCCGACCGCGAAGCCGCGGGGCGAGCAGCGCCAGGAACGCGGCCGGCGCCGCCGCGTCCAACCCCAGCAGCCGCGGATCGGACAACCACGAGGCACCCACGGAACCGATGAGGGTGCCCAGATTCCAGAGCGCGAAGACGCCGGCGCCGGTGGCGTAGAAACCCAGGCGGGCCGCCCGATCGGTGTCCCGGCCGATGGACATCGCGGTCGACTCGTCGATCACCAGTTGAGCGGCCACCGCGCGGCGGACCCCCCGGACGCCCAGGATCTCGGACAGCCGCAGACCGTATAGGGCGTTACGGGCGCCGAGCATGATGGCGGTGACCGCACCGGCCAACGGCTAGCCGCCGCCGGCGACCACTCCGACGAGTCCGAACTGGCTGGCACCGGTGAACATCAGCAGGGACAGCGCCATCGTCTGCCACGCGTTCAGGCCACCGGCCAGGGCGATCGCGCCGAACGAGATCCCGTAGGCCCCGGTGGCCACCGCGACACCGACAGAGTCGCGCAGCACCTCGGCGCGGGTCGGTCCCCACGCCGGGTCCGGATCGGTCGGATCGTCGGGCATCCGGTCCGATCTGGGCGTCATCTCGGGGCGTGTATCAGGCCGAGTATCAAGGCGTCAGGTCGGGCAGCAGCCCCGGGGAGCGGCGCCGGCGCAGCCACACCCGCCGGCTGCCGTCCGGGAAGCCCAACACCCGGGCCAGCTCCCAGCCGGCGAACTCCGCGCGCACGGCGAGCATCGTGGCAGCTGCCGCCCGCGACACGGTGGCGTCGATGCGCAACGGCCGGTAGTCGAACTCATCGGATCCGGGAGGGCCCACCGTCCGCGCCGGCCGAGGATCGGAAGAACCATGTCCGGACGGCGGCGGATCGGACATGGACAACTCTGCGCTGACGATCGCCCATCACCTCCTGTGTCTTGGCGAGCCCGCTGGCCTGCTGCGTCGAGTGTGCCTGGTCATCCGGGTCAACGCAGCAGGCGCTGCGGCAGCGATCCTCGACACCGCATACCCGTCATGATCACGACCGCGCCGCTGATGTTTCGGTCGACGATTCGCGGGAGGGTACCGCGGTCGGTTCTGGCACGGGAGTCGCCAGCTCCGACCGCAGCAGGGCCTCCAGCCGCGTCCGCCTCGGAATGGAGCCGATCTGACGCACCGCGTGGGCAAGCTGTGGTCCGGCCGCGTGCACCACGGACAGATGGCGTCTGGCCCTGGTCAACGCCGTGTAGACCAGCGGTCGGGACAGCATCGACCCAGCCTCGGGCGGCATGACCGCGACCACAGCCTCCCATTCCGAGCCCTGGGCCCGGTGGACGGTGATCGCCCAGCCGTGCAGCAGATCCGCCAGGGACTTGCCCGAGATCTCCGACTCGCCGCCGCTGAAGGACACCCGCAGCGAGTTGTCGCCGGTGGACATCACCGTGCCCACCTCGCCGTTGGCGTACCCGACCGGTTCGGCGTCGAGGTGGTTGGCCGTGGCGACCACCCGGTCGCCGGCATCGAATCCGCGCACCGTTCCGGTGCCCGGGTTGAGCACGGCCTTGAGCGCACGATTCAGCGCCTGGGTTCCGGCCGGCCCGCGGTGTACCGGGGTGACGACCTGGATCTGGTCTCCGGTGGTCCCGAAGACCCGCGGGATGGAATCGGTGACGAGTTGGACAACCCGGCGGGCCGCTTGCTCCGAGCCCCGAGCCGGTATCACGACGACCTCGTGGGCCGGGTCGTCCACCGCCACCAGTTCGCCCGATCGGACCGCCGTCGCCAGCCGCGCGATCGTCCCGCCCTCGGTCTGCCGGTAGAGCTTTCGCAGTTCCGTCACCGGCACGGTCCTGCTGTCGATCAGGTCACCGAGCACCCGTCCCGGGCCGATCGACGGGAGCTGCGCCGGGTCGCCGACGATCACCAGATGAGTGCCGTCCGACAATGCGGAAAGCAACGCCGCCGCTAGTTCGATGTCGAGCATCGACGCCTCGTCCACGACAACCAGGTCGGCCTCGATCGGATTGTCGGCATCGTGCTCGAACACCGAGGCCAGGGACCTGTCGTCCGACCGGGGTCGGGCGCCGAGCAGTCGATGCACGGTGGTCGCGCTGTTCCCGGCCAGCTCCTCCAGCCGCTTGGCGGCCCGCCCGGTCGGAGCGGCCAGGGCGATGGATGCATTGACCTTGCGGCACAGGGCGACGATGGCGGACACGGTCCGGCTCTTGCCGGTGCCCGGTCCGCCGGTGAGCAGACTGACCCCCTGCGCCGCGGCGAGACCCACCGCCGACGCCTGCACCTCATCCAGGCCGGACACCACGCCGACGACCGCGCGCTCCCCGGCCAGGGACGACGACGACCCGACCAGCCGGGCCAATTGCGTTGCGATGGTCGATTCCGCCTCGGCCAGCGGCGTCGGACTGACCCAATTCTGGTCCGACCCACCCGGATCCGGCACGAGAACCACCGCACCGGCCTCGACCGCGGCGTTCAGGGCGAGCTGCGGATCGACGCCGAAGGGGCGAACCGCGCCGGCGACCGTGGCGGTCGGCGACGCGGTGTGCCCGTTCCGGGCGAAACGGGCGAGGGTCCACGCGACCAGGGCACGCCCGCGTCGGGGGTCGTCACGGCGGACGTCCGGCTCGATCGACCGGGCCAGCCGATCGGCCTGGGTGACGCTGGCTTCGGGCAGCATCAGCAGGCGCCACGGATCGGCGCGCAGCGCTGCGGCGGCGTCCTGCGAGCCGAGCGCGTCGGCCAGTCGGGCCGCCCACCGGACCGGAATCTCCTCGGGCACCAGCATCTGCGCCAGCTCGTACAGATGCCCAGCGCCCAGGAAACTCGTCACCAGCCGGTTGGCGCGGCGGTCGGTCATCCGGGGCAGCGCGGCCAGATTCGGGGCGGTGACGTCCGACGGACGGTTGATACCCGCCGCGCTGAGCTGGCCGGCCACGACCGGCCCGACCCCCGGCCAGAGGCCGGCGGCGCAGAACTCGGCGAACACCTCGGGCACGCCAGGACCCTACCCGCGTCACGCGGGGTCCGGACGCTGTGCCGTCTGGCCCCGGTCCCCGCGCGGATCAACTTGCCCCGCGCGGACGATGTCGTCGCGTTTGGGAGTGCCGTGACAAGAGTCAACGGTTTCAGCCGCGCCGGCGGAGTTGATCCGCGCGATCGACGGGGCTCACTCGGCCGGGGAGGGTCCGCTGCTCACATCGTCCAGGGCCGCCAGGATCTCGGCCGGCAGCGAGATTGCCTCCGCGGCCAGGGAACCGAGCAGCTGGGCCCGGTCCCGCGCACCGATCACCACACTCGATACGCCGGGGCGATCACGAACCCAGGCGCACGCCACGGCCAGCGGGGATGTGCCGAGGCCATCCGCGGCGGTCGCGACGGCCTCGACGATCCGCGCCGACTGTTCTGTCCGGTAACGGCCGACATACCGGGTGAAGTGCGGTGACGCGCCGCGGGAATCGGCCGGAGTGCCGTGTCGGTACTTCCCGGTCAGCACCCCCCGGCCCAGCGCCGCCCAGGCGAGCAGCCCGATCCCCAACGCCGCCGCGGCCGGCAGCACCGACTCCTCTGGTGAGCGCTCGAGCAGCGAGTACTCCGATTCGACCGACACCAGCGGCATGCTCGCGCCGCCCCGCAGCACACCCGCGAGGGTGGCCAGCTGCCAACCCACCATCCCGGACACGCCGACATAGGACGCGCGGCCGGAATCCACCGCGGTCCGCAGGGCCGAGCAGGTCTCCTCGAACGGGACCGACGAGTCGAAACCATGGATCTGCCAGAGATCGACGTGGTCGGTGCCGAGTCGGCCGAGCGAGAGATCCAAGGCGGAGAGCAGCCGCCCGCGCCCGCCGCCCGTGCCGACCGTCGTGCAGGACAGCACCACCGACGAGCGGGGGACCACGTCCGGCACCAGGGTGCCCAGGATCGACTCGGCGTCACCATCGCCGTAGATGTTGGCCGTGTCGATCAGGGTGCCGCCGGCGGCGACGAACGCCTCCAGTTGCGCGGCGGCGTCATCGGCGCCGGTGTCCCGCCCCCACGTCATCGTGCCGAGAGCCAGCCTGGACACCTCCAGCCCACTACGTCCGACGCGGCGCGAATCCATGGGGCCAACCTACGCACGGGCGGTGCCGTGTCTGATCTGGGGTGCCGCCGCAGGTACCGTAGGCACGACGGCGAGCCGCGGGGGTCCGCACTCCGTCGAATCCCGGGGTCGAATCCCGGGGTCGAATCCCAGGGCGAGACCGGGATGCCGACGGCGGTTTCGCTGAACGACATGCCGTTTCTCCGCCGACGCGGACCGGTGGACAAGGGGTGCCAGCATCGTGCAACACAGCGTCCGTCTCGGCCTGAACCTGAGTTACGTCAGCACGGCCGAGGAGCTCGAAGACGATCTCGCGCTGGCTCAGGCAGCTGAGACCCTCGGATTCGACGCGATCTGGGCCGCAGAGGCCTACGGCTCGGACGCCGTCACCGTGCTGGCCGCGGTCGCCGCGCGAACCCACCGGATCGGCATCGGGTCGGCCGTGCTGCAGATCCCCGCCCGGACACCCGCGATGACCGCGATGACCGCGGCCACCCTCGACGCGCTGTCGGGTGGGCGCTTCCGGCTCGGCCTGGGAGTGTCCGGACCGCAGGTGTCGGAGGGCTGGCACGGGGTGCGCTTCGCCGACCCGGTCGGGCGCACCCGGGAATACGTACAGATCGTCCAGCAGGCCCTGCACCGTCGGCGGGTGACCGCGGGCGGCGAGCACTTCACGTTGCCGCTGCCCGACGGGCCCGGCAAGTCGTTGGTGCTCGCCCTGCAGCCCGTCCGCCCGGAAATTCCGGTCTACCTGGCCGCTCTGGGGCCGCGGAACCTCGAGCTGACCGGGGAGATCGCGGACGGCTGGCTGGCGATCTTCTTCGACCCGGAGTCCGCGGCCGACTCGATCCGGCGCATCCACGATTCGGCCAAGCGGTACGGGCGGGATCCTGCGGCCATCGACATCAGCGCGCTGGTACCGGTCTCGATCGCGGCCGACCCCAGGGAGGCCGCCGCGCGGGTGCGCGCACACGCCGCGCTCTACATCGGCGGCATGGGCTCCAAGAAGACGAATTTCTATCACCGGATCGCCTCGGGCATGGGCTACGAGCAGGAGGCCGACGAGGTGCAGCGACGCTTCCTGTCCCGCGACTACGGCGGGGCGGCGGCCGCCGTGCCCTTCGAGTTCATCGACCGCACGTGCCTGCTCGGCGACGCCGACCGGATAGCCGACCGGCTCGGCCGGCTCGCCGAGGGCGGTGTGACCAGCGTGAACATCAGTTGCTTCGACGCCACCCTGGACGAACGCGTCGAAACCCTGCGCACCGTGATCAAGGCGGCCGAGAAGGCGGGAGTGGCGGCGTGACGATCATCCAGGCGATCATCTTGGGGATCGTCGAGGGCCTGACGGAGTTCCTGCCGATTTCCTCCACCGGTCACCTGACGATCGCCGCGAAAATGATGGGCCTGTCCATCGACGACCCGTCCATCACCGCGTTCACCGCGGTGATCCAGGTCGGCGCCATCCTGGCCGTGGTGATCTTCCTGTGGACCGACATCAGCCGGCTGCTCAAGGCCTGGTTCCGCGGCCTGCCGCGCGCCGACCGGCGGACCGACCCCGACTACCGGCTGGCCTGGCTGGTGATCATCGGGTCGCTGCCGATCGTCGTCGTCGGTTTCCTGGCCCGGGACCTGATCTCCGGGCCCCTGCGCAGCCTCTGGGTGGTGGCGTTCGCGCTCATCATCTGGGGCGGCGTGATGCTGCTGGCCGAGGCGGTCGCCAAGCAGGACCGCGGCGAGCGTGACCTGACCCTGACCGATTCCCTGTTGATCGGCTTTGCCCAGTGCCTGGCGCTGATCCCCGGCGTGTCGCGATCCGGCGCCACGATATCGGTCGGCCTCATGCGCGGCCTGGATCGGGTGACGGCGACCAAGCTGGCCTTCCT
>Ga0075521_10000474_pt1 | contig 11796 bp, 8 predicted proteins | sample NGEPerD_FD_74785 | JGI IMG/M metagenome (GOLD analysis project Ga0075521, IMG submission 74785) | Arctic peat soil microbial communities from the Barrow Environmental Observatory site, Barrow, Alaska, USA - NGEE PermafrostAB12-D | ecosystem: Environmental > Terrestrial > Soil > Wetlands > Peat ...
AAACCTCAAACACCACGAGCCCCGGCATCAATCTGGTCGCCGAAAGGCTTCAGTATCTCAGTTCAAGCAGCCGCTGTCATTTCGGGTCGGTTGATTTGTTATGGAACAGGGAAATTGCGCCGGGCTGAAGGATCCCGCCCGGCGCTAGTCTGAGAACGACGAACAGAGAATGACGGTTAGTTCGAAATCACAGAACGCAAATGCTCGACCGCCAACGTGTGGATTTGCGACACTCTTGATTCCCCGACGCCCATCAACTCTCCTACTTCGCGCATGGTGAGTTCCTGCTGGTAATAGAGCATGAGCACCTGTTGCTCGCGTTCCGGTAAGTGCGCAATCGCTTTTTGCAGCCGCTCGTTGCGTTCATCGGCCAGGCAAAGAGTGAGCGGGTCCTTGTCCGGCGGTCCAGGGATGTTCTGGGCGAGGTCAGTTTCCTGTCCATCTTCATAGGATTTACACTGCAGGCTGCCGATCTCCAGCCCGCGAATTTCATTGAGCAAATGCTGTAGTTCTGTCAGGGACAACCCCATCTCTTTCGCCAGTTCCGGCCCGGAGACTGCGCGCCCCAGTTCCGCTTGCAGTTTTTGCATCACGATATCGATTCGCCGCGACTTCCTGCGCAAATCGCGCGGGCTCCAATCCATCTCGCGCAGGCTGTCGAGAATGGCGCCCCGGATGCGGAACTTCGCGTAGGAGGAGAACTTCACGTTCTTGTTGGCATCAAACTTGTTGAGCGCATCGATCAAGCCTACAATACCGGCGTGGACCAGGTCCTCAAAGGAAACATGCTGGGGCAGGTGCTCGTGAATGCGTCGCGCGATGTATTTCACTTGCGGCATCTGTTCGAGCACGATTTTTTCAAACTCTTCTTCCGTGCACTGGTTCTTGGGGGTGTCGATCTGTTCGGAAGCCATGGTGCGATCTCCAATTCACAGGTGCCGCCCAGAAGGGAACGTCTTCGGTGGCATCTAGTCAGGGACAGCGCGGCAACGTGGTGCGGGGCGGCAGGAATGAACAAGAAGAAGGACAGTTATTAGCGCTGCCTTGCAGCGCGAAGCCGTCGTACACAGTTGCTCGCCGATGAAGTGGCGCAGATCTTCCTGCACCGCATGGCACTGAGCACCCGGGTGGAGCTCGTCAGACAGGCGCCTGACGTCTGCGGGCTCAGCGTTCGGCCGAACCTTGGGTCGAATCACTCAGCCAGGGGCATCATGCCGGCCGCGATCCGTCTCTGGGGATGGCTGGCTCCAGGTCGCGTTCTCGCACGAACCAACAACGGTGGCGGGATACGAAAACGCCTTCATATCCCACGTTGTAGAACGCGCGCCTTAGAACAAAATTAGTTGGAGATTAGAAGACTCTAGGAAACGTAATCAGCGGCGGGAGCCGCCCAAAACAGGACTCACTTCCCAATTTGAAAGCTTAATTGGCAAGCAGCAGGCGCACGTAACCGGCAAATTGTCCGGACTGGTTCTGCGTAAGCACCAGATCGCCACCGGCGGCTTGAAAGGTGCGTTGAGCGACGCGCCATCCCAAATCAGGGGGCGCTGCAGACGGCATTGACTCGGGAAATTCGAAACCGCCCAAATCGCAGTTACGGAAACTTATCTCGAGAGTGGTGAGGCTCGCGCGTCGGGCGCGAATGCTCACCGTGCGGTGGGATGGGCATGTGCGGAGCAGAAACTCGAAGAGGTAGAAGAATCCGTTCCTGAATCTGGCTTCGTTGCCGCGAACCGTCGCAGTTTCGCACATCAGGCACAGATTAACCTTGGCGGATTCGGCAACCGGCAGAAAGTCTTCCCGGAGTTCGAGCAAGAGCGTCTCCAACGCCACAGCTTGGCTGGTGTCGCCTGGTTCCGCGGCATCCTGCAACACCTTGGCCTCCGAGAGGCGCTGGTGCAAGAGCTTCGCTGCGACGAGCGCTGATTTCACCCGCGCGCGAAGCTGAGTGGCGGTCTTGTCTCTGCGCAGTGATAGCTCCAGTCCGCACTCCAATGCAGTCAGCGGCTGGCTAATCGCGTGAAACAGCTCCGAAACCAGGTCTCGCTCCGTTCGTTGTGCGGCCTGATCGCTGGTCGACGCGGCGGTCATGCCGCCCCCTCTACCGGGCAACGCAATTCATATCCCACTCCGCGGACCGTATGGATGAGCTTCGGCGAGAAACCATCATCGATCTTGTTACGCAGGTAGTTGATGTACACGTCAACGATATTGGTTCCCGTGTCGAACGACAGGTTCCACACATGCTCAACAATCATGGAGCGGGTAATGCGATGGCCAGCGTTGCGAAACAGGTACTCGAGCAGTCCAAATTCTTTGGAAGTCAGTTCAATCCGTTTTCCAGCCCGCTTCACCGTTCGTTCAATGCGGTTTAGTTCCAGGTCGGCGATTTTCAGCACGGTTTCCGTGGTGAAGGGATGGCGCCTCAGCAGAGCCCGTACTCGCGCCGAAAGTTCCGTAAATGAGAACGGTTTGAGGAGGCAATCGTCGGCGCCGGAGTCAAGGGATTGCACCCGATCTTCAAGCTGGCTACGTCCTGTAAGAACCAGTACTGGGAGCGACGGCTTCTGGGGGCGGACGGCCTGCAGGACCGCAATGCCGTCCAGTTTCGGGAGGTTCAAATCCAGGATCATCAAATCGAAATCGCTCTCACAGGCCAACCAACGAGCGTCCTCGCCATCCGATGCGATGTCGACGGCATAGTGTTCGGCTTCCAGTCCCTTGCTGAGGAAGCTTGCCAAGGGAGCATCATCTTCAACCACCAGGATACGCATTGCGATCGTTCTCCATAAAATATGAATGTCACCTTTCATTCTTCGAGCATCCAGGATCGGGGTCAATGCAAGAACACGTTGAGCGGCGGGTTCAAGTGCCGATTCGGGCGCGGTTCGGAATGGGAATGGCAGTTCATTCGCAAGCAAACCTCTGGAATCAATCGGAAGGTGGTTTCGGTGCCGCTTCACAGAGACCTGTGATTGCGGTCACAGCCGGTTTGCCGGGTTATTTGGCATAAAGTACGACATGCCTAAAGTGGGGTCGAAGCCAAACATTCTCAGGGTGTCCGCCAAGTTGAAGAAGTCGCTGGCAACGGCTGGCGTGCTTGAGCGCTGCAGCTCCAAACATCATTTGTTTGAAGTGGATCAGGAAAACCAGGGAGTCTATCTGATACTGAAAGGCCGAGTCTGTTTGTCGGTCAAAGACGCGGAAAAGTTGGATCGAATCTTCTCCCCTGGTTCGCTCCTGGGGATTCCCGCGACTTTTACGGGACGACCCTACAGCCTGGCAGCCGTGGCCGTCACCGACACGGAGGTGCTGCACGTCGAGCGCGAGGCTTTTCTCGTGCTCATGGCGCAGCAACCTGAACTCTGCCGCGAAGCCACCGATATGCTGAGCAGGGAAGTCACATTTATCCAGGCAGCCCTGGCCGAGCGCCGCAGACAAAAGAGCAACTCCAACTCAGACAGCTGCAACTCCGTCCCCAAGAAACACGAGGTTACAAGTTTCAACCGAAGGGTCTCCTGAATCGCGAACTGACTAGTTCGTAGGTATCCGAAGCCGTTCTGATCAAGCCGATACGGTGGAATGTCGTTTCCAGCAATGTTCGACCGGGCCCCCGCGAATCTGAATTCTTTCCGGACTGACTTATGCTTTGATATAGTCAACCCCACCTGATGAATGTGGGGTTATGGTTGGAATTGCGCCATCCTTTCGGGGCTCCAATCCGGAAAACAACGTTGCGGCATTGGACTCGCAAAACGAGTGGTGTGGCGCATCGACGATAATGTGACCCACGGTTTTGGGCCAGAGAAGGTCATTGCGCGCAAGAACTTGGTCGTGGAGCGCCTACGATCCAGGTTGAGTGGTGCAGCAACGCCACGGACAGGTATTGCAATACGGTGCAAATGAAGGGCCGGATCATTTCCCATTACGAGATCGAACATGAGATCGCCAGAGGCGGCATGGGAGTTGTGTACCGTGCCCGGGACCTGTCTCTCAATCGATTTGTAGCGCTCAAGGCGCTTCCGGTATTTACCTCGTCGGATCCTATCGCGCGAATGCGTTTCGAGCGCGAAGCTCAGGCCGCTTCCGCGCTGAATCATCCCAACATCGTGACGATTTACGATCTGATTTCGGACGAACATGCCAGCTACATCGTCATGGAGTTCATTGAGGGCAAGACCCTCGGGGAGACGATTCCGCTGAGCGGATTGCCGCCGGAGCAGGCGATCCGCTATGCCTTGCTGATGGCCGACGCTTTGGGTTGTGCGCACGAAGCGGGCATCGTTCACCGTGATCTGAAGCCGCAGAACGTTCTAATTTCCAAACGCGATCACCTTAAGATCCTCGACTTTGGTGTTGCCAAGCTGAAGTCGGAGCCGTCTGGACAACTGGCTACCTACGAGAATTTGACGCGGCCCGGCGCGTTTCTCGGCACTACCTATTACGCTGCGCCCGAGCAATTTTCCGCCGGCGAGATTGATCAGCGAACGGACATTTATTCTCTTGGCGTGGTTTTTTACCAGATGCTCTCCGGCCGGGTGCCGTTTTACGCAGATAATCCCCTGGAATTATTGCAGGCCATCTATCACGAGCAGCCGAAGCCGCTTCGTAATACCCATCGCCATTTCCCGCCAATCGCCGATCAGGTCATTGCGCGGGCGCTCCATAAGCAACCTCAGGGGCGATATCCGACCATGGCTGCGTTTGCCGAGGACCTGGAAGCGGCTAAGGAGGCATTCCGCCAGGCGCAGATGGAATCGTCGTCGATGGGAACGCAGGTTTCCGATGCCCCGATAGCAGTTCCGCCGGCTGGGTCCAGCCGGTCATCGTATCCACCAGTGTGGATTGAGCCGCCGCGGGCCGGGCACGAGAAGTCCTCCATCGCGGTGCTGCCATTTCGCAGCCTGTCTTCCGACAAGGATGACGAGTATATGGCGATGGGCATTGGGTCGGAAATTAGCAGCGCACTTTCGCGGGTCCCGGGAATCCGGGTAGCCTCCAATCTCTCAACCTTCCGCTACCAGGCTGACGTCCCTGATTTACAGGAGATCGCGACCAAGCTGAAAATCCGCTATGTGCTCACAGGGAGTCTGCGGCGCTCCGGCAAGCGAATTCGAGTAATGGGTGAACTCGCCGATGTGCTTGCGAGCTCAGTTCTGTGGTCGCGTACCTATGAGCGCGATCTCGAGGACTTGTTCAAGGTGCAGGAGGAGATTGCAGAATCCATCGTACGGGCAACCGGTGGCGAACTGATTCGCGCCGGTTCCGAACACGCCGATAAAGCTTCCGCTCACGAACTCGATGCATGGGGACTGGTTCGCAAGGCCTATCACTTCTGGAATTACGGCTTCCATCCGGCCGGTATCGGGGAGTCGCTTGACTTGCTTCGCCGCGCCATTCAATTGGACCCCGGCTACGCGAGCGCTTACGCGTTTCTCGCTCTATACCTGATCGAACGGGTGGTGCTGGTGTTGACGGACCGTCCCGAAGAAGATCGCGCTGAAGCCAATGCTGCCGCCATGAAAGCAGTGGAACTGGCGCCGCAGGATGCCGAGGTGCTGGAGAATGCGGGCCTGGTGTGGCTCCATTGCAGCGAATACGACATGTCAGTCGAGGCCCTGCGTCGTGCGGTGCAAATAGCGCCCTTCAACCTGGTGGCATGGGGATATCTCGGGCTGACTTTGGGCTGGGGCGGCAAAGAGCGGGATGCACGGGAAGCCGAGAAAATTCTGACCAAGCTCATTGCGGAAACCCCGGAACATCCTTCGTTTCCGTACTGGCACTATTTTCTCTCCGGGACGTACGTTCGACTTTCGCGATTTGACGATGCGGCCAGCCATGCGCAGCGCTGTGTTGAACTGCAGCCCCGGTTCTATATCGCGCGCATCACCCTGGCGAATGCGCTGGGGCATCTCGGCCGCATGGACCAGGCACGCGCTGAGATGGCCCATGTTTTGGCCACGAACCCATACGTCAACGAGGCGGTGTTGCATACCGAGTACTTGAACATCTCACGCGATCCGCAAGTTGCTGATCTGCACCTTGCCGGACTTAGGTCCGCGCAGGCGTTTCCGACTGTGAACGTAGGAGAGCAGAAATGAGTTTCAGGACGTCGGAGTTTCGCGTCATCACCTCTGGCTTGCAGTATCCGGAAGGGCCTGTCTATCAGAAGGACGGCAGCGTTCTGGTGGTGGAAATTCAGGGAAAGAAACTCACTCGCGTGCTGCCTGACGGGACCAAGGAGACCGTGGCCAATCTGGGCGGTGGACCGAATGGAGCCGCCATCGGCCCGGATGGCGCAGTGTACGTATGCAACGATGGCGGACTCGACTTCGTTGCAATCGGCCCCGTCTCGGTCCCCACGTTTCAGCCTGCCGACTACGTCAGCGGCTCGATTCAGCGCGTAGTTGGTTCCAGCTTCTCGTCTCTGTACAGCCAATGCAACGGCCAGGGGCTCCGCAGTCCCGATGACCTGGTATTCGACGCTACGGGTAATTTCTGGTTCACCGATTGGGGCAAGACCAGGCCCACCGACCGCGACATTACCGCTGTTTATTACGCTGCGACAGATGGCAGCAAGATCACCTTAGCTTTGCCCGGCCGGTCGGCGCCGAACGGTATTGCTCTTTCGCCCGACGACAGTCGCCTCTATGTCGCCGAGACTTACGCGCGATGGATTCTTTACTGGGAATTGTCGGCCCCCGGGGTCATCAAACCTAATCCCAAGACGCTAGACGGCTCGTATCTGCTGACTGCCGAGATTCCGGGGCAGGGAACTCTCGATTCCATGGCAGTGGACGAAGAAGGCAATGTGTATGCGGCCACCATGTTGCCTCGCGGTCCAAGTGCAGACTTCCCCGGCGGCATTACGGTAGTTTCACCAAAGAGTGAGATCCTGGAATTTATTGAATTGCTCGTCGAAGGTCAGCCTGAACCACTGCCGTCCAACATCTGCTTTGGTGGTTCGGATCGCAAGACCGCCTTCATAACCCTCGCCGGCACTGGAAGGCTGGTCGCCTGTGAGATGAAGATTCCTGGTAAGCCACTGCATTTCAACAGGTAGACTTGGCGAGCGTCGTAGCTGTTGCCGTTGGGAGATCGCATGATCGGACAAGGGCTGCATCGGCTGTGGATTGATATCAAGACGGATGCGGAGAGTTTCTGGTTTCACCTGAAGCATGTGGTTGCGCATCCTTGGGATTCGCTGCTCGCGCTGCTGGCGGGCATGGGCGCGCTCGTGCTCGCGATTCCGAGATACATCGGCAAGTTCCTGCTCTGGCTGTGGCGCCAGATCAAGTACATCGAGACATTCACCCTGCGCGGAATGGTGAGGTTCCTGCTCTTTGCAGCGTTGGCTGTGGTCTGCCTGATATTTGTCGGCATCGCCGTTCTTGTTCTCTATCCAGGCACACAGCGGCCCAATTTTCAAGCGATCGATCAGCAAATCTATCTCAGCGAGGGACGCGGCTGGAGCGGAGACCACGAAGCCCCTCTGCGCCAACTTTTCTACTACACACCGCAAGGCACTACTGTGAAGGGCCTACCCTATGCTTGGTTTGTAAACCTTGAAACACCGTTAGGCACGACCCGGTTCGCATCGCCTGAGCGCATGAACGCTTATGGCTTCCTGGTGGATGGCGCTCCGACCGCGGCCAATCCAGACCTTCTGCCGGTAGGCTTCACCAGCCATTACGACGTTGGTCTTGGCGCACCAGTACTCGACATCACCTGCGCCGCCTGTCACACCGGGGAGTTGGTCGTCAACAAGAACGGCAAGCGTTATGGACTACGCATCGATGGTGGAGCGGCCATGCATGCTTTCACCACTCCCAGGCCCGGCAATTTCACGCTTGAATTGTTGGCGTCGCTTACCTCGACTTATCTTGATCCCTTCAAGTTTAATCGCTTGGCGATGAAGGTACTGGGCCCGACCTATCCCCATGGTTTCTGGAAGCTGCACAGCGACCTGCGCTCGCAAATCTGGGTTTTTCTCAAGCAGGCTTGGACTGACAATCAGCCCCTCCATCCGCTGTATCCGACGATAGAGGGAGTTGGGCGAACTGACGCGCTGGCCCGCATTGGCAACACCGTTTTCGGTGAGGAGCTCAGCGCCTCAAACAATCTCGTTGGTAATGCTCCGGTCCGCTATCCCCCCGTGTGGGACATCTGGAAGTTCGATTATGTGCAGTACAACGCCTCGGTGCGGCAGCCCATGTCCAGGAACCTTGGTGAATCGCTGGGCGTTGGAGCCAAGGCCAGCCTCTTGAACCGCTACGGCGGACCTATACCGGAGAAAGCCAGATTCGATACAACTTCGGAGTTGGATAACCTGCACAAGATTGAGGTCGCATTGTGGAGTCTGGAACCGCCGAAATGGAATGAAGATTGTTTCGGCAAGATCGACTGGGAAAAGGCAGCCGAAGGGCAAAAGTTATTCGCCATGACTTGCGCGCAGTGTCATGGCCCTTTCCCTGCTTCGGACCCGATCAAGGAGTGGAAGGCCCCACTAAAGACTGCGGGCTGGGCGAAAGACATGGAGTCAGCGTGGGACGAATTTCTGATGAGTGTATCCAAACCGTCGCCCAACCAAGCACCGCAATCGTACGCAGAAGCGAAGTGGACCTATCCCTCCGATGACCCGTTCCCCTTGTGGGTGATGCATCCTCTGACGGTGCAGGATATCGGGACGGATCCCAAGACAGCCGTTAACTTCGTCGACAAACAGGTCGACTTGCGGAAACTCGGGGTTGACACTGTCACCGTCCAGCAACTGCTGCGCTCGTTATTTCAGACGGACCTTCGACTCGAGATCAAGGCGCGCGCCAATGACATCGTTGCCCGGACCACAGGGACTTCCGGTGCGCAAGACATTCGCACCGCTGCCTCCGACGTTGCGCAGCAGATCAACACGAAAGATCAACCGCAGGCCAGTCAGCCGCTCAGTCCCGCTGAGCAAGACAAGCTGAAGCCACTTACCAGCAAGATCAGGCAGAGGATTGAGAACGACGCATCGCTATCCGGCAACCACGATCTAGCCGCCGACGCCCTAGCCCTCGACCAGCGCGTCACATCCGGACAGTCGCAGATCAATGCCACCATAGAGTCCATCAACCTCGAAAAGGCTAACACCGGCGTGGGTCTCAGCCTAGTGGGCTATTACATGCGCACTAAGTACTACACCACGATGGGGTTCAGTCCGGAAAAGATCGCGCAGGTGGATGGATTCGGCCAGATCGATTTGCCTGTTGCCGCTGCCCAATACAAGCCGCGTCCACTGGCTGGAATCTGGGCGGTGGGCCCCTTCCTGCACAACGGGTCGGTCCCCACGATTTATCAGTTGCTGGGCCCTGCCGATTCCCGGGACAAGACATTCTGGGTCGGCACCCGCGACTTCGATTCCGTGAACCTGGGACTGAGCACGCGGCCGCTGTCCAAGGGAGGCTTCCTGCTCGACACCAGTATTACGGGCAATTCCAACATAGGCCATGAGTTCCGCCGCGGATATATTCCATGGAAGCCCGGCGGCCCGCCGCAATACGGCGTGATTGGGCCGGAATGGACGGAGGCGCAACGCTGGCAGATCATCGAGTATTTGAAGGTGCATCGCGACACCCACAACGTGAAGCTTTCGCCTGACCGCAAGAACATCATGGAGTACCTGCAGGAAGGACTCGACAACCGGCACGTATGTCAGTAGCCGGTTATTTATTGGACGGGAGGAAGGCGTGAACACTCGCAAGACACGCATCATCATTGGGCTGGTGGTACTGGCGGCGGTGGGATACTACTTCTTATTGCGCGGCAAGCCGCTCGGCCCAATGGGCGAAGTGGTTTCGCCGGACGAAGACTACCTGACCGCGCAGATCGTGGCGTCGGCCCTCTCCATGGTCAACGCGAGCCATCAGACTATGGCCGCGAAACCGTTGCCTGGAAATCCGCCGGGTACGCCCGCCAGCGCCTATCCGACTGCCACTGCCGCGAATGCCATCCAACCCTACCGGCGCGATGTCCATGCCAAGACCTATGGGTGCGTGAAAGCGACGTTCCATGTGCTGGAGAATCTGGATCCGAAATACCAGCAGGGTATCTTTGCCACTCCCGGCCAATATGACGCATGGATTCGCTACTCCAGTGGCAGCACGCTGGTTCAGCGGGACGGCGTCAAGGACGCTCGCGGCATGGCGATCAAGTTGATGGGCGTACCGGGGCGCAAGTTGATGGAAGACGAGGGCGTGCCTCATGCCGAAACCCAGGACTTCGTCATGATGAACGCCACCCAGTTCTTCATCCTGAATCTGCCGGAGTATCTCGTCTTTACCCAGTATCTGGGTGAGGGCAGCAACTATGGCTATTTTCTCGGTGGCTTCACTCCTGACCTACCGGACAAGAATTGGCGCAACCTGTTCAACTTCGGCAGCTATCACCCTCGCGAAATGATGTTGGCAATGAAGACCTTGAAGCCCCCACCCGACAGCCTGCTCAACACTCAGTTCTATAGCGTGAGTGCCTACAAACTGGGATCCGAGAACGTGGTGAAGTACAGTGCCCGGCCTTGCGACGACGCGAAGGCAGCCGACGTCGATCACAGCGGCCCTAATTTCTTGCGCGACGAAATGACTGCGCACCTCAAGGACCGGGACGCCTGCTTCGAGTTCATGGCGCAGCTTCAGGCCCCAGGGAAGAACATGCCCGTCGAAGACACGACGGTCAAGTGGTCAGAAAGTGATTCTCCATTTGTGCCGGTCGCGCGAATTGAGATCAAGAAGCAGTCATTTGTTGAAAATCAGGAAACCTGCGAGAACCTTTCCTACAATCCCTGGCATTCGCTGCCGGCCCACAAGCCGCTTGGCGTGATGAACCGGATCCGCAAGCCGCTGTATCTGGAAGTGGCGCGCTACCGGCGCAGCATGAACGGCGCTCCGCTGTGTGAGCCGAAAAATTGGAACGAGCGCGACGAGAGCAGTTGCGAGACAGTGGAGAACTCGATCGTAACTCCGGGCATCAGCTCCAACGCGAACCCGCAGGGGAAGCCGGGTGTGAATCACTGAGCCGGGGTTTCGCTGGATAATAATCGCGGCGGTCCCGTTGCGCTGAAACCGCCAATCGATCAGATATTCTCCAGCACAGCCTTCAGGTATTTCCAGAAGCTCTGTACCGTCGAGATTTGCACCCGCTCGTTAGGACTGTGCGGGTCGACGATGGTCGGCCCGAATGACACCATCTGCATTCCCGGATATTTCTCGCCGATGACTCCGCACTCCAAACCGGCGTGCATCGCGATCAGCTTTGCAGGGTTGCCGAAGACCTGCTCGTGGACTGCCTGCAACTTCCGCACGATTTCGCTGGTGGGCTCCGGCTTCCATCCGGGATAGCTGCCGGTGTGCTCCACGTCGAATTCGGCCATGCGAAAAACCGTGGCGACCATCTTTGCGACTGCGTGTTTGCTGGCTTCGATGGCGCTCCTCTGGCTGGTGACGATCTCCGCGACATCGCCATTGAGCGAGACGATGGCCAGGTTAGTCGAGTTCTGCACCAGGCCGGGAACGTCAGGGCTCATCGCCACCACGCCATGAGGAATGGTAACCAGCAGATTGACGATGCGCTGTGCGTCGGCAGCATCGATAGCTTTGTCGAGCCGCGAGGCCTTCTCTACTGTGATCTGGAGTTCGGGATCGAATGCTCCCAGGTCGGCTTTCCATTCCGCCTCGACACCAGACAGCAACCCGCGAAGTTCAGTTTCGCGTGCCGCATCGAGCACCACAATCGCCGACGCCTCACGTGGTATCGCATTCTGTG
>Ga0075521_10000475_pt1 | contig 11788 bp, 10 predicted proteins | sample NGEPerD_FD_74785 | JGI IMG/M metagenome (GOLD analysis project Ga0075521, IMG submission 74785) | Arctic peat soil microbial communities from the Barrow Environmental Observatory site, Barrow, Alaska, USA - NGEE PermafrostAB12-D | ecosystem: Environmental > Terrestrial > Soil > Wetlands > Peat ...
GGAAGGAAATCTGCGAGTAAAGATGAGCGAAGCTACAGATCTGCCACAGTGCTGCGTCAGCGACCTGCGTCAATCAAGGGGTTGAGCCCTGGGTTTTGCAACAGCCTTTAGCTAGGTCAGGCGCCCGGGCATTCTCGGACGGGCTATACCGGCTCAGTCGCCTTCTTCTGCTTTTCCAGTTCCACATTCAACTCCGCCCCCAGCAGAATCGCCATCGCGGTGAATTGCAGCCACATCATCAGCACGATGAACGACGCCAGCGTTCCGTACATGGCGTTGAAATAGGAAAACTTGCGGAGGTAGATCCCGAGCAGCCCCGAACTTCCGATCCACACCACAACCGCAAATACCGAGCCGGGAAACTGCTGCCGCAACGTCCGGCGTCGACGCAGCCCGACAAAATACAGCATCTCAATGGAGGCCAACGCGCACGTCAGTACCAATGTCCAGCGTATGTAAGGCCAGAATGCAACAAAGGAGCGACTCACGTTGAAGACGCGCGCCAGTTCGCTGCCGAAGTGTGGTCCGAGCAACATGGCGCCCAGAGCAACGGATATCATGGCGCCGGCCACGAAGGTCACTGAGACCGCATGTACCCGGCTTCTCCAGAACGTCTGCGTTTCTTTCACCTCATAAATCGTATTCAGTGCGTCCGACATCGCGGCGACCGCATTGGACGCCGCAATCACGGCGAGGACGAATCCTGCCGAAAGTAGTCCGTTGTTGGTGCGCATGGTGGAGTCAAACATGCTCTCCACCATCGGCATCGTCTGCTCGGGAATGAAATGGGCAACCAGGTCCGTCATCCGCGTAGCCAGATGTGGAATCGGCATCAGGGCCAGCGCGCTAGCAAGGAAGATGAGGAACGGGAACAGCGACATCAGGAAGAAAAACGCCAGCGCGGCCGAAGAGGTGAAGCCATCGTGCCGAATGAAACCACGCACCGAAGACAGCACAATCCTGCGAACGCGTTCCAGGAGCGGAAGTAGTTCGGGGAGTGGCCCGGAGTACGGTTCCGATGCGGCTGTCGGCATGCCTAAGGTTGCCACCAGAACAGCCGACCTGCAACTGCGATCATGCCGATTCTCGCCGCACTACGACAAATTCAGCCCGCGCTGCACGATCTCCCTGGCCTGGGCCGCAGACTCGAAAACGTGCGCGTCCATGCCGGCCTGCTTCGCTCCGTCCACGTTTCGTGGGCGGTCGTCGAAGAACAATGCGCGCCCTGCTTCGCAACCCAATGCGGTCAGACACGCGTGATAGATTTCGGCATCGGGTTTGATGACACCCAGCTCGCAAGACCATGTCTGTACATCAAACTCATCCAGCCAGTCGAACTTTCTGCGCAACTCGGCCAGCAGATCGAAGGGCATGTTAGAGAGGATTGCCGTCTTCAAGCCGCGCGATTTGATCTCCCGCGCCAAAGTCAGCATCTCCGGGTTCAGACGCGTCCACATGTCCGATTCCATGGCCACCATTCGCTCCAACGTGGGGGGGGAAATCTGGACCTCCGCGACGTCGGCAAACCTCTGCCAGTGTTGCCGGTAATCCGCATGGCCACGGTCGTAGTGATCTCGCGTGTTGGAATAAAGCTCGAAAAACACGGCCTCGCTGACGCCCGTTAAGGCTGCAAAGTCTAGCAGTTCTTCGCGGCTGGGAGCGTAGCTCAGTACCCGCCCGTAATCGAAGAGAACGGCATCCCACTGACTTGAATTCATCGCTTTCATTTGCGGTAGGGATCAGGTCGCCTTCACCAGCATGCAGGTCACATCGTCGTGTTGTGGGGCCCCTGCCACAAACCGGTCAAGATCGGTCATTATGCTTTGCAGAAGCTGGTCCGGTCCAAACTCTGCACCGGAGTGCACGACAAACAGCAGCCGCGACTCACCATATTCCTCGGTAAGATTGTTTTCCGCCTCGACCACGCCATCGGTGAACACCGCCAGCCAATCGCCGGTGTGCAGCACCACGGAGCCAGAATCATACGGCGCGGCTTCCAGGATGCCCAGTGGAATGCCGCCCTTATCCAATTTCTCGAGCGAGCCAGATTGGCGGCGCAGTACGGGAGCGTTGTGTCCAGCATTGACATAGGTCAACGTGCGCGTTGCTGGTTCGTACTCCGCCAGAAATGCGGTGGTAAAGCGGCGCCCATTCTGACTATTGCCACACGCATATTTGTTCATTCGGCTCACCAGTTCAGGCAGGCTGGCGGGGCCCACTGCCAGGGTCTTCAGGCTCGCCTGTATGGTGGCCATCAGCAACGCGGCCGGAATGCTTTTGCCTGCCACATCGGCCATGGCGAAGACCCACTTCTGTTCTCCGGGAGCCAGACTTGCGCGCGGGAACACGTCGTAGTAATCGCCCGCGACCGTGTTTGCCGGCCGGGTGGCAAATGCAATTTCTAGCCCAGGCACCGAGGGAGGGCTGGCTGGCAAGAGCCACGTCTGAATTTCTTTCGCAATCTGCAGGTCGCGCTTCATCACTACGCGATCCCCAACTTCGAGAACCAGCAATGCAAACATCAGCAGGCCAGCAAACAAATGGGTATGCAGGGAAAAAGAGGCATTCTCACCCCCGCTGGCACGCCAGGCTGCGTCACCATCGGGAATGAAAACGAGCACCAGCGCAATCAGCAGCAGCACGCGGCGAGGTGGCGACAACTTCTCCAGGATGGCCCAGAAAAATTGGCCAGCCACGCTTAAAAAGTGCTTGCCTTTCGAGACACCCTCTATCCGCTCCGAGTCCACTTCTTTGGAATACAGCCGATAGCTGGAACGAGCGTCAGTCTGGAATTGTCTCCAGAGTTGGTCGACTCGCATGCCTTCGGTGACCCGGTTCCAGAACTTGTCGACCCGTTCAACCACGGGACCAACTTTCGCTGTGAGCGGGTCATTTGGCGGCGGGCGATGACCGGCGGGTTGGGATCCAGCAGACATAGGCTCTGATCAGGATTATAGGGGTCGCCCCGGCTGGTGACGAAATGAGGACGCGCGCATCACGAATCAAGCACTCGTAAGTGTGGGCGCGATTCTGAACTACTTACGGTGGCGCCTATTCGAGGAACGCCACCGACTGAACGCTGGTGACTTCAAAACGCTTGCGGCAGCGTATGTTCTTACACGCGACCAGATCGTCGCGGCGCACCATGTAGGACTTCGCCTTGGCGAATTTGGCGCGGTCGCGCTCGTCGGCCCTTCCAGGTAGCTGTCTTTTCTTGGTGCGGACGAACCATCCCAAATCGTATTCAGCGGATTGATGGCAATGCGGACAAGTCATAGTTGCCTTCTTGGTTTCCTGCCGCTCGTCAAAAAAATCACGCTCTTCCATCGGGCCCTCCGCTGGCGCCGGCGCGAACAACCGCCTTACCTACCACGTGTCATTAGATCACACGCGAGGATGAATTCCTGCGGTGGAGATGGTGATTTGGCCGCCTTGCCCCCACCCACGAGCGGCCGGCCCCAACAAGGTGTGGGACTCTGGGTGGAGTTCGTCCCAAATCCGGCTCCAACCCCGCAAAATGGTGCTAACATTTGCGGCTAGGAGGGCATGATGCTCATCCTTCTTTTGTTTTCGCTGGTGCTTTCAGCACCCTCCGCCGCCGTCTCCCAGGCAGCCCAAGTGGCAGTCGTGCCGCAGCCGGATGCTCTCGCAACCGACGCGTCGACACTCCGGCAGCGAGCCGATGGATTTACGTTCAAGGACGAGTCGTCCCCGCCATTCGACGCAATCGAAATCCACCCCGACACGGACGTCTGCTTCAAAATCCGCGCTTACATTTTCTCGACCGGCCCGGTCCCTAAGTTGCTGAGGGAGACAACCTGCGGGCCGAAGCGCGGGGGGGTCAAAAGGATTGAAGGCGACAAGCCCAAGCTGGTGCCGGTCGACGCGGGCGAGAAGCCTGCTGTGACCCCTGAGCGCTGAAACTCCTTCAAGCGTGCGGCATCACATACTGCAAGTATCGCTTGTGCGGGAGTTCACAGATGCCAGAGAAGGAAACGCTGCGGCGGGCCCGCGAAGATGCACGCGAGGGCAAATCACCCAGCACCCAGGCCGGGGAGTTCGTTCGTGAAGAGATTGACCACATTCGTGAAGGGAAGCACGGAGCTACCTCAGCCAAACAGGCAATCGCAATCGGCCTCTCCAAAGCGCGACGCGCTGGCGTGAAGCTGCCGCCTCCAAAGGCCGGAAAGACATCTGCAGAAACCCGCAAGAAAGCAGCACTCGACTACGAGAAAGGGCAATCGGACTCAGGAAAGAAGACCTCGGCCAAACGTTCCCGGCGGTAATGGGCGCACTAAGAAGGAGGGCCACGCGGTAGCATCCCACGCCGCGCTTTCGAAACATACAAAGCAGGCTGCTGCCAAACGCAGCAGCTCATCACGCAGCCAGTCAGCCAAGAAGGCGGCGCGCACCAGAGCCCAAGAAGAACGCCAGGGCGGACGGAGGTGACTTGCTGGCTATTCCCCACCCGCGACCCTAGCCGCGTGGGGATTGTCGTCGAGCACTTCCCATACCGTGTCGAGCACGGTCCCGTCCACCCACTTCACCACGGCCACGGGACGTTGTCCCAACCTCGGTTTAGCAGGCTTGCCGCCGCAGATCTGCTCCACCTCCGCCTTGATCTCCTCGATGGTGCGGATCGGCAGGCGTTTTCCCTTCACCGCATCCAGCAGGTCTTGTCGCTTTGGATTGATGGCGATGCCCCGCTCGGTGACAACCACGTCGATCAACTCGCCCGGTCCGGTAATGGTCGTGACTTCGTCCACGATCACCGGAATGCGGTCGCGGAACGACGGCACCGCGAGAATCGTGCATCCCGCGAACAAGCAGTTCTGCCAGCCGCCGATGCCGTGCAGCAGCCGCCCATCGGAATGCGTCACCACGTTGGCGTTAAAGTGTACGTCCACCTCGGTCGCTCCCAGCACGCAGGCATCAACGATCGAAGCGAAGTTACCCTTGCCGTGAAAGTTGTACGACGTGAAAGGACTGGTCGGCACATGCCGAGGATCGCTCGCAATCGAGCGCACGGCGTCAAGATCGAACGTCTGCCCGTCGAGGATGTAGCCCGTCAGTCCTTCCTTCAGCATATCGACCAGGTATTTGGTCGATCCACCACGCACGAAGCTGGCTTTGGCGTTGGCTTCTTTCATCATGTGCGCCAGGTAATCCACGAAGGCCAGGGCAATGCCTCCTGCTCCCGCCTGGAACGAAAAGCCGTTGCGCATGATGCCGCTGTCGCGCAGGAAACGCGCCACTAACTCTGAGATTCGCAACCGGTCGGGACTACGGGTGATCTGCGTGGTGCCGCTGACAATCTTCGACGGATCGCCGATGGACTCGACCTCTACTACATAGTCGACGTTGTTGCCCTGGATCTGCCAGGGGATACAAGGAAATGGCACGAGGTTGTCCGTCACCACAATCACGCGATCGGCATAAATCGAATCGGTGAGAGCGAAGCCCAAAGATCCGCAAGCCGATTTGCCATGCGAACCGTCGGCGTTGCCAAAGAAGTCGGCTGTCGGCGCCGCAATCACCGCGATGTCGATGTGCACTTCGCCATCTTGCACTGCCTGCCAGCGTCCGCCGTGCGAGCGCAGCACGCCCATCCCGCGCATCTGGCCGTGCGAGCAATAGTCGCCTAGCGGGCCGTTCATGCTGCCTTCGATATGGTGTACTGCTCCCGACTTCATCAGGTCGATCACTGGCTCGTGGCACGGGAATGATGCGCTGGGAAACCACACCAGATCTTTCGCTCCCATGCCTGCGGCAGTCTGCAGCGCGGTGAGCGCGACACGGTCTCCGTTGCGCAGATGATGATGGCTGCTGATCGTCATACCATCGCGCAGACCGCAGAGTTGCAGTGCGGTTGCGAGATCAGGCACACGCTTGTCGCCATTCGCCGGATAATCGCTGTTACTGCGAACCGCCGGGGCGTACTTGTTGCCCGTCGGGCGATGTCCAGCCACACCTGCGTAGGCAATTTGTTCGCGTCCGTTCACGGACGTGGGGACGCGCCGGGCCGCCGCGTTCGTCACCAACTGGTCTGCCGCTATGGTGCTCATGCTGCGCCTCCTTCTCTGGCGGAAGCTTCAGCGTTCACCAATCCCATTCGCCTCGAACGCTCCACCAACTTCAGCGCGCGCTGCACCACCGGAGCGTCAATCATCTTCGATCCTAGGCTGACCACGCCGAGTCCGCGAGCCTGCGCATCTTCATAGGCGGCGACAATCTTCAGTGCCTTCTCAAGTTCCGACTGCGACGGAGCGAACGCGCGATGAATAATCTCAATCTGCATGGGATGGATACAGCCCATTCCTTCAAATCCCATCGCGCGCGACGCTTCTCCCCAGCGCTGCAAGCCCTCGGAGTCGGCCACATCGCCGTATACCGAATCGATGGCCTGCACGTGCGCGGCGTGTGCGGCATTCACCACCCGCATGCGCGCGAATAGCGATTCGCCCCCCGTTGCGGTCTTCACCACACCGAGATCGGCGGTGTAATCCTCGAGACCGATGGTGATGCCCGCGATACGGTCCGAAGCTGTGGCGATGGCGAACGCATTCTCGATGCCCAGCGCAGACTCCAGAATCGGCATCAGCCAGATCGCCCGCGTCACGCCGCTTTGCTTCGCGATCCGCGTGATCGCATCGCACACTTCCCAGACCTGCGCTGCCGTTTCAACCTTGGGGATCAGGATCAGGTCGGGCGATTGCGGAATGATCTCTTCCAGATCCGCAATTCCGAGCGGCAACTGGTTGATGCGCACCATGCGCTCGGCCGTGCCGAAATCCACCGCGCGCAGCGCATTGCGCACCACCAGCCGCGCAGCATCCTTCTCCGCATGATGGACTGAGTCTTCGAGATCGAGGATGACCGCGTCGGGCCCGTGCAGGCCCGCGTTCACGAAGTACTTAGGCTCGTTGCCGGGCAGGTAGAGCCGCGAGCGGCGCAGCCGGTCTTTCGCAGAGGCCGCGGGCAGCGGTACTGGTTCAGGCAGCGCCGATTTCTGATTTCCGAGTCCGGCGCGGCGAACCGCCGCCTCAACGCGCGCAGCAATGACAAACGGCAGCGCGCCTTCGTCCACCATGCTGACGAAAGCATGCTCGACGCCGAGGGCATGGAGAACATCGCGCACCTGCTGCCGAATGTTCTCGCCGTAATACAACGCCACACGCGAGCGCAACTCGATCTCGACGCCGCCACTGGCGCGATCTTCCACGCCTACGCGCAGGTCAGAGCGCACATCGCTGCCCGCGCGGCCCGCCTCCCCACGTTTCAGTTGACTAGCTTCGGCTGCTGCCGGCATAAGCCTTCTCCACACTCACGCCCAACTTGGCAAGGATCGAGTCAGTCATCTGGGTCGTCGAGGCCGCGCCTTGGGCCAGCGACTTTGCGCCGCCGGAAATTCGCATCATGTCGTAGCTACGCACCTTGCCTTCGGAAACGACGTCCGCGATGGCTGTGCGAATCTTGGTCGCCTTTTCAATCTCGCCAACGTGGTCTAGCATCATCGCCGCTGACAGAATCATTGCGATGGGATTGACGATTGGCGGATCCAGTTCCGCGTATTTCGGCGCCGATCCATGCGTTGGTTCGAACACCGCGACTTCTTCCCCGATGTTGCCCGAGGCGGCGAAACCAAGACCGCCGACGAGTCCGGCAAAGGCATCGCTGATGACGTCGCCAAACAAATTGCTGGCCACGATCACACCGTAGTCTTCAGGATTCTTGGTCAGCCACATGGTCTGCGCGTCGATGTTGGTGGACCAGAGCGCGATGTCGGCGTACTGCTTTTGCACGTCCTTCGCAACCTCTTCCATCATGCCCGAGGTTTCGCGCAGCACGTTGGGCTTCTCACAGATGGTGACCGACTTGTATCCGAACTTGCGCGCATGGCGGAAGGCCGCTTGGCAAATCCGACGCGCTGCCGGGCGAGTGATGATGCGCACCGAAATTGCCAAGTCGGCGCCGGCCACATTGGCAAATGCCTCGAATTTGGAATGTGTGGCCAATGCCTCGCGCACCTGTTGTGGCGGATTCGTCCACTCGACTCCGGCGTAGAGTCCTTCGGTGTTCTGGCGGAAAACGACCACATCCACCTTCGGCTCCTCAAATCCGCCATCTGGCCTTTTGCGGATGAAGTTCAGCGGGTTGCCCGGAAACGACAGGCACGGCCGCATGCAGATGTCGAGGTTGAAGATCTGCCGCATCGAGACGATGGGGCTGAAATATTGCAGGCCTTTGCCCTTCAGTGCAGGGATAAGATCGGCCTCAGTTTCTTTCTTCGGCTTCGACGTGATCGCACCAAACAGCCCGACCTTGTGCTTCCGAAGTAACTCGAGGGTGCGGTCGGGCAGGGGGTTGCCATCATTCCTCCAACTCTCCCAGCCGATGTCAGCGTGAACGTACTCGGCGTCGAAGCCAACTGCGTCGAGTACGCGAATCGCCTCGGGCAGGACCTGGTTCCCAATGCCGTCTCCCGGCATGCTTACGACCGTATATTTCGCCATGAATGCAAACTCCTAAGTGAATCTTTATCCCACATAGTGGGACTCCTTAAACGGTTGCCGTCACCCGGTTCAGCCCCAACTTCGCACTCACCAGATTCTCTACTCCACCGGCAATCACCAGCGATTGCGGCACCGAGCCCAGCGCCGGAAATGTGAACTCCTCCCCGGCGTACCGGATCGTACTCGCGGCAAAATCAACCTCGATCTCGTCACCCGGAATAATCGTTTTCTCTTTCTGTGTAATCGCCTCTGCGTACTTCTCGCGCAACCGGTTTACCAGTTCCGGCGTCTCGATGCACAGGAAGCCGTTGTTGAACGCGTTGCGCAGGTACGTCTGCGAGAAGCTGCCCGCGATCACCAGCGGAATGCCCGCGCACTTTAGCGCGGTGACGGCCTGCTCACGGCTCGAACCTGTGCCGAAGTTAAAGCCTCCTACCACGACATCTCCAGATTTACTTCGTCCGGCGAATGTTGGATCGTAGTTCTCCATTACCACTCTCGCCATCATCGCGGGAGTCATGTCTTCGCGATAGGTGTAGTCCTTGCCGTAAATGCCATCGGTGTTCAGATTGTCTTGCGGCAGGAAAACCAGCCGTCCTCGCACCCTCTGCGGAAAACCGGGTAGGACCTCCACTTTCTCTGCTATCGCAGCCGATGCATACGGCTCGAAGCTCTTCGTGATCTCGCGATACGCGGCTGGATTCGGCCCGCGAATGTAGCCCGCGACGGCAGACGCCGCCACAACTTCCGGGCTTGCCAGATAGCACTGCGCATCGCGCGATCCCATGCGCCCTTTGAAGTTGCGATTCGTAGCCGATATGCCAACTTCTCCCGCTTCCAGCAATCCCGTGCCCAGCCCGATACACGGCCCACATCCCGGAGGAAGTGTTTGCGCCCCGGCCGCCATTAGTGTTTGCCAGATGCCGCGTTTCTCCGCGTCTTCTTGCACGGAGCGGCTGGCCGCTGCCAGATAGAACTTCACTCCTGCTGCGACTTTCTTCCCGTCCAATACCTTCGCCGCCGCCGCCAGGTCTTCCAAGCGCGAATTCACACACGAAACCAGGTACGCCTTCTGGATCGCGACCTTTTTCTTCTCAATCTCCGCCACGGACTGCATTACCTGTACGGTGTCCGGACCCGAGACGTGTGGCGTGACTTCCGCCAAATCCAGCACAATGCGCCCGGCGTACACCGCGTCAGCATCAGGCGTAGGAGGACAGGTGCGAATCTGTTCCAGTCGGCGTTCTGAAATTCGCGTGACACCCTGCGCCCGCAACTCACGGTCGCGTCCCTCAATGTAGGACACGCTGGCTGCGTCCACCGGGAACCATCCCACCAGCGCTCCCCACTCCGTGGTCATGTTGGCGATGCTGAGCCGCGCATCCAAGCTCAGCGACGCCACTCCCGGCCCGGCAAATTCGACGGCGGCATTTAGCACTTCTTCCTGGTTGTAGAGCCCGCAAAGTGTAACGATCACATCCTTGCCTGTCGCTCCGACTGCGAGCTTGCCTTCCAGTACGATTTGAATGGTCCGCGGAATCTGCCACCAGAATTCACCGGTCGCCCATATCGCCGCCGCGTCCGTCCGCACCACCGGAGTTCCAATCGCTCCCAGCGCTCCATACATGTTGGAGTGCGAGTCCGACGCCACCACGAAATCGCCTGGCAGGACGTAACCCTTCTCCACCATGATCTGGTGGCCGATGCCCGTGCCCGGTGGATAGAAGTCGATCCCATGCTGGCTGGCAAACGCCTGCATGCTGCGGTACTTCGCCAGGTTCGATTCTTCTATGTTCTGAATGTCGTGATCGGCGGTGAACACCGGTTGCGCCGGATCGTAGATCGCGCGCGCGCCAATCGTCTTGAACTTCTTCATCACCGCTGACGTGTTGTCATGCGTCATCACGTGGTCAGGCCGGATCGACAGGAAGTCTCCCGCGCGCAGCGGACGGCTCGGCCCCTCGGCCATGTGGGTCTGAGAAATCTTTTCGACAACGGTCTGTCCCATACTCAGTACCTCCCGCCGCCTAACGATCAGCGCGGAACAGCTTCATCAGTTCGGTCACGCTGGCTTGCTTGTCGAGCGTCCAGATTGCCTCGATGGCCTTGCGTCGCGCCGCGGGCGTCATCACAGGTTCGGCCAGAGCTTCGAACTTCTCTTCGACTTCTTTGTCGGTCAGCGGATTTCGCGGATCGCCTTTGGGATAGTCGAGTTGCTTACTGAACTCCCGCCCATCCGTGGTCTGAATCGTTACCACCACCCGCTGCAACGCCGGAAAGACCTTCTCGATTCCCGGATCGGCGACCACCACGATCTTGTCGAGCTGCGCCCGGATCGTCGGATCCATGATCTTCTCCATGGTGAACTGCAGCGGCGTTACCTGCCGCTCCGCGATGGCAGCCGCAATCACGTAAGGCAACGAGTGGTCAGCCGTCTCCTTGGTGTGCGGATCGTACTTGCTGGCATCGCTCAAAATGTCCGCTCCGCGCGCGGTGGTGCGGATGTGCACCCTGGCAACGTTATCGGGCTTCAGGTCATTGTCTTTGACCAGCGCCAGCGTGGCTGAAATTGGAGTGTGGGTCAGCGCTTCGGTGGGAAATGCCTTCATCCCACATTGTGTGATACGCCACGACTCGCCCAATCCATCAGTCAGGATGTTCAGCTGCCACTCCGGACCAAAACAGTGGACCAGCCCCTCTTTGCCGTCGATGACATGCTCCGGCCCGCTGTAGCCTTTCTCCGCCAGCAGGGCAGCGAACACTCCGCTCTGCGTCGCCATGGGGTCGACCGTATTCTTCATCATAGTCAGCTTGCCCGCGGTGACAGCGCCCAGCGTGGCGCGCGCGCTGGCGCTGATGCCGATGGCATGCTGCATCTTGCTGCAGTCGAGATGCAGCATTCTTGCAGCAACGATCGGCGATACAAATGCGGTTAGCGTGGCATGATGCCATCCCCGCTCGCGAATTCCGGGAAACGCCGCTTCGCATAGGCGCATTTCGAACTCATGCCCCAGCACCAACCCGACGATCAACTCACGCCCGTCGCCTCCGGCCCGCTCGCAACAAGCCATCGCCGCTGGAAAAATGTCCGAAGGATGCGACGGGTCCTGCTTCCAGTAAATGTCGTTGTAGTCCATGCAGCGGATCATCAGCGCGTTAGCCAGCGACGCCGAGACCGCGTCTATCCGCTTCCCCGTGCCGATGACCGTAGCCTTCCCCGGCCCGGCAATTTCGTCCAACACTTCCAGCGCGATGACCACATCGTGCTGCTGATA
>Ga0075521_10000476_pt1 | contig 11771 bp, 13 predicted proteins | sample NGEPerD_FD_74785 | JGI IMG/M metagenome (GOLD analysis project Ga0075521, IMG submission 74785) | Arctic peat soil microbial communities from the Barrow Environmental Observatory site, Barrow, Alaska, USA - NGEE PermafrostAB12-D | ecosystem: Environmental > Terrestrial > Soil > Wetlands > Peat ...
CTCTTGTGGAGCTTTTTTATTTAAACCATGTCACACATCATTACATCACCATCCCCGATCCTGAAGGCCAGGCTTCATGCACTGGCTTCGCAGATCGGCAATACGCCGTTGAGAACTTTTCCGAATGTATTCAGGAAAGAAAATGTTTTGCTTTTCGCCAAACAGGAATGGGAACAACTCTCCGGGAGCGTTAAAGCCAGGGCGGCTTATGCTATTTTTCGTGATGCGATAGAAAAAAACCTCCTGCATTCCGGGAAATCCCTCCTGGATGCAACCAGCGGAAATACGGGGATAGCTTATGCCCGGATCGGCAGAATTTTGGGCATACCCGTAACACTTTGTCTTCCGGAAAATGCCTCGGCTGAAAGAAAGGAAATTCTTCGTTCCCTGGGTGTAGAGCTCATCCTCACATCCCGTTTTGAAGGAACCGACGGGGCCCAGGATGTAGCGCGCTCCATGATGGAGGAAGCACCCGATCGATATTTTTATGCAGATCAATATAAAAACGAAAATAACTGGAAGGCACATTATGAAGGAACCGGGAATGAAATTTTGAAAGAACTGCCGGGTATTACTCATTTTGTAACAGGTCTCGGAACAACAGGAAGTTTGGTCGGCACTGGCCGGAGGCTTAAAGATAAAAATCCGTCGATCCGTATCATTTCCCTTCAGCCAGATAATCCACTGCATGGCCTGGAGGGATGGAAACATCTTGAAACGGCAGTAGTTCCAAAAATATACGATGCAGGTGTTGCCGACGAAAATTTAGAAATTTCTACAGAAGATGCTTATCGGATGATCCGGCGTGTAAAGGAGAAGGAAGGATTGATACTCAGTCCTTCTTCTGCAGCCAACCTGATCGGAGCCATCGAAGTAGCCTCCCAACTGGATCATGGCGTAGTGGTCACCCTGCTTCCCGACAATGGCGACAAATACGGGGAACTCAACAAAAAACTTTTTTCATGATCTTCATCGAACCGGAAACCTTGTCCTATATAAAAACACAGGCCATACAAACATTCCCGGATGAGTGCTGCGGTTTTTTATTTGGTACAGAGCAGTCTGATGGCAGCCGGAACATTTCAACTGCCAGGGAAGTCCATAATGCGAAAGCAGGTGATAAAAGAAGACGATTCGAAATTACCGGGAAGGATTATATGCTGGCCGAACAATTCGCACTCGACAGCGGATTACTCATGCTGGGCATTTATCATTCACATCCCGGGCATCCGGCAATTCCTTCGGAACACGACCGCGTAGCTGCACAACCTTATTTTTCATATGTCATTCTTTCCGTTGTGCAGGACCGGGTTGATCATACCCGCAGCTGGCGGTTAAATGAAACCGGATCCTTTGAAGAAGAAATATTTACCACAGAACAAATAAACCCATCCATTTCATGGCAACAGTAATTATTCCAACCCCACTCAGAAAATTTACAAACCAAACGGCCAAACTCCAGGTAGACGCCGGTACGGTCGGGGAAGTGATCGAAAAAATCACCCTTGATTTTCCAGAATTGAAAAAACACCTGCTGGACGGTCAGGGAACGCTGCGTTCATTTGTGAACATATTTTCGGGTGATGATGACATCAGGGATCTCCAGGCAGAAAAGACACCTGTTCAACAATCTTCCATTATCAGCATTGTTCCCGCTATAGCGGGAGGCACCAGATAAAAATAATATCATGTCCCCAGAGCATATTCAATTCAGTAAAGAAGAACTGGCGCGGTACAACCGGCATATCATCATTCCGGAATTCGGAGAAGAATCCCAATTGAAGCTGAAAGCCGCAAAAGTATTGATCATCGGCAGCGGCGGTCTGGGCAGCCCGGCGCTGCTTTACCTGACAGCAGCCGGTGTAGGCACTATTGGTATCGTGGATTTCGATGTGGTCGACGACAGCAACCTGCAGCGGCAGGTTTTATTCGACATTCATGAAATTGGAAAACCCAAAGTGGAAGCAGCACGCAGAAGGCTGGAAGCCCTGAATCCCCATACCCGTTTTATATTACATAATACCCATATCAATTCGGGCAACGCACTGGACATTATAAAAGATTATGATGTGGTGGCAGATGGAACAGATAATTTTCCCACGCGCTACCTGGTTAATGATGCCACCCTGCTTCTCGATAAACCCAATGTGTATGGCTCCATTTTCCAGTTTGAAGGCCAGGTCTCCGTTTTCAATTATGTAAACCGCCTCGGGGAACGTGGGCCTAATTACCGGGACCTGTATCCCACACCTCCACCGCCGGGACTCGTTCCCAGTTGTGCAGAGGGCGGAGTGCTGGGTGTGCTTCCCGGAATTATTGGCAGCCTGCAGGCGCTCGAAGTGATCAAAGTCATCACGGGTATTGGTGAAACCCTGTCTGGCAGATTTTACACTTTCGACGCATTGAATTTTGAAAGCCGTACGTTCCGAATTAAACGAAGAGACGACAACCCGGTGAACGGACTCAATCCAAGCATTCGTGAGCTGATCGACTATGAACAATTTTGCGGCATGCGGGCAGTGGAAGAGAAACCTGTAAAAGAAATCAGTGCCCTGGAGCTTTATGACTGGCAGGTCAGGGGTAAAAAATTTAAACTCATTGACGTTCGGGAGCCTTCCGAGTATAAAATTGTTCAAATCGGCGGGGACCTGATTCCACTTGCAACCGTGGCAGACCATGCAGACCGGATTCCACAGGATATTGATGTGGTTGTGCATTGTAAAGCCGGCGGGCGAAGCCTGAAAGCCATCCGGGAACTGGAAGAGAAATTCGGATACAAAAACCTGTATAATCTGAAAGGCGGAATTCTCTCCTATATTGAACAGGTTCAGCCTGAGCTAACAAAATATTAAAAAAAATAATAGCAGCCGATACCGGATGCATCAGCTGCTATTCTTCTTTTATCGATTGCAATGAACGCCAACGAGTGGTGCAATGGACACTAAGACTTGAATTCGGCCCTCGTCCGGTTATACGCTGCATAGCCCTTTTCAGCAACATCCTCGGCATCCGATTTGACGGCGGAAAATTTTTCTTTCACTCCATCGACCAGGTCTGTAAATTTATTTTTCAGGTTATCAGCCAGGTCATTACTCTGGTCAGCTATTTTACGGCGGGTTTCTGTTCCTTTGTCTGGTGCGAATAAAATGCCAATGGCTGCACCTACAGCGGCACCAGCGATAAAGCCGAATAAAATTTTAGTTGTGCTCATGTTTTTGATTTTAATATTTTGATATGATCAGATGTATTAGTATAAATTTCTTGCCAGAAATACAGAAACTTCGAAAAATCTTAAAATTTCACGGAGGAAAACGGAAGCTAACAAATAATTAACTGCTCGACTTGAGCAGGGTAGCATATAACATCCTGATCTGGGAAAAACAATGCAGCAAACCATTTTGCTGATAACGCACCATTTGCCTGATCGTGTCGTATAAAAATGGTTCATTCAAAACCTCACGGTATGTTTTCATCACCTGCTGCTCTTCTAATTTGAGTCCGACAAGGTCTTCTGTATTGCCCGGAATTTCCTGAATTTCAACGGAATCTTCCATCTTGTTGAATTCCGTTTTAAGCCTGTCGTGCATAATACCACCAAGGGTTTCGATATGCGCGATCAATTCGTTAGCGTACTGCTTACTTTCCTGTGCCAGCCCCAGAATGGACAATTTCAATTGCTTATTGTGAATTCTTTTGGCTACTTGCTCATAATGATTTTTTACCTCCTGTAGTGCGACCAACAGCCGGGTCAGTTTTTCCAATATGATTCCAGGGGTCTTGTGGGCAACTGATGCAATCATAAAAAAGGATTTAAGAAATACGCACAACAGTTATACCAAAATCATTCATTATGAGCTGATAGTATAAATTTAACGCTTTAATTTCTCTTTTCCGATTCAATGTTTGCACATGTGTTAATTAGACGATCCGCGGATCACCTTGAGTAGTACGGCCACAATAGCGATCACAAGCAGGATATGAATGACTCCACCGGCATGATAACCAAGAAAACCGATTGCCCAGGCAATGACAAGTATTACTGCAATAACGTACAACAGATTTCCCATGATGATTGATTTAGTGAATGAATAATTGACCTTCGATATGCTCAATAGTATATATAAAATGCTGCCAGCCCGGGAATCACTTGAAATCTACGCTTTTTAACTGCCATCCGGCCAATCCGGTCACTAATAAAAGAACAGGAGAAAATAAATCTACAATCCGGGGAAAGTTCCAGACAGATTTCAGACGGACAGTTTGTCCAATTCACGTCTAATCAGTTCCAGGCTCAGGGGTTTGCCGAAAAATTCGTCCGCACCCTGCCTGAAAGCCATTTTTTTATCCGTCATGCTGTCATTAGCTGTAACAATGATTACCCGGGTGGCCGGACAATTCATTTTCAGGAAGGGTATGAAATCAACGCCAAGACCGTCGGGCAGGCTGTTGTCCAGAAATACCAGGGAAGGAGCTTCTTCGTTGATGGACACCCGGGCCTCTGCCAGGCTTCGGGCATACCCCGATTTCAGATTTCTTCCCCTGAGTATTCTTCCGAATAGAAAGCAGATGTCCAATTCATCGTCCACAATAAGTACCTTTTGTAAGTCCTGTGCCGCCATGAGCATTTAGTTAAGTAATCAATTCAATTCTCTTGCCAATCAATGGTATGGGGTTTGAACTATGTTTACAGACAAAAACTTATATTATGATCAAACCTGCAGAAATGACAACTTTAAGCCAGGTAATAGAAAAATTGAGAATTAGGCGCCAGGACAATGAATTTATCTTAACACCGGAAGGTTTTACCATCGGAAATGGCAAACACTTCCAGCCCCATGAATTGAAAATCATTAAAACCTATCGTTTTGAAGGGGAGTCCGATCCGTCCGATTCTTCGATTCTGTATCTAATGGAAGGAAATGATGGCACGATGGGTTATAGTGTGGACGCTTATGGGGCGTTCAGCAACCACGACGATGTGGACTATGATGGATTCATTGTAAAAATACCCATCGAGGAAAGGGATGAACAACTCATTTTTGCAGACTGACCGGCAGACCCCGTTTACCAAACCGCCGGCTGCAGGGGCTGGCTGTTTCAATCATTCATTTCCCGAACATGTTTAAAACCTGTTTGCATGTACTTTCTTTAGTTTTCCTTTTTCAGGGAGCCGTGGCTCAGGAAATCCAAATGCTCGCCAGTGGCACACCGGTATCCCTTCGTGGTTTAAGCGTGGTCAGCGACCAGGTGATCTGGGTCAGCGGATCGGGTGGAACCGTTGGACGGTCGGTTGATGGGGGACAAACCTGGAAATGGATCCATCCTGCAGGATATGAACACACAGACTTTCGGGATATTGAAGCATTCAGCGATCATGAAGCCATCATTATGGGCGTTACTGAACCGGCCGTTTTGATCAGCACTTCCGACGGTGGAGATCAATGGACTCTTGTATATCAGGATTCGGCAAAATCCGCTTTTTGGGACGCCATGGATTTTTCGGGCGAACAGGGCGCATTAATCGGAGATCCGGAAGGAGGTAAAATATTTTTTGCCCGCTCTGCAGACAGGGGTAAAAGCTGGAACAGGATCATTACACCCGAGCTTGAGCAGGTTAGCTCCGGGGAGGCATTTTTTGCAGCCAGCGGATCGAATATTTGTTATGTTCCGCCCGGTGAATGGGCATTCGTTTCCGGTGGAAAAAAATCCTGCCTGTATTTTGATGGAGACCGGTTTCCCCTGTTGCTCAACCAGGGCGGGGAATCTACCGGCGCCAATGCCATCGCCAGGAGTCCAGCCGATCCCAACCGGGCATTTGTTGTCGGCGGAGATTTTTCACACGATACACTCACCCGGGGGAACAGCCTCCTGATCCGGTTAAATCCTTTCAGCCAGGAAATGCCAAAAACACCTCCCAGGGGATATCGAAGTTGCGTGGAATACCTCGACGAAAAAAGAATGGTTTGTTGCGGAACCAGCGGTGTTGACATTTCGAAGGACGGTGGTTTGGATTGGCAGGGCATTTCAGATAAAAGTTTTCATGTTTGCCGTAAAGCCAAATCAGGCAAGGCTGTTTTTCTGGCGGGAGCCAGAGGATCGATCGCCTTGTTGAAATGGGAATGACCGCCGCCGGATTGAAGGGCTGAATCCGAAATTGGATTATATTTACGAATACCTACCAACAACCCGGAAAGCATGAGATTTGAAGATGCGCGTAACCATTTGCTGAACAAACTCGAGAATGAATTACCCGCCCATCTGAACTATCACAATATCCAGCATACAAGGGAAGTTTTGTCTGCCTGTGAGGAGTTGGCTGCTACAGAACATATTTCGGAACATGATCTCATCCTCCTGAAAACGGCAGCTGCCTATCACGATGCCGGGTTTTTGACTGTATACACCGGCCATGAAGAGGAATCCTGTAAAATGGCCACCGCTTTTCTGCCGGATTTTGACTATACACCGGAAGACATCGACGAAATCTGCCGGATGATCAGGGCCACCCATCTGCCACAGGAGCCCCGGGATTTGAATTCGAAAATTTTATGCGATGCGGACCTGTATTACCTCGGAACAAACAATTACAGGGAAAACGCAGAGAACCTGTTTCTCGAAATGATGACTGCCGGTCTGGTAAAAAGCCGGATCGAATGGACGGAAAAGCAGATTCATTTTCTGGAAGAACATACATATTTCACCCGGTCCGCCATAGATAAACTTTCCGCGAAACAACACCAAAATCTTGTAGAAGTCCGTGCGGAACTTAAATTCGCGCATTCGGTTACGGGTCATAAGAATTTTTACCTCTCCGACCTGTTCCTGATTCTGATCGGCGTTTTTATAGCGGGCTTTGCGCTCCGGGGTTTCCTGGTACCCAATAAGTTTTTTGATGGTGGTATGACGGGAATCTCCCTGCTCATCCACGAAATATATAAATTCAATCTTTCCTATGTAATCGTCCTGGCCAACCTGCCTTTTATCATAATGGGCCTGTTCACTATTAATCCGCATTTTGCATGGAAAACCCTCTTTTGTATCAGTATGCTTGGCCTATGCCAATACTATATTCCATATCCTACAGTTACGGACGATAAACTGCTCGTCGCCATTTTCGGTGGTTTTTTCCTGGGTGTCGGAATCGGGCTGACCATGCGTGCCGGTTGCGCCGTAGATGGTATAGAAGTTTTGGCATTATATGCCTGGAGAAGAACCAGTTTTACCATCAGTGAAATTACGCTGGCACTAAATATGCTCATTTTCAGTATCGCCGCTTCCCATTTTGGAATTCCGACTGCTTTGTATTCAATGCTCACTTATTTTACCGCCAGCAAAACCATCGACTATGTAATTGAAGGAATTGAAGCTTATACGGGTGTTACCATTATTTCAGCGAAAAGCGATTTGATCAAACACCGCCTGGTGAATGAACTCGGACGCGGTATAACCATTTATAAAGGTGAACGGGGTTTTTTACCGGGCAAATTCCATATCCATTCCGATGTGGATATTATATTTACAGTAATAACAAGGCTGGAACTGCGCAGATTAAAAAACCTGGTTAGCGAAACAGATCCCCATGCCTTTGTTTTTGCCAATACCATCAAGGAAGCATCAGGAGGTGTGATGAAAAGGCGGCATATACACTAGCCGAATTGCATATTTGAAATCCAAATTCAATACATTTATTCATAGCTATTTGATCAGGCATATCCCTGCCTTATTTTAAATACTACTGGACTACTGTCCCAGGCTACAGTTGAAAAAAGTTCTTATTACGCAAACCTAAATCAATATGCATGAAAATTCTCGTAGTCGATGATGAGCAGGACATTCAGCAATTATTTGAACAACGATTCCGAAAGGAGATAAAATCCGGAGAATTCAATTTCGTATTCACATTTTCCGGCCCCGACGCGATTGAATATCTAAACCGTGCGCCGCACGAGGTTGTCCTGATTCTCTCCGATATCAATATGCCGGGCATGAGCGGATTTGAACTGCTGAGTGAGATCAAGAAAAAATTCACCAAACCCCCGCCCGTTGTGATGATGATCACAGCTTACGGCGATGATGAAAACCGCAACCAGTCGATCAAAATGGGGGCAGACGATTTCCTGACCAAACCCCTTGACTTTAATTTGCTGAAAACGAAACTTAAATCCCTTGAATGATGGCTAAAATTCTGGTGGTAGATGATGAACCGGATTTGGAAATGCTGATAAAACAAAGGTTCCGAAAACAGATCCGGGACAAGCAGTACGAATTTACGTTTGCGGCAAATGGGTTAGAAGCCATAGAACGCATACGGGAGTCGGAAGACCTCGATGTCGTGCTGAGTGATATCAACATGCCGGAAATGGATGGACTGACCCTCCTGGACAGGATCGGCCCGATGAATCCGATTGTGAAAGCGGTGATCGTATCCGCCTATGGCGATATGGACAATATCAGGATCGCCATGAACCGGGGTGCGTTTGACTTCATCACCAAACCCGTCAATTTCGAAGACCTGGATCTGACCATTATCAAGACCATCAGGCATGTTAACCAAACACGTCAGACGCTTAAAGCCATAAGAGAAAATAATATTTTGCGGATGTATGTGGATGAAACAGTTTTGAATTTCATGAGTCGTCCGGAATATGAAAGCTCTTTATTAAAAAATGAAACCATCGAGGCATCCATTGCATTCATTGACATCTGCGGTTTCACTTCCATTACAGAGACGGAACAACCCAATATGGTTGTAAACATGCTGAACAGTTATTTTGATGTAATTGTAAAAGAAATTATCGCCCAGAACGGTTATGTCGATAAGTTCATAGGTGATGCGGTCCTGGCTGTATTCAGAAATGAATTTCATCTGGACAGGGCCATCGATGCCTGCCTGGCAGCCCGGGCGCAGATCGAAAAAATACAACCCGATTCCTCGGGTCTGGACTTCAGGCCCAAGGTATCCATCGGCATTCATGCCGGTGAAATGATCAGTGGTAATATCGGTTCAGCCAGCCTGCGCCGGCTGGATTATACTGTTATAGGAGATGTTGTGAATACGGCCGAGCGATTACACCAGGTTGCGGAAGAAGGTCAGATCATCATCGCGGAATCCTCTTACGAAAAAATAAAACAATCTTTTCGCTGTAATAAACTGAAAGAAGTTCAGCTGAAACACAAGGCGAAACCGATGCAGATTTACGAAGTGATCTCCTGATAATTGTCAATTAAACTATATGGTCTGTGCTGATAAAGAGCGGAAATCTACCGGAACCAGTTTGCTTACTCCGGCCTCCTGCATCGTAACCCCGTAGATCACATCCACCGTGCTCATCGTCATTTTATTATGGGTAACGATAATGAACTGGGAATTGTCGCTGAACTGGCGGATCATATTGGTGAACTTGCCCACATTGGCGTCATCCAGCGGTGCATCCACTTCATCCAGGATACAGAATGGCGCGGGCTTGATCAGATAGATCGCAAAAAGAAGCGCGGTTGCCGTGAGGGTTTTTTCGCCGCCACTGAGTTGTTGTATAGAAGAAGGCCTTTTGCCTTTGGGTTTGGCGACAATGTCAATGCCGGTATCCGCCAGGTTTTCGGGGTTCTCTAAAATCAGGTCTGCTGTATCTTCCTCCGTAAACAGGGCTTTAAATACTTTCTGGAAATTCTCCCGCACTTTGCCAAAGGTTTCCAGGAATTGCTGGTTGGCTGTTGTTTCCACTTCCTGTATCGTCAGCAGCAATGTATCCTTGGCATTTACCAGGTCGTTCTTCTGCTCTACGATGAAGTCATACCTTCTCTTCATTTCCTGAAATGCCTCTACCGCGGTTGGATTCACCTCACCCAGGTTTTCCAGTCTTTTCTTCATGCGGTCTGCTTTTTCCTGCAGTTCTTCCGCTGTCAGTTCGCCTGTCCTGGATTCGTCTATAATGTCGTCCAGATTGATGCGGAATTCCACATTCAATCTTTCTTTCATTCCCGCAAGCTGCAATTTCAAATCGTTAAGCCTGTCCTTGATCTCACTGAGAATATGTTCGGCATTTTCCTTTTGCCTGATCAATTGTCTTAATGCCGTTTCTTTTTCGCTCAGGCTGTTCCGCTCCAGGTAATAAGCCTGGTCTGCTTCATTGAGTTTTTTCTCTTCCTCATCTTTATAGCGGAACAAATCCGTCAAAGCGGCTTCCAGTATTTGGAGGGATTCGCTGTTTTCTGTAATCTGCTGCCTGGTCTGGTCCAGCTGTTGCCGGTTTTCTTCCAGCTGAATTTTCAAATCCAGCAATTGCTTGTTCCTGAACTCACGTTCCTGGTTAAGCGCCGAGATCCGGTTTTGCTGTTGAATAACCTGGAGGTTTAATTCATTATACTCCGCCAGTGCGCTATTAAACGCCGATTCGGTTACATTAAACTGCTCCTGTCCCTGCAGAATATTTTCCCTGAGTTCATTCACCTGATCCAGAAGGAGCAGGGCTTCAGCGCGGGTGTCCGCAATAGATTCCTGCGTGAGTTGAAGCTGATTGCGGAGTTCCTGAATACGGGTGATGCCCGATTCCTGCAGGCCGTTCAGACTCTCCGTTTTATTCTGAATGGAAAAAAGCTGATTGTTTAAGCGGTTGATATCTTCCTGCACCTGTTTGAGTGCCTGTTCTTTCAACTGCTCATTGAATCCGATCACTTCATTGTGACGGGCCTGAATTTCTATTTTCAGCCGGCTCACTACTTTTTCCTGCGTCAATACGTCTTCGGCCATTTTCTCCAGGTTCTTAACGCGGCCGATTTTTTTCCCTTCGAACAACCCCACACTCCCACCGGTAAGAGAATATTTTCCCTTTACATATTTGCCATGTTTTTCCAGGATCACGGATCCATTGGATTCGTTATTGAACCATTCGATCGAGGGCTCATTTTCGGCAATAAAAACATGCTGCAGCAGGTGCTTGGCCAGCGGAAGATATTTTGAATCCACCTCAATCACACTGAGTGCAGCAACCGTATGCGCGGGCTGTTGGTGGGTTTCCGGAAGATCTGCCGGGAATTTATTCAGCAGGAAAAAATTTGCTTTCCCTTTTTGGTTGACGTCGAGCAGGTGCACTGCTTTCAATCCTTCCTCCAGGTCGTTAACCACATAATAATTGAGATAAGGTTCCAACACGTTTTCGACAGCAGTTCTGAACTCTTCCTGCACATAGATGATATCAGACAGCACCGGAGCCGTATGGTTCCAGTTTGGATTATTATGCAGGAATTTGACACTTTCCGGATAACCTTCCATGGAATCGATAAGGCTTTTCAGCAGGTCGTGTTCGTTCTTGCGGGCATCGTATCTGCGATTCTCTTCTGCGAGTTCCTGGCGAAGCTGCTCAAGTTTTTCCTGCGTTTGCAGAATCTGCTCGCGGGTTCTTTCCTGGTGTTCCTGTAACTGGCGCAGGTCTGTTTTGCGGGTATCCAGTTGTTCCGTTGTAAGATCTGCATCAAAAGCCAGTTGTTTGATCTGCTGTGTCCTGACAGCGGATTCTTCCTCCAGCTGTTTCAGCGATCGTTCCAGGTTTTGAATTGACGTATCGGCAATGGCAATATTTTTTTCCGAATCAAATTGCAGGCGTTGGGCCTGGGCATGTTCACTCCTCGTTTGATCGAGCAATTCCTTCATGCTGCCAAAAGATTTCCGGGCCAGTTCTGTTTCTTCTGAAAGTATTTCCAGGTTCTGTTTTAAGAGTTCCAGTTTGCGATCCTCTTCTTCCACCTGTGATTCAGTAAACTGAACACTCTCTTCC
>Ga0075521_10000477_pt1 | contig 11771 bp, 11 predicted proteins | sample NGEPerD_FD_74785 | JGI IMG/M metagenome (GOLD analysis project Ga0075521, IMG submission 74785) | Arctic peat soil microbial communities from the Barrow Environmental Observatory site, Barrow, Alaska, USA - NGEE PermafrostAB12-D | ecosystem: Environmental > Terrestrial > Soil > Wetlands > Peat ...
ACCTCGGGCCTGCGCAGCGCCATGATCGGCGATGGCCTCGTTCCGCTGGCCAGCGCGCTCGGCGAGCATGACGATCCGGCACTTGCGCTGGATGTACCGAAGAGCCACCGCCTCGTGGTCACCTCGGCCGGCCACTGGGACCTGCTCGACCGCGCCGATGTCTACGCCAAGCTGCGCGGCTGGCTCGCCTGAATCACGCCTGCGGTTTGCAGCCCGTGCGGCGCGGCGACCGCAAGAGTGAGGCCGCCTCGGTCAACGGCTGGCGACGCGCCGAGTCGTCAGCGCATCGCGATTGCAACGCCGCGGCATCTTCGCCGCCGCCCGAATCCCGATTCGACGCCTAAGAATTCGCGGCCTTGAAATAACGCGCTTCGAGCGTCTTGGCGTTCGTCAGGTGCAGCGTCACCAAGACCCTTTCCAGAAAGGTCAGCGGCTGGATTCGCCCATCCGGGAAGGTCAGCACCGGTCCGAGGATCGGCTCGTCCTCGATGGTCGATTCCTGGTACTTGCGTGTCCGCACGGATTCGCTCATGGTCATCTCCTGGCTCTGTTCGGCTCATGCCACCCTTGCAATGTAACCGAATGTGACCCTACGAAGTGGGGGCTCGCGACAGGCGGCGACGAGTCTGCCGAAGCGTAAAGTGCCGCTGCAACGCGCCTGACGATCGCGTTGGCCGATCGGCGCGTGGCCGCGGCAAGAAGATTCGAGCGCACCTTCGCCGCGCCGCCGCGTCGGCCGGCGCCCGCAAGAAGAAGAGCAATACGAAGACGAGGGAGCAAACACATGGGAAAACTGCTGACATCCCTGGGCTTGCCTGTGCCTGCCAAGTGGGCGAACAGTGGCTCGCAGGCGCCCGCGGTGGCCACGGCGGCCAGCACGGCGAGCACGATGGCGGCGTCGGCCAGCGCGGGCAGCCAGGTGGCGGCCAAGCCAGTGTCGAAGCACGCACCTTCGCCTGAAGCGGCTCACTTCACCAAGAGCTTCAAGGACCTGATGGCCCAGGTCGCCGCGCTCGAGGCCGCCAGGTCGGCCGACGCGCCACGTCTCAGGAAGGCGGCGCTCGATGCCGCGAAACTCGCGGCACACCCGAGCGGCGTCGCGGCGGCGATGGCGCAGTTGACGCAGATCGGCAAGCAACTCGAACAGGCCCGGACCGCCGCAGCAGAAGCACCGGCGGGCGCAGCTGCGCCCCAAGGGCAGCGCTACAACCTGCGCGTCGGTTCCCGCCAGCTGACCAACGCGACCAAGGCCGAGACCTGCAAGGCGCTCAGGATTGAGCTCGACAGGCTCGAAGGCAACCTGAAGAACGGTTTCGAAGCGCATTGCGAAGAGTTGAAGATCGTCCGCGAAGAGCCTTTCGCGGCCTGGATCTCGCAGGGTGTTTCACGCATCACCGGCGGCCAGCCGATGCCCGAGCTCGAGATCTGGGACGACGCGCGCGACGTGGTGATCCAGGCGCGCCGCGCACTGAAGCAGGAAGACATCGATGCCCTCGTGCCGATGTTCGCCACCATCGCCCGCTCGACGCAGCGCGGCATGTCGCAGATCCGCAAGTACAACGCCGACGTCATCGACGCCGCCGGTTCGGTGGTCGAGGCCGCCAAGGCCACGCAAGAAGCTGCCGTGACCGTGCTCACCAAGGGCGCCGAGCGGATGGGGGGCAAGCCGGCTGGCGTGGCGATGGCGGGCGCCGCCAACGCCGTGTTCAAGGCCGCCGAGGAGTTGAGCGCCGTTCATATTGCGCAGACGAAGAAGAAAGTTGACTGGGGCGCCGTGGCCAAGGAAGGCGCCGCCGGATTCGCCTCGGAGATGGTCGGCCATCTTCTCCATGGTTTTCTCGCGCCGCGTTTCTCGCAGCTCTTCGGCGCCTGGCTCGGCAAGGCCGGGTTCAGCGAGCCGTTGCTCAAGGAGATGGGCCGTGCCGCCGGCCTGGCCGGACCCATGCCGCGCGACTACTTCGCCACGGCCGGGCAGAAGTTCGTCAGCGCCTTTCTCACCTCACGTGCTGAGAACCTCGTGAAAGACGCCGTCGCCAAGACGATCAAGGGCAAGAGCGAGGAAGACGCCAGCGTCAGCGTCGAAGAGTTCATGAAGAAGGTGCTGGCTGGGTTCAGCAAGGGCAAGCTCATCGACGAGTTCGCCGAATTCGTCGTCAAGAACGCAGTCAAGTAGAGGCTGCGTGAGTGGCCTGCGCAGCTCCCATGGAGGCTTGTGCTGCGCGCGTCGATGCGACGCAAGGCGTGCCCGCGCCGGGGCGTGTTCACGAAGCCTGAGGTCGCTTCGGGATCGCCATGCCGCGCACGACCGCCGGGCGCGCGAGAAACGCCTGCAATGCCCGCGTGACATTCGAAAAGTCGGTGATGCCGACGAGGTCGCCAGCCTCGTAGAAACCGATCAGGTTGTTGACCCACGGAAACGTCGCGATGTCGGCAACGCAGTACACGTCGCCCATGATCCAGGTGCGGCCGGCCAGGCGCTGGTCGAGCACGCGCAGCAGGCGCCGCGATTCCGCGACATAGCGGTCGCGAGGGCGCTTGTCTTCGTACGCTTTTCCGGCGAACTTGTTGAAGAATCCGACCTGGCCGAACATGGGTCCGATGCCCGACATCTGGAACATCAGCCACTGGATCGTCTCGTAGCGGGCGGCTGCATCGTGCGGCATCAGCTGCCCCGTCTTTTCGGCGAGATAGATCAGGATCGCGCCCGACTCGAACAACGGCAGAGGCTTGCCGCCCGGCCCGTTCGGATCGAGGATGGCCGGGATCTTGTGATTCGGGTTGAGCGACATGAACTCTGGCGAGAGCTGCTCAGCGGCATCGAAGCGAACGAAATGCGGCTCGTAGGGCAAGCCGGTCTCCTCGAGACAGATCGACACCTTCACGCCATTGGGCGTGGTGAGCGAGTAAAGCTGGAGGCGATCAGGGTGCTCTGCCGGCCATTTGCACGTGATGGGAAAGCTGGACAGGTCGGTCATCGGCGGTCTCGGAGGCCATCGGTACGGGCCGCGATTCTCGGCCTTGCGCGGCTCGTTGGTCTTGCGCTGCTTCGAACCCGCACTCGCCGGGGTTGCACGTTCGGCGCGGGTCAGCGATTCGACAGCGGGCGGGCCTCGGCGAGCGGCGCATAGACGAAGGTCTGCCGCGCCGCGTTCCAGTCGAGCGGCCGCCAGCACGGTTTGATGTCGGCCATGGCGACTCTTGGCGCAGCCTGCGCCGCAACGGCAACGGCAATGGCGAGGGCGGCGAGAGAGATCATCGTGGCTCCTTGAACGAGGGTGGAAATCGATCGGCAGGACTGACTGATTTTTACCTTGTTGTTGCGCCCATCGACCGAGCCGCGACGATGCTCGAATCGGACCCGCGGCGCCCATCATTTCAAAGCCGCGCGGTCCGGGGCTCGTGCCATCGGCGCTGCGCGATTGCCAAGCGGGCCTGAGCCCGCAGCCTGTCATGCCCATCATCGCCATCGTCAATCGAAAAGGGGGAAGCGGCAAGAGCACGCTCGCCACCCATCTGGCCGCGTGCTATGCGAACGCTGGCCTCGCCGTGATGCTCGGCGATGTCGACCGGCAGCAGTCGACCCAAACCTGGCTGCGTTCGCGGGGGGCCCGCAATCTGCAGCGTGGCAGCGCCATCGTCGGCTGGGCCGTCGACCCGAAGCGGGTGCTGCGGCCACCGGCTGGCGTCAGCCACGTTGTTCTCGACACGCCCGGCGGCTTGCGCGGCTTCGAGCTGGCACGCGTCGTGGCGTTCGCCGATGTCGTGCTGATGCCGGTCTGCCATTCAGCCTTCGATCGCGAGTCGGCAGCCGATTGCCTTGCCGAGATGCTGGCCCTTCCCCGCGTCGCCAGCGGCCGCTGCAAGGTGGCGGCCGTCGGCATGCGGCTCGATGCGCGAACCCGCGCCGTCGACGTGCTCCGGTCTTGGGCCGCGGGGCTGGGCCTGCCCTTCATCGGCGTCCTGCGCGAAAGCCAGACCTATGTGCGCGGCGTGGAGCAGGGCCTGACTCTCTTCGACCTCCCGGCGGCGCAGGCAGCAGGCGACCTCGCGCAATGGCAGCCGATCATCGACTGGCTCGAGCTGCAATGCCGTAGCGTCGCCAGGCCCACCAGCTTTTCGCCGCTGTGTGCTCCGAACACCGCGCTGCCCGTGCATTTCGGCGCGCCAGGGCGTGTGGTCTCGGCGCGAGTCCTGGCGCATGCCACGACGCACGACGAAGCAGGAACGCGCGATGAATCAGAGATGCACGCCGCGCGGCGACGTGCCGCGACGCCTCACCCCAAGTTCGTTGCCGCCGTGACGTCTCGCCTCGCCGCCTGGTTCGGCTGGCTGACGACGCCGCGCTTCCTGCATCGCAACACCTGATCGCGCGACGGCGCGGCGTCGGCAGGCGCGGGACGCCGGGCTCAAGTCACAGGTGCGGGATTGAAGAGCACCAGCGCGTTGTGCAGCTTCCATTGCTCGGCCCACGTCTTTTTGCGGCCGCTTGCCACCTCGAGCATCAGGCGAAAGAGCTCCCAGCCGACGTCTTCGATCGAAGCCGAGCCGTCGGCGATGGTGCCAGCGTCGATGTCCATCAGATCGTGCCAGCGGCGCGCGAGCTCGCGGCGCGTCGCCACCTTGATGACGGGCACGGCGGCCAACCCGTAGGGCGTGCCGCGGCCGGTCGTGAAGACGTGCAGGTTCATGCCGGCAGCGAGCTGCAGCGTGCCGCAGATGAAATCGCTGGCCGGCGTGGCGGCGAAAGTGAGGCCTTTCGACCGCAGCTTCTCGCCCGGCGCGAGCACACCGGTGATGAGCGCCGTTCCCGACTTCACGATCGAGCCCATTGCCTTCTCGACGATGTTCGAGAGGCCCCCTTTCTTGTTGCCCGGCGTCGTGTTGGCGCTGCGGTCGACGCTGCCGCGCTTCAAGTACGCGTCGTACCAGGCCATCTCGCGGATCATCGCCGCGGCGACCTCGGGCGTCGCCGCCCGCGCGGTGAGCTGGTCGATGCCGTCTCTCACCTCGGTCGTCTCCGAGAACATGACGCTGGCGCCGGCGCGAACGAGCAGGTCGGTGCAGAAGCCGACGGCCGGGTTGGCCGTGACGCCTGAAAACGCGTCGCTGCCGCCGCATTGCACGCCGACGACGAGCTCGCTCGCCGGCACCGTCTCGCGCGCGCGCGCGTTCAGCCGCTCGAGGTGGAGCTCGGCCGTCGCCATGATCGAGTCGATCATCGACATGAAGCCGACGTGGCCTTCGTCCTGCAGGCGAACCACGTCGAGCGGCGTCTCGGCGCTGGCGCCGACGTCGGCGACGCTGCGCTCGTCGACGAGCGCGATCGTTCCCGGCGGCAGCAAGCGTTCGGGCTGCAGCTTCTCGCAGCCCAGGCTCACCACCATCACCTCGCCGCCGAAGTTCGGGTTGAGGCTGATGTGGCGCAGCGTCCGGATCGGGATCTCGGCACCCGGCGCATCGATGGCCACGCCGCAGCCATAGCTGTGCTCGAGGCCGACCACGTCGTCGACGTTGCGGTAACGCGGCAAGAGCTCGGCCTTGATGCGCTGCACGGCGAAATCGACGACGCCGGCGACGCACTGAACGGTCGTGGTGATGGCGAGGATGTTGCGCGTGCCGACCGAGCCGTCGGTGTTGCGAAAGCCCTCGAAGGTGTAGCCCTCGAGCGGCGGCAACGTCACGGCTTTGACGGTGGCGATCGGCAGGTCGTCGAGGCTGCGCGCTTCGGGCATCTTCAGCAGGCGCTCGTGGACCCAGCTGCCGGCGGCGATGTCTTTTAGCGCGTAGCCGATGGGTATTCCGTAGCGCAGCGCCGCCGCCCCGGCGGCGATGTCGACGAGCGCGACCTTGTGGCCTTGCGGCACGCGGTCGCGCAACGTCGGGCCGGAAGCGAGCACCGCGCCGGACGGCAGGCCGCCCTCGTTGGCGACGATCGCGACGTTGTCGCGCTCGTGCATGCGGATCGTCAGAGGCGCGCCCTGGCGCATCGGGCCGGCCAGCGGTTCGGCGCCGTCGGCAGGCGGGAGAGCGGAGGCAGGCATCGACAACTCCTTGTTCAGCGAACGGCGATCGCGGCCGGTCGCGCTCTCACCGATCGAGCGCCGGCCGCTTCGGATCGAAGCGCCAGCCGGGAACGAGGGACTGCATGGCCGTGGCGTCGTCGCGTGCACCCAGGCCGTGCTGCAGATAAAGCTGATGTGCCTTCTCGACCTCGGCCATGTCGAGCTCGACGCCGAGCCCCGGCGTCTTCGGCACGTCGACGAGCCCGCCTTTGATCTGCAACGGCGACGTGGTGAGGCGTTGCCCGTCCTGCCAGATCCAGTGCGTGTCGATCGCGGTGACGCGCCCCGGCGCCGCGGCGGCGACGTGCGTGAACATTGCCAGAGACACGTCGAAGTGGTTGTTCGAGTGCGAACCCCAGGTCAGGCCCCAGTCGCGGCACGTCTGGGCCACGCGGACCGCGCCGGCCAGGGTCCAGAAATGCGGGTCGGCGAGCGGAATGTCGACCGACTGCAGGGCAAGCGCGTGGGCAAGCTGGCGCCAGTCGGTGGCGATCATGTTGGTCGCCGTCGGCAAGCCGGTGGCGCGACGGAACTCGGCCATCACCTCGCGCCCCGAGAAGCCCTCTTCGGCACCGCACGGGTCTTCGGCGTAGGCGACGATGCCGCCCATGTCGCGCATGAGACGCACCGCATCCTCGAGCCGCCAGCCGCCGTTCGGGTCGAGCGTGACGCGGGCCTGCGGAAAGCGCTCGTGCAGGGCCCGGATCGCCTCGATCTCTTCCTCGCCGCGCAGCACACCGCCCTTGAGCTTGAAGTCGTTGAAACCGTAGCGCGACTGCGCCGCCTCGGCCTGGCGAACGATCGCCTCGGGTGTGAGCGCCGCCTCGTGGCGCAGGCGACACCAGTCGTTGTCGGCGCCGGGTTCACTCGCGTACGGAAGGTCCGTCTTCGAATGGTCGCCGACGTAGAACAGATAGCCGAGCACCTCGATGGCGTCGCGCTGCTGGCCGTCGCCGAGCAGCGCCGCGACGGGCACGCCGACGTGCTGGCCGAGCAGGTCGAGCAGGGCGCATTCGATCGCCGTGGCGGCGTGGATGGTGGTGCGCAGGTCGAAGGTCTGCAGGCCGCGACCCCCGGCATCGCGCCCGGCGAAGCGCCGCTGCACTTCCTGCACGAGCCGCTGCCGCGAGCCGAGCGGCTGGCCGACGACAAGCTCGCGTGCGTCTTCGAGCGTCTGGCGGATCTTCTCGCCGCCCGGAACTTCGCCGACGCCCGTCCGCCCGGCGCTGTCGGTCAGCACGAGCAGGTTGCGAGTGAAGAACGGGCCGTGCGCGCCGCTCAGGTTGAGCAGCATGCTGTCTCGCCCGGCGACGGGAATGACGCGAAATTCGCTGACCAGCGGTGTGCGGTATTCGGACATGGGTGGCGTTCGGCCGAGTCGGCGTTGCGACGATGCGGAGTTTGCTTCATCGAAGCACATCGTCGTTTTCGCGGCGGCTGCCGGCGGGTCGCGGCGATGAACGAGAATTCGGCGCGCCGCCCCGCTTCGTCCACCTGCCCATGCTGACCCTGCTCTTCGACGGCATCGCCTACGGCATGCTGCTGTTCGTGCTGGCCGTCGGGCTCGCGGTGACGCTCGGGCTGATGAACTTCATCAACCTCGCGCACGGCGCCTTCGCGATGGCCGGCGGCTACATCACGGTGCTGCTCATGAACCGGCTCGGCGTGCCGTTTCTCGTCTGCCTGCCGATCGCCTTCGTCGGCACTGCGCTGCTCGGCGCGCTGCTCGAGCGAACGCTCTACCGGCCGATGTACACGCGGCCGCACCTCGACCAGGTGCTCTTTTCGATCGGCCTCGTCTTCATGGCCATCACGGCGGTCGACTATCTCGTCGGCTCGATGCAGCAGAACATCCACCTGCCCGACTGGCTGCAGGGCCGGCTGCCGATCGAGGCGGTCGGCATCGGCAAGTACCGGCTCTTCATCATCGTCGTCTGTGCCGCGTTGACGCTGGCGCTGCAATGGACGCTCTCGCGCACCCGCTTCGGCAGCCGGCTGCGCGCCTCGGTCGACGATCCGCGCGTCGCCGGCGGTCTCGGCCTCGACGTAAACCGGATCTTCCTCGTCACCTTCGCCGTCGGCTCGGGCCTGGCCGGCCTCGGCGGCGCGCTCGGCGCCGAGATCCTCGGCCTCGACCCGACCTTCCCGCTCAAGTTCATGATCTATTTCCTCATCGTCGTCGCCGTCGGCGGCACGACCACGATCACCGGCCCGCTCGTTGCTGCGCTCGTCCTCGGCATCGCCGACGTGGCCGGCAAGTACTACGTGCCCAAGCTCGGCGCCTTCATCGTCTACAGCCTGATGATCGTGATCCTCATGCTGCGGCCGCAGGGCCTGTTCGCCCGGGCCGGCGCGCGATGAGCGCAGGCGCCTCGGCCGCGCTCGCCGCGCGCGCCCGCTGGCGCTGGTGGGAGCTCGCGCTTTTTGCGGCATTGCCGCTTTCGTGGTTCCTTCTTCCCGGGCAGTCGCTGCTGCTCAACGAGATCGCCATCGTCGCCCTGTTCGCGATCTCTCTCGACCTCGTGCTCGGCTACGCCGGCATCGTCTCGCTCGGCCATGCGGCGTTCTTCGGCTTCGGCTCGTACGCTGCCGCGCTGTTCGCCAAGAACGTGATGCCCGACCCGCTCGCCGGCCTCGGCGTTGCCATCGGCGCGGCCGCCCTGCTGGGCGCGGTGACGAGCGTGCTCATCCTGCGCGGCTCCGATCTGACGCGGTTGATGGTGACGCTCGGCGTCGCCTCGATCCTCTACGAACTCGCCAACCGGCTCGACTGGCTGACGGGCGGCGCCGATGGCCTGCAGGGGGTGGTCATGGGACCGCTCGTCACGCCGTTCGGCCGCCTCGACTTCGACCTCTCGGGGCGGGTTGCCTACGGCTACACGCTGGTCGTGCTCGCGATCGTTCTCTTCGTGGCGCGGCGGCTCGTCTTCTCGCCGTTCGGCGTGTCGCTGCAGGCGCTGCGCGACAACCGTCTGCGCGCGGCGAGTATCGGCCTTTCGGTGCCGCTGCGCCTTGTCGCCGTCTACACCATCGCTGCCGCCATCGCCGGCGCCGCCGGCGGCCTGCTGGCGCAGACCACCGGCTTCGCTTCGCTCGATGTGTTCGATTTCCATCGCAGCGCCGAGGTCCTGCTCGTCCTCGTGGTCGGCGGCACCGGCTACCTCTACGGCGGCATCTTCGGCGCCATCGTCTTCAAGCTGCTGCACGACCTGGTGTCGTCGTGGACGCCGCAATACTGGAACTTCTGGCTCGGGCTGTTTCTGGTCGTGCTCGTGCTGCTGGGCCGCCACCGTTTCATCAGGCCGTGGACGTGGTTCCAGAGGCGGCGATGAGCGCCGCCGAGAACCCGGCTGCGACGCGGCAGCACACGCCATGAGCCTCGCCCTGCAAACGCGCGGTCTCGTCAAGCGCTTCGGCGGGCTGGTCGCGACGAACGACGTCTCGCTCGGCCTCGAACGCGGCGCACGTCATGCGCTGATCGGCCCCAACGGGGCCGGCAAGACGACGCTCATCAACCTGCTGACGGGCGTGCTCGAACCGACGGCCGGCAGCATCGTTCTCGATGGCCACGACATCACCTCGCTGGCGGCGCATCGGCGCGTCGGCCGTGGCCTGGTGCGAACGTTCCAGATCAACCAGTTGTTCAACGAGCTGACGCCGCTCACCTCGCTGGCGCTGGCCGTCTCGGTGCATCGCGGCGACAGCCGGGGCTGGTGGCGAAGCCTCGGCCGGCAGCGCGGCATCGCCGAGGAGTGCGACGAGCTGCTCGGGCGCTTCCGCCTCGCCGACGTGATGAACCAGCGCGTCGCCGAGCTCGCCTACGGCAAGCGGCGGCTGCTCGAGATCGCGACCGCGCTCGCCTGCCGGCCGCGCGTGCTGTTGCTCGACGAGCCGGTCGCCGGCGTTCCCGAAGGCGAGCGCCAGGAGATCTTCGAGACCATCAATGCCCTTCCCGCCGACGTGTCGGTGCTGTTGATCGAGCACGACATGGACCTCGTCTTCAATTTCGCGCGGACCGTGACGGTGCTCGTCAATGGCGCAGTGTTCGCCGAGGGCGACGTGCAGTCCATCGCCAACGATCTGCGAGTCAAGGCCGTGTACCTCGGCGAGGACGAGTTCGATGGCTGAGCTGCTGCGCGTCGAAAGCCTGCGCGCCGGCTATGGCCAGGCCGTGGTCGTGCAGGGCGTCGACTTCGTTGTCGAGGAGGGCCGTTCGCTCGCCCTCCTCGGCCGCAACGGCACTGGCAAGACGACGCTCATCAACACGCTCGTCGGCGTGACACGCCGGCACAGCGGCAGGATCTTCCTCGGCGGCCGCGACGTGACGACGCTCGCCGCCCACGCGCGGGCCGCGGCGGGAATGGGCTGGGTGCCGCAGGAGCGCAACATCTTCAAGTCGCTCACGGTCGAAGAGAACCTCACCGCCGTGGCGCGCCCGGGCCCGTGGAACCTGTCGCGGGTCTACGCGATCTTTCCGCGCCTGGCCGAGCGGCGCTCGAACATGGGCTCGCAGCTTTCGGGCGGCGAGCAGCAGATGCTCGCATTCGCCCGCGCGCTCGTGCTCAACCCCAAGCTGCTGCTTCTCGACGAGCCGCTCGAAGGCCTGGCGCCGATCATGGTTCGCGAGTTGCTGCGCTCGATCGAGGCCGTGGTTCGCGAAGAAGGCGTCTCGGCCATCATCGTCGAGCAGAACCCGCGCCTCATCCTGCCGATCACCGCGCGCGCCGTCGTCCTCGACCGCGGCGCCATCGTCCACGAAGGCGACAGCGCCGAGCTGCTCGCCGATCGCGAGCGGCTCGATCGCTGGCTCGCCGTGGCCCGCGCCTAGGGCCTGTTAACGCCGCCGTGAGGGGGGATCGCGCAGGAGCGGTGCAGGCCGTCGGGCGAGGCGCGCACGAGGCCGTGTGCCTAGGGCGCACCACGAGCGCGCAACGCAGGCGGCGCCAAAGCGGCACCGGCGTGAAAGATAGACTTTGCGCGGCCCCGCACAATGGCGGCCGGACCTTGCGTCTCGTCAGGTTCGCTTGGAGCAGACCCCATGCGCGGCAGGAAAGATCGGCGCGAGAAAGACGCGCGGCCCGGCCGTGAGGCAGGGTCGCGGGCAGGAGCGGCCGCGTCGGGATGGGTCGATGCCGGCCAGCGCCTGAGCAGCGCGCGCGACACCGGCGCGCTGCGCGGCCTGCTCATCGACGACATCGTCGCGCTCCTGGGCGCGACCCGCGTCATGCTCGTGCTCGGCGGCGCAGAGGGACTGAATGCCGGCGGCTCGCGCCTTCCTGCCGGAGAAGACGAACCGTCGCTGCTGCGCGCGATCACGCCGTGGATCGAAGCATCGCGAGGCAGCCGCCGCGCAAAACTGCGCCACGGCCCCGAGGGCGCGGCCCCGGTCGACCAGCGCTCCTGCCTGGTCGCTCCGCTCGTCGTCGATCGGCAATGGTTCGGCGCCCTCTACGCCGACATCGACGGCGCGCGCGGCCACTTCGACAACGCCGACCGCGATCGGCTGGCGACGCTCGCCGGTTGCGCCGCGGTCGCGCTGGCCCACGTCCGAGACCACGAGAGCCTCCAGCGAACGCTGGCCGAGCGCACCGCCGAGCTCGAGCAGCGCGCGAGCGAGCTGGCGGTCATCGACAGCATCCAGCAGGGCGTGGCGGCAGCGTTGAATTTCGAGGCCATCGTCGAGCTGGTGGGCGATACGCTGCGCGATGT
>Ga0075521_10000479_pt1 | contig 11757 bp, 8 predicted proteins | sample NGEPerD_FD_74785 | JGI IMG/M metagenome (GOLD analysis project Ga0075521, IMG submission 74785) | Arctic peat soil microbial communities from the Barrow Environmental Observatory site, Barrow, Alaska, USA - NGEE PermafrostAB12-D | ecosystem: Environmental > Terrestrial > Soil > Wetlands > Peat ...
GCTTCGGCGTGCTGCACGTCGGGGGCGCGTTGATCCATCTTCTGCTCGTCATCGCGATCGTCGTCGTGCTGGTCCGCCTGATCACGGGCCGTCGCGTCGTCTAGCAGTCGCGCGAGAATGAAGTAGCGAATGGACGTAAAGACCCGCGAGGCGAGAGCCGCGCGGGTCTTTCGTTTGCTTCGCCAGCGACTAGCGGTGCTTGGGCGGATTTGGCGGCGCAGTCGTCGGCGGCTGATTCGTCGGCGTCGCCGTCGGCGGCTGGCCCGTGTTCGTCGTGCCGGTGGGGCATTCGCCGCGCGAAGGGTCGCAGTTGGTAGGCGAAGGGTTGCCCGGGTCGACGTGAGTCTGGCATCCCGCAAGGATCAGTACGGCGGTTACTAGTGTGGCGGCGACTCGCATTTCGAACCTCGTGGCATAAGGGCTTCGGGCTCCACCTGCGTAAGCCGTGCCGAGAGGGGCATTTAGGGCGCGATTGACCCTGTTTACGGGCGTCGCGGAGCGATAAGTTAGCCATCTTCCCCCCCAGGAAACGTTCGATCGCTGCCACGCATCGCTACCCCGATAGCAACGTCTTCTACCGGAAGCTGACCCGCGATTTCCCCGCGATCGTGCGGGGCGAAGGGTGCTACCTGTGGGACGAGCACGGCCATCGCTACCTCGATGGCTGCGGCGGCGCATTCGTCGCGAACATCGGGCATGGCGTGCGCGAGATCGCGACTGCGATGGCGGAGCAGGCGTCGCGCATTGCCTACGTCAACGGAACCGCCTTCACCAACGAGCCCGTCGAGGCGCTCGCGAGCGAGCTCGCGGCGCTCGTGCCGGGCGACCTCGACTACATCTATTTTCTCTCGAGCGGCTCCGAGGCTGTCGAGGCCGCGCTCAAGCTCGCGCGGCAGTTTTGGGTGGAAAGCGGCCGGCCGGAGAAGCAGGAGATCATCTCCCTCACTCCCGGCTATCACGGCAACACGCTGCTCGCGCTCTCCGCGTCGGCGCGCCCGCACTACGCGACGTACTTTCGCGAGTGGATCGTCGACGTGCATCGGGTGCCGGCGCCGGTCGCGTACCGGTGCGCGTGTCGCGGCGCCGATGCGTCGTGCGCGGTGTGCTCGGGCACGGCGCTCGAGACAAAGATTCTCGAGATCGGCGCGGATCGCGTCGCGGCATTCATCGCGGAGCCGGTTGGTGGATCGTCGACGGGCGCCTCTGTTCCCCGCGCGGACTACTGGCCCACGATCCGTACGATCTGCGATCGCCACGACGTGCTCTTCATCGCCGATGAGGTCGCCTGCGGCGCGGGGCGCACGGGGACGTGGTCGGCGCTCGAGCCATACGGCGCGACGCCGGATATCATGACTCTCGGGAAAGGGATCGCGGGCGGCTACGTGCCGCTCTCGGCCGTCGCGGCCCCGCGTCGCATCGTGGACGTGCTCGCGCGTGGCTCCGGCTCGCTGATGCACGCGCAAACGTTCTCGCACCACCCCGTGCTGTGCGCGGCGGGGCTGGCGACGGTGCGCTACCTGCGCGAGCACGCGCTGGTGGCGCGCGCGGCCGAGATGGGACGCGTCTTTCATGAGCGGCTGCGCGCGCTGCTCGAGCTGCCGCACGTCGGCGACGTGCGCGGGCGCGGAATGCTCGCCGGCATCGAGCTCGTGCTCGATCGAGACACGCGCGCGCCATTTCCGCGAAGCGCGAAGATCGCCGAGCGGCTCACGGAGGCGGCGCAGCGCGCGGGGCTCGTGGTGTGGCCGAACACGGGCCACGTAAACGGCGTCGATGGCGACATCATCATGCTTGCTCCGCCATTCGTCATCGAGCCCGCGCAGATCGACGAATTGGTGACACTGTTCCGGGTTGCCTACGACGATTCCGTCGCCGGCGCGCTGGCGACGACCTGATTCCCACTCCGAGCGATATGACCGCAGCGATACTGCCGAAGATCACGTACACCTCGACCAACGTCGACCTCGACCAGTTCCACACGCTATTCGATGAGGCGCTCGTGCGCGTGCGCGGCGCGAGCGGCAAGGAGTACCCGATGTACATCGACGGCAAGGCGGTGACGACAACGGCCGAGCAGATCGTCGATACGTCGCCGATCGATACGTCGCGGGTGCTCGGGAGCTTCCACACGGCGCGCCCGGAGCAGATCGATCTCGCGGTGAAGGCGGCGCGCGCGGCGGCCAAGGGGTGGGCGGCGCGCAGCGCGGAGGAGCGCATAGCGCCGCTGAGGCGCGCGGCCGAGCTCATTCGCGAGCGCAAGTTCGAGCTCGCCGCGATCATGAGCGTCGAGGTGGGAAAGAGCCGGCTCGAGGCGATGGGCGACGCGGAGGAATCCGCGGACCTCATCGACTACTACTGCCAGCAGCTGCTCGATGCGCACGGCTTCGTCCGCGAGATGGCGAAGATGACGCCGATCGAGCACAACGTCGACGTGCTGCGCCCGTTCGGCGTCTTCGCGTGCATCGCGCCTTTCAACTTTCCGCTCGCGCTCTCGGCCGGGATGTCGTCAGCGGCGCTCGTCGCCGGCAACACGATCGTGTACAAGCCCGCGGAAGAGACGCCGTGGACGGGACTCAAGCTGTACGAGATCTATCGCGACGCGGGAATTCCCGCCGGCACGTTCAATCTCATTCAGGGGCACGGGCATCTCATCGGCGACGCGATCTGGCGGCATCCGGGCGTCGACGGCGTGGTGTTCACGGGGTCGAAGGAAGTGGGAATGCGCATCTTCGCGGAGTTCAGTGCGAAGTGGGCTCGCCCCTGTCTCCTCGAGCTCGGCGGGAAGAACGCCGCGATCGTGATGGAGAGCGCCGACATCGACATGGCGGCAGAGGGCGTGATGAAGTCGGCGTTCGGCCTGCAGAATCAGAAGTGCTCGGCGACCTCGCGCGTGTACGTGCACAAGTCGGTGGCGAAGGCGTTCACGGATGCCTTGATCGCGAAGAGCGAGAAGCTCGTGATCGGCGATCCGTCGGCGCGCGATGTGTATTTCGGGCCGGTGATCAACGAGCGATCGGTGATTCGCTACGAGCGCGCGGTTGCGCAGGCGAAAACAGAGGGCAAGGTCATCATGGGTGGCACGCGCCTGACGCGCGGAGCGCAGGCGAAGGGGCACTATGTTTCGCCAGCGATCGCGATGCTGCCGCTCGACAGTACGCTCTTTCGCACGGAGCTCTTCGCGCCGCTGCTCGTGATCGGCGAGGTCGACTCCTTCGAGCAGGCGATCACCGAGAGCAATCGCACCGAGTACGGGCTCACGGCGGGGATCTACAGCGGCAGCGACGCGGAGGTCGCGCGCTTCTTCGACGAGATCGAAGCGGGCGTCTGCTACGCCAACAAGCGCACAGGTGCCACGACGGGCGCGTGGCCCGGTGCGCAGGCGTTCACCGGGTGGAAGGGATCGGGATCGAGCGGGAAGGGAGGATGCGGGCCGTACTACGTAATGCAGTTCATGCGCGAGCAGAGTCGCACGACCATCCACACATCGGTGTAATGTCATGACCGCCACTATCCGTTCCACCGCCGCGCCGTCCGCCGCGCGCAGCTATCCGCACATCGTCACGCCCGTGCCGGGTCCGAACGCCCGCCGCATCGTTGCGCAGGACGAAGCGTTCGCCTCTCCGTGCTACATCAAGGAGTATCCGCTGGTCATCGCGCGCGGCGAGAAGGCGATGGTGGAGGATGTGGATGGCAATCGCTTCCTCGACTTCATGGCGGGGATCGCGGTGGCGTCGACGGGTTACGGGCACCCGAAGGTGATTGCGGCGATCAAGGCGCAGGCGGACAAGTTCCTGCACATCTGCGGCTCCGATTTCTACTTCGAGGGGCTCGCTGATCTCTTCGAGCGGCTCGCGAAGCTCGCCCCTGGCCCGAGCAAGAAGCGCGTGTTCCTCTCGAACTCCGGCGCAGAGGCAGTCGACGGCGCGATCAAGCTCGCGCGCAACTCGACGCGGCGCGCGGGGCTGATCGCGTTCAAGGGCGCGTTTCACGGGCGCACGTACGGCGCGATGAGCCTGACGTCGAGCAAGGTGAAGCAGCACGCCGGCTTCGGCCCGCTGCTCGCCGAGGTCTACCATGTTCAGTACGCGAACCCGTATCGCTGCGAGTGCGGGCAGGCGCACGCGGATTGCCACATCCACAGCATCGGTGCGATCGAGGAGCTGTTCGCGCGCCAGGTGGATCCGCGCGACGTCGCCGCGATCTTCGTCGAGCCGATTCAGGGCGAGGGCGGCTACATCGTGCCGCCGCCGCAATTTCTCCCCGCGCTGCGCGCGCTCTGCGACAAGCACGGGATTCTCCTCGTGTGCGATGAGATCCAGTGCGGTGTGGGCCGCACGGGGAAGATGTGGGCAACGGAGTTCGCCGGAATCGAGCCCGACATTCTCCTCACCGCCAAGGGGCTCGCCTCCGGCATGCCGCTCGGAGCTATCATCGCGAAGGAGTCGATCACGAAGTGGGAGAACGGCGCGCATGGGTCGACGTTCGGCGGCAATCCCGTGGCCGTCGCCGCTGCGATGGCGACGCTCGACGTTGTCGAGCAGGAGCTGATGCCGAAGATACCGGCGCTGGGCGAGAAGCTGATCGGTGCGATGCGCGACCTGCAGAAGAAGCATCCGTCGATCGGCGATGTGCGCGGCAAGGGGCTCATGATCGGCGTCGAGTTCGTGAAGGATCGCGCGACGCGCGAGCCTGCGCCCGAGCTCGCGCACGCGCTCGTCGAGAAGGCGTTCGAGGAGGGGCTACTCCTGCTGACGTGCGGCAAGAGCGTGCTGCGTCTCGCGCCGCCGCTCGTGATCGACGAGCAGGACATCGACATCGCTGTTGCGATCATCGATCGCGCGCTGACATCGCTGACGTGAGCGGTGTCGCGCCCATGGCGACTATGGCGTCGGGGGCGTCGGGAACGTCCAAGGTCGTGTCGATGCGCGACGCGATCGCGCGTTTCGTGCACGACGGTGACACGGTCGTCATCGAGGGCTTCACGCATCTGATCTGCTTCGCGGCCGGGCACGAAATCATTCGGCAGAAGCGCCGCGATCTCGTGCTGTGCCGGCTCACTCCCGACATCATCTACGATCAGATGATCGCTGCAGGGTGCGCACGGAAGCTCGTCTTCTCATGGGCCGGGAATCCGGGCGTTGGCTCGTTGCACGCCTTTCGCCGAGCGGTGGAGGCCGGAAATCCGCCGCTCGAGATCGAGGAGTATTCGCACTTCGGGATGGTCGCGCGCTTCGCCGCCGGCGCGGCGCATCTCCCCTTCTGGCCGCTGCGCGACTACAACGGCACCGACATCCCTGCGTCGAACCCCCGAATCTTGCAGGTGACGTGTCCGTTCACGGGCGAGAAGCTCGCCGCGGTGCCCGCGCTCAATCCCGACGTGACGATCGTTCACGCACAGCGCGCGGACGCCGAGGGGAATGCGCAGATCTGGGGGTTGCTCGGCGTGCAGAAGGAAGCGGCGTTCGCGTCGAAGCGCGTGATCGTCGTCGTGGAGGAGCTGGTGGAGACGAGCGTCGTGCGCGCGGATCCGAATCGCACGCTGATTCCCGGAATGATCGTGGATGCGGTGGTGGTCGAGCCGTGGGGCGCGCACCCGTCGTATTCGCAGGGACACTACGATCGCGACAACGAGTTCTACCTCGCGTGGGAGAACGTGTCGCGGGACGAGAGGTCGTTGCGGCGGTACCTCGACGAATTCGTACACGGCGTGGAGGATCGCGCCGGCTATCTCGCGAAGCATCCCGGACTCACCGAGCGGCTCGCCGCGCGCGCGATGATGTGCGAGGGAGTGAACTACGGCTACTGAGATGAAGTATTCGGCCGAGGAGATGATGACGGTCGTCGCGGCGCGCGAGCTGCGCGATGGCGAGATTGTTTTCGTGGGGATCGGGCTGCCGAATCTCGCGTGCAATCTCGCCCGCGCGACGCACGCGCCCGCGCTCGTGCTCATCTACGAGTCGGGCGCGGTGGGTGCGGTGCCCGCGCGGCTGCCGGTGTCGATCGGCGATCCGTCGCTCGTGACGGGATCGCTGATGACCACGGGAATGGCCGACATCTTCCAGCTCTTTCTGCAGGGAGGACGGATCGAGGTCGGCTTCCTCGGGGGCGCGCAGATCGACAAGTACGGGAACATCAATACGACCGTCGTCGGCGACTATGCGAAGCCGAAGGTGCGGCTCCCCGGGAGCGGTGGCGCGGCGGAGATCGCGACGCACGCGAAGCGCACGATCATCATCTCGAGGCTGAGCACGCGCGCCTTTCCGGAGGCGGTGGACTTCATCACGAGCCCCGGCAATCGCGGAAAGGGGAAATCGCGGAAGGAGTGGGGGATGCCCGGTGCGGGGCCGGTGAAGGTGATCACGGATCGCGGCGTGCTATGCGCATCGGATGTGGATGGCGAGATGGAGCTTGCCGCGCTCTACCCTGGAGTGGTGACGGAGGATGTGACATCGCGTGTGGGATGGAGGCTTCGCGTGCGCGAATCGCTGGAATCGATCGCGCCGCCGACGGCGGAGGAGCTGCGGTTGCTGCGCGACGTGCTCGATCCGGGAAAGCTGTATCTCAAGGGAAGCTGAATGGTTTCCGGGGCGGTGAAGTCGTATTGGCGTGCGAGCCGGGCGCCGCGCTACAGCTTCACCTTCGCGCTGCCGCTGCTCGCGCTCTACGAGCTCTTCGCTGCGATCCTTCCGCCGGGCGAGACGCACGGGGTGCGCAACGGAGCGGACGTCATTCTCAAGTCGGTGTTCTACGCGGCGCTCGGTAAGTGGGGGCCGCTGGCGTTCGGCGCGCTGCTCGTCGGGATCTTTCTGTGGGGCGCGTTGCGCGACGCGCGTGCGACCGGCGAGCCGCTGCGCGCGTCGTACTTCCTCTGCATGCTCGGCGAATCGGTAGGCCTCGCGCTGGTGTTCGGCGTCGTCGTCGGACTGATCACCGCACGGCTGCTCGGCACGCTGCACATGCTCTCGCTGGCACCGATGCAGCAGCTCGACGCGCCGACCAAGCTGATGGTCTCGCTCGGCGCGGGGTTGTACGAGGAGCTGCTCTTTCGCGTGATACTCGTGTCGGGGCTGGCGACGTTCGGGCGTGTGATCTGCGGGATGACGCCGCGCGTTGCAGGCGGCTTCGCGGTGGTGCTGGGAGCCGTGATTTTCTCGGCGTTTCATTACGTGGGCGCGTACGGCGACGTGTTCACCGTGCAGTCGTTCACCTTCCGGATGATCGCGGGGCTGTTCTTCAGCGCGCTGTATCTGCTGCGCGGCTTTGGCATCGTGGCGTGGACGCATGCGCTGTACGATGTCTTTCTGATCTTTGCGTGAAGATTGAGACCGCTCTAGATAAAGGCCTTTCGCGTGCCGGTCCACCAACTCACACTTGTGATTCGGAACGGCTTGTCTGAACGAAGCGTGAGTCGCGAATAGTCGCTGCTTCTCGGATATTGATCCCAGAAACAAACTAAGCCAGTTTCTGGATAATATAGGACGCCGGGGCCATTCTCTCTTCGGGTCACCGTGTCCTTCGGATTATTGGGATTTACGATTGTATCGCGGTGCACGCCAAGTCGCTCCGCGATCCCCGAGCTGTTAATCAGATCGATTGAGATGTGCACACCGCCTAGCCCCGGAACGAGCATTGAATCGCCTTTCGTCGTCAATTCTTTTACCTCCGATGCCATACAAATCTCCAACGTGGGACCGTCAACTCGCGTCGCAGATGGCAGCGTAATGACCAAGGCTGTGGAGTCGAGGGTCGCAATTCCACGCCAGATGATCGTCGCAGGCTAGCTGGCGCAGGACGGAAGGGCCGCAAGGAAGAGAAGAAGCTTTAGTTGCCGCGGGGTTTGCAATTCCATTCCTCAACGATAGAGCGATGTCGTCCTACAGTAGTTGCACTCTTCCATGAAGCTAGTCTTCGCGTTGGCAAATATTAGTCGGCTGCGTTTGCCGCTTCTTGCCGCTGTGAGCGCCTGCGCAGCGGCCGCACTCCCCGCGCAACGCGAGGCGGTGCTCAAGCAGATCAACGTGCCGCATCCGTACTATTTTCGCGAGATGTACCTGCCGCAGCTCACCACGGGGCCCAGCGGCGCGGCGTGGATGCCGGATGGCGCGGCGCTCGTGTACGCGATGCGCGGTTCGCTCTGGAAGCAGGCACTTGACGCCACCAGCGCAGCGCAGCTCACCGCCGGCGGCGGCTACGACTATCAGCCCGATGTCTCGCCCGACGGAAAATGGGTGGTCTTCGACCGATACGACGGCAACGCTGTCGAGCTCGAGCTGCTCGAGCTCGCGACCGGGAAGATCACGTCACTCACGGCAAATCATGCGGTGAATCTCGAGCCGCGCTGGTCGCCGGACGGGAAGCGGATCGCGTTCGTGAGCACGTCGTTCGAGGGCCGGTGGCACGTGTACACGATGAACATGCGCGACGGGCGCGGTGACGAGCCGAAGCGCATCACCACCGATCGTGACAGCAAGCTTCCGCGCTACTACTACAGCGTGTACGATCATTACCTCTCGCCGACGTGGTCGCCGGACGGGAAGGAGCTGATCGTCATCTCGAATCGTGGGGAGATCTGGGGGACGGGCGGATTCTGGCGCATGAGCGCGGAGCCGAGCGACTCGATGCGGATGATCCACTTCGAGGAGACGACGTGGAAGGCGCGACCGGACTGGTCGCCGGATGGCAAGCGCATCGTCTACAGCTCGTACGTCGGAACGCAATTCAATCAGCTCTGGCTGATGACGAGCGATGGCGGTGTGCCGCTCGAGCTCACGTACGGCGCGTTCGACGCGACGAGCCCGCGGTGGTCGCGCGATGCACGGCACATCGCGTACATCTCGAACGAGGGCGGGAACAGTGCGCTCTGGGTGCTCGACATGCCGGGCGCGGCGAAGCGGAAGATCGAGGCGAAGACGTTCACGTACATCGAGCCGGTCGGTACGCTGACCGTGAACGTCTCCGACGAGGCGGGGAAGGCGCTCGACGCGCGCGTCTCGGTGACGGGCGCCGACGGTCGCGGGTGGGCGCCGCGGACGGCGCTGATGCACGCCGACGATTCGTTCGATCGGAGCGAGCGGCACTTCGAGGTGAGCTACTTCCACAGTGCCGGTACGTCCACACTCACCGTGCCCGCCGGCGCGATGACCGTCGAGGTCACGCGCGGGCTCGAGTACGCGGTGGGCACGCAGACGGCGACGGTGAGCGCGAACGGCGCGAAAAGAGTGCACGTCACGATGCACCGGCTTGTGAATCTTCCCGCGCTGGGGTGGTACAGCGGCGATCTCCACGTGCACATGAACTACGGCGGCAACTATCGCACGGTGCCGGCGCAGCTCGCATTCATGGCGCGCGCGGAAGATCTGCACGTGATCGAAGAGCTGATCGTGAACAAGGAGCAGCGCGTTCCCGACATCTCGTACTTCGACAATGGACGCCCAGATCCGGTATCGACTCCGACGACGCTGATCGTGCACGGGCAGGAATTTCACACGAGCTACTGGGGCCACAGCGGGCTGCTCGGCCTCACGAAGAACATCATTCTTCCAGGATACGCGGCTTACGCGAACACACCGGCCGGAAGCCTGTATCCGGCGAATGCCAACGTCTTCGATCTCGGCCATGCGCAGGGCGCGATCACGGGCTACGTGCATCCGTTCGACGAGATGCCGAATCCCGAAGACACCGTGTCGCGTGTGACGAGCGAGCTCCCCGTCGACGTCGCGCTCGGCAAGGTCGACTACATGGAGATCGTCGCCTTCGCCGATCATCGCTCGACGGCCGCGGTGTGGTATCGGCTGCTCAACTGCGGCTTCAGAATTCCCGCGGGCGCGGGCACCGACGCGATGACGAACTACGCGTCGCTCCGCGGGCCGGTGGGAATGAACCGCGTGTACGTGCATTCGGGCACCAAGCTCGATCACGCGAGCTGGATGCGCGCCATCAAGGCAGGGAAGACGTTCGCGACGAATGGGCCGCTCCTCTCTCTCACGGCCGATGGGAAGGAGCCCGGAAACGAGATCGCCTTCACCCTCGGCACGCACACGATGACCGTGCGCGCAACGATGCACTCGATCGTGGCGGTCGAGCATCTCGAGCTCGTGCAGAACGGAAAGGTCGTCGCTACGATTCCGATGTCTGCCGATCACAAGAGCGCGGCGGCGACGGTGCGCGTGCCCGTCGACAAGAGCGGCTGGATCACGCTGCGCGCGTGGAGCGAGCACGCGTCGCCGCCAATCCTGGACATTTATCCCTTCGCGACGACCAGCCCCGTCTATCTCACGGTCGCGGGCATTCCGCCGCGCTCACCGGACGATGCTCGCTTCTTCATTGACTGGGTCGACCGTCTGCGCGAGGGCGCGGAGCGGCACCAGGGGTGGAATAACGCCGAGGAAAAGGCGTCGGTGCTCGACCTGATTTCTCGCGCACGCGCCGAGTTCGAAAAGCGCGCGCTCGAGATCGCCGTCTCGCGCTAGCTCACGCCGGGGGTGGCGTAGACACGTCCCGGTCGCGCACGCCGCTGCCCGGATGGCACGACGCGACGTGAGCCTCGTATCGCGCTGTCGTGACCGATCGCGCGCAGCGGGGACAGCGTCGGCAGCACTCGAGCACGTGCATGACGACGGCGCCGGCGCGATGACACGCGCATCGGCATTCATCAGTGGACTGCTCCTGGAGCATGTCCGCCATGAGCATCTCGTTCGACTAGTGTGAGCCAGCGAGTTCGTTTTTCAATGTGCGATGTGATTTACATCACACACGAGTCTCTTTCGCGGCAGGAGCATGGTTCACATCCACTCAAACCGCAAGTGGAGCGAGCCCAGCCATTGCTCGTGCTATCGTGCGATTTCCTGTGCGATTCCCGTTCGCGCCGACTCGTACGCGCCCTCGAGCACCGCAGCAACATTCGCGATGTCCGCGAGCGAAGGTTCGAGATCGCTGTCATCGATCGCGTCTGCGAATGCGTTGAACAATCCGGCGAACCACGCCGGGTACGCCGACTTGTCGAGCTCCGCGGAAAAATCGAAGGACTCGACCTCGCCGTCGCGCTCGAGGCGCAGCACGCCGCCGATCCAGTCGATCGAGCCGGCGTCGCCGATGAATCGCACGTGCGTCTCGCGATGCCGTGCCGCCCACGTGAGGAACATGACGCCCAGCCGCTCAGGGTACTCGAAGAGCAGATGCGCGCTGTCCTCTACGTCGTAGTCGCGGTGGCGCAGCAGCCCCGTCCATGCGCGCACGCGTGGCGGCACGCCCGCGGTGTCGAGCATCGAGTAGATGAGATGCGTGCCGTGGTCGAGCAGAATTCCGCCACCCGCATCGGCGCGCAGCCCGCGCCACGGCGTCGGGTCGGCGCTCGTGCCGCGATCGGCCATCAGTCGATAAACGTGGAGTTCCGCGAGATGCCACCGCCCGATCGCGCCCTCGGCGAGCCACTTGCGCAGCTGCACCCACACGGGGTTGTAGCGGTACTGATGACAGGGCATCACGACGCGCCCCGATTCGCGCGACGCGTCCGCGATGCGCAGCGCCTCGGCCGTCGTGAGCGCGACGGGCTTCTCGCACAGCACGTGGTAGCCGTGCTCGAGCGCCCAGACCGTGAGATCGAGATGCGATGACGTCGGCGTGCAGATGTCGACGAAATCGACGTTCTCGATGAGACTGAGATCATCGCGTGAGACGAGCTGCGGCACGCCGTCGAGCGGCACGACCGTCGGCGACGCATCGACCGTCGCCACGATCTCGAGCCGATCGCGCGTCGCC
>Ga0075521_10000484_pt1 | contig 11711 bp, 12 predicted proteins | sample NGEPerD_FD_74785 | JGI IMG/M metagenome (GOLD analysis project Ga0075521, IMG submission 74785) | Arctic peat soil microbial communities from the Barrow Environmental Observatory site, Barrow, Alaska, USA - NGEE PermafrostAB12-D | ecosystem: Environmental > Terrestrial > Soil > Wetlands > Peat ...
GCCTTGATCACGGAACTGGGCGAGCTCAACGAGGCGATCGCGGACGCGGAGTCCCGCGCCGACCGGGCGTTCTTCGAGGAGTGACTCCATCCGCAGTTCGTCATGATTCGGCCGAGCGGTGTAGTCGCGACGCGCGGCGAGTTCCTCGAGGGGCTCGCCACGGGGTCGCACCGGGTGATGAGCGACGTGCATGAAACGGAGTTCCCCGAGCGTCGGGCCGTCATCAGGTGCACAGTCGTCAAGTGGTCCGGGGACACGGGGACACCGCCGGCCGACGCGCCCCGCTACGACAACCTTCGTCTGTTCTGGCGCACCGACGAGGGCTGGCGTCTGGTTGCCTGGGTGAACGAACCGGTCTCCTGACATTGCTCGCCCGGCTCGAGGGGATGCCGCTCCTCGATGGCGGCGGTCCCGGGCTCGTCTGCGTCAGGACAGCCAATGGCCAGGGTCTGCGACCTTGGGGTCGTAGTAGGCCAGCAGTGCGGCCGAGTCTGCGGCGTCCAGACCCCGCGAGCATAGCCAGCGGTGTACCTCAGCCGCCGCAGTCGTCAGCGGCAACGGGATGCCGGCGCTGCGGCCGGCCTGCGTGGCCCCGTCGAGGTCCTTGACCATGTTGCCGATCCGGCCGGTCACGTCAGGGTCTGCGGAGGCGAACTTCACGAAGAATTCCTGCAGCAGCGGCGAGTCGGCGCGCCCACCGCTGAGCGCATCCCGGACGACCTCCGGGTCGAGCCTATTCGCGCGCACCAGCGCGGCCACCTCGGCCATGGCCGTCATGGCCGTACCCACGATGACCTGGTTGAGGAGTTTCACGGTCTGGCCGGCCCCGGAAGGCCCGCAGTGGGTCATCCGGGACGCCACAGCCGCCAGCACTGCACGCGCCCGCGTCACATCGGTATCGGTACCTCCCAGCATGAGCGTCAGGCGACCCGCGAGCTCGGCGGGCGCTCCGCCCGACAGGGGCGCGTCCACCCATGCGTGCCCCGACGCTTCCGCGCGCTCGGCAAACCCTACGGTCGCCTCCGGGTCGATGCTCGACATGTCGATGACCAGAGTCGGCGACCCCCCGGTCGCCGCGCCGTCCGGCCCGAAAGTGGCCGCCCCGACGATGGCGGCGTTGGGGAGCGAGAGGATGACGACGCCAGCGTCGGCCGCCTCCAGTGGGTTGGACGCCGCCCTGGCACCCAACCCCACCGCGCGGGCGACCGCATCCTGGTTCACGTCGAACGCCCGGACCTCGTGCCCCGTCCCCACCAGCCGCGTAACGATGGCCGATCCCATCACGCCCAACCCGACGACCCCGACGCCCTGAATCATGGTCTTCCTCTCAATCCATTGATCACTATGCCGAACGATCGAGTCCCAACCAGGTACCCGGTTGGACTCACCGGCGCCCGGCGCCGCCAGGGCACCGACAGCGGAGGGTCAGGCCGCGTCCTCCAGGGAGGTGAGGGACCGACCCGCAGTCTCCGGCGTGACGAAGGTCGTGGCAAAGGTGATGAGCGACAGCACCAGCGAGTAGACGCCCACGACCCACCACGCGTTGTGGGTCAGGGCGAGGAATGTGGCGCCCAGCAGCGGGGCGATGCCGCCCGCCATGACCGCCGAGAGCTCGCGGGCCATGGCGACACCCGTGTAGCGGTGGGAGTTCCCGAACAGCTCGGGCAGCATGGCGCACTGCGGGCCGAGCATCGACTGGACGCCGATGCCGATGCCGACAGCCATCACCAGGATCACCAACCAGCCCTGGCCAAGCGTGAGCAGGTAGAACGCTGGAAGGGCGATAATCGCCTGGAACAGGGCGCCGTACCGATATACCCGGACGCGACCGAACCGGTCGGACAGCGAACCGAAGGTGACGACCATGAACGCCGAGACGATGGCGGCGACGACCGCGCCCAGCGGGCCGAAGTTGTGGCCCTTGTAGGCGGCGATGCCCCCGATGAACGCGAGCAGCAGCGCGGAGTAGATCGACGAGTTGCCGTTCTCGGCCATGCGCAGCCCGATACCGATGAGGATGTTCTTCCGCGAGGTACGCAGCGCCTCGCCGAGGCCCATCTTGACCTGCTCGTGGCCCTCCTGGTTGAGTACCTCGAAGGTCGGCGACTCCTTGAGCTTCAGCCGGATCCACAGGGCGACAAGGACGAGGAGCGCGCCGAGCAGGAAGGGCACGCGCCACAGCCAACCGAACAGCACGTCCTTGTTGGCGAGAGCGATGAGGGCGAAGGTGCCGGCGCCCAGCAGGGTGCCGAGCTGAATGCCCACGAAGGGCAGCGAGGCGAAGAAGCCGCGGCGCTTCGGCGGCGCGAACTCGGAGATGAGTACGGTGGCGCCCGCCTGCTCGGCCCCGGCGCCCAGCCCCTGGAAGATGCGGAGCAGGACCAGCAGGATCGGGGCGAGGATACCGGCGGTCCCGAAGGTGGGGAGGATGCCGATCAGGAAGCTCGAGCCGCCCATGAGGGCGATGGTGATGATGAGGATCACCTTGCGGCCCAGCTTGTCGCCGAGGTGGCCGAACACCAGCCCGCCGATGGGGCGCGCGGCGAAGCCGACCGCATAGGTGCCGAACGCGGCGATCGTGCCGCCAGCGGTGCCCAGGGGCTTGAAGAACAGCTCCCCGAAGATGAGGGCGCTGGCGAGGCCGTAGATGTAGAAGTCGTAGTACTCCAACGCCGAGCCGACGGAGGACGCCAGGGTGGCGCGTCGCAACTGCTCGGGATCGACCACGATGTGGTCGGGGGCTTGGGTCGTCATCGTGGAAAGCCTTTCGTGCTCCGGATCTGCCTTGATCTCTGACACCAGTATGCACTACATACCGAACGGAGTTCAATAGGGTGAACGAATACGTTCGCTAGATGGGACGCGGGGTGGGGTCTCTTCGGCGGATGCGCGACGGCACCGCCCGCGCCGGGCAGGCCGGGCGTGGGCGGGCTCAGGGCCCCGAGGACCCTCCGTGAGGTCAGGCTGGCGACACCTGGGACATGGGGTTGCCGAGCGCGGACGCCAGGCGGCGGAGCTCCCGCACCATGGCCTCGCGTCGCTCGTCGGTCACCTGGGAGTCGAGCAGCGTCACCGAGGCTGCAAGCAGGGGGCTGCGGACGCCGCGGGTGGCGATAGCCACGGCGAGACCGACGACATGGTCGGCCGCCTCGGAAGTGTCCATGCCGTAGCCGCGCTGCCGCGTCCGGCCGAGGTCGGCAAGCAGGTCGGGCAGCGCCCGGATGCTCCGGTTGGTCGCCTGCGGCAACTCGGGGATGCCGTGGAAGAGGCGCTCGACCTCCGGGTCGTCCAGCAGGGCCAACAGGGCCTTGCCCTGGGCGGACGAACTTGCGGGGAACCTGTCACCGATGCCCGACGTGAGGCGCAGGGCCGGACGTCCCTCGCTGCGGGCCAGGCAGAGGGTGTCGCTGCCGGCGAGCACCGACAACCGGACGGTCTCGTTGGCGAACAGCTTCGACTTCGCACAGAAGTCGTAGAACTCGGCCACTTGGTCGAGCCGGGAGAGGTAGGCGCCACCCAGCTCGACGGTGCGGCGTCCGAGTCGGTAGCCCACGTCGTCGCGACGGATCAGCAGTCCGGCCTCCAGCGCGTTGCAGATGGCGCTGGCGGACGACTTTGGGATCCCGACCGCCCGTGCCACCTCGGACAGCGACAGGAACCCGGTGGGGCTCTCGGCGATGGCGTCGAGCACCGCGATGGCCCGGACCACGGCGGGGGCGGATCCGGGGGGAGTGTGGTCAGTTCCGGAGCGGACGGGCATGGCGGGAATCCTATCGGGGACGTCGTGGCGCCCGGGCACGACGAGGTGTCCGAGCGCGGGGGGCGGCGTCAGTAGAAGTTGACGCGGTCGATGCGGTTGACGAGTTCCTCGCCGTCCAGCAGGCGGCGCGCATTGTCGGCGAACATGCGGGCGATGATCTCGTCCTCGGCCGGGTTGAGGGCGCCGGTGTGGGGCGACACGAGCACGTTCTCCATGTCCCACAGCGGACTGGCCGCGGGCAGGGGCTCGACGGCGAAGACGTCGAGCGCCGCGAACGAGAGGCGACCGTCCTGCAGGGCCACAACGAGGGCGTCCTCGTCGACACAGGTCCCTCGACCCGTGGAGACGAAGATCGCCCCCGGCTTCACGTTCGCGAACACCTCGGCGCTGATGAGCCCCGTGGTGTCGTTCGCCTGCGGCAGGGTGTTGATGATCGCGTCCGCCTGGCCGACGACGGCGGCCAGCGCGGTCGCGGGGTAGACGCGCTCGACGCCGGGAACCTCGCGGATCGACCGGTTGACCCCGATGACCCGCGCCGCGAGCCCCGCGAAGCGCTGGGCCGTCGCCCGGCCGATGCTGCCCATCCCGACGACCAGCACGGTCATCTGGAAGACCTGCTTCATCGCCCACCGCGTCGACCAGGTGTGCTCGCGCTGCAGGCGCTGCAGCTGGGGCAGGTTCTTCGCGCCCGCCATGACACCGAACACTGCGAACTCGGCGAGCGTGTCGGCGTGCGCACCGGCGGACGTGGTGAACTCGACCGGCGCCATCTCGTCGAGCGTGAGTCCGGATGCCTTCACCTGCGACCCGCCGCCGGCGGCCATGGTGTGCACCCAGCGGAGCGACGGGTTGGCCCGCACGGTGCGGGCCAACTGGGCCGGCTTGGTGTCGGGGATGCCGTAGAGCGCCTCGGCCGCGTCGCACAGTGCCTCGAAGCGGGTCTGCTGCTCGGGGGTCCGGCTGAAGCGGGGGTCGCCGTCGTGGTCGCCGGCCCACCGCATCGGGGGCAGCAGGTCCTGCTCGACCACCAGTTCGATGCGGGGCTCGAGGCTGGTCACCAGCGAGCAGAGCTCGTCGGAGAGGGGGGTACAGACGAACACCCTGAGTCGGTTGGGCATGGCAGTTCCTCCAGGAGGTTTCACAGGGAGATGACGGGGTTGGACAGGGTGCCGATGCCCGCGACGGTGCAGACGCACTCGTCGCCGGGCTCGATCGTGAACGAGGTGTGGGGAGCTCCCGTGCAGATGACGTCCCCGGGCCCGAGTGTGAGGTGGGAGGAGAGGTACGCGATGGCCTCCCAGGGGTTCCACGCGAGGCCTGCCGAGGAGCTGGCGACGTGCTGCTCGCCCACCGTCGCCTCCAGCGGCGCGTCGAGCGGGTCGAGGTCGGTCTCCACCCACGGGCCGAGCGGGGTGAAGCCGTCGCCGCACTTCCCCTGGACCATCTTCTCGTCGAGCGCCACCTGGTCGACGGCGGTGACGTCGTTGACCACCGTCCACCCCAGGACGTACCCGGACGCCTCGGCGGCGGACACGTTGCGGCACGTGCGTCCGATCACGACGGCGAGCTCCACCTCGCCCACGACGCGCCCGCGGCGGGGGTCGATGACGATGGGCTCCCCCGGCCCGACGACGCTGCGGGCCGACTTCAGGAACGCCTGCGGCGGAAGGGCACGGTCGTCCGGGCCAGTGTTGTGCGCCATCCCGAGCACCACGAGGGGCTGAACGGGAGCCAGCAGCGGTGCGTCCGCGGGGTGTCGGACGCCGGTGCGCACCAGGCTGGGGGCGAACAGGTCGAGGACCTCCTCCCAGCCGTCCGCGGTGGCGACGACGGGACGTGGGCCCTGCGGGGTCGCAACGCGGGCGAGCCTCATGCCTCGGCCCCCCAGAGCCGCACGAGCACCTTCCCGGACGCCTCGGAGTCCCGGGCCGTGGCGAAGGCGGTGTGCACGTCGTCGGCGGGCCCCTCGTGGGTGACGACCCGGGCGATGCCGGGGTCGCGCGCGAGCAGGTCCAGCGCGGCGTCGATCTCGTCGCGGAAGCGGAAACAGCCGCGCAACTGCGCCTCCTTGGACAGCAGGGTGGCGAGCTCGATCGGCTTGGGTCCGGCGGACATCATGCCCACTTGGGCAACGACGCCGGCGCGCCGCACGGCGCGGAATGCGGCGTTCACCGCCGCCGGGACCCCCGAGCACTCGAACACCACGTCGAACGCCTCGTCGGGGACCTCGTCGATGCCGACCCGGAACGTGGCGTGGACGCCGAGGTCCCGGGCCCGTCCGAGGGGGCCCGTCAGCACGTCGGAGGAGGCCACCGACACGGCCCCGGAAGCGAGCGCCCCCGCGGCCACCAAGAGCCCGATCGGGCCGGAGCCCGACACCAGCACGCGGTCCCCGTCCAGACCCCCGGCGACCTTGATCGCGTGCAGGGCGACGGCGAGCGGCTCGGCGAGCGCGGCGTCCCGGACCGACAGCCCGGCGGGCAGGACCCGCACCATTCCGGCCCCGACGACGAGGTACTCGCTCATGCCGCCCTGGGTGTGCGGCCAGGTCGACGCGCTGCCCAGGTAGGCGCCCCGGGGCCACAGGTGCGGGTGGTCCTCCAGCCCGGGACCGCAATCCCCGAACGTCGCGGGGTGGACGGTGACGGGCGTGCCCGGGGCCAGGTGGCCCGACGGGTCTTCGTCGACGTACCCGGACACCTCGTGCCCCGGAACAAGGGGTTCGGCCACCCGGAAGGCGCCGTTGGCACCGTCGTAGAAGTAGTGGAGGTCGGAGCCGCAGACGCCGGCCCAGGCGATCCGCAGCCGCACCTGGCCGGGGCCCGCCTCGGGCGTGGGCACGTCCTCGACGCGCATGTCCTCCCGACCGTGGATCCTGATCGCGCGCATCGTCACACCACCGAGGTCATGCCGCCGTCGACCAGGATGTTCTGGCCGGACACGAAGGCGCTGGCGTCGCTCGCCAAGTAGATGAGGGTGCCCACGAGTTCCTCCACGTGTCCCCACCGGCGCGCAGGCGTCCGGTTGATGACCCAGTCGTTGAACACGGGGTCGCCCCACAGCGCCTCGTTCATGTCGGTGGCGAAGTAGCCGGGCGACAGCATGTTCACCTGGATGTTGTGGCGGGCGAGGTCGGCAGCCATGCCCTTCGTGAGCATGACGAGGCCGCCCTTGGACGCGGAGTACGGGGCGATCGTCTGGCGCGCGAGCACCGACTGGACCGATCCGATGTTGATGATCTTGCCGGACCCTCGCTCGGCCATCGCGGGTGCCAGCGCGCGACTGACGTAGAAAGCGCTGGAGAGGTTGGTGGCGATGACCTCATCCCAGTCGGCCGTGGCGAACTCTGTGAACGGCGCGCGGCGCTGGACGCCCGCGTTGTTGACCAAGATGTCGGGCGTCCCGTGGTCGGCCAGCAGCGCCTCGACGCCGGCGCGCACCGCCGCGGAGTCGGTGACGTCGAACGAGGTCGTCACGACGCTCGCGCCTGCCGCGGACAGGACCCGCGCACTCTCCTCGAGCGCCTCTCCCCCGCGGCCGTGCAGGACGACGGACGCCCCGGCACCCGCCAGCCCTTGGGCGAGCGTGCGACCGATGCCGCGGCTGGAGCCGGTGACCAGCGCGAGGCGCCCGGTCAGGTCGAACAGGGACGCCGCCCCGCGGACGGCGGCGGGCTGATGGGATTCCACGGGTTCTCCTTTGATGGCGTGGCTGTGTTCACACCCGAAGATATCCGATAGACTGAACACCGGTCAATAGAATGAACAAGATGTCCCCATGGCACACGTAGGCTTCCTCGGGTTGGGCACCATGGGAGCCCCGCTCGCCGGGCACGTCCTGCGACGCGAGGCGGGACGGGGCGGTGGCGTCGCCGCTCACCACCGCGCCCCCGAACGCGTGGCCGGGCTGTTGGCGGCCGGGGCAGTGTGGGCCGACTCCGCGGCCGACGTGGCCCGCGACGCCGACCTTGTCGTCTTCGTGCTGCCCACGATCGCCGACATCCCGCGGGACCCTGTTCGGGCCCGAGGGCGTGCTCGCCGGCGCGGGCGAAGGGCTGGTCCTCGTCGTGTCCTCGACCTGCTCCGCCCGTGAGGTGTGCGACCTCGACCGCGAGGTCCGCGCCGCAAGCTCCGATCGTGTCCGGATCGTGGACGCCCCCCTTAGCGGCGGTCAGGAGGGCGCGGAGGCCGGCACGCTGTCAATCATGGTCGGGGGGCCGGATGAGGATGCGGCGCTCGTCGCGGACGTGCTTGGTGCAGGCGGCCGCGCAGTGCACCTCGGGCCCCTCGGGGCCGGTCAGGTCGCCAAGGCCTGCAACCAGCTGATCGTCGCCGCCACCATCGCCTGCAACGCCGAGGTCGCCGTGGTCGCCGAGCGCTCGGGGCTCGATCTCGCCAAGCTGTTCGAGCTGCTCCTAGGCGGCTACGCCGCGAGTCGGGTGATGGAGGTCAAGGCCCGCCGCTTCGTCGAACACGACCACAGCCCGTCCGGGCCGGCGAAGTTCATGGTCAAGGACCTGCGCGCGTACGCCGAGGCGGCAGCCGACACCGGCACCCGGTCTCCGTTGGCGCCGACCCTGGCCGAGCTGTTCGCCGACCTCACGGAAGCCGGCCTCGGAGACCTCGACACGGCCGTCGTCCAACGCTGGGTCGAGGGCTACTCCCTGGGGTGAGGCCCCACCCCCCGCAGTCCGGTGACGGCGAACCGCGCCCCGACGGCCAGACGCTCCGCCTTCGGTCGAGGCCTACAACGCGCTGGTGAACGTCGTCGCATCCATGCGAGCGGGGAAGGCATTCACGATTGCTCCCCTCGACCGCAACTGACCACACAGGAGGCTGCCAACCTCCGCGGCATCTGTCGTTCGACGCTGGTGAAGCTGCTGGAGCAGGGCGAGATCTCGTACGAACGGCCCGCGGCGAGCAGGTATCGGCGGGTGCCGCTCTACGACGTGCTGGACTACCAGGAGCGGAAGACTGCTCTCCCACGGTCAGCGCTCGATGAGCTCACGAGCAGGCGACCCAGGCCGGGCTGCACGACGAGGTGCCGGACCACGCGCCCGCCCTCCAGGCAGCTCGCAGACAGGTGAGGATGTCCCATGAGCGAGATCGAGTTCCACTACAACCAGTTCTGCTGGCTCATGGCGACGACGGAACCCTTCCCGGAATGGGATCAGGGGGCCTTCTCGAAACCCATGTCAGTCTCGACGGACCGTCGAACCTTGAAGATCGCACGCAACATGTGGTCTGGCCCGATTCGCTTCGAGGTTCTTGTCGATGTGGACAAGGGTGCGAGTCTCGCCGACTTCGGTCCACATGAGCGCTACGAGGTCGACTTCAGGGGGATACGTGCAGCTACGTCCTGCAGGACCTCAACCATTGGGTGACTGCGCTCGACAGTCTCGCCCCCGGCGACTACCGAGCGATTCTTCTCGTGGCAGGCATCAACCCCGCCAAGTTCGACTGCGTGTGCGACGAGTCCAACGAGCGCTACCGACTGCTGCTGCAGCCAGTCGCTTCGTCGAACTAGCCGAACCTCAAATGCGGGATCGGCCAGGGCGCTTGGAGTGCGCCGGCTCGGCGCGGCTTGCGCCTGGCTGGCGATGCAGTCGGCCCGCGACCTGGCCGCCGAACGGGCCGCTGGACTGCCGACGGTGCGCAAACTCGGTCCGGTCGTCTGACGACACGTGCAATTGCGAGACGCGAATCTCACCACTCGATATTGCACGGATGTTGCACGAGGCCGAATCCAGTATGGTGGCGACTCGCGTTAGGCCTTGTCAGAGGCACATTCGGCGAGTCCATTAGCCTGGTTCAAGTCCAGTTAGGCCCACCAGATCTCCCCGCGTCCGCGGCACCCCCATTTTCCTTGCCTGACAAGGGCATCTGCTTGTCCTGAGCAGGTCGAGCAGGTGAGCAGAAAATAGGCATGTGGGTGCGCGTGCCAGCGGACACGTGGCTCGCTGAGCGGGCAGCGGTGCGCTGACTCAAGCCGAAGACGGCGAGCGAGTACCAGCCGTACCTGGTCCGGCTGACCTACCCCACTCTGGGCCAGTGCTGCTGAAGACAGCAGCCCATATGAGTTGGGTTTCGTGACCTGAGGTGAGTGATCCGCTCAGCCTGCGATCTCAGCGGTAAGGACATCGAACCGGTTCAGCGTGCTGGGGCCGAACACCATGGTGATCGGCACGTCCGCAGCGTCCCGGCCGCGGGCGATCGCGGTGCGCCCTATGCGGGGAGAGTTGTGACGGGCGTCGAAGGTGCGCCAAGCGCCACCTAGGTAGGCCTCGAACCAGGCGCTGAAGTCCATCGGCCCGGGCTCAGGCACGACCCCGATGTCACCCAAGTAGCCCGTGACATAGCGTGCCGGGATGTTGAGGCAACGGCACAACGTGATCGCGAGGTGGGCGAAGTCCCGGCAGACCCCGATCCGCTCTGTGAAACCGCCCACCGCCGTCCGGCCCACCGACGCGCTCAGGTAGTCGAAGACGAGGTGTTCATGGACGAAGTCGCACACTGCCTGCACCCGCGCCCACCCCGGCAGGGTCGTGCCGAAGGTGTCCCAGGCGAACTGCAGGAGATGGCTGTCCACCTCGCAATAGCGGCTCGGGAGCAGGTACGTCAGCGCGTCGGTCGGGAGGTCCGCCACCGAGTGCTGCATCGCATCAGGCACCACCGGGTCGGGGATACCCGAGTCTCGAATCACGAAGTGGTTCCGCAGCCGGACCCGGTCGACATCAGCCGGCACCCGGATCCGGGTGCACCGGTTACCGAAGACGTCGAAGTAGGGCTCAGCCAGCAGCGGCGGATCGATCGTTAGGGTCTCGGGCTCCACCACGTCGGGCGCCCGATCCGGGTGAAGCAGCAGCAGAGCGATCAGGGCGGTCGGCCCCGTCACCCCGAGTTCGATGTCGTACCCGAGCCGAATCAGCATGTATCTGCCTCCTCACGTGCCTGTTGCGTTTGGGAGGGCGCCGGCGGCGGCCCACCCGACGCCGTGTCAAGCACGAAAAGCATAGACGCCGGAATCCGGCCCAGATGGGCACTCAGGGCTGGTCCTGACCCATCCCCCAGCTCACCTAGTTACCTCCCGACAGTTACCTCCCGACAGTTACCTCCCGACATAGTCGAGCCGTACGGCGGGTCACGCTCCACCTGTCGGGTCGGCCCGTCGAGACCACCATGACCGCGCCAGCTCACAAGGTAGGCGCGTCCGTCAGCGTTCCGCAATCGGGACGCTTGGTCAAACCGCAAGAGAGTGACCAGACATGGCCGAATGGCGGACGTTCCGGAATGACACCAGGGACGAGTGTGCGTCTGTCTTCATCCGCGGCCAACGACCCCGTGAGTCTCAGAGCCCAATCAGCGCAGTCCCGGCCGCTGCTGCCGATGACTTTCGGCGAGGCGCTGTTCCGGGCCCGACTCAGAGGCGGATACCCGAGAACGCGAAGGAGACCAGGTCCAGCGCTGCGATCAGGAGGATCGCTCGGAAGAACCTCCGCGAGGACGGGTCGCCGAAGGCGAGGCGGACGGCCGCACCGGCCACCACCACGGCTGCGGCGAAGCCGGCCCAGCGCCAAGGACCAGGTTGGCCGACCGGACCGAAAAGGATCACCGCGGACGCGATCAACAAGATTGCGGCGGCGGTCAGTGCGGTGGCCCTGGCACCGATCCGATGTGGCAGTCCACGGATCCCGGTGGCGACGTCATCGCCAAGGTCCGGAAGTACGTTGGCCAGATGGGCGGCCACGCCGAGCAACCCGCCTGCGATCAGCGCCCATGCCGCCGGCCACCGTGGCGGCGAAGCCGACAGGGTCGCGGCCGCTGGGAGCATCCCGAAGGCGATGGCGTACGGCAGCCAGGACAGGACCGTTGCCTTCAGGCCCAGGTTGTAGGCCCAGCCGCACAGCACGATGGCCAGTGCAGCTGCGCCGCCGGGCCAGCCGAGTGCCGCC
>Ga0075521_10000486_pt1 | contig 11674 bp, 11 predicted proteins | sample NGEPerD_FD_74785 | JGI IMG/M metagenome (GOLD analysis project Ga0075521, IMG submission 74785) | Arctic peat soil microbial communities from the Barrow Environmental Observatory site, Barrow, Alaska, USA - NGEE PermafrostAB12-D | ecosystem: Environmental > Terrestrial > Soil > Wetlands > Peat ...
GAACGAGGCCTGCTGTTGCGCCGGCGTGGCGGTGGTGCGGTAGTAGTCCAGTCCGGTCTCACCGACCGCGCGCACCTCCGGTCGCGCCGCCAGTCGGGCGATCTCGGTCAGCGCGTCGCCAGAGGCCGTGCTGGCCTCGTTGGGGTGGATGGCGACCGCGGCCGAGATGTCGGGGTATGCGGCTGCGGTGTCCGCGCACCAGCGGGAGCTGGGAACGTCGATGCCGATCGTCACCAGCCGACTGACCCCGACCGCCTGGGCGGCGGCCAACGCCTGGGCCGGTACGGCGTCTATCAGGTCCAGGTGGCAATGGCTGTCCACGGCGGGCACGGTCAGCGCCTCCGGCGCGGGCGGTGCGGATCCTGCCCGACCGGCGCCACGACCCGAGGAGCGCCCACCACCGGCACTCACGCCGCGGACTCCTCGATGCGCGGGAACAGCGGCGCCAGCTTGCGGACCTGCGTGCCCGCGGGCAGCCGTACGTGGGCGAGGTCCTGTATCCGCTGGGCGGCCAGCGGGCCGAGCCCGGGCTCTGCGCCCAGGGCGGACCACAGGCTCGCGGCCGCCTTCGGCATCACCGCGTTGAGCAGTACCGCGCAGGCCCGCAGGGCGTCCGCGGTCGTGCAGAGAACGGTGTCGAGGTCGGCCGCCCTCGCGTCGTCCTTGGCCAGTTGCCACGGCTCGGTCGTGGTGACGTAGCCGTTCACCGCCCGGATGAATGCGAAGGTCGCCCCGAGTGCGCCTTGGAAGTCCAGGCGGCAGAACCCGTCGTCGGCGGCGTCGACCGTCTCCGCCAGCATCCTCGCGATCTCCGGATCGGTGGTCGCGGTTGGCAGCACGCCGCCGCGGTAGCGGCCGACCATCGAGGTCAGCCGGGAGGCCAGGTTGCCGAACTGGTCGGCCAGCTCCGCGCGGTAGCGGGCGGCCATGGATTCCCAGGAGAACGAGCCGTCCATGCCGTAGGTGATCTCCCGCAGGAAGTAGTAGCGCAGCGCGTCCGATCCGAAAACGCTGGTGATCTGCGCCGGCGGGATGCCGGTGAGCTTCGTCTTGCTCATCTTCTCCCCGCCCACCAGCAGCCAGCCGTTGGCGAAGACTGTCCGCGGCAGCGCGAGGTCGGCGGCCAGCAGCATCGCCGGCCAGATCACCGCGTGGAAGCGCAGGATGTCCTTGCCCACCAGGTGCACATCCGGCGGCCAGATCCGGTTGAAGGTGTCCGGGTCGGTGCCCAGGCCCACGGCGGTCGCGTAGTTGAGCAGCGCGTCGATCCACACATAGAGCACGTGGGAGGGGTCCCAGGGCACCGGAATGCCCCAGTCGAACGTGGAACGAGTGATCGACAGGTCCTGCAGACCGCCCTCGACGAAGCGCAGCACCTCGTTGCGAGCGCTGGCCGGCTGCACGAACTCGGGGTGCTCGCGGTAGAGCGTGAGCAGCCGGTCGGCGTAGTCGGACAGCCGGAAGAAGTAGTTGTCCTCGCTGATCTCCTTGACCGGGCGGCCGTGGATCGGACACAGCCCGCCTTCGAGCAGCTCGGACGGCAGCTTGAACTCCTCGCAGGACACGCAGTACGGCCCCGTGTAGTTGCCCTTGTAGACCTCGCCACGGTCATAGAGCAGCTGCCAGAACTGCTGCACGCGCTCGGTGTGGCGCGGTTGGGTGGTGCGGATGAAGTCGTCGTTGGCGATGTCGACCTCGCGCAGGACCGGCTGCCAGGCGGTCTGCACCATGTAGTCGGTCCAGTCCTGCGGCGTCATGCCGTGCTCGGCGGCCGCCGTGAGGACCTTCTCACCGTGCTCGTCGGTGCCCGTGAGGTAGAACACCTGCTCGCCACGCTGCCGGTGCCAGCGGGTCAGGACGTCGCCGGCGACCGTGGTGTAGGCGTGCCCGATGTGCGGAGCGTCGTTGACGTAGTAGATCGGCGTCGTGACGTAGAACGCCTTCTCCGGGGTTGCGGGCATACCTCGATCCTACGGAGCCGGCATCGTGGTTTCGGCCGCCCGCGCGGCCACCACCGCGTCGAAGACCGCCCGCTTGGGGACTCCGTAGCCGCGTGCGACCTCGGCGATCGCCGCCTTGCGCGCCGTGCCGGCCGCCTCCCTGGCTGCGACCGCGCGCGCCCAGCCCGCCGGGTCCTCGACCGGCGCGGCCGGTGGTGCACCGGCGACGACCAGCGTGACTTCGCCGCGTACGCCGTCGGCGGCCCAGTCGGCGAGCGCCCGCAGCCCGCCGCGGCGCACCTCCTCGTGGGTCTTGGTCAATTCCCGGCACAGTGCCGCGGGCCGGTCCGGGCCGAACGCGTCGGCCAGGTCGACCAAGGCCGCCGACACCCGGTGTGGAGCCTCGAAGAAGACCAGCGTCCGCGGTTCGGAGGCGAGCGCCGCCAGGGCCCGGCGTCGCTCGGCCCCGCGCCGCGGCAGGAAACCCTCGAAGCACCACCGGTCGCACGGCAGACCGGAAATCGCCACCGCTGTCGTTACCGCGGACGGGCCGGGGAGGACGGTGACCGCTACGCCATTGGCGACCGCGGCGCTCACCAGTCGATACCCGGGGTCGCTGATCGACGGCGTACCCGCGTCGGTGAGCAGCAGCACCTGGGCACCGCCGAGCAGTCCCTCGACCAGCTCGACGGTGCGGGCCGCCTCGTTGGCGTCGTAGTAGGACAGCAGCCGGCCGGACAGCTCGACGCCCAGGGCCCCGGCCAGCCGGCGCGCCCGGCGGGTGTCCTCCGCCGCTACCACGTCGGCGCCGGCCAATGCGGCGGCCAGCCGAGAGGAGGCGTCGGCCACGTTGCCGATCGGGGCGCAGGCCAGAATCAGCCGACCTCCCGTTTCGCTCATCGCCGCATCCTGCCAGCACCGACCGTACGATTCCCCCATGTCGGTGCCCATCCCTGCGCTGGATGCCTCCCCGGGTCCGGCGGAGGTCGAGGAGGCGGACGCGACAGCGGAGCCGCCCTTCGAACCCGAGGGGAGCGCCTCCGGGTGGCCGCACCGGCTGTCGCCGCCGATGCCGGCCGACGGCCTGTGGGGATGGCTGGGCCCGCTGCTGGTCACACTCCTCGCCGGAGTGCTGCGCTTCTCCCGGCTGTCGGTGCCGAAGACCCGGATCTTCGATGAGACGTACTACGCGAAGGATGCCTGGAGTCTGCTGCACCACGGAGTCGAAGTGGACAAGGGTGTCGGCGAATTCGTCGCGCACCCCCCGCTCGGTAAGTGGGCCATCGCCCTGGGGGAGGCGGCGTTCGGCAACAACTCCTTCGGCTGGCGCTTCTCGGCGGCCGTGGCCGGCACGCTCGCGGTGCTCATGCTGGCCCGGATCGCCCGCCGCCTCTTCCGCTCCACGCTGCTCGGCTGCCTGGCCGGGCTGCTGCTGGCCGTGGAGGGACTGGCGTTCGTCCAGAGCCGCACGTCGATGCTGGACATCTTCCTGATGGTCTGGGTACTCGCCGCCTTCGGTTGCCTGCTGCTGGACCGCGACGCCAGTCGGATCCGCCTGGGTCAGCTGGGTGCCGGTGAACGACCCTGCGGACGAGGTCCCCGGCTGGGCGTGCGCTGGTGGCGCCTCGGCGCCGGCGTCTGCCTCGGCGCCGCCTGCGCGACGAAGTGGAGCGGGCTCTACTTCCTCGTGGCCTTTGCCGCAATGGCGCTCTGGTGGGATATCAGCGCCCGCCGGGCGATGGGCGTGCGGCGGCCGCTACGGGCCGCCCTAGTCCGGGACGCCCCTGCGCTGTTCGCCTCGGTCGCGCTGCTCGCCGCTGCGGTGTACACCGCGTCGTGGACCGGCTGGTTCCTGGGCAACGGGCACAACGCCTACGGTCACGACACCTATGTCCGGGTCGGCCAGCCAACCCTGCAACACACCGTCGCGGTGGTCCACGGCTGGGTGCGCTACCAGGTCGACGTCTGGCGGTTCCACGACACGCTGACCGCCCACCACCCCTACCAGTCCCATCCGATCGGCTGGCTGCTGCTGGCCCGGCCGGTCTCCTACTACTACGTCGGGTCGAAGCTGGGTGTCGGTGGCTGTGCCGCGGCCGGCGGGTGCACGCGGGAGATCCTGGCCATCGGGACGCCGTTGATCTGGTGGTCGTCCATCGCGGCGCTGCTGGCAACGGCCTGGACCTGGATCAGCCGCCGGGACTGGCGGGCCGGCGCGATTCTGCTGGCCACCGCGGCCGGAATCGTGCCGTGGGCGTACTACGACCTGCAGCGCCGCACGGAGTTCCTCTTCTACGCGCTGCCCTCCGTGCCGTTCCTCATCCTGGCGCTGACGCTGTGCGCCGGCCTCGTCCTCGGACCCAGGGACGCCCGCCAGGGCCGACGTACGCTGGGCGCGGTCTTCGTCGGCGGCTACCTCGTGGCTGTCCTCGTCAACTTCTGGTACTGCTTCCCGATCCTCACCGCGCAACTCCTGCCCTACGCCCAGTGGCGACACCTGATGTGGTTCGGCAGTTGGATCTGACCCGGTCCGGGGGCTCCGTCAGGAGTGCACAGCGGGCTCATGATCGCTGTGGGTGGTCGGTTCGAGCTGGAATGTGGAGTGCTCCACGTCGAAGTGCCCGGCCAGGCAACTCTGCAGCTGGTCGAGGAGTTGGGGGGCGTGCCCGTCGAGGAAGCACGACTCCTCGACGACGACGTGCGCGGACAGCACGGGCAGGCCGGACGTCACGGTAAAGGCGTGCACGTCGTGCACCTCAAGGATGTGCTCGACGCTGAGGATGTGCTCGCGGACGTGGCCGAGATTCACCCCCCTCGGGCTCGCCTCCATGAGCACGTCCACCGACTCGCGCAGCAGCCGCCACGTGCGGGGCAGAATGAACACCCCGATCGCGATGGAGACCACCGCATCGGCGCGGGAGTAGCCGGTGAGGTGGATGACCAGCGCCGCGAGCAGAACCCCCAGCGAGCTCACGGCGTCGGCGGCGACCTCCAGGAAAGCCCCGCGCAGGTTGAGGCTTTCCGCCTGACCACGGGCGAGCAGCCACATCGAGGCCATGTTGCCGACCAGGCCGACCGCGCCGAAGACACCCATCAGGCCGGCCGCTACGACGGGTGGATGCTGCAGCCGGCGTACGCCCTCGACGAGCACGAGGGCACTGGCGGCGAAGAGCAGCACGGCATTGACCACCGCGGCGAGGATCTCCGCGCGCGCGTAGCCGAACGTGCGCTCCGCGGTCGCCGGGCGGGCTGCGAGCGTGACCGCGAACAGCGCGATGGCGATGCCGGCCACATCGGTGAGCATGTGCGCGGCATCAGCGAGCAGCGCCAGACTGCCGGAGAGCAGACCGCCGACCACTTCGACCACAAGGATGGTGCCCGACACCGCCAGCACAGTGGCCAGCCGTCCGCGGTGGCGGCTCGCCGCCGTCTCCATCACGTGGGTCACGTCGAGCTACTCCACGGCCGAACCTCTCCCGCCGTGCTCGGCGGCCAAGAGCTGGAGCAGCTCGTCGCGGTCGTGGGCGATCGCGACCACGCCGGTGTGGTCCAGCGCGACCCAGCCGTGGTCGCCCTCCAGTTCGCGTTGCTCGATCCACAACTGGCCTGAATGGTGATGGCCGTCGTCACCGACAGTCACCGCGCCTCCTCAGACCCGGTCCTCGATACATGCGGCGGTGCCACCGCCGGGTGTCCAGCCAGTGTGTCACTGTCCGCCGGTCAGTCGCCCTCGACGGACAGGAACGCATCACGGCCCGACCGTGGATGCGGGTAGCCCAGCCGGGTCAGCGCGGACACGATCTCCTGGGCTCCGCTCGCGCTTGCGGCCAGGACCGTGGTTGCCCGGATCTCGAGCCGCCGGTGGGCGTCCGCGAGGTCGGCCAACAAGGCCAACACGGGAGCGATCGTGTCACCGCCACCGAGGTCGTAGTCCAGCCACAGCTCGTCGACCCGGACGCCGGCCTCCGCCATCGCCCGCAGCCCCGCCACCGCCGCCGCGCTGCCGCGGTAGGTCACGCAGGCCCGGTTGTCGCCGAACCGCCGACGGTCGTCGATGAGGACCCGGGTCACCGACTTGCCTCCGCGATTCCGGTGCCTGTTGGTGACACCGACCCGACGAGGGCGCGCATCTGTGCGGGAAGCTCGTCGATCGGGACGGGCGGTGGCAGGAAGGCGTCGAGCAGCGATCGCTGAGCGCTCGACATGCCGGCCTCCACGGCAGCGAGTTCGGGCATCGCCACGCGCAGCACCGGCGTGCCGTACACGGCTGCCAGGTTGACCAGTGCGGTGCTGTTGAACCCGAGTACCACACCGGCATCCACGACCGCCCGATCCAGCTCTGCCGGGTCGGAGCTGTGGGCCACCGGCAGTCCGTCGAAATGGGACGGGTCCTCGGCCGGGTGTGGACGAACCAGCAGGGCCAGGCCGGCAGCGGCGCACGCGGCCTGCACGCCGCGGAGCACCGCCGTGTAGCGGCCGGCGGAGAGCTGCCCCAGCTCCACCCAGGGCTGCGAGATCAACACGGCGGTGTCGGGGCTCGCCGCGCCGACCGACAAGGGGAGTCGGGCCCGGAACTCGGCGGCGATCCGCGGATCGAGCTGCCAGCCGGTCGGTCCGGGCCGGTAGAGGGCCCAGCGGTCGTCGGTGAGTCGACGGGCTGCCGTGCTCACCGCGACCGCGCGGACCAGGGCACAGGCCCCCCGTCCACCCTGGCGGCGGAACGCGGCCCATCGGGCACGCCACCCGCCGTAGCTGCCGAGCCCTTCATCGACGACCACGACCTGCAGCCGCCGGCGGTTGACCAGCCGGAGCCGCAAGTACGGCTTGATGCCTGGTGCACCTATCGCCAGGTAGACCAGCGACTCCCCCGGCCTCGCCCGCCAATCGGCCGGGCCGCTGGCGTGCACCAGGCTCAGCCGCGGGCCGATCGGCAACCGCGTGTCCATATCCGCCGGAGTAACCCGCGGCTCGCCGAGGAAGGCCCCCAGCCCGAGGTCGACGAGGTGGACATGACCGACGCCGGCGGTCTCGCTCAGGTACCGCAGGTAGGCGGCGACATGCAGCAGGTGGGACCGGCTGCGGACGCCGGACAGGAAGACCCGCGCACCTGCGGCGGCACCGGGCCGGGCCGGTAAGGGCGGGCCAACCGGGTCAGACAACCGGTGGCCGACCGGCTCGAGTCAGCCGGGCCACGGTGCGCCAGCGCAGGGGGCGTCGGGGCCCGGCCGGGGTGGTGAGCCCCTCCCACAGCCCGAGGAACCACACCCGCAGCGGTCCGGGTCGCCGGACGCGCACCACCGTGATAGCGATCCAGACGCCCACGTAGACCACCGCCAGCATCGGCGGCAGGTTGCGGCGGGCGACCCAGACCCGGTTCCGGGCGTTCATCCGGTAGTAGGTGTCATGGCGGCTGGGGTTCGTCGCGGGATGGTGGACGACGATCTCGGGCACGTAGCGGACGACCCAGCCGGCGTCCCACACCCGCCAGACCAACTCGATGCCCTCATGCGCGTAGAAGAACCGCCCGGGCCAGCCGCCAGCCTGCTCGAACGCCAGCCGGCGAACCGCGAAGACACCCTCCCAGAGACCGGCGACGACACCGCCCCGGTCGGGCTCCCGCACCCGCAGCCGAGGCACCCACCGCCGTGGTGCCGGCACCCCACTGGGGTCGAGCGCACGGGGCTGCACGATGGCCGTCCGCTTGTCCCTAGCCAGGACGGCAGCCAGCCGACGGAGCACGGTGTCATCGGGAAGGTACGCGTCGTCATCGACGAAGACCAGGACGTCACCTCGGACGTGCCGCGCCCCGATGTTGCGACCCTCCGGGATTCCGACGTTCATCGGCAGGGCGACGGACCGCACGCCCCTCGGCAGTCCGGTGGGCGTCCACCCGTTACCCACCACCAGCACGTCGAGGACCACGCCGACCTGGGACAGCAGCGACGCCAGGACCCGGGTCAGGTCCGCCGGCCGGTTGCCCATCGACAGCACGACCGCCCCGAACGACGGCGCGTGCGCCGGCATCCTCGCTTCGGTGGGCTCCGCGGTCGCGGCCACGGCCAGGGTCATGCCTCCTCCTCGACCGACTTCGCACTTCACGGTATGCCATCGCCGAAAAAGGATTCGGACTGTAGGGGCAAACTCCGAGCAAACAACCGGTGGCACGGGACGTCCCAGCACACCGGAGCGACAGCCTGTGGTCAACTACGATGGGCCGTTCCGTCGAGCCGGTGGAGGGTGTCATTGTCCCCGTATCAGCCAGACGCGGTGTCGGGTGTGCGTCTGGTCGGCGGCGAGATGCTGCAGTGGTCGGACCTCGGGCAGGGCGTCACACCCGGCGTCGCGACCGTGCTGTTGCACGCGTTGTGGCGGCAAAGCCCGCCACGGCACGTGCTGGCAGTGGGGCCGCGGGCGGCAAGCTGGGTGGAGGCAACCCCGGTCGGCGCCGACGTCGACGTTCTGGTGCGCGCCCTGCCCGACGCGCGGGCACTGTCGGCGGTCAGTGGTTTGCGACCGGCTGTCACGGTCTACTGCGGCAGCCTGGACCGCTTCGAGCCGCAGCAGGCGTACGACCTGATCGTCGCGCTGGACGGCCCCGTGCGGTTGGTCTCTCCCGACTCCGAGGGGATCGGGCATCGCGAGACGCTGCAGCGGCTGGCGAAGTGGCTGGGACCTGAGGGCACCCTGGTCGCGGTCCTGGAGAATGATCTCGGTTTCGACAACCTGCTGCGCGTGCAGACCCGCAACCGCGACAGCTCGGACTCGGCCTGGGACCTGGGGGCCTCCGGATTCGACGAGCGGCCGCTGTACTACCGAGAGGTCAACGACGTCCTGGCCGCCGCCGATCTTGCGGCGCTCTCGGTCTACGCCGTGTTCCCCTCCGCGGAGAACGTGGCACTTCTCGTCGGCCGCGACTGCGTGGAGGAGCGTGCCCTGGCCCAGACCGCCGCCGCCCTCGCGGCCCGGATCGAAGCCCGCCACTTCGCCCAACGTCCCGCGCTCGTCGACGCTGCCGATCTGGCGCTGCGCCTGTTCGAGGCCCACCAGGTGATGCCCCTGGCCGCCGGGTGGCTGGTCGTCAGCAGGCCGTCCGCCGCCGAGGGGTCGACGTCGGTGGAGCTCCCGGCGCTGCTCGCCGGGGAAGAGATCACCCGCCCGGAGTGGCGGGTGCAGCGCTCCGTCCAGCGGGTCGACGGCGAGTGGGCGCACAGGCTGTATCCCGCGATCAACGCGTCGGAGATGCGCGAGGGACATATGGTGCGCGACTACCGGGCGCTCGACACGGCGGTACTGCCCGGACCGACCCTCGAGGCGGCGCTGCGGCGGGCCTGCGCCACCTACGACGTCGCCAGGGTCCGTACCTTGGTGCAGCAGTACTCTGGCTGGTTGTGGTCACACGTCGGCACCGTCGACGAGGGCGACCCACGCTTCTTCGCGGTGCCGGCGAACGTCGTTCTCACCACGGACGGCTGCGCGGTGTTCGACCCCACATGGCGATGGACGCAGCGGCTGCCCGATGACGTGCTGCTCGTGCGGGGGCTGCGCGACTTCTCCCGCCGACTGCTGCGATCCGGCGCGGAACATCCGTGGGCGCCCGACGTCAACCCCGACCGGCTGACCCAGACGCTGGCGGCCATGGCCGGGGTGGACGTGAGCGCCAAGGCGATCGACCAGGTGGCCCGGCTCGAGGCGGAGATCGAGGTCGTGCTGGGCGGCGGCGACGCAGTGAGCGAGTCCGTCGCGTACGCGCAGAACCTTGACGCCGGGCGGTCCCAGTTCTCCTCGCAGTCCGGCGCGTCTCGCGGTTACCGGGAAGCCCTGGCGGTCAGCGGGCGACTGGCCCAGGCGTTGGGCGACCGGAGCGACCAGGTGGAGTGGCTGCAACTCACCGTCCGCGCCCGCGATCGCCAGCTGGGGGATCTCGAGCGGCGGCAGGAGTCGCTCCGGGAGTCCGTGAGCTTCAAGATCGGCCGCGCGCTGACGTGGCCGGCGCGGTCGCTCGTTCTGCTGGCTCGGCGAGTGGCGGTGTCCGCCATCCCACCGGGCTACATCACCAAGGCGATGAACCTGCTCCGCCGGTTCGCCGATCGCACCTGACCCACGGAGGTCACGGCTTCACCCGGAACAGCACCCGCTGGCCCGGCCTGGCTTGGGCCGCGGAGTCGAGGTCGCCCTCGGCCACCACCGCGATGACCGGGTAGCCGCCGGTCACCGGGTGGTCGACGAGCAGGACGGTCGGGCAGCCGCGCGGTGGCACCTGCAGCGCTCCGGGCACCATGCCCTCGCTCGGCAGTTCCTCGTGCCGAGCGCGGTCCAGCGTCGGCCCGAGCAGGCGCATGCCGATCCGGTTGCTCTGCGGGCTCACCTGGTAGACCCCCGCGGCCAGCGTCCGCACCGCGTCCGGAACGAACCAGTCCGGGCGGGGACCGGGCCGCACTCCGAGGCCGGCCACCAGGTCCGTGCTGCGGGACCCGAGCACCGCGGGGAGGTGAACTCCACCCCGGACCCCGAGGTAGGTCCGCAGCCCGGCGCGGGGGCGGCCGAGTGTGAGGCGCTGTCCGCCACGCAGGTAGAACGGGGCGTTCATCGCTCCCGCCCCGCTCGTCAGGCGCAGCGGGCAGGGCGCTCCACAGACCGAGACGAGGACGACGCACTCGGCTTCGACGGACAGCCCTCCGAAGGTCACCTCGATGCCTGCGGCGGAAGCGGCATTGCCTACGAGCCGGTTCGCCAGCGCGAGCGACCCGGTCGGCGGCGCCGGCGGCGCCGATGCCCATGTCGGCCAGGCCCGGTCGCCCCAGGTCCTGCAGGGTGGCCAGCGGATCGGGGGTCAGCACCCGAAGGCCCAGCCGGGTCAGGAAGCCACCTCCACGAACCGGACCGTGACGCCCGGACGCAGCAGCGCCGGTGGGTCCCGAAACGCGTCGAAAACCGGCAACTCGGTGCGTCCGATCAGTTGCCACCCGCCGGGTGACATGCGGGGATACACCCCGGTGTAGCAGTCGGCCAGCGCCACCGAGCCGGCCGGACCGACGTGCGCGGGCTGGCCCGTCGCGGGATCTCCGGAAGGGCCCATGTGGGCGGACTGGGCATACTGGACACAGTGGGCGTACGGGGTACGAGGTATCCGAAGCCCGGGGTGAATCCACGGAACGCCACGTCCCAGGACCCGGCAGTGTGCCGGCGCACGATCTCACCAGCCGGTAGGCCGATGAGCTCAGCCACCTCGGCGAGATCCTCTCCGTCGTAGCGGACCGGGATCTGGAGCAGGCCGGCCGTCGACGGTGCCGACGGAAGCGGGCGCCCGGCCCTGACCGCGTCCCCGATCGCAGCGAGGTCGCTGACTTTCGCGGCGCAGCGCAGCAGCACGGTGCGCGCGGCCGACACGATGTCCACGACCCCCGGCGGCGGGTCGGCGCGCAGCGCCGCCGTCAGGCCGAGCACGTCGGCGAGAGCGTCGACCTCGACGAGCAGGGCGGTGTCTCCGCACGCCAGGATTCTCATCCGGAATCAAGGCGAAGGCGGCGAGGCCGACCTGCGCAAACAGCAGCGCGTCGCGCACCGCCCCCGCGATGGCCACCGCGCCCGGCGTGTCGCCGTGCACGCAGATCGACTGTGCGCGGACCGGCACGAGGCTCCCGTCGACCGCCAGGACCTCCCCGCGAACGGCCAGCCGGACGCAGCGCGCGGCGATGTCGCCGGCCTCGTGCAGCACGGCCCCCGGCTGTCCGCGG
>Ga0075521_10000490_pt1 | contig 11648 bp, 9 predicted proteins | sample NGEPerD_FD_74785 | JGI IMG/M metagenome (GOLD analysis project Ga0075521, IMG submission 74785) | Arctic peat soil microbial communities from the Barrow Environmental Observatory site, Barrow, Alaska, USA - NGEE PermafrostAB12-D | ecosystem: Environmental > Terrestrial > Soil > Wetlands > Peat ...
CCCTTGTCCGGCCGGCGCCCCAAGCCCCGCAGCCAGCCGCGCGCCGCAAGACCGCCTCCGGCTCGTATGCAGTCGCAGCGGCGTCGGCGCGGGTCGCGCGGGCCAGCCGGATCTGGGTCGAGGGGGTACACGATGCCGCGCTGCTCGAGCGCATCTGGGGCGATGACCTGCGCGTCGAAGGGGTCGTCGTAGAACCGCTCGACGGCATCGACGAGCTGGCCGATCGCCTGCGTGAGTTCGGGCCCGGACCGCAGCGCCGCGTCGGCGTCCTCGTCGATCACCTGATCGCGGGCAGTAAGGAGACCCGCATCGTCGACGGGTTGCGGGGGGCAAATCTCATGTCTCACGTGCTCGTCACCGGCCACCCGTACGTTGACGTGTGGCAAGCCGTCAAACCCACGGCACTCGGGATTGCAGAGTGGCCGGACGTCCCGCGCGGCGTCGATTGGAAGACCGGCGTGTGCGCCGCGCTCGGCGTCAGCGATCCCCGCACGATGTGGCGGCGGGTGCTCGGCAGCGTCGACAGCTTCGCCGACGTCGAGGTGCCGTTGCTGCGCGCGGTCGAGGAACTGATCGACTTCGTCACGTCGTCGCCTGGACGCTGACGTCGGGAATCCGCCGAGAACGGACCGATCTTGGCAGCGAGTGTCACGATGGTGGTATGCCGGCGTGGTTGGTGTGGTTGATCGTCTCGGGTGCGTTCGCCGTGGCCGAGACGATGTCGATGGCGCTCGTGCTCGTGATGATCGCCGGTGGGGCGGCGGCTGCCGCAGTGACAGCGGCTGTCGGCGGGCCGTTCCTGCTGCAGATCATCGTTGCCATCGTCAGCACGCTCGCGCTGATGGGCGTGGTCCGGCCGATCGCGGTCCGGCATCTCAACCCCGGCCCGGACGCGATTACCGGCACCGACGCGCTCGTGGGCCGCGAGGCAGTCGTGCTCAGCTCGGTCGACCGCAACGACGGGCGGGTGCGGCTCAACGGCGCTGAGTGGTCGGCACGCGCCATCGACCCACAACAGCAACTTCCCGCAGGCACCGTCGTTACTGTCGTGGCAATCGACGGCGCCACCGCGGTCGTCTGGCAAGACCCGTTCGGCTGAGAGGAAGTTCCCATGGACGCCGGAGCAATCGCCGCGATCGTCATCGCGGTTGTCGTGATCCTGACCATCGCCCGGATGGTGCGCATCGTTCCGCAGGCCCGAGCTGGAGTGGTGGAACGGCTAGGGCGCTACACGCGCACCCAAGGGCCCGGCCTCACCTTGTTGCTGCCGTTCGTCGACCGGATGCGGCCGCTGATCGATCTGCGCGAGCAGGTGGTCAGCTTCCCGCCGCAGCCAGTCATCACGTCCGACAACCTGACAGTCGGTGTCGACTCCGTCATCTACTTCCAGGTGACCGATCCGCGCGCGGCCAGCTACGAGATCCAGAATTACATCCAGGCGGTCGAACAACTCACGATCACGACATTGCGCAACGTGATCGGCTCGTTGAACCTCGAGCAGGCGCTCACCAGCCGTGACTCGATCAACACCCAACTGCGTGGGGTGCTCGATGAGGCGACTGGGCCCTGGGGGATGCGGGTCGCCCGCGTGGAGATCAAGGCGATCGACCCCCCGCCGTCCATCCAGGACGCCATGGAGCAGCAGATGCGCGCGGATCGCAACAAGCGCGCGATCATCCTGACCGCCGAGGGCCAGCGCGAGTCGGCGATCAAGACGGCCGAGGGCCAGAAAGCCGCGCAGATCCTCGCTGCCGAGGGCGAGAAGCAGGCCGCCATCCTGCGCGCCGAGGCCGAGCGACAGTCGCGGATCCTGCGCGCCGAGGGCGACCGGGCCGCCCGCTATCTGACGGCACAGGGACAGGCCAAGGCCATCGAGACCACGTTCAGCGCCATCCACGCCGCGCGTCCCGACCCGGCGCTGCTCGCGTACCAATACCTGCAGACGTTGCCGCAGATTGCGCAGGGGGACGCCAACAAGATGTGGATCGTCCCGAGCGAGTTCAGCAAGGCGCTCGAGGGGCTGTCAAAGCTCGGTGGCACAGCCGAGGGCGGGGATCTGCCGTCGTGGCTGAACCAGACGGGCGGGGGGTCCGGCGAAGCTGGCCCCGAGCTGGACACGTCGACCTGGTTCGAGTCACGCGTGCCGCCCGCCGCAGTACAGCCGGAAGCACGCAACCTGCGTGCATCGGACAGCGACCCCGACTCGGTGGTGGCGCACGAAGGCATCGGTGCAAGTCCGGTCGTGCCGGTGATGCCTCGCGTCCCGCCGCTGTCGAAGGCGATCCAGGACGTGACGTCCTCGCCTGGCATCCCCCTGACGAACCCTCCGGAGCCGGAGGATCCCGCGAGCAGCTGAGGGGCGCTCGCTTCGCACCGCGCCGGATGAACTTCTGGTATGGCCAGTTCGGGCACGGGGAATAGGCGCGGCCAGAGGGACGCTGGGACACGCGGAGGCTTGTTTCGGTCGCACCGCGCCCGGAGCAGCTGACAACCACGAAGGCGTCAAAGCTTCATCCCCCGCGACAGAAGTGGTTTCTCTGCGATGACTTCCCTTAGTTTCCAGCGCAGCCGGGATGCGATCCGGTCGCGTCCGTCGGCTCTCGTGCTCGCTGTCGTCTGCGTCGCGCAGTTCATGGTCGTGCTGGACATCAGCATCGTGAACGTCGCGCTGCCGGACATGCAGAAGGACCTCGGCATGTCCCAGAACGGCCTCGCCTGGGTGTTGAACGCCTACACCCTGACATTCGCGGGCTTCCTGTTGCTGGGCGGTCGCGCCGCCGATCTGTGGGGACGCCGTCGGCTGTTCCTGATCGGCGTCGCGCTGTTCTCGCTGACGTCATTGCTCGGTGGGCTGGCCCAGACCGGTGGCGAGCTGATTGGGGCACGCGCCCTGCAAGGGCTCGGTGGGGCGGTGCTGTCTCCGGCGACGCTCACGATCCTGACCACCACCTTCACCGATCCGCGGGCCCGAACACGCGCGCTGGGTCTCTGGAGCGCCGTCGCCGGTGCCGGAGGCGCCACCGGGGTGCTCGCCGGAGGGGTTCTCACCGACTTGTTGTCCTGGCGGTGGATCCTCTTCATCAACGTCCCGATCGGGTTGCTCGTGCTGATCGTGGCGCGCTATGCAGTGCGGGAGTCGCGTGCCGAAGGTGAGCGCCCGACCCTCGACTGGGCAGGCGCCATCACCGTCACCGGTGGCTTGGTGGCACTCGTGTACGGGATCGTATCCACCGACTCCCACCGGTGGGGGTCACCGCTGGTGCTCACTTCGCTCATCATCGGCGCAGTCCTGATCGCCATGTTCATCGCGATCGAAACCCGGCACCGCCACCCGCTCGTCCCGCTGCGCCTGTTCCGATCTCGAGCGCTCACCGGCGCAAACCTGATCATGGTGTTGATCGGATCGGTGATGTTCTCGCTGTTCTTCTTCCTGTCGCAGTACCTGCAGGAGGTGCAGAGCTACAGTCCGTTGCGGGCCGGTTTCGCCTTCCTGCCGATGCCGCTTGCGATCATCTTCGGTACCCAGCTGTCGTCACGATTGCTGGGCCGGGTCGCCGCCCGAACGTTGCTGATCGTCGGCCCGTTGATCGCGGCCAGTGGGCTGTTGCTGCTGTCCCGCATCGGGGCGCACAGCTCCTACGCCCTGCATATCGGTCTGCCGGGAGCGATGATCACCCTCGGCATCGGGATGTCGTTCGTACCGGTAACGCTCTCGGCAACCAGCGGCGTCGATGGACGCGACGCGGGGCTGGCCTCCGGGCTCATCAACACCACCCGCCAGATCGGTGGTTCGCTCGGTCTCGCCGCGCTGCTGACGATCGCGGCGTCGCGAACGCATGCGCTGGCAGGCTCGGGCGCCCAGGTGGCGCAGACTGCCGGGTACAGCCGGGCGTTCGCCGTGTCCGCGCTGCTCATGGTCGGGGCCGCGATCGTGGCCGTCAGCGTGTTGCCCAAGAAGCGCCGCCCGGAACCGGTACCGCTGCCGGCACCGGCACCGGCACCGGCAGGACAGTCGGTCGGGGCAGGCTAGCCCGACCTATCCCGGCCCGCGGACGATTCGGCGAACGCGGATGCGTCTAGAAGCCGGTCGCGTTCCACGCGGCGAGCGCGGAGGCAAACATCGTGTCGGCGCGGTCGATCGCGCCCGGTGTCAGCTCATCGACCCCGCCGGCGAGTTTGAGCAGCCGGAGCGGCGCTCCACCGAGGTACACCGAGGCGAGGGTCCGCTGGGATACGCGCACGTCAGCACTCAGCGACGTCGAGGTGCACGTGGCCCCGCCGGCGTCGGCCTCGAGCAGGAACCGCCCGGCTCCATAGCCACCAAGATCATTGTCGTGCACGTCGAGGACGAGCCGCCCGGGCACCGCGTAGGTACGCGCCGCCAACGCGGCTGGCACGTCGAGTAGCCGCAGCCACAGGTAGTCGCCGGTGTGGGTCTGCTGCAGGCTCCGGCCGTCGGCGAGCAGCCAGCGCACCGGTTCGTCGACCGGGCGATCCCGCAACAGGACCTCCTCGATCACGTCGATGCCGGACAGGTAGGCCCACAGATTGCGGTAGGCCTGCTCGGATGCGGTCGCAAACTCGTGCACCTCGATCGCGCCCATCCGCCCGTCTAGCTCGAAGTCACGGGTGACCTTCCAGGCGAGCAGCCCGTCCGGGCCCGAGGCACTCTCGTGGACGAACCAGTGGGCGGCGCTCGGCTCGGAGCCGTCGATGCCCAGCCGCTGCGCCCACCACGGCCCGCGCCGGTCCACCTGTCCGGGGCGCTGCCGGCGGGACGCGTCGAAGATCCCGTCGGCGTAGGTGCCGAGCTGGGCCGGCTCGATCTGGCGCACCGCACCAGACGGCGCGGACACCAGTCCTGCGTTGCGCCGGCGCGGCCAGTACGTGTACGTGGAGGAGAACGTGGCCGCCCCGTAGCCATAGCGTCCGTAGATGGGCCACTCCGCCGCGATGAGCACGCTGAACGGGTCGCCGCGGTCCTTCGCGGCCTGCAGCGACTCGGTAATCATGCGGGTCAACAATCCCCGCCGTCGGTGTGTCGCCGCCACGGTGACCCCGGTGAGCGCGTCGGCTTCCACGTCACGGGTGGTTCCGCCGGGTCCCGGCACGGTCACTGTCCTCGGTTGGGTGGCGAGGGTCGCCACCCACCGGTCACCATCGCGTACCCCCCAGGTGCGCTCGGCGCACCAGTTCTTGCGCCAGCGTTCGACCCGGCGCGGGAACTCGACGTGGTGCGGGTCGCCGAGCAGCGTGGTGGCGAGCGCAGCAACCCACGCTGCGGCCTCGTCGACCGGAACGGGACGCACTATTTCCAGCTCGCTCATGATCTCAGACAATGCCACCTGACCCGGGCAGTGTCAGGCGGATTAGATCCAGCTGACGTGCGGCGCCAGATAGAGGTAGCCGATGAAGCTGGCCGCGTCGAGCAGGAAATGCGCGATGACCAACGGCAGCACGCGACCGGTGCGTCGGAACCAGGTGCCGAAGATGAGGCCCATGACGAAGTTTCCGGCGAATCCGCCGAACCCCTGGTAAAGGTGGTAGCTACCGCGCAGAGTGGCGCTGGCGATGATCGATCGCTCCGCACTCCATCCGAGCTGCCGCAGCCGGGTGAGCATGAATCCGACGACAACGATCTCCTCAGCGAAGCCGTTCTGGAACGCTGAGAGCACCAGGTAGGGCACTCGATACCACACGTCGGGGAAGTTGACCACGTTGAGCGAGGCGTTCAGGCCGACCCGGTGCGCGAGGTACACCAAGCCGAGGCCGGGAATACCGATGAGCGCCAGGAAGCCGACGCCCTGCAGGGCCTCGATGCGTTTGCGCGTCAGGTCGAGACCGATACCGAACCCCCGCGTGCCGGGCCACCGCGCCAGCAGCACGAGCGCGAGCAGGGGAGGGGCGATGCCATTGAGGATGTTGGCCAGGTCATCGAGCAGGTCCAGCCACGGGTGCGAGCTCTGCGCTCCGCTGACCACGGTGGAGGTCGTGGCGCCGATCCCACCCACGACCGTGACCTCGGCCCGGATCAGGTGCAGCAGCGCATAGATGCCAGACATCCCGAGCGACACCCCGAGCACGGCGAGCAGTTCGAGGCCCGGGCGCTCAGCGCTGTCCGGCTGCGGCGCTGTCGGTGCGTCGGCGGGCGCGGTCACCCGGCCAGTGTGCCGGACGGCCCGCTGGCTACGCTGAGCCGCCGCGACGCGACACAGGTGCCGGTGGAACCCACCCCAAGTCCACGCTGCCGCGACAGTGCCCAGCCGATGCAGCGCGAAGAGGGGACCGAGTCGGGATCGCCGCCACCGCGCTCAGGGCGGCGGCGAGTCCGAGCGTCACGCCGCCAAGGTGCAGCCGCTTGGCGGACCTCAGCGCCGTGGTGCCAGCACCAGGGTCTGCGCCGTGGTGGCGACCACGCCTGAGATGTCGGAAATAGTCGACTGGGCGAGGGCCGAGCCGTGCCCGCCGAGCCTGGTCGTTGCGTCGATGCGCACCCAGTCACCGTGGACGGGACGGACCAGGTGCACGTCGATGTCGACGTTCAGGAAGGACCACACGTCCCAGTCCAACTCAGCGGAGATGCCGCTCGCCGAGTCGCCGACCAGGGTGACGCGCTGCAGCCCGGACAGGTCCTCGCCGGGGACGAGCGGGATGCGCACACGGGCCCAGATGACACCAGGTCCGAGGGCGACCAGCGATCCCGACTCGGCCCGCCAGTCAATGCTGTCGGCGTACGGGAAATTGATGCCGAGTCCAGGCAGGTGTGCAGGCGGCGACTGGACCGGCTGCGGCGGGTGCGCGACATCAGCGGTATCAAGAAAGCGGATCAGCCAGATCCGCGCCTGGACGCACGGCCGTCCGGCTACGGAGAGGTTCGACGCGACGAGTACTCCAGCACGCGCCGCGCGCACCACCTGTGCCGTGACCTCCACCTCGCCGACCGGCACCGGACCGATGAATTCGGCCGCGACCCGCATCGCTAGCAGGTCCTGCCGTCCGGTGGCATGCGCTGCCAGGCGCTCGGCGGCGCGAACCATGAGCGCGTTGGGCGGCCCGCCGTGCTGCAGCCGGTGATCCCACGGGCCAGCGGTGTGCCCGGTGCCGAGATATCGACCACCCTCGGGCACCTCGTCCCGCACTGTGAAGTAAGCGTCAGCCATGAGGCCCCAACTTAGGGTGTTAAGTTGACGGATCGCCAGGCGTGTGCCCTATGCTGGGAGACGAAAGGGCGAGCGGCACATCCCTCCCGTGCCGCCGCCCTTTCGCTATCTTCGCACCTGGCCCGGATGGCACCGAGTGAGCTTCGTCGCTTCGGCCCTGGGCCCTGGAACCGGCGGCCAACTCCGTACGAACTAGTCGGTATACCGCGCCGCCCAACGGGGCCGCGGATGTACGGAGGGACGATCGGCCGTGACGCGTCGCAGGATGGCCGTTGTAGGCAGCGGGATAGCTGGTCTCACGGCCGCGCATGTATTGCAGCAGTCCGCCGATGTCACTCTTTTCGAGGCCGACGGACGTCTCGGTGGCCATGCCGACACGCACGAGGTCGCGTTGCCAAACGGCAGCACTGCGGGCGTGGATACCGGGTTCATCGTGCATAACCGACGCACCTACCCGACACTGCTACGCCTGTTTGCCGAGCTCGGCGTCGAGACCCAGGAGTCCGACATGAGCATGTCCGTCTCGTGCGCCGGGTGCGGGCTCGAATATGCGGGTGGACGCGGTCTGTCCGGCGTGCTGCCTTCACTTCGTACGCTGTCAAACACGCGGTACCTGCGCATGTTGGGCGAGGTGCGCCGCTTCCATCGGCAGGCCCACGGGGTGCTCGCTGGGGACGACGACGAGCTCACCCTTGCGCAGTTCCTCAGCGCCGGTGGGTTCTCACCCTATTTCGTCGGTCACTTCATGACGCCGCTCGTCGCCTCCGTCTGGTCGACCGCGCCGACCCGGGCAGGCGACTATCCGGCGCGGTTCCTGTTCGCTTTCCTCGACAACCACGGCATGCTCAGCGTGCGCGGTGCGCCGACGTGGTACACGGTCGTCGGCGGCTCGTCCCGCTACGTCGAACGGGCCGCCAAAGGGCTGACCGCGGTGCAGAGTTCTACTCCCATCCGCGCCGTCGAGCGGGTGAGCACCGGCGTCGTCATCCGCGATGATGCCGATTCGGTCGAACACTTCGACGGCGCGGTCATCGCCACCCACCCTCGCCATGCGCTCGGAATGCTCAGCGAGCCGACGACGCTCGAGCGCGAACTGCTCGCCGCGATCGACTACACCGTCAACCCGACCGTCCTGCACACCGACGCGTCGGTGCTGCCCAGAGCCAGACGTGCACAGGCATCGTGGAACTACTCGATGCAAGCGTGCGCCGCGCAGCCGACGTCCGTGCAAGTCAGCTACAACATGAGCCGCCTGCAGCGCCTGGACCAGCTCGGTGCCACGTGCACCTACGTGGTCTCGCTGAATGCGGGGGAACGCGTCGATGCGCGCACGATCATCGACCGGATGCACTACGAACATCCCGTCTACACGACCAGGTCCGTCGCGGCGCGCGAGCGCCTTCCCCAGCTCAACGACGGCGTGCTGGCCTTCGCCGGCGCCTACCACGGCTGGGGCTTCCACGAGGACGGTGCGCGGTCGGGAGTAGCCGCCGCCTCGAGCCTTGGCGTCCAGTGGTGAGCGCGGCGCGGATCTACGACGTCGAGATCACGCACGTCCGCAGTGACCCGGTACGTCATGCTGTCCGGCACCACGGCTACCAGTGGTTCGTCGATCTGGATGAGCTGCCACGGCTACCGCGGGCACTACGTGGGCTGGCGCGATTCGAGTCCCGCGACCATCTCGGCGATCCGACGCTGAGCCTGCGCGCGAACGTCGACACCTACTTGGCGGAGAACGGCATCGATCTGCATGGCGGGCGTATCACCATGCTCACCAATGCACGCAGCCTCGGCTACGTGTTCAACCCGCTGTCGTTGTTCTGGTGCCACGAACCCGACGGACAGCTCGCGTGCGTCGTCGCTGAGGTCCACAACACCTACGGTGAGCGGCACCGGTACTTGCTGCATACCGACGACGCTGGACGGGTCGAGACGGACAAGCAATTCTATGTCTCGCCGTTCTATCCGGTGGACGGCTATTACCGGATGAGTTTGCCCGAACCGGGCGAGCGGCTGGCCGTCACGATCACGCTGCACCGTCCCGACGAACCTCCCTTCACCGCGTCCGTGCGTGGGGTACCCACGCCGGCCACCACGCGCGCCGTGCTCGCCACCGCGGTGCGCAAACCATTTGAGACCTGGCTGATCCGGGCGCTGATCACCGTGCACGGCGTCCGGCTGTGGCGTAAAGGACTTCCCGTGCGACCGCGTCCACCGCATCCGTCGAGCTCGACCGAGCCGGCCAACCCCTCTTGCCCCGCTATCCCATCCCGCCCGGAGGATCACATGCCCACCACTGTGAGCGTCGCAGACCGACTCGCGGCGCTCGTCCGCGACACCGTCGGTATCGAGTTGCCGATTCGGCTCCGAGCGTGGGACGGCAGCGAGGCCGGCCCGACCGATGGGCCCGTACTCGTCGTGCGTTCGCGACGGGCGTTGCGACGGCTGTTGTGGGCACCGGGGGAGCTCGGTCTGGCACGCGCCTATATCACCGGCGATATCGACGTCGAGGGCGATCTTGCCGACGGTTTTCGCCGGGCGTGGACCTTGGCCCGCTCTCGTCCGACGAGCGGACTCGACCTGAGCCTGCGCGCCACCCTGAAGGCTGCGCTGGCTGCCAGCCGCCTGGGCGTGATCGGCGCCCCACCCAAGCCGCCCGCGTCCGAGGCGCGCCTCACCGGGCGGCTCCACACCCCACTGCGCGACCGCGCTGCCATCGCGCACCACTATGACCTGTCCAACGATTTCTACGAGATGCTGCTGGACGACACGATGGCGTACTCCTGCGCCTACTTCACCTCGCCCGACCAGTCGCTGGCGGACGCCCAGCGCGCCAAGCTCGATCTGATCTGTCGCAAGCTGGACCTCAAACCCGGGATGCGGCTGCTCGATGTGGGCTGCGGCTGGGGTTCGCTGATCCTGCATGCTGCCGAGCACTACGGGGTGCTCGCCACCGGAATCACGCTATCGGCCCAGCAGCGCGACCATATCGTCAAGCGAATCGCCGATCGCGGCCTCGTTGACCAAGTCAGCGTGCGGCTGCAGGACTACCGCGACTTCGGTGATACTGGCGAGACTTTCGATGCAGTCAGCTCGATCGAGATGGGGGAACACGTCGGCGAAGGCCATTACGGCACGTATGCCGACATCATGTTCGGCGCGCTCAAGCCGACCGGACGGCTGCTCCTGCAACAGATGTCACGCCGGCACGATTCGGCTCCTGGGGGCGGCGCGTTCATCGAGTCCTACATTGCGCCGGACATGCACATGCGGCCGATGTCGCAGACGCTGGCACACCTGGAGCGCTCCGGCTTCGAAGTCCGCGACGTCCAAGCGATGCGCGAGCACTACGTGAGCACGGTGCGCCACTGGATCGACACCTTCGAGCGCCGTTATCCGGAGTTCGTCGCGATGGTCGGGGAGCAGGTCGCCCGCGTGTGGCGGCTCTACCTCGTCGGCGGTGCATTGACGTTCGAGGAAGGACGCATGGGCGTCGATCAATTCCTCGCGGTCCGGCCGACGGCCGACGGGCAGAGCGGGATGCCTGCGACACCGCCGGATGCGGTCCAGCCGACCGACGCGGTGGGTACTACTCGTCGGTGAGCTCATTTGACGGCGGTGCGTTCGTCGCGGCCCTGCCCTGGGCGGCCGGCGCGGTGGTTGCCGTCCTGGCGGTCACGTTCGTCGCGTCCAAGATTGCCGGCAAGCACAGCGTCATCGACACCGCGTGGGGCCTGCTGTTCGGCGCTGTGGCCATCGCGGTGTTCGTGCGATCAAGTGGTCACGGCGACGACCTGCGGCGGGCACTGCTGCTGGCGTTGCCGCTGCTCTGGGGCCTGCGGCTCGCGCTGCACATCGGCCGGCGATCCATCGGCAGGCCCGAGGACCCGCGCTATGAGCAGTTGCTGTCGAAGGCGAAGGGCAACTCGGACCTGTACGCGCTGCGTTCGATCTACCTGCTGCAAGGGCTGCTGGCCTTCGTGATCGCCTCGCCGATCCTCGTCGGTGCCTTCGAGTCGCGTCCGGTGCGAGGGTTGGCCTGGGCCGGCGTCGTGATCTGGTGCGTGGGAGTGTTCTTCGAGGCGGTAGGGGACGCACAGCTGGAGCGGTTCCGCCGCAACCCCGCACACCGGGGCACCGTCATTGATGTAGGGCTGTGGCGCTACACGCGTCATCCCAACTACTTCGGCGACGCCTGCGTGTGGTGGGGCATCTTCCTGGTCGCAGCGGATTCGTGGCGCGGCCTGCTCACCGGCTTCGCGCCGGTGCTCATGACACTGCTGCTGACCGCGGGGTCAGGAGCGCGCATCCTCGAGAAGCACATGTCCAGGCGAGACGGTTGGGCCGACTATGCCGCGCGCACCAGCATGTTCTTCCCGCTCCCGCCGAAGCGCCGAAGCAACGGCAAGCGCCGCAGCTAGCCAGTGAGGCTTCGCCTCTGACCGCCGAGCTGAGGGCTGGTTGACGCTGTCGGACACGGTCAGGCTG
>Ga0075521_10000492_pt1 | contig 11615 bp, 12 predicted proteins | sample NGEPerD_FD_74785 | JGI IMG/M metagenome (GOLD analysis project Ga0075521, IMG submission 74785) | Arctic peat soil microbial communities from the Barrow Environmental Observatory site, Barrow, Alaska, USA - NGEE PermafrostAB12-D | ecosystem: Environmental > Terrestrial > Soil > Wetlands > Peat ...
GCAGCATAAGGATTTCTTCTAGCACGAACCAACCCTGCAAACAACCGCCTTGTGTACGGGCTGAATCACCCGCAGTAAAAAGACCTCCGAGACGAAGTCGCGGAGGCCAGTCTTTATCTTGCAAAAATTTAGCGAGGCCTACGCCCCGCCTGTTTGGTTAGTGCTTTTTCTTCTTTGCGGCTTTCTTTGCTGCCTTTTTCTTCGTTGCCATTGTGTTTTCTCCTTGGAACCTTCTCCCTAGAAGGTCGCTTGGCCGATGTGGCCTAGTTGTCATCAATGCTCTAGATATTGCATGAGCATCGTGTCTGGCACTAGATATTGCGGTTACTTGGAGGGAATGTCAACCATTTTCTTTAAAAAAATAATTGCGCCGGTTCGCGTCTAGTGATTCGTCATCGAGCGGCACCGACATTTCTGACTGAAGCGGGCGTCGCAACCGCGCAATCAACACCGTTTCTATGTGCCACCGAACCCGCCCTTGCTGAAGAATTTCGGACCTCTTCCTCCGGAAAAACTCCCGGACCTCGATGCCAAACTCCTTTAACACGCCTGCCGAAGTGCGGGAGTATGCTGGAGCTTCGCGGGGATTCGTGCGTGACGACTATCCCAAGGAGTACGTACTTGCCTGAGATCGGCGCTCTGTATATTGACGAAGCCTTCCGCAGTCTGCGCGGGCATAAGCGCCTGGCAGATGATTCAATTGCGCAACTAAGCGACGAACAATTCTTCGCCGTGCTCGACGCTGAATCCAACAGCGTGGCCGTTATCGTCAAGCACATGGCGGGCAACATGCGTTCCCGGTTTACAGATTTTCTGACCAGCGACGGCGAGAAGCCCGACCGCAACCGCGACCAGGAATTCATCATCGCCGCCGATGCCGCCCGGGCGGAGATCCTCGCCGCGTGGGAGCGCGGTTGGCATCTGGTGTTCGAGGCCCTCAACGGGATCAGCCCCGAAGACCTGCAGCGCAATGTAACAATTCGTGGCGAACCCCACACCGTGTTGCAGGCCATCAACCGCCAGGCCGCTCATAGCGCCTACCACGTGGGACAGATTGCCTATCTCGCCCGGCACTGGAAGGGCGCGGAATGGAAGACGCTGAGCGTTCCCAAGGGCCAGAGCGAACAGTTCAACGCAAAGCTGTTGCAGAAATACAAGGACAAGTAAGGGGAACGAAATGGTACGGCTACGTTCGGTGGGAGTACTTTCCTGTGCCAAGGTCTTCGCGATCCTGCACGCGGCCATCGGAGTACTGGTCGCGTTGCTGGTTGTGCTTGTCGGAGTGGTGGGACTCGCGGCCGCACCCGCGCAACAGAAGCTGGGAATGGTTGGACTCTTGATCATGGCGGCGATGATGCCCTTCCTCTACGCCGGCCTGGGTTTCTTGTTTGGGGGATTGTGGGCCTTGATCTACAACTGGTCGGCGTCGGCCATCGGCGGAATCGAGATGGAACTGGAAGCGGTTCCCGTGGCCTTTGTTGCGGCGCAGGAGTCGGCGGCGAATCCGTTGCCGTAACGCCACGGCCTGGAACGCACGCTGCGTACGAAAACTGCGGGCTTGCCTACCTTCATGGCGCCGTATTGGGCCGATGAAGTGCGCGGCTGGTCGCCCATGGCTGCGTGCTGCTGGCACTTCCGGGCAGAGAATTCGAGTGCGTTCCCCTCGGCTCTCAACTACGCTCTTTCTCTCAGTAGGTTCAGCTGCTCAACGTCCGATAACGCGAAACTTCCGCGAAAAACAATATTGACGATCATTTGTTCTCAGTGGTTTGGGCGGAAATTGTTTGCATGTAATTGATAAATAAACTGCTTGTAGCTATCCATGTCAGCCGTAAAGACTTATATCTGCAATCTCCTGCACACTCCTGTCATCCGTAAGAGCACCAGTATTTTCAAAGAAGACGCAAAACACGTGACTGCAGACTATTCCAGTCCGCTCGACGCGCGGGAATGGCGACGTCCGTCACGTCGACTTTCGCCCTCAGGCGAAACATGCCAGTTTCATGGATAAAACAAATGAGGAGGGGGAGTCACGCAAAATCAGCGCGGCGAAGGAACGAAAGCAACCACCATCTCCAATGTGGTTCGCACAATCGGCGAAGTGAGGAGATTGTGCTACACCGGCCAAAAGACCCACACAAGCAAAACCAGATTGTGTGAGGCATCCGGCCCGAGCGGGACAGGACAATCTATTGGAACCCCTCCACCAGGACTATGTCTCCCTCGGAATGCTCGATTCCTGTAAAGAGAAAAGTACGGCCGTCAGGCGAGAGGCTGGTACCCCATACGGCGAACAAGCCGGGCAGGTCCGCAATCTTACGGGCGTGTTGAGTGGAAAAGTCGAAGTAGTGCAGCGAATAATGTCGCGGGTCACCATTGACGAAGTACATACCGTTTTTAGCGGCCACCCAGCGGATGTCGGCGGGCAAACCCGTGACAGGGCGTTCGTCGCCGCCATTTACGGACGCGGACCACACATGTTCATGGCCGCCCTCATACTTGGCAAAGAACACACGAGTCTTGTCCGCCGCTTCTTGCGGCGCGAATTGACCTCCTTTCTCTCCGGTCAACCGAACCGCTGCTCCGCCTTCCGCCGGCGCATTCCAAATGGCTCCAGATGGTTCGGTGGAGAAATATATCTCGCGGCCATCGGCCGACCAAAACGGATTCGAAGCATTTGGCGTCCCGACTTGAAGTAGCTTCGGAGGCCCGCCCTCCGCGTCGACCACGTAGAGTTCTGCAATTCCCGAAGCGCGCACATCGAAGACGATCCGTCGGCTGTCGGGTGACCAGCTCGGTTCCCCAATCTGAGGCCCTCCAAAGGAAGTCAATTGGACGGGATTGGATGCATCGCGGTCGGACAGCCAGACCTCCGGATTTCCAGAGCGCCAAGACTGGAACGCGATGGATTTGCCGTCGGGCGAGATGTGCGCACCCGCGTCTCCACGGCTGGAGGAAATCAACTTGGTGGCTGGACCCGCAGGTTTTGACTGGCTCGGCAATTCGAGTTGCCAGATATTGCCGGGATGGCGCACCTGAGCGTAGGCGAGTCGGTTACCAGTACGGGCGACCGCCACCGATTCCACGTCCTGTGCAAAGAGGAGCTTCTCCGGCTTTCCGCCCGCTAGCGGAATGCGCCAGAGATGTTGGTCGGAACTATAGAGAAGCGACTTGCTGTCCGCAGCCCAGGCAATACCGGCAAAACCCTCCGAGGACCTCGCTCCCGTCACTTCACGCGCGTCTCTGCCATCGGGGGTTTGCACGTAGATCGTAGCGACTCCCTCGGTCAACACACAGACGGACGCGAGATGTTTGCCGTCTGGGGAAAATGCAGGTTGCCAAGTATGCTCGCAATCCGGCGAAGGGTGAGGCAGAACCCGCTCTTCGGTGGTGTCCACGTTCACGAGGTGAATACTGAATTGTTCAGGCGAAGAATTCGGATTGGTTGTCGAAGAGTTCGCTTTGGCAAACGCCAACCACTTGCCGTCCGCCGACCAACTCAATCCAATTGGGGACCAATCGACATACTGAGTGATATTGGTCAGTTTGCGCTCGGAACCTCCCAGTGAAGAAATCACGAAGATTCCAGAGGCTTCAGGCTCGGCTTGGCGCATGAAAGCAATGAAGCGGCTGTCGGGAGACCATGCAGCGCCCAGAAATGTGGCCGGATGGTGGGTCAGCTGCACTGTCCGCTCTTGCCCGACCTGCTTGATGTAAAGATCGAATTGGAACTCCTTTTCATAGCCAAACCAGGCGAAAACGATCTGGTTGCCATCAGGCGAAAAGCTGGGCCCGATTTCAAAGCCAGGAAAGGTCGTGAAAGGGATGATGGTCAACTCGTTGGGCTTTGCCTGTGGTCGCGGCCGCAGCAGGTAGCCGCCAGCCGCCGCCAGTATCAAAAGTCCTATCGCAACGAGCGCGATCTGTAATCGCCCGCGTGACTCACGAGGTGGAGGCGTAGTGGCTTGGATGGTAGGAATCGGCGTGGTACCGGGCAGCGCAATCGCCACCACGCGTTGCGATGCACTTTTGTTGTGAGCCTCTGCCACCCATTCCACGGGAACGATGAAGCGGTAGCCAATCTTGGGCAGGGTTTCAACGAACTTGGGTTCTTCCGCCGAGTCTTTGAGTGCCTGCCGCAGCTTTTTGACTGCGGTGTTGACCCCATGCTCGAAATCTACAAAAGTGTCTTCCGGCCACAGGGCAGCACGCAGTTGTTCGCGCGTGACAACCTCCCCGTCTGCCTTCATCAACAGGCGAAGTACCTGGAACGGCTGTTCCTGAATCGCGACAGCAACGCCGTTCTTGCGCAGTTCACCGCTGCTCAAATCGACCTCAAAGCGGTCGAAGCGTGCAAACACCGGAGACAGCCTGTTTGTCGCCACCTAAGACCTTTCGTTCTGTTTGAGCAGTGTAACTTAATTGCCGATTAAGACGAGAAATTCCGTAGTTCACCAGCGCCGCTAACCTACTCAATACAGGCAGGTACTTCGCAACTGCATCAGTTCACCACTGGATTCACCCTCCGTCCATTGACCCACACTGCGAGCGATGAGATGGTGCAGCCACACGGGGCGAGGATCGCCGGAATCGGCGGATCTCGAGTATCTGTCCCGATTGAAATCGCCGGGTTTTCTCGAACTCAATTCGGCGGTCACGTGAATCAACTCGGCGGCCTTGCTCGAGGAGCAGTCTGCCCTTAAACGGACGGCACCACACCGACCTGAGGAGGTCTATATGAACAACAATTGGCTTTCGAGAAACTTGAGGCTCGCAACTCCCACGATGATCGTCTGCGGTTTACTCGCTTTCAGCTTCTCTGCGGTAGCACAGTCGAAAAGCGAGACTCCCAACGGCGGGCGCTGCTCGAACCGGACGCTCAATGGCGATTACGGGTTCACCCTGGAAGGCACGATCCTTGGGCCGAACATCCCGCTTCGCGGGCTGGTCATGCAGCATTACGATGGCAATGGCAACATAACCCAGGTAGATCATGTGGTTGATGGCGGCGTGCCTCCAACGCAGGAGTGGGCGCCGGGTACCGGAACCTATACGGTCAATCCGGATTGCACGGGAGCCGGCGTGATCAGCAGCTCCTCGGGGCAGGGTCCGCTGCCCATCCACTTCGTGGTGGTGAACAATGGCAAGCAAATCTTCCAGGTGGTCGACGGAAACGCAGTTTCCACCGTCGGTATTCGAGTCAACTAGTCGCTAGAGGCAACCCAGATGTGCTTTCGGGCGCTGACTCAAGCCCCTCTCGCTTGAGTCAGTGTTTTAACTTTCCGCGATTTCAGGTTACTCGTGCGAGCGATCACGTCTGTTAGAGCGGGGACAATGCCGGGATGTTCCACTCATTCGAAAACCGCGAATGAGTAGGGCAGCCTTGGCGTTCCGGTGACTGCGCTAAGATAGCGGGTTCACTGAGGTTCCTTCATGGCGACGACCACCACACACACCAATCCTCTTTCTTACCTCACCGACCAACTCAACGACCTCAAACAAAAGGGCACCTACTTCAAGCTGCGCGTGCTCGAAGACGAGCAGGCGCCGGTGTGCACCTTCGATGGCAAGAAGGTCATCAACCTGGCGTCGAACAACTACCTGGGGCTGACGACGCATCCCAAGCTGCGCGAGGCGGCGCTCTCTGGGGGCCCCGGCTCGTGTTGGCCACCCGCCATCTCCCCTTACTCCCCAACGTCGAGGCAGTAGTTCTAACTGTTCGTTGGCGGACACCAATCGCCATTAGCGAACAGGCGGGCTACGGTAGACTGTCGCGAAACCGGCTGTTGCGACTGATAGGCAATGAGATAGCCGGTATGGGTTGTGGCCGGGTGATTGCAGCTCTGAGTTGAATCGGCAAGGGCAGCGCGATTGGAGGCGATCCAATGACGATGGCAAGGCCCGATTTGATCGTGCAGGACCTGAGGGTGGCGCTGAGGTCGCTGTGGCGGACGAAGGGGCTGGCGATCACGGTCGTTCTAACGCTGGCGTTGGGCATCGGCGGCAACGCAGCTATCTTCAGCCTGGTCCGCGGAGTGTTGCTGCGACCGCTGGTCAACCGCGACGAGAACCGGCTGATTTACATCCGGCAGAGCGCACCGGCACAAGGAGTGGACAACACAAACTTCTCCGTGCCGGAGATCCAGGACCTGAAAGCCGGAGTGAAGACGGTCAGTGAATTCGGCGACTTCTCGGTCATCGGCTTCACCATGGTGGGACTGGGAGACCCGCGCGAGGTGCGCGCCGGCGTAGTTGGCGGAACGTACTTCGAGGTGATGGGCCTGCATCCCGTGCTGGGCAGGCTGCTCGACGTGCATGACGATGGTCCGAATGCCGAGGGCGCGTGTGTGCTGACCTATCGCTTCTGGAAGAACGTGCTCAAGGGCGACCCGACGGTGATTGGCAAGACGGTGCGACTGGGAGAGCGCTCCGCCACGATTGTCGGCGTGCTGGAGCCTTCGGTGCCGTATCCCGCGGAAACCGAAATCATCGCCAACGTGGTGACCAGCCCGCATCATCTTTCCGCGACGATGGTCACGGGACGGGTTCATCGCATGACCGAACTCTTCGGCCGTCTCGCTCCCGGCGTCAGTTTGGAGCAGGTGAACGCCGAGCTCAGCACGGTTTACGCCTCGATGGTGCGAGCCCACCCCGAAGCCTACTCGCCGGATGGAAAAGATCAAATCCACGCTGTGCTGCTTCGCGAGCAGATCACCTCGGGAGCCAAGACGGTGCTGCTGGTGCTGCTCGCCGCCTCCGGACTGATCTTCGTGATTGCATGCTCAAACGTCGCGAATTTGATCCTGGCGCGCTCGGTGCGCCGCGAAGGGGAGCTGGCGATTCGCGCCGCCCTGGGAGCGAGCACCGCCGCATTGCGGCGCACGCTGCTGGCGGAAAGCCTGTTGTTGTGCACGGCCGGCGCGGTACTCGGACTTCTCATTGCGCGTCCGATGGTGGCCATTCTGGCTGGCTACGCGTCACGCTTTTCGGTACGCGCCCTCGATCTGACGGTGGACTTCAGCATTCTGTGGGTCGCAGCGGGACTGGCGATCGTTGCTGCCGTACTCCTGGCGTTTGTTCCGCGTCTGCCCTCGGCGGAGTCGTCGAGCGGGATGGGACTTTCGAGCGGCAGCGTTCGCATCACGGGCAGCACGAGCCGCCGGCTGCGCATCTTCGCGGTGACGCAGATCGCGGCTTCGTTTATCCTGCTGGCCGGGTCGAGCATACTCATCAAGACTTTGCTCACGCTGCAGGCGCAGCAGACCGGCTTCGACATGCACCGCGTGCTCGCGCTGAATGTTCCGGTGATGTCGTATGGAAAGACTCCGGAGGAGATCATCAACTTCTACCGAGAGGCCATCCGCCGCATCAATGCACTGCCCGGTGTGGATCGCGTTGCTCTCGGTACCCAAGTTCCGTGGCGTGACGCCGGCACTTTTGGTCCCGGCTTCCAGTTCTCCGGCGAGGGTCATGCGAAAGGGGCTCGCGAAGAGGGCCCTCGCGCCCAGTTTCGAGTTGTCTCCCCGGGCTTTTTCGCGGCACTCGGCGTCCCGCTGTTGAGCGGACGCGACTTCACGGATGACGACAAGCGCGGCGGTGAACCGGTAGTGATCATCAGCCAGAGCGTCGCGCAGCGTATGTTCCCCGGCCAGGACCCGATTAACCACCACATCACGTGGACCGACCCGATCATGAAGTTCATCTTCGTCGGCACCGGGCCTCGCCGCATCGTGGGAGTCGCCGCTGACGTGGACGATGAGCATATCGTTCCCGGCACTGTACTCACGGTTTACCACCCGTTTGGCCAGATTCCGGATGTGGAGTCCAACAAAGAGATATCGCTCTTCGGTGGCCGCCTGTTCGTGCATACGCAGATGGATCCGTATGGGTTGGTCACTCCGATCACGCGCATCATTCGCGAGATGGCCGCCGACCAACCGGTGGAACACGCAGCCACACTCGACGACATCCGCGCGGAAGTGCTGGCGCCAGAACGGCTGAATACGCTGGTGTTCGGCGGCATGGCAGGCGTCGCGCTGGCGATCGCGGTGGTTGGCGTGGCCGGCGTACTGGCCTTCTCGGTAAGCGGGCGAACGCGCGAGTTCGGTATTCGACTTGCAGTCGGAGCACAGCCCCGGCATCTGCTGTTGGGCGTCATTGCAGAGGGTGCGTTGATGGCTATCACCGGCGTTGTTGCGGGCGCGGTGTTGGGGTACGGATTAGCACGCCTGGCGAGCCGTTATTTTCCATCCCTGCAGATGCTGACCGCGTTGCCGCTCGTCGCCTCCGTGGTCGTTTTGCTGGCGGCTGCGGTGATCGCGTCAGTGTTCCCGGCAGAGCGCGCCGCGCGGGTCGACGTGACCGAAGCGTTGCGGTCGGAGTAGCGCCGAGGCGTAGGGGTGCTCCACACAAGCCGGGCGATTGTGCTTTGCCGACCAAAAGACCCACACAAGCAAAACCGGCGTGAGTGGAACCCGGCCGAATGCAGCCGGAACCCCGGCAAGTTCATATCTGCGGCCGTAGTGGCGGCGTCGAGCCGCGCCAGAATATCGCACAACTTTGCCACGTGTTCGGCGATCACGCCGCGCGGGTCATCATTCTCATAAAGCCGCTTCAGCCCTTTGTGCCGGATGGAGCGGATCACCGCTTATCGTAATGATGCGTTACGTTACGGGCATCATGACGGGTGGATGCCCGACACCTAGATGCTCGCGCTCCTTCAACTTCGGTGCCTGCGGGGTGCACCGCAGTGCAAGGCCAGTTTCTCGCATTTGTCGTCTCAGTCTGCATCAAAGGGATTTAGAATAGTGGTGCGTCGGAGATTGAAGATCTCCGGCTTGATCGCACGTCTCCCCCCAAGGCGCTCCCTCATTTAGTGCTGCTCTCGACGGCGAGAGGATTTCTAATGTGAATAAACAAGCCCTCCCGGATGCTCTTAATTCGTGATCGGGCGCGGAATCGAAAGGGCGAGTGTCTGAGGCCCTGTATTCATGATCGACAAGAGCAGAGCCAGTAGCGCTAGCAAGCCACAATCCTCGGCCCCTGGCGCCATGCTACTGCCTCACGTATCGCTTCCCCGGTTGCTTATAACCGTGAGGCGCTGCAGATCCTGGCTTTCCCGAACCCGCCTGAGGAATTGGCGCACCCTGCTGCCGACCTCGCCCGACAAATCGGCGCAAGGCTGGTGTTGCGGTCGTCCAAGGGGGCCCGGAGATTTGTTGCCGAATTCGAGTCGGGCAACCGCACGTATCGTTGCCGTACCTTAAGTGTCTGTTGCGACGGAAAGGATGCCGACGATCCCGGGCGTGCCACCACACTGATCCTGCTGGAACGCCGGGCATCGCCTTCGCGACTGCTCAAGCGGCAGGCTTGGGAAAAGTTCGGCCTCACCCCGCGGGAACGCCAAATGGTGGAGTTGCTGATTGAAGGAATGACGACCAAGGAGATGGCCCAAGCACTTGGCCTGAGCCCCAACACCATCAAGTCTTTCCTTCGCCTGGTCATGGCGAAGATGGGCGTCTCGACGCGCTCTGGAATCGTCGGAAAGCTGCTGGAAAACAATCACCCTTAGCCAAGCTCAGCGAGGCGCGGACACCGGACATGGCACGTCCCGGTGTGCCCCTGCATTTCTCTCCCTGTTATCTCGCTCGCTTCGACCTCCGCATACGACAGCCTGTCCGGTTAGCGCCCGCTTCGTTACGCGATGACGGGCTTGAATGCAGCTCACCCGAATGGGTGAATGCTTTCGGGCGCAGTCGCTCGGGCGATTGTTTCATCCGTTCGATTGGCGGACACTGAAGGTGCCTTTTCTGAGTGAGTGGCGAGACAGCGCGCCGCTTCGTCTCTCTTCCCCCCACTGAGTCATCGATCCAGCTAGCTAACGGAGGTTAGTTTGTCATGAAGAAAACCTTGCTGCTCGGCTGTCTGGCCGGCATCGCTATGCTACTCACGTGTTTGCCCGCCATGGCGAACGCAAACATGTCTTTCTCCAACGCAGGCCCGAACAACTATATGGGCGTTCCCAGCTACCCGTACTACCTGTCGGTGAACGGTGGGCCGCTCCAGTACATGATGTGCCTCGGCTACAACGAGCACATCAGCGGAGGCGAAACCTGGATGGCAACCGCCTCTCCGGTTGGGAGCCTCGATCTCACCACTCACCTCACGGACTACCAGGCGGCCTACCTGTTCACGCTTGCCGTTGCCGATCACGGCGCTGACAGCGATATCAATGCAGCGATCTGGTATCTCTATGAGGGTGTGCCAACGCTCGACACCGGAGCCGCCAACTACGTGTCACTGGCCCAAGGCATGTCGTACTTTCAAGGTGAATTTCCGGGGATCATGCTTTATACGGCCATCCCGGGCAGCGAAAGCGGGACTCCAGGGACCGCGCAGAACTTTTTCGGTACGCCGGAGCCGGGGAGCCTTATGCTTCTGGGCACGGGAGTACTTGGCGTCGCCGGAATGATTCGCCGCAAAATCAAAGTCTAGGCAGCATTCGCAACCCCACGCCCAGCCGGAGCAATCATGCTCCGGTTTTGATTGGTTCTTGGGCGGAGTTCTCGAAACTTGAAACTGGGAACTCGAAACTGACGTCGGCGTTTACGCGAATTCCAGCCGCTTGAGCTTAATGTGGTCGGTGTCGATGTGAGCTAGGTCATAGTGGGCCTGCTGAGTGAGCCAGCTTGCGGGGCTGCCGCCGAAGACCTTCGACAGCCGCACCGCCATTTCGGGAGAAATTCCACGCTTCCCGTTCACAAGTTCCGATAGCGTAGTGCGTGTTACTCCGAGTGCGGCGGCCGCGTCCGTGATAGTCAAGCCCAGCGGCTCGATGCAATCGTGCCGCACTACACTGCCAGGGTGAGGAGGATTCCTCATCGACATAGCGCGCCTCCTTTCAGTGGTAATCAACATATTCGACATCGAGGGCGTCGCCGTGCTCAAACCGAAAAACAACGCGCCAGTTGGCGCTTACTGTCACGGCGTAGCACCCATGTAGTTCACCCTTAAGCGCGTGCAGCCGGTAGCCAGGGATATCCATATCGGTGACGACTTCCGCCGCTTCAAGACGCGCCAGAATGCGGCGTAGTTTCTCCACGTGTTCCGCAAATACGCCGCGCGGGTCGTCATCTTCATAAAGCCGTTTCAGCCCTTTGTGACGGATCGAGCGGATCACCCTATACCGTAATGCGTTACGTTACGGAGGTCAAGAGACTGAGATTCCCGCAATTGCCAACGGCAGGCAATTGTGGGCCACCAGCCACCAGCCGGATTTCAGTTCGTTGAATAACGAAAATCTTTACCCCGCCGTCCATCCTCCGGTCTTCCCTGCAAATCGTGGCGAGTTCTCATCCTCAACCGGCTGCGATACCATAGCGGGTTCACTGAGGTTCATTCATGGCAACGACCACCACCCGCGCCAACCCGCTTTCCTATCTCACCGACCAGCTTAACGACCTCAAGCAGCGCGGCACGTACTTCAAGCTGCGCGTGCTCGACGACGAGCAGGCACCGGTGTGCACCTTCGACGGCAAGAAGGTCATCAACCTGGCGTCGAACAACTACCTGGGACTGACGACGCATCCCAAGCTGCGCGAGGCGGCGCTGGAAGC
>Ga0075521_10000494_pt1 | contig 11613 bp, 10 predicted proteins | sample NGEPerD_FD_74785 | JGI IMG/M metagenome (GOLD analysis project Ga0075521, IMG submission 74785) | Arctic peat soil microbial communities from the Barrow Environmental Observatory site, Barrow, Alaska, USA - NGEE PermafrostAB12-D | ecosystem: Environmental > Terrestrial > Soil > Wetlands > Peat ...
GCCGTTGGATTTCGCGGTGCCATGGGCGGAGGGCCGCTGGACCGTGGCGTCGGACAGTTTCGACCCGGAACGCGCCGGCCACCCGGTGGCCGGCGGATCGATCTCGGTCGGGCCCCGATCGCTGCTCGTGGTGGTCGGGAACATCTGACCCGGTTTCGGGTGGTCATACCGGTGCGCATGGCGGGCGTCAGGCAACGGTGCCTTCGTGGCGGTGACATCGGCGGGGGAGATCGATCGCCGGGCGTGCGTTCGGTGCGGCAAGACGCAGCCGCCCCCGAAGGGTAGGCCGACGTCCCCGCGCCGCTGGGTTCCGCGGGACACCTACCCGCCAATCAGGCCGGCGGGTTGTCGGCGGCCATTGGGGACGGTGAGGGATGCGGCCGGGGTGGTGGCGACGGCGTGAGCTATCCGACGCTCGGGCGCGGGTCGGCCTCCCGGTCCGCCGGTGCCGGCTCGGGCGGACCGGTCACCCGCGCCCGGAAGACGTAGTAGGTCCAGCCCTGATACAGCAGCACGAGCGGCACCATCACGGCCGCGACGATGGTCATCACCTGCAGCGAGTAGGCGCTCGCCGTGGTGTTCTGCACGGTCAGGGTGTAGGCATCGTCGGTCGTCGAGACCAACACAGCGGGATAGAGGTTGGCGAAGATCGACGCGACGGTGCCGGCGATGGCCACCGCGGTCGCCGCGAAGGTTCGGCCCGCCCCGGGTGAGCTGTGCGCCAGGGTGAAGGCCGCCACGGTGGCCACCACGGGGATCGCCAGCGCGATCAGGCCACCGATGCCCGGTCTGGCCACCAGATAGGTCCAGACGGCGAAACCGAGCATCAGCAGCGCCGCGGGATACGCCAGTCGCTGCTTGAGACCAACGGCTCGACGCATCACCGGCCCAGTGGTGCGGATGGTCAGGAACGTCGCGCCGTGCCACAGCGACAGCGACAGCATGGTCAACCCGACCCACAGACCGTACGGCGTCAGCAGATCCAAGAATGTCCCGGTGAAGTCGCCGTTCGCGTCGATCGGCAGCCCGACGAGCAGGTCGCCGAGGCCCACCCCGATCAGCAGCGGCGCCAGCACCGATCCGATGCTCAGCGTCCAGCTCCACGTCGATCGCCAGGCGGGGCTGTCGAACTTGCCGCGGAACTCGAACGACACGCCCCGGACGATCAGCGCGGCCAGCAGCAACCAGAGCGCGAGGTAGAGGGCGGAGAACCACGTCGCGTACCAACCGGGGAACGCGGCGAACATGGCGGCCCCCGCGACCACCAGCCACACCTCGTTGCCGTCCCAGACCGGGCCGATGGTGTTGATCGCGACCCGGCGCTCGACGTCCGTCCGGCCGACGATCTTGTGCAGCGCGCCGACCCCGAAGTCGAAACCCTCCAGGACGAAGAATCCGGTCCAGAAGAAGGCGACGATGACGAACCAGACGATCGAGAGAGTCATCTACCGCACCTCAGTAGGTCAGCGACGGCACGGAGGGACCGGCCTGCTCGGCGTCGGCGGTGGGCGCCGGCAGGTCCGGCTCGTCGGGCAGGCCGCGTCTGGCGTGCCGGATCATCAGGATGGCGGCGATCACCCCGATCGTGCTGTACAGCACGATCACCAGCCCCAGGCTGATCGCGACCTGGGTCGCGCTGCCCGAACCGGACAGCCCTACGGAGGTGAGCATCAGCCCCTGCACGATCCACGGTTGCCGGCCGTTCTCGGTCAACAGCCAGCCGGCGGTGGCCATCACGAACGGGGTGAGGATGAGCCAGGTGCACACCAGCAGGAAGAACCGGGATGTCTCGAACTTCTTGCGCCACAGCACAAAAGCGCCCCACAGGCCCATGACGAAGCCAAGCACCGCCAGGTAGGCCATGGCCCGCATCGACCAGTACTGGATGAAGACGTTGGGGACGTAGTAGCCAGGCCCGTACTGCTGGTTGTACTGGGTGTTGAGCTCACTGAGCCCCTGGACTTCGCCGTCCCAGGTCCCGGTCGCCAGCAGCGAGAGCAGGTGCGGGATCTCGATGATCTTGGTCGGGGTCTCGTCCTGGTTGTACCCGCCGATCTGGATGACCGAGAACGAACAGGGCTGGCAGGTGTCCCAGTTGGCCTCGGCGGCGGCGATCTTCATCGGCTGGTAGGTCGTTTCGTTGATCCCGAGCCGCCCGCCGATCGGGAACTGCAGCACTGAGGCGACCGCGAGGACGAACAGGCCGAGCTTCGCGGTCCCGCGGAACAGCTGCAGATGATTGCCCCGACGAAGGTGCCACGCGGAGACGCTCAGCAGCACGGCGCCGCCGAAGATCAACGCCACCATCAGCACGTGCGCGTAACCCCACAGGAAGACCGGGTTGCTGAACACCTCGCCGATGGACGTCAACTGCGCCCGCCCGGTGCTCGGGTTCAGCGTGTAGCCGCGTGGATTCTGCATCCAGGAATTGGCCGCGATGATGAACAACGCGGACAGGCAGGCCCCGACCGGGATCATCCAGGCGGTGAACAGATGCACGCCCCTGGGCAGGACATTCCAGCCGAACACCCACAATCCCAGGAACGTCGACTCCAGGAAGAACGCGGCCAGGCCCTCCATGGCCAGCGGCGCCCCGAAAACGTCCCCGACGAATCGGGAGTAGGCCGACCAGTCCATGCCGAATTGGAATTCCTGGACCAGGCCCGTCACCACCCCCACGCTGATGCTGATCAACATCAGGGTGCCGAAGAATTTCGTCAGCCGGCGCAGTCCCGGATCACCGGACCGATGCCATCTGGTGTGCAGCACCGCGACCAGGATGGCGAGCCCCATGGTGACCGGAACGAAGAAGAAGTGATAAATGCTGGTGGTGGCGAACTGAATGCGGGCGAGGTCCAACTGATCCATGTCAAGGGCTCCGTTGTCATCCAGCTGGGAAGCGCGCACGACAGTGTGGCGGGGCGATGTTGGCCGGCCATTCCGGGCAACTATGGGTCCGAGCGCGTCAGCGGAACATCATCCCACCGGGATGAGCCCATCGCGGCCGTCCGCCGCCCGACACTGCCGGTGCCGCGACATCGCTGAGCTATGGTTCGGAACCCTGGCACTCGAGCGGGCGACGAGAATCGAACTCGCGTAATCAGTTTGGAAGACTGAGGCTCTGCCACTGAGCTACGCCCGCGTCGCACCGGGCGGCGCCGATGCCCGATCATGGTAGCTCACTGGCTACGCTGGGCGGGTTCGGTCCGGGCTCGTAGGCCCTGGCCGGTTTCGGGGTGTGGCGCAGCTTGGTAGCGCACCTGCTTTGGGAGCAGGATGTCGCAGGTTCAAATCCTGTCACCCCGACCGTGATCGCCGGCTCACCCCGGCGCCAACTGGCTGATCACGTGCTCCCAGCCGTCCGGTGTCGTCACCTGGATGAACGTGCCGTAGCCCTCCTCCAGCGGGGCGGTGACCGCCGCTCCCGCGGCCACCAGTCGGGCGTGACAGTCGACGATGTCGTCCACGGCGATGGTGAACGGGGCGGGTCCGGACCCGGGAGCCCCGGGGAAGTCGTCGGCCTGCAGCAGGGCCAGTGTCGTCTGACCGCCGGGTGGGGCGACCTCCACCCACCGCGAACCGGGCCACATCTCCGCGTCCCTGCGCAGCTCGAAGCCCATCACGTCGATCCAGAAGGCGATCGCGCGGTCCTGGTCGGCGACGTACTGGGTGACGGCATTGATGAACATGGTCATGAACATCGACAGTAGGAACGCCTGACCGCCGGGACAACCCGACGTTGCTGCTCGCTCCCGCGCCGCGACGGCACCTTGGGCACCCGACGTCGCCTAGAATCAGCGGCGGCTCTGCCTGCCGTGGCGCTCCGAGGGTGCTGGCGCGGCGCGCGGTGACCGTTGGCTGCCCATCATCAGCCGCGAAACAAGATCCACTCGTCGTCCGGCCGCCTCAAGGAGTCCTGCCCACGTGAAGAGCACCGTCGAACACCTGAACCCGACCAGGGTGAAGATCACCGTCGAGGTTCCGTTCGACGAGCTGAAACCGCACTTCGACAAGGCCTATGGTGCGCTCGCCGGGCAGGTGCGGATTCCGGGCTTCCGGCCCGGGAAGGTGCCCGCCCGCATCCTGGACGCTCGGTTGGGGCGCGGAACGATCCTGACCGAGGTGGTCAACGATGCGGTGCCGGTCAAGTACGGCGAAGCGATCAGCGAGGCCAACCTGACGGTGCTGGGTCAGCCGGAGATCGAGGTCACCCGGATCGACGACGGGGATGCGCTCGCGTTCACCGCCGAAGTCGATGTGCGACCCGAGATCGCCCTGCCTGAGCTCGGCGATGTCGCCGTCAGCGTGGCTGACGTCCAGGTCACCGAGGCGGACATCGATGAGCAGGTCGAGGCGCTGCGGGAGCGATTCGCCACCACGACAGCCGTGCAGCGGGCCGCCGCCGACGGGGATCTGGTGACGCTGGATCTGACGGCGGCCCTGGATGGTGAGGAGCTCGCGGACGCCGCCACGGACGGGCTGAGCTACCGGGTGGGCTCCGGTGACCTGATCGACGGGATCGACGAGGCCGTCACGGGACTGTCGGCCGGCGAGAACGCCACGTTCCCGACGATCCTGGCGGCCGGGGAATACTCCGGCAAGGAAGCGGCCGTCACGGTCACCGTGGCGTCGGTCTCCGAGCGGCACCTTCCGGACGTGGACGACGACTTCGCGCAGCTGGCCAGCGAGTTCGACACGGTCGCGGAGCTGCGGGCCGACCTGGCCGAGAAGATCCGCCGGGTGAAGAACGTGTCACTGGGAGCAGAGGCCCGCGACAAGGTGCTCGAGGCCTTGCTCGCGGCGACGGACATCCCGGCCCCGCAGGGCATCGTCGAGGCCGAGTTCAAGGCCCGCGAGCACCAAGCGATCCATACGTTCGACCACGACGATGATGCCTTCGCCGCGCACCTCGAACGCGAGGGACAGACCAGGGAAGAGTTCGACTCCGAGATCCGCGGGGCGTCCGTGCGGGCGGTCCAGACGCAGCTCCTGCTCGACGCCCTGGCCGAAACCCACCAGGTGGGCGTCAGCCAGGAGGAGTTCACCGAGCGGGTGCTGTACAACGCGCAGCGGCTGGGGGTGAGCCCCGACGAGTACTTCACGCGCGTCCAGGAAGGAAACCAGCTGGCCTCGATCTTCTCCGAGGTGCGCAGGAGCAAGGCACTGGCCGGGGCGGTCGAGCAGGCAACGGTCACCGATGCGTCCGGCACCGTGCTGGATGTGGCGGCGTTGTTCGGCATCGAAGAGATCCCTCCCGAGGAAATTGACGCCGAAGACATCGACGTCAAGGTCGTCGACGCCGATGTCGTCGACGCCGATGTCGTCGACACCGAGGAACGGGGCGCGGACCAGGCCAACGATGACGCGACCGGGGTGCCCGACGATCGGGGCGCGGCCCAGGACCGCAGCCCGGACGGGGAGAACAGCGACGCGACCAGTGCCGCCAGCAAGCCGCCCGCTCCGGCCGAAGCCTGACCGCACCCCGCCGGCGGGGTGCGGTGCGATCCGATGGCGCACCGGGATGCGATCCGCGGTCCGGGCTCGCCGGTGGGCATGTTCACGCCGTCAGCGAACAGGAGCCGGTCAGGGCGTCACGGCCGACCGGGCGTCGTTACTGTCGGGTGACGTCCTTGGGATCGGACCGGCCCGAGGGCTCGCCTGATCAAGGCACCATTCGTCCACCAGCTCCGCGATGTGGACCTTCGAAAGAGGAGATGTCAGTGAGCCACCGTCACCCCCTCACGGCCCCCGGGGCCATCGGGGCCATCCAAGCCCTCGAGGCCATCGTCCCGGGGCTGAGCGATCCCTTCATGCGCAGCACACCCGGTCTGAACCTGTCCGATTCGGTCTCGGAGAGATTGCTGCGTGAACGGATCATCATCCTGGGCTCGGAGGTGCGGGACACCAACGCCAACGAGATCACCGCTCAGCTGTTGCTGCTGGCGGCGGAGGATCCCGAGAAGGACATCACCCTCTACATCAACTCGCCCGGCGGAAGCGTCACCGCGGGCATGGCCATCTACGACACGATGATGTTGATCGAGCCCGACGTCGCCACCACCGCCATGGGCCTGGCGGCCTCGATGGGCCAGTTCCTGCTCACCGCAGGCGCTCCGGGCAAGCGAGCGGCACTCCCGCACGCACGGATCCTCATGCACCAGCCGAGCGCGGGCGTCGGCGGTACCTCATCCGATATCGCCATCCAGGCCGAGATGCTGAACCGGTCGAAGCTGGAAATGGCCGAGCTGATCGCCCAGCACACCGGGCAGACGGTGGAACGGATCACCACCGATTCGGATCGCGACCGTTGGTTCACCGCGCAGGAAGCGCTGGAGTACGGGTTCATCGACAAGGTGGTCAGCCGGGCCGCCGAGGCCCCGGCCGAGAACTGACCGGGCCGGCCTCGACAGACCGACGGAAACCTGAGCAAAGGAACGCGTGAGAATGAACGAGAGTTACCCCGCCGGCTTCGCGCACGGGCACGCGCTGAGCCTGCCCCAGGCGCGCTACATCCTGCCCTCGTTCGTGGAGCGGACGAGTTACGGCGTCAAGGAATCGAATCCGTACAACAAGCTGTTCGAGGAGCGCATCATCTTCCTCGGCGTGCAGATCGATGACGCCTCGGCGAACGACGTGATGGCCCAGCTGCTGACGCTGGAGTCCACCGACCCCGACCGCGAGATCATCATGTACATCAACTCGCCCGGCGGATCCTTCACGTCGATGACCGCGATCTACGACACGATGCAGTTCGTCCGCCCGCACATCCAGACCGTGTGCCTTGGCCAGGCCGCGTCGGCGGCCGCGGTGCTGCTCGCCGCCGGCACCCCCGGCCGGCGGTTGGCCTTGCCGAACTCCCGGATCCTGATCCACCAGCCGGCCACCGAAGGCGTGTACGGCCAGGTGTCCGACCTGGAGATCCAGGCCCACGAGATCGCCCGGATGCGGACCGCGCTGGAGGAGATCCTGTCGCGGCACTCGAACAAGTCTCCGGACGAGGTCCGGGTCGACATCGAACGGGACAAGATCCTGACCGCCGCGGAAGCGAAGGATTACGGGCTGATCGACGAGGTGCTGGAGTACCGCAAGCTCAAGTAGATCCGGACGGGGGCAGGGCCGAACGGAGCATTGTGTCCGCGGCCGGCGGTTTTTTTCTGGCGGGAGGCGCCCGGCCCGATAGGCTGGGGGGACGGCAATCACTCCTGGATGATTGCCGGGTTGCCGCTGGGCCCCGTTGGCGCGCATTGTTTCCGTGTCGTGACGGACAAACCCAGCGACTTCCGCGAGCCAGCAGGTACCGTCGGAACGGTCGCAGGCACCTGGTCTCGCGGGTCCAACGCAAGGAAGATCGAGAGGGCTCATGGCACGCATCGGTGATGGGGGCGACCTGCTGAAGTGCTCTTTCTGCGGAAAGAGCCAGAAACAGGTGCGCAAGCTGATCGCCGGCCCCGGGGTCTACATCTGCGACGAATGCATCGACCTGTGCAACGAGATCATCGAGGAAGAACTCGCCGAGACCAGCGAGGTCAAGCTCGACGAGTTGCCCAAACCGATGGCCATCCGCGAATACCTCGACCAGTACGTCATCGGCCAGGACATCGCCAAGAAGGCGCTGTCCGTCGCCGTCTACAACCACTACAAGCGGATCCAGGCCGGGCCGGACCGCGGTCCCGAACCGGTGGAGCTGGCCAAGTCGAACATCCTGATGCTGGGCCCCACCGGGTGCGGCAAGACGTATCTGGCGCAGACGCTGGCCAAGATGCTGAACGTGCCGTTCGCGATCGCCGACGCCACCGCCCTCACGGAGGCGGGCTACGTCGGCGAGGATGTCGAGAACATCCTGCTCAAGCTCATCCAATCCGCCGACTACGACGTCAAGCGCGCGGAAACCGGCATCGTCTACATCGACGAGGTCGACAAGATCGCGCGCAAGTCCGAGAACCCCTCCATCACCCGTGACGTCTCCGGTGAGGGCGTGCAGCAGGCGCTGCTGAAGATCCTGGAGGGAACCCAGGCCTCGGTGCCGCCGCAGGGTGGCCGCAAGCACCCGCACCAGGAGTTCATCCAGATCGACACCACCAACGTGCTCTTCATCGTGGCCGGGGCGTTCGCCGGGCTCGAGAAGATCATCGGCGAGCGGGTGGGCAGGCGCGGCCTCGGCTTCGGCGCGGAGGTGCGCAGCAAGTTCGAGATCGACGGGTCCGACGTGTTCTCCGACGTCATGCCCGAGGACCTGATCAAGTTCGGGTTGATCCCGGAGTTCATCGGCCGGCTGCCCGTGGTGGCGTCGGTGACCAGCCTGGACAAGGAATCGCTCGTCAAGATCCTGACTGAACCGCGGGACGCGTTGAGCAAGCAGTACCAGCGGCTGTTCGACATGGACGGCGTTGCGCTGGAATTCCACGCCGACGCGCTGGACGCGATCGCCGACGAGGCGATCCTGCGCGGCACCGGTGCACGCGGCCTGCGGGCGATCATGGAAGAGGTCCTGCTGCCGGCCATGTACGAGGTGCCGGGCCGCGACGACGTGGAGCGTGTCGTGGTGACGTCGGAGACGGTGCGGTCCAACGTCTACCCGACGATCGTTCCGCGGGCGGCCAAGCGCACCCCGCGGGAGAAGTCCGCCTGAGCCCGCGCCAGGTCACCGGTCGCGCGGAGGAACTGCTCAACTCCAGTCCCGCCCGTCCCATAACCGCCGAGTTCAGCCGCGCGAGCGTAGTTGATCCGCGCGGAACACGGGGGCGGTGAGAGGGCCGTTGTCAGCCGCAGTTCGCCTTGTACCAGTCGCTGATGTCCTTCGCGGCGGTGGTGAACTTCTCGCTCTTGAGCAGCTCGTCGGCCTCCGCGTACGTCTTGCCGTCGGCGGCCTTCGCCACCTCGGCGATGGCTTGGATGTCTTTGGCGATCTCCGGCGGGAACTGGCCGCTGGCGTCGGTGAGATCCTTCAGCGCGGAATCCAGGTCGCTGCCGTCGTAGACGGTCTGGCCGCCCAGCGCGGTCAGGTACGGCATCAGCTGCAGCACCACGGTGAGTCCGTAGACCGGAGCGCAGGTCGCGGACAGACCGAGCAGTGCGCTGGGGATGACTCCGCTCGGGACGAGCGAGGTCAGGTCCTGCAGGTTCGACAGGTTCGACAGGTTCGGCACGCTGAGGTCGGTGGGGATCGCGGTCGCCAGCCCGGACAGTTCCGACGCCAAGTCGGAGAGGTTGGTCGGAACGGCCGTGGGAAGGGTGAGCCGGCCGCTGGTCCCACCAGCGGTGGTGGCCGGTTCCGACGTCGTCTCGGCCCCAGCGACCGCGGCGGCCGAGTTCGGCTGAGCCGATCCGCCGACCGAGGAACCGCATGCCGCAACGGCCAGGATGGTGGCGGCGGCCAGCGCGAACGCGGCGGTGACGGTGGAACGGGTTCTCATTGTTCACTCCTGCGGACGCAGCGCCGGCGGTGGGCAGAGCGATCGTAACCCGTCGGGACCGAACGATCGGCGGCGATGACACCAGGCCGGCGGTGTCCCGACTGGCCGCAGTGTCACCCGTTCGGCCGTCGCCATTCCGGGTGCGGTCCCGGGTCAGCCCGCCGATCCCCTGACCCGGCGGGCGTGCGAGTAGATGTTGAAGCCGGCTGAGGAGGTGAAGCCGATCAGCGTCAGGCCGGTTTCCTCGGCGAGCTGCACGGCCAGCGACGACGGCGCCGAGACGGCGACAAGCATGCCGATGCCGGCCATCACCGCCTTCTGGACCAGCTCGAACGAGGCGCGCGACGTGGTGAGCAGGGCTCGCCCGGAGATCGGTAGCTCGTCGGACATCAGCGCGGTCCCGATCACCTTGTCCACGGCGTTGTACCGGCCGACGTCCTCTCGCAGATGGTCGAGTTGGCCGTCCGGCCGGACCAACGCGGCCGCATGCACCCCACCGGTGGAGCGAAAGCCTTGTTGCCGCGACCGGAGCCGATCCGGCAGGGCGGTGATGGTCGCCGGGGCGAAGGCCGGCAGGTCCGGCAGCCGGTAGCGCATCTGCCGTTGCAGGCCCTCGATGGAAGCGGTGCCGCAGACGCCGCAGGCCGATGTGGTCGCGAACGCCCGTGGCGCCATCGTGGCCGCGGCGGCGGGATCGCTGAGCGTGACGTCCAGCACGTTGTAGGTGTTCTGCCCGGAGCCGTCGACGCCGTCGCAGTATCTGATCTCGGTGACGTCGCCGGTGGTGGCGATGACCCCCTCAGCGTGCAGGAACCCGTGGACCAGTTCGATGTCGTGACCGGGAGTGCGCATGGTCACGGTCAGCGATCGGCCGCCGACGCGGATCGCCAACGGCTCCTCACCGGCGACGACGTCCGGACGGGAGGTGAAGATCCCATTGTGGAAGCGCCGGACAGGGGTCCGGACGGTGACTCGACTCACCGCTCCAGCATGCCAGCCGATCGGGACGACCTCGACCAGTGCGCGGCGGCTACCGGTTCGACCGATCCACGCCGTGCACTGCCGTCGAGCGTGACCGGTCGCTCGTCCGTCGGTTGGCGCCGGCTCGCGGGCGTGTTCGCGCGGTCTTCAGTGCCGCACCATGCGGATTTCCAGGATCCCCACCGAGTCCGTGCGCTCGTCGCCGTCGGGGATGAAGTCGTGGTGGACGTAGAACGCACTCGCACGGGGGTTGTCCCGGTATACCCACAGCAACGCGGGCCCGTCACCCAGCGCGGCGTCGAGCAGGTCGTCGGCCAGGCCCCTGCCCTGATGGGCGGCGCGGACATAGATCGCATAGAGCTCGCGTCGCGCTGGTTCGTCGTCGTCGCGCGTCGGTCCGGCGATCGCGATGCCGATCACCTCACCGTCGAGTTCACCCAGGAAGTGGTCGGCGATCCCGGCCTCGATCTCCTTGCGGCGGCGGATCGCCATCCGGCGGACGTCGAACTCGTCGAACTTCTCGGCCCCCCACAACTCCTCGTACGCCTCGCGCCAGCAGGCCAGGTGGCAGGCGGCGAACGCGTCGGCGTCCTCCGGTCCGGCCGGACGGACGGACGGAGTCGGACTCATGCGACCACCTTTCGGCGACAGTGACGTTGGGTACTCGGAGACGTTGGGTACTCGGAGAAGTTTGGGGACTCGGAGACGTTGGGTACTCGGACGTTGGGCATTGGAACACGACGAGGTCGGATCGTGACGCGACCGACCGGTCTTGGCTGCTTGTCAGGCTAGTGCACGGAACAGACCGGCGATCAGCCGATCGCCGTCGGCCGGCGGCGTGAACGGCCTGAGGATCTACGGTGTCCTTCAGCGCGCCGCTCGTGGCCCCGGAACGGACAGTCACCGGCTTCGCGGTGGCCGCTGGACAGCAGTCGGGACCGCGGTCGGGGGAGATCGGGGGAGCGCCGAGCACGAGCCGTTCATGCCAGCGGCCTGCGCTGCGCGCGCCGGTCCCGCTGGATCAACGCCTGGTGGCACCATGACCAGGTGACCGTGTACCGCGACACCGCTGTGGTGCTGCGGGTGACGAAGCTCGGCGAGGCCGACCGGATCGTCACCCTGCTCACCCGACGCGGGGGGCGGGTACGGGCGGTGGCCAAGGGTGTGCGGCGTACCAAGAGCAAGTTCGGCGGGCGGCTGGAGCCGTTCAGCCATGTCG
>Ga0075521_10000499_pt1 | contig 11581 bp, 4 predicted proteins | sample NGEPerD_FD_74785 | JGI IMG/M metagenome (GOLD analysis project Ga0075521, IMG submission 74785) | Arctic peat soil microbial communities from the Barrow Environmental Observatory site, Barrow, Alaska, USA - NGEE PermafrostAB12-D | ecosystem: Environmental > Terrestrial > Soil > Wetlands > Peat ...
ATTGCGAGAATCGACCTTACCGGATCGTCTTCCGGGTACCACCGTTACATTTTGGTCGACCGCTTTATCGACCGCTTTTCGGAGTGGTGGCTGGTAGGGACCCGCGGCACATCCAGTTGGGGATGGGACATGTGGGACACGATTAACTCCTACGTGGCTGCCGGCACGGAGGGGGGACTGGTAAATTTCGCCTTATTCATCACCTTGTTCGTGGTGGCATTCAGCCAGTTGGGCCGCGCACGCGAGCGCGCCATCGATGACCCGGCCCTACAGCGCCTCACATGGGTGCTCGGCACTCTGCTGTTCGCTCACGCGGTGGCATTCTTCGGTATCGCCTATTTCGACCAGAGCCAGTTCATCTGGTACACCGAACTTGCAATGATTGCGGCTGCGGTCACGCTTACACCGCAAGGAGTGATGGTCGAAGGCTGCGAAGTGCCAAGCAAGGCGATGGCGTGGAGCCCGTGGCGGGAGGGGCCCCGCGGGGAGTCTTTATGGCCCGCACATGACCAACGTTACAGAGCGGACGTCAAGGAAAGCTACTGACGTTTAATCACAGCTCGGCGAACCCTAACCGTCCTTACTACGAACATGACCCAGCCTATCCATGAAGCTCAAGCTCCAGTGCTCTCGGTGATCACAGTCACCTGGAACGGGAAGCGGTACGTGGAAGAGTGCCTGCGGTCGCTAGCGGTGAATGTGGATGTTCCAGCCGAGTTTATCGTCGTGGATAACGCCTCGACAGACGGAACTCCCGAACTCATTGAGCAGACATTCTCGCAGTTCAGGGTGGTTCGTAACGCCAACAACCTTGGATTTGCGAAAGCGAACAATATTGGCATGGGGCTCAGCCGGGGAAAGTATCTGTGCCTGGTGAACTCCGATGTAGTGGTCCCCCCGGGATGCCTTGGCAGCTTGTACGAATATTTGGAGGCGAATCCGGACGTTGCCGTGACAGGGCCGCAGATGCTGGGAAAGGATGGCAAGGTGCACCGCTCCAGCATGCGATTACCCACGATTGGCAACGCGTTTTGCAGGGCATTTGCTTTGGACAGCGTTCCGTTCGTGTCACGCCTTCTGAGGGGGCAGTTGATGTCCGACTTCACCCATGACCACACATGTGAGGTGGAAGTGCTGAATGGGTGGTTTTGGATGATCAGGCGCACGGCGATGGAGAGCGTCGGGCTGCTCGACGAGCGATTTTTCATGTACGGCGAAGACCTGGATTGGTGCCGCCGGTTTCGCGAAGCGGGATGGCGACTGGTCTTCTACGGAGGCGCTCGGGCCCTGCACTATGGCGGAGGAAGCTCCAGGGTTGCGCCGGTTCGGTTCTACCTCGAACTGCATCGGGCCAATCTCCAGTATTGGAGAAAACACAATGGCCCGCTGGCCACGCTTTTGTACGGGGCAATTCTGATCGTCCATCATCTGATCCGGATGGTCGGACACTCGGTTGCGTATCTCTTATCTGCGAAGCACAGGACAGACCTGGCCGCGAAGATCAAGCGAAGCTGGATGTTGATCGCGTGGTTGAGCGGCGCGCACCGTCAAGCCGATACCTCTAGTCAGCTCTCGGCCTAAACGGCTGAACCGACACAGATGTTTACAGCAAGGCTGTCTTCGCCTGGTCGCGACAGGATGAGGCAAGCAAACCCAGAACGCAAGAAAGCCACCGGCGGACGGAGTGATCGCCGGAGCCTCACACGCAACAGGGAACGCACAACTGTACTGCGATAGTTATGGCAGCAATGAATCCAGATCGCCCATCGTCAAATAGATATGTACTGGTCACGGCAGCTCGGAACGAGGAGAAGTACATTGAGCAGACGCTGCAGTCGGTGACCGCACAAAGCGTTAAGCCCATCGAGTGGGTCATCATGAGCGACGGCTCGACGGACCGGACCGACGAAATCGTTTCCGCGTATGCGCGTGAGTACCCATTTGTACATCTGAGCCGGATCACCGATGACCACCCGCGGAATTTTGCCGCTCAAGTCATGGCGATCAACGCGGGCTGTGAGCTGTTGCGCAGCCCAGCGTACGACTTCATCGGTAATCTGGATGCCGACGTTCGCTTTGAACCGCACTATTTCGAAACGCTTCTGCAAAGGTTTGCTGAAGATGACGAACTGGGTTGCGCAGGCGGATTCATCTGCGAAGAGCATCGAGGAGAGTTCCGGAGCCGACTCGCGAATAGCCGGTCGTCGGTGGCGCATGCAGTGCAGTTCTTTCGCCGGGAGTGTTTCGAGCAGGTTGGTCCTTATGTGGCGCTGCCGTACGGAGGGCCGGACTGGGTGGCGGACATCAGGTCACGCCAGAAGGGTTGGAAAGTCAAGTCATTCGCGGACCTGCCAGTCAAACATCTTCGGCCGACCGCAGGTGCCGAAGGCCTGCTGCGCGGCCGGGTCAGGCAAGGACGGATGGACTACTCGCTGGGCAGCCTGTTCCTCTTCGAGTTGCTGAAATGCGCACGAAGGGTGAACGAATCACCGCGCGTAGTGGGCTCGATGTTGCGCTTCTACGGCTACGTGAGTTCGTATGTGCGGAGAGACCCGCGACTCTTAGGTGACGAAATCGTCGATAGCCTCCGGCAGGAACAAACCCAACGGCTACGAGACTTGCTGAGACCCGGTTTGCGAGACTAAGTCCGCTTGTGCCCACCTAGCGGGAAGAGTTTGGCGGACCCTCCGAGGCACGCAGCGCTGTGCGTTAATGCGGTATTGCCGTCAAGTTGGTGGGGGGCTGCGGCGAGGTTCCAGTCGAGCCATAGGCACCAATCGACCACGCGCCACCGCCGCGGGCGGCGCCATTTCGGTCGGTAGCCAGCGCGGCTTGCTGCTCGGTCGGCCAGCTCGACACGACGCTGGCTAGATTGGTACCGGCGCCGATCATGAGTGATCCAGTCTGGAGTAAGCCGGTCGTGCTGTTCACGCCGTCAAAGGTGGCTTGCGAGTTTACGGCATGAGCGTCACAGGCACACTGGCTGAGCCATGTACTGAAATTGTTGGTCCCACCAGAGACCGGCCAGCAATTAAAGCTGGTACCGGTTGGGCAGTTAATGTAGCCATTGTGGTCGGTGGTGGTGAAGGAGACGCCGTCCCAGAGTTTGTTGGCGCCGCCAACGATATTGTTCTTGGCATTGACGAGATTGACGCTTTCAAACACGACGGCGCGGTTGGAAGAAGCGGCGGGGCCGAAGACAGTGTTGTTGTAGAAATCCACAGCACGGGTAAGCGGATCGAAGGAAGCCCGGCCCAAATCGACACCTCCGTTGGCCGTGGTTCCTAGAAGTACGTTCCCAAACATGTGGAGGATCGAAGTGCCATCCATGCAAGGGGTAGCGCTTCCATCGGTCTGAACGCCGGGTTCAAGAAAAATGTGCCCGGTCACGTTGTTGCCGATGTTACCGTCGAACAAATTGTTGTAGATCCACATATCGCCCCAGGCCGCCCCGTATTCCTGGGCCGAGTGCCTGCCGTCAACGGTGTAGCAATGAATGCCGTCATGATGGTAAGCGTTGCTTGACGTATCCCAGTTGGCGTAATCGTGGAGGTGGTTGTTGTAGAAGTACCAGGGACCAGCCGCCGCATGGTTGCCATTAGGTGTAACGGCAATTCCGTGATCGATGTTGTAAAGGTTGTTGTTATAGACGCGCTGGCCCTGCGCATTCCCCGAATTCATATACAGACACCAGCCTGCGTCGTGCATGGTGTTGTCGTGGACCAAAAAATTGACACCGCTGTAAACGATGCAATTGACCTGAGTCTGGTCGATTTCGGCATTCGATCCGCTGTGTACGTAGACGTTGTAGATTCCGAGATTGCGAATTTCGCAGTTGCTGCAGTTGTTGGCAACGACCGCTTGGCTGGTGCTGTGAGAACCGGAAGTCCCGTTATTAGTGTTCGCGATGTAGCCGTTACAACTCCCGCCGGTGGTTCCGCAGGGCACGCCGCCATCGACAACGAGGTAGCTGAGGTTATTTATGGCGATGGCATTAGACCAGACTGTGGTGGACATACTGGCGCCTGGGTCGAACAGGAGCGTTACCGGACTGCCAGATGCTCCGGAACCCCTGAAGGTGAGGGGTGTCGTCAAATTGCCACAAACATGAACCGTGGTACCCGGGCCGATGGTGTTGGCCGTGCCCCAGTTCCCGGCGGTATTAAAGAAGGCCGCGGAGTTGGCGTTGGCACAACTCGAGCCGTTTCCACTGCCGGTCGCAGCTTGAGCAATGTAGTAATTCGTGACCGAGCAGAACGAGCAAAGAGCCGTGGCAAGAATGAACGTCAGGACCTGCAGAATACGGCGAAACAGCACCATCGTCGACCTCAAGAATTTCGTTATCTACTGGCGCGTACCTGAGCGGTACGTCGTTTGGACGGGAATCCGCTAGACAACAACTGCGCGACACCCAAAGTGTTGCATCAAGACCGGTCCGGGTAAAGATGTTTTCAATGATAGCTGAACACTTAAGTAACCTGTGTCGGCCCCCATGCGGTTACTGAAGTGCTAATGGTTTGGGGAGAGCAACTCGCCCGCTGTTGCGGCCGGGCGTGGAACCTGAGCTCTCGGGACGGGAGAGAGTTCGAAAGGCCCCCATCTGGTTTACCAGTTAGCACCCTTTACGTTGATTCTGTCGCGATCCAACTTCCATTCGACCAACGCGCTCATAGAGAAAGCAAAGTCTAGCAATCATGAAAGCTTGCATGGTGGCATACGCCTTCTATGAAACCGACAACCGGGTACGGCGTTATGCCGAGGCCCTCGCGAGGCGCGGCGACGACGTGGAAGCGATCGTATTGGGCCGAGAAGGACAGTCTGCCGAGGAAATCATAAAGGGGGTGCACGTGCGCCGGATCCAAACCCGTGTGCGCGACGAGCGGCGGCCCGTTAGCTACCTGATCAAGATGCTGATGTTCTTTTTGCGATCGGCATGGGCGCTGACGGTAGGGCACCTGACAGAGCGGTATGACGTGATCCACGTCCATTCTGTGCCCGACTTCGAGGTGTTCGCCGCTTTGGTCCCGCGACTGATGGGAGCGCGCGTGATCCTCGACATCCATGACATCGTCCCCGAGTTTTACGCGAGCAAATTCAAGGTCGGCGAACGCTCGGTGGCCTTCTGGTTTCTGCTATTGGTGGAGAAACTATCGTGCGCGTGCGCCAGCCACGTCATCATCTCGAACCACCTGTGGCACAAGAAGCTGACAACGCGCTCGGTGGCAGCGGAGAAGTGTACTGCGATTATCAACTATCCGGATCCCGAGATCTTCTCGCCCAAGATTGCGCAATCAAACGGACACTCCGAGTTTGTAATGTGCTACCCAGGCACGCTCAACTGGCATCAAGGGGTGGACCTGGCCGTAGGGGCAATGGCATTGCTGCGGGAAAGAGCCCCTAATCTGCGCTTTCTGATAATGGGCGACGGCCCCGACCGCGAGAAACTTGAGGCGATGGTCAAGCAGCAAGGATTGGGTGCCCGGGTTGCACTGGCCGAGATGATTCCCCTCGAAGAGGTTGCGGCAACGATGGCAAATGTCGATCTCGGCGTGGTCCCCAAGCGTGGGAATTCGTTCGGCAACGAAGCATTCAGCACGAAGATCATGGAATTCATGGCAATGGGGGTTCCCGTGCTGGCCTCGAATACACGCATCGATCGATGGTATTTCGACGGAGGGCAGGTGCAGTTCTTCGAATCGGGGAACGTCGAGGACCTGGCGGCAAAGATCATGGAACTAATGACCGATTCAGCTAACCGCAGCGCACTAAGGGCCCGTGGTATGAAGTTTATTGAGAAGAACAACTGGGGCTTAAAGAAGTACGAATATTTTGACCTGGTGGACCGTCTCATCCAACGCCAACCCGCCTTCGCCTAGCGGCAGTCCATCTCGATTGCATGCCTTGCTAATAGTCTCTCTGAACTCTCGATTCGCGTTGCTGATTATCCCAAACCACAGGCGTAGTTGTCGCCAACATTACTGCGGGCTTGCATAGAAGGCTCTCCAGACAGCAATTTCACCGACTGCTTCATAACAGTGCAGTAAGAAAGAGAGGCACGTGTGCACCCCGTGTCAATACAACACCCGAGAGTAATCCTGTTCGTTGGGATAGCCCTGCTAGTTTGCGCATCGCTGCTGAGCGTGCAACCGGCTTACGGAAGCTGCAACAGTCCAGCCAATGCGATCGAGGCCGAGAATTGCCTTCCGGGCAATCCGCCGAGCGACTGGCAGATCAATGGCAGCGGAGACCCCACGATTCAAGGATTTGCCACCGATATCAGCGTCAACGCTGGTCAAACTATTAACTTTAAAGTTAATACCGACGCGACGAGTTACGTCGTAGAGATTTACCGGATGGGTTACTACGGCGGCCAGGGTGCCCGGCGGGTCACCATCCTTACTCCGAGTGCGCAGCTCCCACAAACGCAGCCCTCCTGCCTCACCGACAATTCCACGTTTTTGTTGGACTGCGGCAACTGGGCCGTGTCTGCTTCCTGGCAAGTCCCGGCGAACGCCACCTCGGGGTTGTACTTCGCACATTTGTTACGGAACGATACGGGCGGAGACAGTCACGTCTTTTTTGTCGTTCGCAATGACGCTGGCGCCTCGAACATCCTCTATCAGGCATCCGATTTGACGTGGCAGGCCTATAACGACTATGGCGGTCATAGTCTTTATGGGGATGCGAGTGAATTTAACCTCCCCGTCCGGGGTTTGAAAGTCAGCTACAACCGGCCGTCCGATACCAGAAACTTTGAGGCGGCTACCTTCCTTTTTAATGCGGAATACCCGATGATTCGCTGGCTCGAGGCCAACGGGTATGACGTCAGTTACTTTACCGGCGTAGACGCGGTTCGCAATTCCAGCTTGATACTGAACCATAAAATCTACCTTTCAAGTGGGCATGACGAGTACTGGGACGCCACTCAGCGCGCCAACATCAAAGCGGCGCGCGATGCTGGAGTAAATCTTGCGTTCTTCAGCGGTAACGAGATGTTTTGGAAGACCCGCTGGGAGAACAGTATCGACGGAACCAACACGCCTTATCGGACCCTGGTTTGCTACAAAGAAAGCTACGGGGATGCCGTTGATCCTTTGGATCCGCCAATCTGGACGGGAACCTGGCGCGATCCCACTAAGTCCCCGCCGGCCGACGGAGGCCAGCCCGAGAACTCCATTACCGGAACCCTCTTCATGGTCAACGGTCCTGGGACGGACAACACTAACTTGTCCATAAAAGTTCCTCAGTCAGACGGCCAGATGCGGTTCTGGCGTAACTCCAGCGTAGCGAACCTGGCGACGAATCAAGTGGCAACGATGCCCTCGGGCACGCTGGGGTACGAGTGGGATGTCGATGGTGAGAACTCTGTTCGGCCAGCTGGCCTGTTCTACCTATCGACTGCTACCTACACGCTTACGAGCGACTTTCTGCTGGATTACGGCGTGACTTACGGCGCAGGGATTGCTACCCATCACGCGACCATGTACCGCGCACCGAGTGGCGCGTTGGTCTTCGGCAGCGGCACCGTGCAATGGGCATGGGGGCTGGATAGCAACCATGACGGCACCATCACTCCTGCTCCAGACCCCGACATGCAACAGGCGACGGTCAACCTCTTCGCCGACATGGGAGTACAGCCGACCACCCTGCAGTCCGGGCTGCAGTCCGCATCCCAATCAACGGATACGACACCGCCTGTGTCTACTATTACTGCACCCGCACCAGGAAGCACAGTAAACGCCGGGACGACGGTGCTCATTTCCGGCACTGCGACCGACTCGGGCGGCGGGGTGGTCTCCGGTGTGGAGGTCTCGACAGACGGAGGGCAAACGTGGCACCCCGCAGTCGGCCGCGCAAACTGGACATACTCGTGGACACCTAGTGTGGTTGGGACGGCGGCTTTGATGAGCCGCGCAGTTGATGACAGCGCCAACTTGGAGAATCCCCAGGCCAGTGGAGGAAACCCTCCCGGAGGCGTGCCAGTCAACGTCAATCCACAGATTTGCCCATGTTCCATCTGGAACTCATCGGTAGGCCCCAACACCGTCGATGGCGGTGATCCGGGTGCCATCGAGGTTGGAGTTAGGTTCCGCACCGATAACGACGGAGTCATTACTGGACTCCGCTTCTACAAAGCCAGTGCAAACGTAGGGACACACGTTGGGCATCTGTGGACTAGCAGCGGTACATTGCTGGGGACGGTGACCTTCACCGGCGAGAGCAACTCGGGATGGCAGCAGGTGCAGTTTGCGACGCCGATCGCAGTGACGGCTAATACCGTTTACGTCGCGTCATACTTCGCTCCGTCCGGGCACTATTCCGTCGATAGCCGCTATTTCAAGGAAGCAGGATATGACTCTCCGCCGATGCATGCGCTGGAGGACGGAGTCGACGGCTCAGATGGCGTGTTCATTTACACGCCGACGCCCGGGGTGTTTCCGACAGCCAGCTTTGCTTCGACGAACTACTGGGTCGATGTTGTCTTCGTCAGCGGCACCACGTTTGAAATCGGGGGAAATGTCGGTGGTATCGGAGGAATCGGTGCGACGGTGACTCTGACCGGAGCAGCGAACGCATCCACCACGACCGATTCTGCGGGAAACTATCAATTCACGGGGCTGGTCAACGGAACCTATACCGTTACTCCCAGCAATCCCGGCGCAACTTTTTCGCCCACAGCGCAGACTGTCACGGTAAATGGCCTGTCGCTCAGCAACGTGAATTTTGGGTCTGTAGTCACGAGTCCCCTGAGCATCTCGGGAACCATCACGGGCGGAGGGGGAGCGGGAACCGTCGTCAGTCTGTCCGGAGTGACCTCACTATCCACGACATCCGATTCTTCCGGACACTACAGCTTCAGCGGGCTCATTGCCGGCACCTACACCGTGACGCCGATACAGGCGGGCTACATCTATACCCCTAATTCCCAGGTGGTGACGCTCACGAGCTTTGGCGATTCAGCAGTCAACTTCAGTGCGGAGCCATGTCCGTGCATCACCCTTTGGCAGCCGACAGCGGCTCCTAACGTCGCGGATAGCGGCGATCCCGCCGGGGTAGAAGTTGGGGTAAAGTTCCGGGCTGACGTTGCCGGCACCATCCAGGGACTTCGCTTCTACAAAGCGACAAAGAATGTCGGCACGCACATCGGTCACATCTGGTCGAACACCGGCCTCCTCCTGGGTAGTGCGACTTTCACCAACGAAAGCGCTTCAGGCTGGCAGGAAGTCATCTTCAGTCCGCCTGTGCAGGTGTCGGGTAACACCATTTATGTAGCGTCTTACTTCGCTCCGGTTGGACATTATGCGTACGATGTGAATTACTTTCAATCCGCCGGGGTAGATAATCCTCCGCTGCATGCATTAGCGAACGGGGTCAGTGGTCCGGACGGAATGTTTACCTACGGCAGCGCCCCTTCGTTCCCCAACAACGGGGTCAATGGAACGAATTACTGGGTCGATGTCGTATTCGCGCCATCGCCGCCGCACAACGTGTCGGGAATGATCGCCGGAGCCGGCGGACCGGGTGCGACTATAACGCTGGCCGGAGGAACAACGGTCAGCACTACCGCTGATGCTTCAGGAAACTTCAGCTTCCCAATCACTTTTGACGGCACCTACGTCCTCAGCGTGAGTCAGACGGGATTCGCCTTTACAGCGTCAAGTCAGACCGTGACTGTGAGCGGCACGGACGTGAATGGATTGATGTTCGCGACCCTCCCGAACTGTATACCGTGCGACAGCATCTGGCAGATCACCTCAGCGCCAACCGTGGCCGATGCGGGCGACCCGCTGTCTGTCAACGTTGGAGTCAAGTTCCGGTCGGATTCCGATGGGGAAATCGCTGGCCTGCGGTTCTACAAGTCAGCCTTGAATACCGGAACTCACGTGGGAACGTTGTGGTCGAGCAATGGCACGCTGCTGGGCAGCGTGACGTTCGAGGACGAATCGCAATTCGGTTGGCAGCAGGCGCTATTTCCTTCTCCTGTGCCGATCGCCGCCAATACTACTTACGTTGTTGCGTATCTCGCACCGTCGGGGCATTACGCGGCCGATGGCAACTACTTTGCTACCAGCGGTACCGACAGTCCGCCGCTGCACGCTTTGGCCTCCGGTGTCGATGGGCAAAACGGAGTATTTGGTTACGGAAGCACTATCGTCTTTCCGAGCTCCAGTTTTCAGGCGAACAACTACTGGGTTGACGTGATTTTCACCCCAACCGGTTCCACCCACGCGATCAGCGGCACGATCTCGGGAGCGGGAGGTCCGGGCGCACTAGTGACTCTCGGCGGAGGGGCCAATGGGACGGTCACCGCCGATGGATCGGGCAACTTCAGCTTCCCTGGACTGGCTGACGGAGCCTACACGATCACTCCAACCCAGCCGGCATACGCTTTCAGTCCGGGAGTGCAGCCCGTAACCGTCAGCGGAGCTGATGTAAGCGGCGTCAACTTTGGCACGGTGCAAAATTGCCCGTGCAACACGATCTGGCCGACGTCAGCGGCTCCGACTGTTCCCGACGGCGGGGACAACGTATCGGTCAACTTGGGAGTCAAATTCCGCGCCGACAATGACGGCTATATTGTCGGGCTGCGATTCTACAAGTCGCCACTCAATACAGGACCTCACGTCGGAACTCTGTGGTCTGATGCCGGCACGCAGTTAGCGACGGCTACCTTCACTGGCGAGTCGGGCTCCGGATGGCAGCAGGTACTATTCGACACGGCCGTTCCGGTTAGCGCCAACACGTCCTACATTGCCTCCTACCTGGCGCCGGTCGGGCACTACGCCTCTGACGCCAACTACTTCGCTAACAGCGGGGTGGACAACCCTCCACTGCATGCCCTGATGAATGGCGTGGACGGAGGGAATGCGGTGTTCGCCTATTCGTCCACGACCAGCTTCCCGAACCAGTCATTTCAGTCAGCCAACTACTGGGTGGATGTGATTTACGCCGGCACCGAAAGCTACAGCATTGCCGGAAACATTGGCGGGCCCGGCGGACCCGGCGCAACCGTCATTCTGAGCGGGGCCTCTGCTACGACCACTACGGCCGATGCCTCCGGCAACTACAGCTTTGGTGGCCTTGAGAACGGCACCTACACGGTCACGCCGGTGAGCGGTATCTACACATTCGGCCCGAGCTCACAGTCGGTAACGTTAAACAACGGGCACGTCCTGAACGTCAACTTCACGTCAGGTTATGGCATCAGCGGCAACATCAGAGGTCCGGGAGGGCCTGGGGCCGCGGTAACCCTGACCGGACCGTCAAGCGCGACGACCATCGCTGACGGATCTGGAAACTACAGCTTTGTCGGCCTGCCTAACGGAACGTACACGATATCGGCCAACAACACCGGTTACGTGTTTACTCCGGCAAGCCAGGCGGCGACGTTAAACGGCGCGAGTGCGGGTGGGCTCAACTTCACCTCAGTGGCCCAAACGTACACGCTTTCCGGCAATATCGGCGGACCCGGAGGTCCGGGAGCCACGGTCAGCCTCGCTGGTTCCTCCACGGCGGCAACCACGGCGGACGGCTCGGGTAATTACAGCTTCACAGGGCTGTTGAACGGTTCCTATAGGGT
>Ga0075521_10000501_pt1 | contig 11573 bp, 10 predicted proteins | sample NGEPerD_FD_74785 | JGI IMG/M metagenome (GOLD analysis project Ga0075521, IMG submission 74785) | Arctic peat soil microbial communities from the Barrow Environmental Observatory site, Barrow, Alaska, USA - NGEE PermafrostAB12-D | ecosystem: Environmental > Terrestrial > Soil > Wetlands > Peat ...
GAGAAACTGAATTTCCACTCTGATTCTGTGGTTCTCAGCAACCTCATTCATCCCAGGATCAAACTGAATGTCATTTCCGATTTTGACCTGGCCATGGCCAAGAGTTTTCTGAATGAAAGTGAGCTGTCTTTTACACAGGGCTCCGGTAAAATCAACCTGGCATATACTGGCTCGCTGGAAAAAAACTTTGACAGTTCCAGGCTTTTAACCGGGACTATTGAACTAACCGGGGCTGGCATTCATTATTTGCCCAGAAATTTATTGTTTTCTCCGGTCAGCGGGATGATCCGCTTTACGGGTAAGGATATGCTGGTGGAAAACCTGGCGCTGCATTCCGGCAGCTCAGACCTGAATATGAATGGGAGCGTGAAAAATATATTTTATCTTTTTAACCACGTCGATGACAAGCTGTTCCTGGACTGGAACATCAGTTCCAACAGGCTGAACCTGGAGGATTTCACTGGCTTCCTGCAGCAGAAAACAAAACCGTTGGTAACAGAAGAAAAGAAGTCGTCGCCTGCCATATCCGTATCGGAATTCACGGGCAAGTTGACCTCGTCCGATTTCAATGTCAGTCTGAAGGTCAATAAGCTGAGCTATAAGAAATTCACCGGTGATAGTTTATATGCCACCCTGGTCATGAAGGATAATCTGATACAGTTAAATAATGTGATCATGAAGCAGGGTGGGGGAAGTCTGACTTTGCAGGGCGTATATACAAACGATACGGTTAACAATTCTTTTTCGCTGGCCACCCGGATGAGTCATATTGACGTGAGCAGGCTGTTTTATTCCTTCGATAATTTTGGCCTGGAATCCCTTACCGATAAAAATATACGCGGCAGCCTGTCGGCAGATATTACCATGGAAGGCGGACTGACTCCCCAGGCCCAGCTGGTACCGGACAAACTAATAAGCTCTATAAAATTCAATCTCCAAAATGGGGCGCTGGTCAATTTTAAACCCATGCAGCAAATACAGGAGAAAATACTGAAGAAGCGGAATCTGTCTGACATCCGTTTTGCAGATTTGTACGATTCGCTGGAAGTCCGGGGCGGAAATATTACGATTAACCGGATGGAGATCCGTTCCTCTGTTCTGAGTATGTTTGTGAACGGGATGTATAATTTGAAAACCGGACCCGACATGAGCATCCAGGTGCCGCTTAGTAATCTGAAAGCGAATAAGGATTCAGTGCTCGTCAATAAAGGTATTCATAGCCATACGGGCATCAGCGCGCGTTTGCGGGTCCGGACCGGCGCTGATGGAAAACTGGATGTAAGCTGGGATCCGTTTAACAAAGCCACCAAAGAAATGAATGTAAAGACTCAGTTACAATAATTCTGTGATCTGCTATAGTCGACGCAGGATTCGGTCATAGCGAAATGATCCTACTGATATGAATCATTCCGACGAACCCCACGCCCCCCGCGCTTTGGATACACTCTGATTCTTTAATGGTTCCTCGAAATAAATCTATCCCCCGGTATGAGCATTTACTTGTCGGGCCCTCGTTAAAGAGGCCCGTCATGATAACGCCCGGCCGGCGCCTTCGGAAAAAGTAATTGGCCTGATTTGGTATTGTGGATTCCCGGGCAAGGTTATTGAAACAGTTTCATAAAGCTAAACAGGTAAGGTAATTGGCTAACCATCTGCCCCGGTGGATCACAACTAAGAAATTTATAGATAAAATGGCCGGCGGGGAAAGAAATAACCATTGTATTACCTGTTCCTGCAAAGGACAGTAGTCATGAACCAATTAAAACAAAAACATGGAAAAAAGACTGTTAGGGATCATTTTATCAATTCTGGGTATTATTGGCCTCATTCTGGCAGGGGTCAATTTTATGAAAAGCAGCCAGGGGACTAGGAGCATAAAGGAAATTTTACTCTACGGTGTATTGGGAGCTATTTTCTTTTTCGCCGGAATCGGCCTGGTACGTAATACACAGGATAAAGCAACCTAGCATGACGAGACGGGAAAATGCTATGCTGTAGCCGGATAGCAAACCTGGAGAAGAGACGAAGTTAGTATGGGATGTTGTCCGCAATACATTACCTTTAATTGATCTGTTCGTAACCCGTTTTCAATCTTCATAACACCTCAGCCATAACCTTAGGGCTGCCATTCTGCACCCCACTCAAATTCTTAGCTACATGGTATGAATAAAATAAAATCGGATGAGTTGATTATTGCTAACCAGGAACTTGTTTTTCAGGACGGTGAAAGAGAAAAACGGGCAGCAGAATTAATCATTGCCAACAAAGAACTCGCTTTTCAAAACAAAGAGAAAGAAAAACGGGCGGCGGAGTTAATCATAGCCAACAAAGAATTGGCATACCAAAACGAAGAGAAGGAAAAACGTGCGGCAGAGTTAATCATCGCCAACAAAGAATTGGCTTATCAAAACGAAGAGAAAGAAAAACGGGCAGCAGAGTTACTTATAACGAACAGGGAACTTAAACAAGCGGAGGCTGATATTCGTCAATTGAATGAAGAATTGGAACAAAAAGTAGTTGAACGCACTTCGCAATTGGAATCTGTAAACAAAGAACTGGAGTCATTTTCCTATTCTGTATCTCACGATTTACGGGCCCCTATCAGGGCTATCAATGCGTATACCAGAATTTTGATGGATGATTATTCCGAAAAAATGGATTCGGATGGCACGAAAGTTATTCATTCCATCATGCGGAATGCAAAAAAAATGGGCGAACTCATCGATGATTTGCTTGCATTTTCAAAATTGGGAAGAAAACAGGTTACCGTATCAGACGTTGACATGACTGCCCTGGTTAACCATGTCAGGGAGGAATTATTATTTGGGGATGGTGACGTCATACCTGAATTTCATATGAGCAAGCTGCCTCCGGCGAAAGGAGATCAGTCACTCATTAAACAGGTTTGGATCAACCTGATTTCCAATGCCATTAAATATTCCAAGTATAACTCAAAAATAAATATCAGAATCGGGGCCTATGAAAAAGATAATCAGGTGGTTTATTATGTAAAAGACGATGGAGCCGGATTTGATATGTTATACTATGATAAACTATTCGGGGTTTTTCAACGACTGCATTCCCAGGAGGAATTTGAAGGCACAGGTATCGGGCTGGCTATAGTTCAAAAGATAGTGAACCGTCACAATGGAACCGTTTGGGCAGAATCAATTGTAAACGAAGGATCAAGTTTCTATTTCAGCCTGCCAGCTATAAAAAGGGGCATTTAATATATTAATCCACATATTTAGAAAAATGAATTACGATAACATCGAAATTTTATTTGCTGAAGATAGTTTGGACGATGCGGTACTGACCATTCGGGCTCTTGAAAAAAGTGGCTTTACCAACAAACTTCATCATGTGAAAGACGGAGCAGAAGCTTTTGATTTTCTGTATTGTAAAGGACCGTATGCGAGGCGGAATTTCAGTGAAAAGCCTAAACTGATATTGGTGGATTTAAAGATGCCTAAGGTTTCTGGAATACAGGTTTTGGAGAAAGTAAAATCTGATCCGGATTTCAGATCCATTCCCGTAGTGATACTTACCTCATCCCAGGAAGATCCGGACATAACCAGATGTTATTCCCTTGGTGCCAATAGCTATATCGTAAAACCTCTCGACAGCAATAAGTTTTTTGATTCGATAAAAGAGATCGGATTGTATTGGATGATACTAAATCAGCCGGCCCATTAACGGAGGATACAATCAAACTGGATAACTATGACCTTTGTGTAATCAAAACAGGAGAAGAAAATATAGGATTCAAATAACAGGCAAAAATGGTGTCCGAACTTAAAATACTAATACTTGAAGACAACCCGCATGACGTTGATTTGCTTCACCGGGAATTGAAGAAATCGGGGCTAAGTTTTACATCCCGGGTAGTTCAGTCCAGGGGAGAATATGAAAATGCCATTAATAACTTTGCTCCCGATATCATATTATCAGATTATTCACTTCCTGCTTTTGATGCTGTTACGGCCTTCCGAATCAAACAGGATCTGTCGCCATACATCCCTTTTATTATCGTTTCCGGAATTATTGGGGAAGAAAATGCCGTTGAGCTCATTAAAGAAGGGGTTACCGACTACACACCCAAGGATAAGTTATTTACTTTATCCCCTAAAATCAACCGGGCACTCAAAGACTCGGAAGAAAGAAAAGAAAAGAATATTACCACTGAAAAGTTAAAAAAGCAGACTGCGGAATTGGTTGTTGCCAACAGCGAACTTCATGAAAAAGCCCAGCTTCTGGAACAACAGGAAAAGAAACTGATCAGGATTAATGGTGAACTTCTGCGATTAAATCAGCACCTGGAAAAGAGGGTTTTTGAAAGAACCGTCGAACTGGAAAAACTGATACATGAACTTAAAGACCTTAGTTTATCCAAAGATAAGTTGCTGGCCGTTATTTCCCATGATCTTCGCAACCCATTGCAGGTTTTGCTGCTTGCTTCAGAAGAATTGAGCAGCGAATCGGAAAACAATATTTTCGAGCCCATTCAGCCATATGTACAAATCATACATCGCAGCTCTCTGAATATTCTTCAGCAATTAAATGAATTGGTGAACTGGGCAAAATCCCAAAAGAATAAGGCAGCCCTGCATCTTGAAAAAATACGTTTGGTTTCAGCAGTTAATCAGAGTTTGGAATTATTAAAGGCCAATAGCGGGCAAAAAGATATTGTTTTTGAAAATGGGGTTCCCGCTGATTTGTGTGTACATGCAGATGCGATTATGCTTCGTTCCATTCTTCAGAACCTGGTAACCAATTCCATTAAATATAGTTTCCAGGGCGGAATGGTCCTGGTATCTGCTCAGCGGCTGGAGATGATGACGGAAGTTTGTATAAATGATTCTGGAATAGGAATGGATGACGATACGAAAGAAAGACTTTTCACCAGGTCCAATTCATCTTCTGTATCCGGTACAAATAATGAAATGGGGTCAGGACTGGGATTATTACTGGTTAAGGATTTTGTTTCGCAGCTTGGCGGCACAGTTAGAGTGGAAAGCGAAGTTAAAAAGGGAACCTCTATTTATTTTACTCTGCCCGCCTACCTGTAAATGCCTAAAGTGACCTCCTCCCAAATTAGCGAAGCAATGTAAATTGGAAAATCTTGCAAAGAGTGCCCGGGATACTTCTTGGAGGTGTTTACCCAATGGAGTCAGGCATGCCGTTTACGTTTATGTGATGTCTTTCATTTAAAGATCTGAGTCTGCCAGTTGAAATGTAACCGGTACTTCCATTCTGGTTTTTACCTTTTTATCGTGCACCGTGCCAGGAGTCCACATGGGCATATTATTAAATACGCTTAATGTCTGGTTCACTATGTCGTCACCCAGAATTTTACCATCCATTGCCTGCGGTTTTATAACTTTCCCATGTTCATCCACAACAAATGTGACGTGCACGGTGCCACTTGTGCCATTGTCGATGGCCGCCTGTGGATATGTGATATTTTTATTGATGTAAATGGACAAAGCAGCTTGCCCACCCGGGAACTCGGGTGATTTTTCAGCCCGGTTGTATACACCGTGTACGTCTTTCACCATTTTTGCACTGTTGTCCGTAGGCATGACAACGAACATTTGTCCTTTCTTTTTCTTCATTGTCTTTACGCTTGCGGCGGAATCAGTGACCTTCGTCGCAGACGCTGCGGTCGTTAAGCTGTCGTTTGCTGTTTTATCTGAGCTGTCGGCTCCGTTACAGGCCATCATCCCAAAAATTATGGACATGATAACGCTTCCTTGCATGAGTCTGTTGGTTGTTTTTTGTTTCATACTGGCAATTTGCTTATTGATATGTATAACAAGAGTCAAAAACCGGGCCTTGCCACTAATCAGCCGCTGGAGCCTGCATTTTCACTCATCGGAGGATGATCTTATGGAAGAACTGCTGAAATCGGTTCCCAGCAGGCACCCAGTCTTTCCTATATTGTACTTTGTTGAATTCTTCTAACCTTGTTCAGTTATGGCTATTCGTCGTAACACACAGAGCCGTTTGAAATTACTTATCAGCAGTTGATGAAGTGATTATTAGCCAATTGAACCCATGTGGGAAGTTGATTTGACTATTCGCAGGATGTTAGCCGACCGAGCATTCATCCTTCAATAGTGTGAATTATGTAACTAGTTGACAGTTTTATGCAAGTGGAAGATGTTATTAAGGAGGAGGTCATTATCAAAATTTAATTTGGAGATTTTGCGTGGTATTCGCATTTCCAGGTTTCACGTCAAAAAGATAAGTTTTGGTTTTGGGGCTGTTGCCCACACTCGTTGCGACGATCGAATATTTCCCCGGCTTTAAAAAAATGGTTCCGTTATCATTTTGCGTCAAATCCCAATCGATCACTTCATCTAAATCTAAATTCGTGATTTTGATCTTGCACGACTCATCTGCCGTGAAATTTATTGACAGTTGCGCCACCCGTTTTTTTTGACCTGCTGGCGTTTGAATTGTATGATCCTGTTTTTCTGCTGTCTGAATCGGCGCTAAATGAGCATTCTGTGGAATTTGGGGATTTTTACTATCAGCTCGTAGAGCATCCGCAGGTTGATACCGGGGCGCTGACATAAGGATTGCGCTGGGAACCGTATCATTTCGTTGAACAACGACTGGTTGGGTCGTTTGATTTCTATATTTCGGTGTGGGATCGGATGATCGTGCTTTCCGGAAATAAAAAACCAAAATGGGAAGTCCAACGATAATCATCGTAATGATTAAGATGGGGCGCACCAGAGCGGCTGTTTGTTTCCTGATGGCGATCATTCCGCTTTTTATGCTTCTTTTTTGTTTTGCCGCATTGACTCTTATCAAATACATAGAATAATTGTCCGGTTTATTTTCTAAAGCCAATCGCCTGAAAGACCCGGTCAGGTCGCTATTTGCTTTATCGTTTTGGCTGACCAATAATTTGATATCATCATCTGTTACATGCTCTATTAAACCTTTACTGCAAAGCAAAAAATAATCACCATCCCGTAGGTCCTTTATCCATTTTGTTTCTGCATATATTGGTGAACGATCAGCTTTGATGCCGCGTGCACTGGCGGTATTCCACGAATGATCTTCAGTTCTAAAAAGAATTACGCCTCCCCGTAAATGATAAATCCGGCTATCTCCGCACCAGGACATGAGCGCCTTTTGATTATATAGAATAAGCATTGAAAAAGTTGTGGCCAGATCAGTATCTAATCTGTTTTTCCGGGCATAACCAATCAATCGCTCTCTGGCTCTGATTAACAATTTATCGATCAGTTCTTCGGACATTTTCTGTTCGGCAAATTTCAAAGCCTTCGCTGCCATAAATTGGCAGATCAGTTTACTCGCGATTCCGCCGTTATGGAAGCTTCCAGCGCCGTCACAAACAATGAAAACCTTGTCATTCACGGTAGCCTTTCCGGCAACAGGCCATATGTAATCCTCCTGTTTGCCATCGATGCCGGCCTCAAATAAATAATATATGCTTCCAGGAATCATATTGTCCTTTTCATTTATTCAAACGCGCAACCAGATCTGCCCGGCACCGGATGGTTTCCATATTATCACTGTCATATTCGTAAGATTTGGCGTAGTCTTTCAGCGCATCATGGTAATTCCTGACCTGCTCGTTATAAGATCTTGTCAACTGTCCCAATTTGTCATAGCATTTTGCCCTCCCTAAATAATAATCGGAATTGGAATAATTAGCATTCACCCCGGGCTTTTTGAGCAGTTCTGAATATCCCTTAATAGCAGCCATATAATCTCCAGCTCTGTATTTCTCTTCCAAATCAGTTAGTATCCTGGAGGAAGTATTGAGTTCTTTTATCCGGGCCTCATAAATATCTTTTTTCTCTGGCGCGAGCTCTATTGCCCTGGTGTACAAATCAATGGCTGTTTGGTAATTTCTTTTTTTCTCTTCCAGACGGGCCTGATCAATATATTGGCTGAATTGAGCTGCAGAGTCCATTGTTTCATCGATGAGCCCGGAGGAATTGGTTTGATTTATAACCTCCGTTACTACGACATTGTCTACAGCATCATTCAGGGTATCGGCCGGATTGAAGAAACCAATTCTTGAAATATATAAAAGCCACTTGTTGTTCGTGCTTCTTTTTATAAAAATCTCTGCTACCCGTTTTGCAGGCTGGTACGGGATAGACGGTTTTGACAGACATATATTCTTGAAAAAGGATGTGAAATAGACATTGATGTACATATTCTTTTTGCCTCTTTTAACACGGGAAGATTGGACATCGCTGAAGGATACAGAATTTTCATCTCTCTTTCCATAAAAGGTATTAAAAGCGTTTAGATATTGGATAGCGGTCAGCTCGGGAGCATTCGATGAATTTGAGTAATCAGGATCGCTAATATCATCAGCAATGGCAATTTGTTTATTCAGAAATAATTGTTTGTCATTGGCTTCAAAACTCTGGTTGATCAACTCCTTAATATCGGTGCTTTCAGCGCCTGCATAAGATATCGTATTGAGCAGGTTGTTAAAGTACCTCCCGATTATAATTTCTGATTTTGATTTGATGAGCTTTACGTCGTTCGTAGTAATCGTATCCTGGGCACAGCATATGTGAACCAGGCAATTAAATCCAACAAAGAAGAGAAATACCCTCATTTTTGAGCCTTAGTGACCACTTAATAATTTGCTTCTGTAGTTATCCATCCCGACCGAAGAAACTCTCTCGATATGATTAATCAGCCACCCTGAGTTTAGCTCCTCCCTCTGGAAATCCTCTACAGTAAATATCCATTTGTCAGCCAATAAAAAATGATATTTTATTTTGATGACGTTTATAAATTCAATTTCGCGATTCAAAATGGCATTGTAAAATTCCAGCATATTGGACCATTTCATATAAGAGCTTTCGAAGTAATCGGATAAATTCTCTTTGTCCTCAAAAACCCTTTGTAAGGAAACAAAATTGGTACCGTTGCTCGTCGGGCTGATGATTTTTGTTTTAATCTTACTTTGCGTCATTTCTGTTACAACGATCTTCGATTTTAAGGTACTGGAGCCGACGGCGACAATCATCCATTTAGATCCTTTATTTTGGGTCATCACCATTTTCACTATGACCGGAATTACAATATCAGAAGATTGGTATTTGAATTTGCATGTCAGTTCAGCATACCAGTCGTCTCCGTAATAATCGAGATAAATGGGCTTTTTCTTCTTTGTAACGTCTGAAACAAATGTATTGATCAAAATGCTGTCCTTCGACTCATTGTCGAAGTTGAACAAACTCCTGATCAATCGTTCCCTTGGAATATTGAATTTAACATGATGGGCCTTGTAAACGCCTCTTATGAATGACCCCTGTTCGTCATTAAACCGCTCAAAAAATTCATCTATTTCCTTAACCTCGTACACAAAATGTTTTTCCTTGGCATTTTCATTATTTGAAATCACCTGGCTAAAAAGGCGATGATGACAAAAAGAAAAGGAAATAAATATCAAAAATTTCAGAACATCTGTTTTTGCCATATGAACATGCGATTACCCTTTTGGCCTTTTTGTGCCCAGTATCTCAACATCCGATAACAGCACATCCCATTGTTGGATGGCATTGCCCCGGAGATTTCTTTCGTAAACAATCAGTTGGACCTCGGTCGTTTTTTTTGTTTCATCCTCATAAACCAAACGTCCATCGTTATAACCGCGGAAAGTCTGTTCAAAGCTGACCAATCCATAATACCTGCCGTCGGCTCCTTTGCGAATATTGCTAACGTAGTCCACGTGGGAGAACGTGATGACAACACGATCGTATCGAAGGTTTCTGAATTTCTCCAGGAAATCCCGGACTTTCAGGTGTTTCTTTTCATTGCTGTGTACAGATGAAACTTCGATAATGGCCCCGTCAACAAATAAACTGGTGGCCTGGTCCACGGCGTTATCCAGTGCAACATTTCCTGCCGTTATATCACATAAAATATACAGACAGCCCTGGAACTCCCGTATTTTAGCAATCGCCTTTTTCCTGAATTCATCATTTGAAACATTACCCGGCAAAACTCCGGGTGCAGGCCTTACCGTATCCTTATTTTTGGCAAAACCAGTTACCAGATCACGGGCATGAACCTGCGCTGAAATAAATAAAAGAATCAGGAGACAAAAAGAACGCGCAAATCGCATAAAATATCCCGATTTGGAAGTATGCCAGTTTAGAAAATATCTCATATTCATTAGATTTTATTATTAATCATTCCCTTTCTACGCATAGTATACATCTATTTTTGATTGGCATTATTTTTATTTCTTCCCCATAAGAATCCAAGCACGATTTCATGTGTACCATTGCTGACCGTATTCAGTGGGGTTGTGGTATAATCGTAAGAATAGCCGAAATTAACCGTGCTGCTGATGTTCACGCCAAACATCGCTGCAAATCCCCGTTGGTAGCGATATGAAAATCCCAGCCAGAGCAGGTCCTGGTATTGGATTTTGGCATTTACGTCCACACCCAGGGGCAACGGTTGTACATAACTGATCATGACGGAAGGCAGAATATTGATGTCTTCACTTGCCAATATCTTATACCCCGCTGTCAAAAACGAATGGGGAACCAGTTTCCCTGTGAGCAATTCAACGCCATTAGACGTTGTTCCATTACTGGAATTAATGGGAACAGCAATAATTTGCAGAGCAGACAATCCCACAAAAAATCTTTTATTTGATAACCAGAGACCAGCATTCACATCCGGCTCCAGCTTGTTCAAATAACCGCTTCCCAAAACAGCGGGATCGACCGGATTAGCCTGTCCGAAATCTACCGCATTTACGTCAACGTTTACTTCCTGTACGCCAAGAGATACGCCAAAACTCAAACTGGTTTTGAGACCTACAGGAACGTGATATGCGTAAGAGCCATAGGCGGCAATCCGGCTAAGGGGACCTGTTTTATCATTTAGAATCGTAAAGCCAAGTCCGGAATGAGCCGGTGGTGCGGTGTACTCCATCAGGAATTGTTTTGCACCCAGATTCTTCGCCTGAAGATCCGGGACCGTGTTAGGCGTTTCATAATCATATGCTGTTTTTCCAAGTGGCGTATTGATAGTAAGATACAACGTTGTAGGCGCACCATTTAAACCAACCCACTGACTGCGGTAACTGACCTTACAGTCCCAGTAATTTTCTATGCCGGCAAGCGCCGGATTCAGTATGAAATTATTCAAAATATATTGTGTGTAATAAGGTTGTTGCTGGGCACACAAGCCACCCACCAATAAAAAACAAACGCAACTAAATACAAATTTCTTTCCCAAAATCACCATCATAAAATTATGAGTTACTTAAATATGGTAACAGAACCTGCGATTTTCTTTTCATTGTTTTTCAGATCGATAATATAGTAATAAGTTCCCACCGGCAGGGGGCTGCCATTAAAAGTTCCATCCCACACTTTATTGGAATTTTCTGAATGAAAAACAAGCTGACCATACCGATTGAACACCTGTACGGTGGCGCCGGGATAAGTTGAAATATTGGTGATGATCCATGTATCGTTAACGCCGTCACCATTTGGCGAAAAAGCATTGGGCACTAAAATTTTTGATGTTCCCCCGGACAC
>Ga0075521_10000503_pt1 | contig 11522 bp, 9 predicted proteins | sample NGEPerD_FD_74785 | JGI IMG/M metagenome (GOLD analysis project Ga0075521, IMG submission 74785) | Arctic peat soil microbial communities from the Barrow Environmental Observatory site, Barrow, Alaska, USA - NGEE PermafrostAB12-D | ecosystem: Environmental > Terrestrial > Soil > Wetlands > Peat ...
CCAGGCGCCGTCGGACAACGGGGTGCGGTGCACCCGGTCCGCCAATGGGCTCAGTCCCGGCTGGTCCGCCAGGTCGAACATCGACGGTTGATAGGCGACGATCATTGGCCACAGCGTAGCCAACGAAACGAACGGGTGTACTGGATAGTTGCTTGAGTCCAGTTGTCGGACGGGAAATATGCCCGTCCGATCCGACGATGAGCTGGCTCAGCGCGTTGGACGGGGGGTCCTGACCCTTCGATGGGCCGACGGCTTCGTCGGCCAGTTGCCCCTTTTGGGTGGGCAGTTGATCGGCGAAGGCGGCAGGGTCCACCGCAGGTCGGTGCTGGCGCAGGTCGTCGGGTGGTAGGTCGAACCGGATGCGGACGTCGGGCCGCTTGTTCCACAGGGATGACCAGACCACCGTCAACGGGGCGTCTGCGGTGAGCGCCGTGGGCGGCCGTTCATCATCCAGCAGCAACAACCACTGTCGTGCTGGATCTCGGTTCGGTTCGGTGAGCGCCTCGAAGATGACGTTCGGCGGAGCCGGCTGATTCCGCTTTCTGCTTCCCGCCTCGATCACTGTCCAATCTTAAGGGATTCCATGCGCGTCACAACCTCCGAGGGAGCACAGCCAAGCCTCTGAACTGGCCGAACATGACTTGACTTCAGCAGCCACCCAGCACAGATGGACGGGACGGCCGGTGACGCCCGCAGGCCAGATCCGGATCGTCCGCAGGACGACTCGCCATAATGCCAGGAACGCTCAGGTTGGTGTGGTGGTGGCGCTCACCGTCGTCCTGCTCGCGTTGACCTGTCGGCTCCCCGTGCCTGCTGCGTCGCCGGTCGTCGTGGCGAACATCCGGGCAGGCACGGCGGCCGCGCGCGAGTGTGATTCGCTCTTCTCGGAGCTGGGGTCCCGCCGGCTACCGGGGACCGCACAGGATCGAGGACCAGTGACCGCCGAACCGCACCGCAGGCCAGAGACCATTGCCGTCACCGCGGGGCGGCCGTCGGCCGCCCCGGGACAGCCGTTGAACATCCCGCTGGTGCTCGCCTCCAACTTCCGGGCCGGCTCCCTGGCCGCCCCCGTCACCGAATACTCCCGGGACGGCGGCACCCCCACCTGGCAGGCGCTGGAGGCGGCGGTCGGCGCGCTCGAGGGCGGCACGGCGGTCGCGTTCTCCTCTGGGATGGGCGCGGCGTCTGCGCTGCTCGAACTCGTGCCGGTGGGTGCCGTGGTGGTGGTGCCCATCGACTCCTACAGCGGGGTGCGCGCTCTGCTGGCCGAGGGCGCGGCGCAGGGGCGGTGGAAGGTCGAGCAGGTCGACATCACCGACACCGACGCGACCACCGCGGCGACCCGGGCGGCGGACCTGCTGTGGCTGGAATCGCCGACCAACCCGCTGCTGGACGTGGCCGACCTGCCCGCGCTGTGCCGGGCCGGGCGTGGGGTCGGCGCCCTGGTCGTCGTCGACAACACCTTCGCCACCCCGCTGGGGCAACGGCCGCTGAAACTGGGCGCCGATCTGGTGCTGCACAGCGCCACCAAGTTTATCGGGGGTCACTCCGATCTGCTGATCGGAGTGGCCGTCGCCGGGTCCGACGAGTTGGCGAGCCGGTTGCGCCGGCGCCGGCAACTGGCGGGCGCGACCCCCGGAACACTGGAGGCGTTCCTGGCCCTGCGGGGCCTGCGGACCCTGCCGGTGCGGCTGGCCAGGAGCCAGGAGTCGGCCGGGGTGCTGGCCGCCCGGCTGCAGTCGCACCCGGCGGTACAACGGGTGCGGTATCCGGGTCTACCGGACGATCCAGGTCACCAGCGGGCGACGCAGCAGATGGACGGCTTCGGCGCCATGCTGTCGTTCGAGCTGCACGGCGGCGCCCCGGCCGCCGACGCGGTCTGCGAAGCGGTGCAGGTCGTGACGCACGCCACCAGCCTCGGCGGGGTGGAGAGCACCATCGAGCGCCGCGCGAAGCAGCTCGGGCAGGAGCACATCCCGCCCGGTCTGCTGCGCTTCAGCGTCGGCGTCGAACACGTCGAGGACCTGTGGGACGACCTGCGGGCAGCGCTGGGGCCGGGTGTGGCCTGAGGATCTGGCCGGTCCCGTGACGAGCCGCCTCGTCGCGCAGTTCATGGTCGGCGACCTGCGCGGCGACGCAGCCACCGGCACCCATGTTCCCGAGGCGACCCGCCGAACCTGACCGGCGAACACAGCGCGGGTCGTCTCGATGACGGGCACCGGCGCAACCCAGAGACCTCGAGATGGCCGAGAACCGTTCGCCGGCAAGCTCCGTACCCCTGTGTGAAGTGATCGAGCACCACCCCGCAGTCTCACCACCATCGGTTCGGCGGCCGACGCCCGGCCGCCGCGGTGGGAAGACCCGCTCCCTGCACCCCCGCGACCGTCGTGGCATCCGACGCCCGGTTGCCGATCGCGGAGGGACGGAGCGTTCACGGCGGACCGACGGTCGACGCGTGCCCGCGCAGACAACGACAACGGCGCCGGATCAGCAGATCCGGCGCCGTGTCGCGGTATTGAGGTCGCGGTATAGCGGTATCGAGGAAATGCGCTACCGCCCGGTGTTCTCCCGGCGCGAGGAGCCGATCACCACGGCGGTACCGATCACCATGAAGACCACGCCGGCCGCCAGGACCACCATCCAGATGCCGAACGAGTCGGGCAGGCTGACCCCGATCCGGGCTTGGGTGTGCACATCGGCCGACCCGTCGGCGTTCATGATCACCACCTGGTAGTGGCCGTCCTGGATCTGCCACGCGAGTTCGGCGCCGGTCGTGGACTGGGCGCTGGCGACCCAGAACTTCTGCTCTTCCGGCGCGCCGGGCACCTTCGAACCGGGCTGACGCGAGACGTCGATGGAGAACGGCGACATTTCGAAATCGGTCACCCGGTCCGTCGCGACGCCCGCGAGGTACCGCTGGACCTCCTCGGCCGGCCCGACACCGACGAACACCGCACCGCGACCTGCGCTGTCGGCCGAGACGTGCAGGGTGGGCGCCCCCGTGACGTACTCGAAACCGCTGGTGTCGGTGATCGTCCCAAGGTCGCCGATCAGCGCCGACGTGGATGTCGACACCGGGTGCTCGACCGTGCTCAGCGCCTTGCCGGAGCCGAAGAGCGCCAGCAGCACACCGCCGGAGATCGCGGTGAGGAAGCCGATGACGATGATCACCGTGCCGACGACGATCCACGCAACGGTCCGCCTCGGCGGATTGACGACGCTGGGAGGGGTGATGGTGGTGGTCATGGCGCACTCCTGTGCTGTGGATGCGGCGGTCTCGCGACGAGTGCCTGAACGCTCTGTCTGGCGGACCGCGCCCGACCGGATGGCCGAACAAGAATGACTGTAGGAATCGACAAGACCCGAGGTCAGGGCGTTGACCGCTCGACCGGCGGGGGTCGCGCGTGGTCATCCGTGGGTCTGGCTCGCCGACCTCGGCGGGGTCAGCACCACCGACTCGGGGGCTGACCCAGCGGCGCGGCCTCCGGTCCGTTCCCCCCTCGCTGGAGCGCCCGAAGGGGGCCGACTCGGCGGGGCGGAGCGGGTGCCCGCGGGCTCGATGTGATCGTTGCGACGCGTCACTCGAGGGTGGTCAGGGTGCGGGACTTTCGGCGTCGCGCTCGCGAGCGCGGCCGGCCGCGGTTGCACGCGACCGACGACGCCCGAATGAGTCCGGCCGCGGACCCAGCCAGAACCCCATCGATTGCTGATTGCCGGTCCCGCCGCCCGAGCGCTCCGCACGTCCGTGCCGGACAAGATCGCTGCCGCGGTTGTCCAGTTCATCAACGGTCCCCTGGTCGACAACCCCGATCGCGTCGGCAAGCCTCTCGCGCCACTGCTCGCGCCTGCCGACAGCGCGCGGCGCGGCACCTATCGGGTCCGCTACCTGATCGATGAGCACGAAAAAGCCATCGCCGTCACGGCGGTGAGGCATCGCGCCGATGCCCATCGGTCGTGACGGTCCCCTGCTCTGGGGCGACGCGCCACACCGCGACACACCGCACGACACTCCGAAGAGACGTTTCGGCGGAAACGCCTTTGCACCCAACCCGTGTCGCCTGGACACCGCCAGACCACGACACGCCGCACGACACGCCGTAAAGACGTTTCCGCGGAAACGTCTTCACGGGCTCAGGCGGGTGGACGCCGCCAGGCGGAGTCACGACCGCCGGCACGCCGGAGCGGTGCACAGCAGGTCGGCCGCCGAGACGGTCCGGCCGCACATCGGTGCATCGCGTTCAACCGATCTGGCCGTGTTCACCGATCCGCTGGGTGCTCGACCAGGAAGGCCATCAGCGCCGTCCAGATCTCGGCGGTGCCGGCGTGCACGACCGGGCCGCCGATGATCCCGTCGTCGCCGATCTCGCTGCGGTCGACAGTCATCCGGGCGCAGGCGCTTTCGACGATCTCGGCGCCGACGTAGCCGAGTACAACCTCGAGCTCGGCCATGGCACCGTCGCCGCGCCCGGGATTGGCGGCGTTGACCCACGCCACCGGTTTGCCGTACAGCTCGCCGCCACCGACGGTCCAATCCAGCAGGTTCTTGAAGCTACCGGGAAGCGAGCCGGCGTACTCAGGCGTGCAGATCACGACAATATCGGCCGCGCGAATGTCATGCAGGAGTTCGTCCACCGGCGGCAGACCGGATGCGCTGTCGTCAGGGTTGAAAGCAGGGAGCGCGCTCAGGCCGGCGTAGAGCACCGCCGTGACCCCGGGGGGTGCCATCGACGCGAGTGTGCGCAACACCGCCGTGTTGGTGGAGCCGACACGGGTGCTGCCGGAGAGCAAAAGAGCTCGTCGCGCATCTGTCGTCATCTGGCCTCCACTCTGTCCAGAACGCATTTCATCAGCGCCGCATCATCCACCGGCGCCGGCGGGGCGCCGACCTCCATGTCGCGGCGGTCACCGTGCTGCGTCCGACCCTGGGGAAAGACTCCCGCGGTTCGACCCGGTACCCCGACCCTCACCCGTCGGTTCGCGGCGCGGCCACCGTCAGCCGGGCTCCGTGGACGGCGCCGGGACTCCCGGAAGGCCGTCGACGCTGGCGGCGTTGCGGTCCCGCCAGTATCCGGAGAAGTAATTCGGATCCCGACGTTCTTGCGACCGATCCAGCACGTCACGGTCGCCGCGAAAGTCCATCAGCGGGACCGCGTGGCCGCAGGAATCGGACACCCGAGTCAGCTCCACGACGACGATGCTGCGCTGACCGAGGATCCGGCCCTTGGCGAAAGCCGTTCGCAGGGAACCGAACTCCGCCGCGTCGGGCAGGACTGCCCGTCCTTTCCCGTGCAATCGAACGATCTTCGGCGGCCCGTCGAAATTGCAGAACATGATCACGATCCGGCCGTTCTCCTGCACATGCGCGATGGTCTCGGTTCCGGAGCCGGTGTAGTCCAGGTACGCCACCCGTTGCGGACCGAGCACGGCGAACGTGCCGGCCATCCCCTTCGGCGAGACGTTGATGCTACCGTCGCCGCTCAGCGGCGCCGTGCCCACGAAGAACACCGGTTGGCGCAGCAGCCAAGCTCCGAGGGCGTCGTCGATGCCCGGGTAGACCTTGCCCATACCGAGATGATCCCATGCCGCGTCACCGTCGCTTCCACGGACGGGCGGGATCGGGGATCCGGGCGCCGGAGCAACTCTCCGGCGCCCGCCCCGTGATCGGGGTCCAGCCTCAGCTGCAGCCCGATGTGGAGCCGCAGCCTTCGCAGACATAGCACGCGCCCGACGGGCGCATTTTCGTGCCGCAGGTGAAGCACAGCGGGGCGTCCGCGGACTTGCCGATCACCAGCTCGAGCAGCTCCATGGACGAGCCGACCCCGCTCGGCGCGGCCACCTCGCCCTGACGGGCACCAGCCGGCGCGCCGGGAAGGGTGACCCCGGATTCGACCGCCGGCCGGATCACCGGTGTGGCATCCACCGTGCTCCGCAGGTTCTCGACCAGATGGGTGGCATCCGAGGCGCTTTCGGTGCCGTAGGTCGACGAGACCTGTGCCGCCCGTTCCTCGGCGGAGAAGATCCCCAGCTCGGCGCGCGCGTCCACCGGCAGGTAATCCAAAGCGATCCGGCGGAACAGGTAGTCCATCACCGAGGTGGCGATCCGGACGTCCGGATCGTCGGTCATGCCGGCCGGTTCGAACCGCAGATTGGTGAACTTCGCGACATAGGACTCCAGCGGGATTCCGTACTGCAGACCCACCGACACCGCGATCGAGAACGCATCCATCACGCCGGCCAGAGTGGAACCCTGCTTACCCAGCTTGATGAACACCTCGCCGAGCCCGTCATCGGGGTACGATCCGGTCGTCAGGTACCCCTCCGCACCGCCGACGGTGAACGAGACCGTCTGCGAGGGGCGCTTTTTCGGCAGCCGCCGGCGCACCGGCCCGGTCGGCACCGGGACCGCGGGAGCTGCCTGACCCGCTGCGGCAGCTGAGCCGATCGAGACATCCGCCGACTTTTCCCCGTGGTTCTTGTTGGACGCCGACAGCGGCTGACCGACCTTGCAGTTGTCCCGGTAGATCGCCAGCGCCTTGAGGCCCACCTTCCAGCCCTGCTGGTAGATCTCGGCGACATCCTCGACGGTCGCGTTTTCCGGCATGTTGACCGTCTTGGAGATCGCACCGGAGATGAACGGCTGCACCGCGGCCATCATCCGCACGTGCCCCATGGGTGCGATCGACCGCTCCCCCATCGCGCAGTCGAAAACGTCTTCATGCTCCCGCTTCAGACCGGGCGCGCCGACGACGTGTCCGTGCTCGGCGATGAATTCCACGATCGCCTCGAGCTGCTCCTCCTGATATCCCATGCACCGCAGTGCACGCGGCACCGTCTGGTTGACGATCTGCATGGAACCGCCGCCGACCAGCTTCTTGAACTTGACCAACGCGAGATCCGGCTCGATACCGGTGGTGTCGCAGTCCATCATCAGCCCGATGGTGCCGGTGGGGGCCAGCACCGACGCCTGCGCGTTGCGGTACCCGTGCCGCTCACCGAGCGCGATCGTCTCGGCCCAGACCGAGGCGGCCAACTTGAGGGCCGCGGCGTCATCGCTGCCCACCGTGCGGATGTAGTCGTTCGCGGCAGCGTGCTTGCGGATCACCCGCCGGTGCGCGTCGGCGTTGCGGGCGAACCCGTCATACGGGCCGACGATGCCGGCCAACTCGGCCGACCGCCGGTACGCGACTCCGTTCATCAGCGAGGTGATGCCAGCAGCCAGCGATCGCCCCCCGTCGGAGTCGTAGGCGTGTCCGGTGGCCATCAGCAGCGCCCCCAGATTGGCGTACCCGATGCCGAGTTGCCGGTAGGAACGGGTGGTTTCGGCAATCGGTTGGGTCGGGAAGTCCGCGAAGCAGATCGAGATGTCCATCGCGGTGATCACGAACTCGACGGCCTTGGCGAATCTCGCCGCGTCGAACGACCCGTCGTCCGACAGGAACTTCATCAGGTTCAGCGAGGCCAGGTTGCATGAGGAGTTGTCCAGGTGCATGTACTCACTGCACGGGTTGGACGCGTTGATCCGGCCGGACTCCGGGCAGGTGTGCCAGTCGTTGATCGTGTCGTCATACTGGATGCCTGGATCCGCGCACGCCCAGGCGGCCTGCGTGATCTTGCCGAAAAGTTCGCGCGCGTCGACGGTTTCCACGACCTCGCCGGTCTGCCGCGCACGCAGACCGAAGTCTGATCCGGTTTCGACGGCTCGCATGAACTCGTCGGAAACCCGCACCGAGTTGTTGGCGTTCTGGTACTGCACGGAGATGATGTCCTCGCCGCCGAGGTCCATGTCGAACCCTGCGTCGCGCAGCACCCGGATCTTGTTCTCCTCCTTCGCCTTGGTCTCCACGAACTGGGCGATGTCCGGGTGGTCGACGTCGAGCACCACCATCTTCGCGGCCCGCCGGGTCGCGCCGCCGGACTTGATCGTGCCGGCTGACGCGTCGGCGCCGCGCATGAACGACACCGGACCGGACGCCGTCCCGCCCGAGGACAGCAGTTCCTTCGAGGAGCGGATGCGCGAGAGGTTGAGCCCAGCACCGGATCCGCCCTTGAAGATCAGGCCCTCCTCGCGGTACCAGTTCAGGATCGAATCCATGGTGTCGTCGACGGACAGGATGAAGCACGCGGAGACCTGTTGCGGTGAAGCGGTTCCCACGTTGAACCAGACCGGTGAGTTGAACGCGAAGACCTGGTGCAGCAGCATCCAGGTCAGCTCCTGGGCGAAGATCAACTCGTCCTGGTCCGTGGCGAAATACCCGTGCTCGACCCCGGCCGTTGTGTAGGCCCCGACCACCCGGTCGATGATCTGCCGCAGGCTGGTTTCCCGCACGGCCGTGCCGACCGCGCCCCGGAAGTACTTGCTGGTGACGATGTTCGTCGCGTTGATCGACCAGAACTCGGGGAACTCGACGCCCCGCTGCTCGAAGTTGATCGAACCGTCCCGCCAGTTGGTCATCACCACGTCGCGGCGCTGCCAGGTGACCTCGTCGTAGGGGTGCACGCCGGCCGTGGTGTACAGCCGCTCGAGCCGCAGGCCCCGGGCGCCGTTGCTCGCATCACCCTGCGCCGAGCGAGCCTTGCGGTTCTTGCCCGCGGTCGAACCGGCCGATGATCCGGCCTGGTCAGCGGGCAGTGTCGACGTTGCGGACGATTCGGTCGCACCGACGGTGTCTGTCATGTTCTCGAGTTTCCTTCCCCTGGGTGGCGCCCCGCCGAAAGCGGCATGAGCAGTGGGCAACGGTGGCTCTTCGTACTGCGGCAATTGCGTGGTGCGGTGGCCCGGCAGGCGTTGCTCGCGGGCCCGGATTCCGTATCGGTCAGATCACCCCGACGGGCGGTGGAAGTCTCGGTGCGGGCTCGCGAATGGCGATCCGCTCGTCGCGCAGGGCGGGCGGGGCTTCCTCGCGCATCCGCCTGATCTCCGCAACGAAGTCGTCCGCCGAGGTGAACGATCGGTACACCGAGGCGAACCTGAGGTAGGCCACCTCGTCCAGTTCCCGGAGTGGACCCAGGATCGCCAGGCCGATCTCCTGGCTGGGCACCTCGGCGACTCCCAATGCCCGCACCGACTCCTCGACCTGCTGGGCCAACAGCGCCAGCGCATCCTCGTCAACCGGTCGGCCCTGACACGCCCGGCCCACCCCGTCGACCACCTTGGCCCGGCTGAACGGTTCGGTGACCCCGCTGCGCTTGACCACCGCGAGCAGGGCCTCCTCGACGGTGGTGAAACGGCGCGAACATTCCGGGCAGGACCGGCGGCGGCGGATGGCCTGACCGTCGTCGACCTCGCGGGAATCGATCACCCGCGAATCGGGGTATCGACAGAAAGGACACCGCATCAGTACCCAACCTCCGTCGCTATGGCTGTCGCTATGGCTGTCACTGTCACTGGTCGGTCACCCGGGTCGCTGGCCGGCAGGAACGCTTGTCCTCGCCGGCCAGCGACTGTCCCTCCCGGTACGCACTGCGCGGTACAGCGCTGCCAGGTACAGCGCTGCCATTCACAGCACTGTGGAAAACACTGTGGACTTCCGGTGGGCAACTGCCGCGCGCGGTGGACAGGTACCGAGCGAGGGTTGCACTACCTGTTGATATCTTACACCGGTGTAACTCCCACATGTAGGGGTTGACGGTAGATCGCAGCGAACGGGCGCGCAAGCCCATCGGGCGTGTCGGGACCGAACTCCTGCGCTGTCAGGTACGTCCTGCCGATCCCCGGGTCGGCCCAGCCGGGCGACTCAGGACGGCGACGACGGCACCCTGAGCACGACTCCGATCGGCAGAACGTCCCGCTCGAGCCCGTTGAGCTGCTCGATCTCGCCGATCACCTCGCGCGGATCGCGATTCGGCGCCGCCGATGTGGCGATCGACCACAGCGTGTCGCCCGGCCCGACGGTGACGTCCACCAGGACCCGCGATGCCGGGCCCGCAAGCAGCGACACCGTGACCACCACAACGGCCACCAGCACGGTGGCGGTGATCGCCAAGCGCGCCCAGCGACCCATGCGGTAGCCGTCGGCCGGATTCTGCTGGGCGCATGCCCCGACATCAAGCGGGACCAGCGGGACCAGCGGGACGGTGCCGGGCGATGGACGCCGAATCGAGGGTGTCCTGGCCCAGCGTCGGCGCTCATGTCGCCGGGTGCCGACCGGCGGCAGCGGTCGGCGGCTGACCGCGACGGGTGCCAGATCGACCGAGAGCCGCAGGATCTTCTCGCTGATCGGCGAGAAGAAGATCTCATCGGCGGTCGCGGGGTGCCCTGCTGTCGGCGTCTGAGTCAGCGTGTGTGTTCGCATTGCTCACCTCGACTGATCGGGCCGGAATTGATCCGGCCGGCTCGATGGCGACCGATCCGTCGGAGGCCTCGCAGTCTCGTCCGGATCGAACGGGCGTTCTATCGAACGCCTGACCGAGTTCTACACCGGACCACCGACACTGGGAAGATTGATCGGCGTGTCAATCGAACGCCTGTTTGAATTGTGACCTCGCCGTCACCTAGGCTGACGGCACTGTCGTCCCGATCCACACCGATCCACGGCCGCGGACGGGACCGGCGGTCCATCACGGAGGGACAATGACGTGGCAACGGAGCACGACCCCGATGATCGACCGGACGGCCACCTCACCGGCGCCGACCAGGAAGAACCCACGCCCGGGTCACTCGAAGCGGCCGAGGTGATCTCGGACGACCCGGAGGGCGCGGCGGATGCGGATGTGGTGACGTTCCCGGACCCGGCGCCGGTCGGCAGGGTGCTGACGATGCGTCAGCACAAGATCCTGCAGGTGATTCGCGATTCCGTGGCGCGGCGGGGCTATCCACCCAGCGTCCGGGAGATCGGGCAGGCGGCCGGCCTGAAATCGCCGTCCTCCGTCGCACATCAACTCAAGGTCCTGGAGAAACGCGGCCTGCTGCGACGGGATCCGAACCGTCCTCGTGCGGTCGACATCCGGCCCTTGGACGAGATCAACGACGAGGCGCCGGACCATCCAACGCCGACGTACGTCCCGGTGATCGGGCGGATTGCCGCGGGTGGCCCGATCCTGGCCGAGCAGGCCATCGAGGACGTGTTCCCACTGCCGAAGGATCTGGTGGGCGAGGGCACCCTGTTCCTGCTCAAGGTGGTCGGCGATTCGATGGTGGACGCGGCCATCACCGACGGCGACTGGGTCGTGGTGCGCCAGCAGCCGGTGGCGGACAACGGCGACATCGTGGCTGCGATGATCGACGGCGAGGCCACCGTCAAGACGTTCCGTCGGAAGGACGGACACCTGTGGCTCATGCCGCACAACGAGGCGTTCGAACCCATTCCCGGCGACGAAGCGGTGATCCTCGGCCGGGTGGTCGCGGTGCTACGAAAGTTGTGATTCGGACGTGACATTCGGACGCTGACATTCGGACGTGACATTCGGACAGCGTCCTTGCAGCGACGGTGACAGCGGCTGGGGCGATCCGGCCCAACCTCGCGCTCATTGACGTGATGATGCCCCGGCTCGGTCGGGCCGGGGCATCAAACGTCCGGGGCATC
>Ga0075521_10000504_pt1 | contig 11520 bp, 15 predicted proteins | sample NGEPerD_FD_74785 | JGI IMG/M metagenome (GOLD analysis project Ga0075521, IMG submission 74785) | Arctic peat soil microbial communities from the Barrow Environmental Observatory site, Barrow, Alaska, USA - NGEE PermafrostAB12-D | ecosystem: Environmental > Terrestrial > Soil > Wetlands > Peat ...
GGCCAGCGCCGCGGCCCCGCGCGTCAGCACGGACTCCCAGTTCGTAGAGGAACATCTCGGTGCCCTTGTCGGGGTGCATCATCTCCACCCCGGTCACCATTCCGACCGGTCGACCCGCCATGTAGGCCAGCAGGAGATGGTGTCCCTCCGTACGGAGGAATCGTCGCGCCGCCGCTTCCCTGATCGGGCCGTCGAACAGGTCCTCGGCCTCGTACACCCGCCCGACGTCATCCGGTCCGATTCGCACGATCTCCATCTCCGCACCTGTCCCGTTGATCGCACCGGCCGGTAGGTTGCCGCCATGCACGGATCCAGCGACGCCGCCACCCACGAGGAGTACATCGAGGCGCTGCCAGAACCACGGCGCAGTGACATCCGTCGGCTGCACGAGCTGATCCGGGCCACGGTGCCACAGCTGGAGCCCACAATGGAGTTCCACATCCTGGGATATGGCACCTACCACTATCGGTACGCCAGCGGTCGCGAGGGGGAGGCGGCGTTGGTGAGCGTAGCGAACAACAAGCGGTACATTTCGCTCTACGTCTGCGCGGTCAGGGACGGGCACTACCTTGCCGAGACCTTCGCCCCGAGACTGGGCACAGTGTCGAGCGGACGGTCCTGCATCCGTTTCAGGCGGCTCGAGAAGCTGGACCTCGACGCCTTACGCGACCTCCTGCGGGAATCCGTGGCCCACCCTCCCGGCGAGTTGTCGCCAGCTGGGGACACCCGGTGACCGGGGATCCCGCCGAGGTGGTGTCTACCGCAGCGCGGCGGCGATCCCCTCGGCAGTGTCCCGGGCCTGGGCAGCCGTCGGCGCCTCGACCATGACCCGGACCACCGGCTCGGTGCCGCTCGGTCGAACCAATATCCGCCCCGCGCCGTTCAACCGGGTCTCCGCCGCGGCCACCGCACCCAGCATGCCCGGATCCCTCATGGCCTTCGCCTGATCGGGCACCGCCACGTTGAGCAGCACCTGCGGCAGTCGGGTCATCACCGCGGCCAACTCGGTAAGCGGTCGCCCGGCTGCCGCGACGTGGCCGAGTAGCTGCAGGGCAGTCAGCAGGCCGTCACCGGTGGTCGCGTGGTCGAGGAAGACAAGATGCCCCGATTGCTCACCGCCATGGGACAGATCCGCGCGGCGCATCGCATCGAGTACGTACCTGTCGCCGACAGGAGTCTCCACCACGCGGATGCCGTGGCACTCCATGGCCTGCTTGAATCCAAGGTTCGTCATCACCGTGGTCACGACAGCATTGCCCCGCAGCCGACCCGCTTCCCGGTCGGCGAGTACGCAGATCGCCAGAATCGCGTCCCCGTCGACGAGCGTGCCGGCGGCGTCGACGGCAAGGCACCGGTCCGCGTCCCCGTCGTGGGCGATTCCCACGTCCGCGCCGGCTTCGCGCACCGCCGCCGCCAGTCGCTGCGGATAGGTGGAGCCGTAGCCATCGTTGATGTTCAGCCCGTCCGGCTCGGCCCCGATGGCGACCACCTCAGCGCCTGCCCGGCGGAGCACCTGCGGGGCAAGTGCGGCGGCGGCGCCGTGCGCGGCGTCGACTACGACCCGCAGCCCCCCGAGCGGATGCGGCAGGGCGGCCACCAGGTGTTCGAGGTAGGACTCGGCCGCGCCGGGATCCGACCATACGCGACCGACGTCCGCTCCTGTCGGCCGCCGCCAGTCCTCACCGAGGCGGGCTTCGATCTCGTCCTCGACCGCGTCGGGCAGCTTGAAACCGCGCGCGTCGAAGAGCTTCATACCGTTGTCCGGCATGGGGTTGTGGCTGGCCGAGAGCACGACGCCCAGATCGGCGCCCCGCTCCGCCGTGAGGAACGCGACAGCCGGTGTCGGGAGTACCCCGAGCCGCACAACGTCCACACCGGCACTGGCCAGCCCGGCGACAACGGCGGCCTCGAGGAATTCCCCACTGGCCCGGGGGTCCCGCCCGACCAGAGCGGTCGGCCGCCTGGCACCGGTGTGCAAATGTTCGATCACCACGTGCGCAGCGGCCACCGCGAGGTCGAGCGCCAACTCGGCGGTGAGGTCGACATTGGCGACCCCGCGGATGCCGTCGGTGCCGAACAGTCGGCGCGGACCGCCCACGATCAGCGCTTGGAGTACTGGGGAGCCTTGCGCGCCTTCTTGAGACCGTACTTGCGGCGCTCCTTCACCCGTGCGTCCCGAGTCAGGAAACCGGCCCGCTTCAACGCCGGCCGGTTGTCCAGGTCGATCTCGGTCAGCGCCCGGGAGATACCGAGGCGAAGCGCGCCGGCCTGCCCCGAGACGCCGCCGCCGGTGAGCCGCGCGGTGACGTCGAAGACGTCCCCGATTTCCAGCGTGGTGAAGGGGTCCCGGACCAGCTGCTGGTGCACCTTGTTGGGGAAATACTCCTCGAGCGACTTGCCGTTGACGAGCCACCGGCCCGAGCCGGGCATCAGCCGGACCCGGGCGATAGCCTCCTTGCGGCGTCCGGTGGCGCCCGCGTTTCCGGTGGTTACCGCACGTGGCGTCGACGCCCGGGCTCCGGCCTCGCTCACGGTGGGCGGCCCGCCGGGCGCGATCTCGGCGTCCGGGGGGACGACGATGCCCTCCGCGTCCGGAGTGCTGAGCTGTTGGGTTGTCTCTGATGTCACTGGGCGACCTGTGTGATCTCGTAGGGCACCGGCCGTTGCGCCTGGTGCGGATGGTCGGGACCGGCATACACCTTGAGCTTGGTGGCCATCTGCCGGCCGAGAGAGGTATGCGGCAGCATGCCTTTGACCGCCTTCTCGACAGCCATTGCCGGCCGCTTCGCCAGCAACTCGGTGTAGGGCAGGGCCTTGAGCCCGCCCGGATAGCCGGAGTGCCGGTAGGCCATCTTGGACTCACGCTTGGAGCCGGTCAACGCAACCTTCGCCGCGTTGACCACGATGACGAAGTCGCCGGTGTCAACGTGCGGGGCGAAGATGGGCTTGTGCTTGCCGCGAAGCAAGATGGCTACCTGACTTGCCAGCCTGCCCAGCACGACGTCATTGGCGTCGATGACGTGCCACTGGCGCTGCACGTCTGCCGGTTTCGGGCTGTAGGTACGCACGGAACTACCTTCGGGTCGAGTGGTGGCCCCGCGGGACACGCGACGATCGCGTGCAAATGCGGCGCTCAGCGGTGATCGCGAGCACGCCGCGGCGCGCCCTCGATTCGTCAGAATAGCGGGCCGGCTTCCGCAGGGTCAAAGAACGGCTGGGTTGGCGCGGTTGGCGAGCCTGCGAGTCGCTGGGTGGGACCGCTGCGGCCTGGGGGTCCGGTGGGTCCGGTGCGTCCGGGCGTCCGGGGCGTCCGGGGCCGCCGGCTCCGCGCCGATCATGCGAGAACGGACGGTCGTGGGCGCCCCGCAACATACGTTCTCGCATGATCGGCGCGGGGCAACGTACGTTCTCGGCATCGGAAGGCCTCACCGCACCGCGCGTCGCTCGTCCCAGACCGGTTCTGCGGACTCGTATACCTCCCCCTCGGGGCCGAAGACGACGTAGCGGTCGAAACCCCGCGCGAACCAGCGGTCGTGGGTCACCGCCAGTACGGTGCCGTCGAAGGACGCCAGTCCCTCCTCGAGGGCCTCGGCGCTGACCAGGTCGAGATTGTCGGTCGGCTCGTCGAGCACGAGCATGGTGCTGCCGCCGATCTCCAGCAGCAGGATCTGGAACCGGGCCTGCTGCCCTCCGGAGAGCGTCCCGAAGGTCTGGTCGGCCTGCTCGTTCAGCTCGTATCGGCGCAGCGCGCTCATCGCCCGCCCCCGGTCGTGCGCCTGGTGCCAGAGCAGGTCGACGAGCGTCCGATCCTGCAGCTCGGGGTGGTCGTGGGTCTGGGCGAAGTGTCCCGTGACCACCCTGGCACCCAGCCGCCAGGAACCGGTGTGGCGGACAGCACCGCCGGCCAGTAGACGCAGGAAGTGCGACTTGCCCGAGCCGTTGGCCCCCAGTACGGCGACGCGCTCCCCGTAGAACACCTCCAGATCGAAGGGCCGCACCAGGCCGGTCAGCTCCAGTCGCTGGCAGGTCAGCGACCGTACCCCGGTCCGACCGCCACCCAGCCGCATCCGGACCCGCTGTGTCGGCGGGCGCTCAGGGGGCGGGCCGGCCTGCTCGAACTTCGCCAGCCGGGTCTGCATCGCGTGGTACTTGCCCGCCATGGCCTCCGACACCTTGGCCTGCTGTTGCAGTGTGCGGACCAGCGTGGTCAGCCGGTCGTGCTCCTCCTCCCATCGGCGGTGCAGCTCGTCGAGCCGTTCCAGGCGCGCGGCGCGGGCCTCGGGGTAGGACGCGAAGCCACCCCCGTGGGTCCACGCCGAACGAGCCTCCAGGGTGACGATCCGGTCCGCGGTCCGCGCCAGCAGCTCCCGGTCGTGGGAGACGTAGAGCACGGCCTTCGCGGTGTCCTGCAGTGCGTCTTCCAGCCATCGCTTGCCCGGCACGTCCAGGTAGTTGTCCGGCTCGTCGAGGAGCAGGACCTCATCCGGACCGCGCAGCAGCGCCTCGAGAACCAGCCTCTTCTGCTCGCCGCCGGACAGCGTGCGGACCTCCCGCCACTGGGCGCGGTCGTACGGCACCCCGAGCGCGGCCGTGGTGCACACGTCCCACTGCACCTCGGCGGCGTACCCGCCCGCGTCCGCCCAGTCGGCGAGCGCGGTCGCGTAGCGCAGCTGGGTCGGCTCGTCGTCGGCCTCCATCATGGCCAGTTCGGCCGCGTCCAGCGCGCGGGCACTGTCACGGACTCGAGGCGGAGCGACCGAGACGAGGAGGTCGCGGACCGAGGAGGCGTCCCGCACCGAGCCGACGAACTGGCGCATCACGCCGAGGCCGCCAGTGCGGCTGATGGTTCCCGCCGCCGGGATGAGATCACCGGCGACGAGCCGCAGCAGCGTCGTCTTCCCGGTGCCGTTGGCGCCGATCAGCGCGGTCGTGGCGCCCTCGCCAGCGCGGAAGGAGACGTCATCGAGCAGTACGCGCCCGTCCGGCAGGGTGAAGCTGACGTGCGCGCAGTCGACGTATCCCACGCCTGGCGAGTCTGACCGCTGCCGGGCGTGCTGTCACGGCGATTCGGCCGTCCGCAGGTGTCGTGTTCGGACGGCCCGGGATGCCAACTCGGCGTCCGGGGGGTAGCGCACCGCCTCCAGGGTGAGGCCGTGAGCGTGTGCAACCCGTACGCCTGGGTCACGCCGACCGTCGGCCAGCACCGTCGCCGGCCAGTCGAGCGGACGACGGCCCTCGCCCACGGCGAGCAGCGCCCCGACCAACGCCCGGACCATGGAATGGCAGAACGCGTCGGCTTCGGCGAGGACAGAGATCCGGGACCCCGCGCAGGACCCCTGGCCGCCGTCCCGCGCGACATCCAGGCGCAGCAGCCGACGCACCGTCGTGGCCCCTTCCCGGTGTCGGCAGTACGCGGCGAAGTCGTGGTCACCGACCAGCGCGGCCGCAGCGGTCGCCATCGCAGCGACGTCCAGCCGCCGGCTGGAAGCCACGGTGTCGTGCCGCCGAAGCGGATCCACGCCGTACGCCGCGTCGCTGAGCTGATAGTGGTAGCAGCGCGACAGCGCCGAGAACCGGGCGTCGAAACCCACTGGCGCGACCGTCACGGCATGGATGCGCACGTCGGCGGGCAGCAACCCGTTGAGCCGACGGGCGAGCGCCGTCGGGTCGGTCACCGGAAGATCAGCGTGCGCCACCTGACCGACGGCGTGCACCCCCGCGTCGGTACGTCCGGCAACGCTCAGCCGCGGTGCCGGCGACAGGTGCAGGATCCGGGCCAAGCCTGTCTCGAGCTCGTCCTGCACAGTGCGCCGGCCGGGCTGCGCCGCCCAGCCGGAGAAACCGCCACCGTCATAGCCAAGGTCGAAACGTAACCGGGCGAGGTCAGCCCCGCTCAGTTCTGCGCCTGCTCAGTCCCACCGACCGTCCCGGTCTGGTCCGTGGCGGACGGCGAGTCGGTTTCGGCTGCGGCGGGCTCCGTCACGATTTCGGTGTCGCCGCCGGCAGTCGGTACGGCGACCTGCGGCGGAGGTTCCTCCTCCGTTTCGCCGTCCACTGGAGGGTCCTCGACGTCGCCCTCAGTGGGCCCATCAGTGGGCACCTCGGCCGGCTCCCCGGCCGGCTCCCCCGCTGGCACAGCCGTCTGGTCGGCCGGCCGCGGGGCGTCCCGCCGGAAGCGGGTGCCGCGGGCCCGCTCCGCCTCGCCGACCGCTTGCTGGGCCACGGTGAGCGGCTCCACCAGTTCGATCACCGCCATCGGCGCGTTGTCACCTTTCCGCGGACCGATCTTGGTGATCCGGGTGTAGCCGCCCGCCCGGGTGGCGAACCGGGGGCCGATCTCGGCGAAGAGGGTGTGCACCACGCTCTTGTCCCGTACCACGGTCAACACCTGCCGGCGGGCGTGCAGATCGCCTCTCTTGGCAAAGGTGATCAGACGCTCGGCGAGCGGGCGCAGTCGCTTCGCCTTCGCCTCGGTGGTCGTGATCCGACCGTGCTCGAACAGCGCGGCGGCCAGGTTGGACAGCAGCAGGCGCTGGTGCGCCGGGCTGCCTCCGAGGCGAGGGCCACGGGTGGGCGTGGGCATGGCGACGTTCCTTTCGCGACAGGTTGGTGCGGCGGACCAGCCGGGCGGACGGTCTACAGCCGCTCGTCTTCGGCGTACGCCGTGTCGTAGTCATCGGCGCTGTAGGTGTCCACGACGTTGCTCGGGTCGAAGCCGGGGGGCGAGTCCTTGAGCGAAAGGCCCATGCCCACCAGCTTCATCTTCACCTCGTCGATGGACTTCGCGCCGAAGTTGCGGATGTCGAGCAGATCCGCCTCGCTGCGGGACACCAGCTCACCCACACTGTGGATGCCTTCACGCTTGAGGCAGTTGTAGGAGCGGACGGTCAGGTCGAGATCCTCGATCGGCAAGGCCAGATCGGCGGCCAACGCCGCCTGGTCAGGGGACGGGCCGATCTCGATGGAGTCGATGGCCTGGTTGAGCTCGGCCGCCAGCCCGAACAGCCCGACCAGCGTCTTGCCGGCGCTGGCGATCGCATCCCGTGGCAGCAGGGAGCGCTTGGTCTCGACGTCCACGATCAGCCGGTCGAAGTCGGTGCGCTGCTCGACTCGGGTGGCCTCGACTTTGTAGGTGACCTTGAGCACCGGTGAGTAGATCGAGTCGATCGGAATCTCGCCGATCGGCTGGCCGGTCTGCTTGTTCTGCGCCGCGGAGACGTAGCCTCGACCGCGCTCGACGGTCAGCTCGATCTCGACCTTGGCCTTGCCGTTGAGCGTCGCGAGGTGCAGGTCCGGGTTGTGCACCTCGACACCGGCCGGCGGCGCGATGTCGGCCGCGGTCACCTCGCCGGGGCCCTGCTTGCGCAGGTACATCACCACCGGCTCGTCCTGCTCGCTGGAAACCACGAGCTCCTTGACGTTGAGGATGACTTCGGTGACGTCTTCCTTGACCCCCTCCAAGGTCTGGAACTCGTGCAGCGCGCCGGCGACCTTGATCTTCGTTACTGCTGCTCCGGGGATGGAGGAGAGCAGCGTCCGGCGCAGGGAATTGCCGAGGGTGTAGCCGAACCCCGGCTCGAGCGGCTCGATGATGAAACGGGCACGCGAGTCATCGACCGTCTCCTCGGACAGGGACGGCCGTTGGGCGATGAGCAATGGATCTCCTCATGTCGGGACGCCCGCTATTTGACGTCCACCGGGAACTGCTGACTGCGATGGTGCTGGTGGTCTGCTACTTCGAGTACAACTCGACGATCAGTTGCTCTTGCACTGGTGTGTCGATGACACCACGGCTGGGTAGCGCGTGCACGAGGATGCGCATGCGGTTGGCGATGACTTCCAGCCACGCCGGCACCGTACGGCTGCCGGCCTCGGCCCGGGCGATGACGAACGGATCGAGCTCGAGCGAGGCCGGCCGCACCTGGACGATGTCGCTCTCGCTGACCAGGTAGGACGGGATGTCCACCTTGCCACCGTTGACCACGATGTGCCCGTGACTGACCAGCTGGCGAGCCTGATCTCGACTGTGCGCCCAGCCGGCCCGGTAGATGACGTTGTCCAGCCGCCGTTCGAGCAGCTGCAGGAGGTTCTCACCGGTCTTGCCGGTGCGTCGGTTCGCCTCCTCGTAATAGCTGCGGAACTGCTTCTCATACACCCCGTAGATCCGGGCGCACTTCTGCTTCTCGCGCTTCTGCAGCAGGTATTCGGAGTCCTTCGTGCGACCCCGACCGTGCTCACCGGGCGGATACGGCCGAATTTCGATCGGGCACTTCGGCGACTCGCACTTGGAACCCTTGAGGAACAGCTTCATCTTCTCCCGGCGGCAGCGCCTACAGTCCGCGCCGGTGTACCTACCCACTACTCAAACCCTCCGTCGCTTCGGCGGCCGGCACCCGTTGTGCGGTGTCGGGGTGACGTCCTGGATGGCGCCCACCTCCAGGCCGGTCGCCTGCAGAGAGCGGATGGCGGTCTCCCGTCCGGAGCCGGGGCCCTTGACGAAGACGTCCACCTTGCGCATGCCGTGCTCCTGGGCTTTGCGCGCAGCCGCCTCGGCAGCCATCTGCGCCGCGAAGGGCGTCGACTTGCGGGAACCCTTGAAGCCAACGTGGCCGGCGCTCGCCCAGGCGATGACGTTGCCCCCCGGATCGGTAATGGACACGATGGTGTTGTTGAAGGTGCTCTTGATGTGCGCATGCCCGTGGGCAATGTTCTTCCGCTCCTTGCGGCGTACTTTCTTCACGCCGGTGCGGGACTTGGGAGGCATCTACCGGTAGCTCCTGGCTGTCGTGTGCGCGGAGGGACTCACTTCTTGCCGACCTTCTTCTTGCCGGCGATCGCCCGTCGCGGACCCTTCCGCGTGCGGGCATTGGTGTGCGTGCGCTGGCCGTGAACCGGCAGGCCGCGGCGGTGCCGGATACCTTCGTAACAGCCGATCTCGATCTTGCGGCGGATGTCGGAGGCGACTTCGCGGCGAAGGTCACCCTCGATGCGGTAGTTCTCCTCGATCCAGTCCCGCAACCTGAGGACGTCCTCGTCCGACAGGTCCCGGGAACGCAGATCCGGGCTGACCCCGGTTCCGGCCAGCGTGGCGGCGGCCCTGGTGCGGCCGATGCCGTAGATGTAGGTAAGCGCGACTTCCATGCGCTTGTCGCGCGGGAGGTCGACGCCGACGAGTCGGGCCATGGGCGATCGTGCTCCTCTACTTGCACTCGGAGGTCCTACGCTGCCCGGCCCGCGCCTGCCCAGGCACGGCCCCAGCCTCCGACCGGGGGTGGCGTCGAACCGAGGTTGCGGGTCGACGTTCGGGAAACGATGGAGCGTCTGCTATCCCTGCCGCTGCTTGTGCCGCAGGTTGTCGCAGATCACCATGACCCGTCCGTGACGACGGATCACCTTGCACTTGTCACAGATCTTCTTGACGCTCGGTTTGACCTTCATCGGACTCTCACTTGTACCGGTAGACGATACGACCACGCGACAGGTCGTACGGACTGAGCTCCACCACGACACGGTCTTCGGGGAGGATGCGGATGTAGTGCTGACGCATCTTGCCGCTGATGTGGGCGAGCACCCGGTGGCCGTTGGCCAACTCCACTCGGAACATCGCGTTGGGCAGCGGCTCGACGACGCGGCCCTCGATCTCGATGGCCCCTTCCTTCTTGGCCACAATCCTCCTGCTTCGCCAACCGGATATGAACGGTCCGCGGACGAGCCGGAGCCCCTCCGCGAAAGCGGAGGCAGCCGGACGTACGGACCAAGGGATGAGTCTACGTGCAGAACCGCGTTTCGGCCAACCGAGGCGCCGCGGCAACGTACGCTGCCGCCTCGCGGATCCCGCTGTGCCGGACTAGCCGTGCCGGCGCTGATCGTGCCCGTTGGGTGGACCGCCACGACTCGGACCACGAATCGCCTGACCAATGAGCACGATCCCCCAGGGGCCGATGATCCAGATCGGCCAGAAACTGGACGGGTGGCCGCTGACCAGCCAGATCAGGACACAGATCGCCGACGTGGTGGCATAGGAGGCCAGCTGGACCCGCCAGAGCACGCTCGGTTCCCTGGCCGGGCGGGTCGCCACGGGGCGTCGGCTGTCTGAGCCACTCACCGGCACCGGCAGCGCGTACCCGCCCGGATCCTGGGGCAGGTCGGCGAGGAGGTCGGCGAGGTCCCCCATGGTGCGGGCCGCGAAGGCCTGGGACAGTCGCTCGTCGAACTCCTCCGGACTCAGCCGCCCCTCGGCGAAATGCCGGCGCAGAGCATCGGCGGCCCGATCCCGATCGGTGTCACCGACTCGAACGTTGCGATCCACGCCAGCCCGTCCCCAGCCCGTCCTGCCCTGACTTGTCACTCGCTGCTGCCGCTGACCTGATGCAGAGCTGTCAGCGAACAGTACCCCGACGACAGCTAGCCGGTGGCGGCCAGCAGCGGAGCCAGCCGGGCGGCACCGCCGTCGAGGGCGGTCAGCACCCACGGACCGTCCTCGGTGAGGGTGAAGGTGTGCTCGAAGTGCGCGGACGCGGCGCTGTCGGCCGTCACGACCGTCCACTGGTCATCGAGAACCCGCGTCGCCTTCGTGCCGAGATTGACCATGGGTTCGACGGCGAGGACGAGGCCCCGCACGAGCTTGGGCCCGCGACCCGGGCCCTTGGGCGCGAAGTTGTAGACCTGCGGATCCTGGTGCATCTCGGTGCCGATGCCGTGGCCGACGTATTCCTCCACGATGCCCCAGCTGCCACCGAGCGGGTGCGGCTGGGCGCGAACGTAGCTCTCCACCGCGTGCGAGATGTCGCTGAGCCGGCCACCGAGGCGCGCCGCGGCGAAGCCGTGCCACAGTGATTCCTCACACACCCGGAGCAGCTCGAGGAGTTCCGCGGGGACCTGGCCGACCGGCACGGTGATGGCCGCGTCGCCGTGGTAACCCTCGATGATCGCGCCGAAGTCGATGGAGACCACGTCACCGTCGCGCAGGACCTTCGCGCGACTCGGGATGCCGTGCACGATCTCCTCGTTGACCGAGGAGCAGATCACTGCCGGGAAGCCGTGGTAGCCGAGGAACGACGGCGTCGCGCCCTCGCTGGCCAGCGCCTCGCGGGCGACCGCGTCCAGATCGGCGGTGCTGACACCCGGCGCGACCGCCGCCCGCAGCGTCTCCAGCGTGCGGGCCACGACCAACCCCGCCCGGCGCATCACCGCGATCTCGGCGTCGGTCTTGATCTGGATCATCGGGCTGCGTCGTCTCCGTAGTCGCATGGGTCAATGGGCGTATCGCCGAAGCGCGGCGATGGCCCGCTCCGTCACGTCGTCCACCGGCCCAGTGGCGTCGATTCCCACCAGGATGCCCTTGTCGGCGTAGTAGGAGACCAGCGGCGAGGTCTGCTCGGCGTAGACCACCAGCCGATGCCTGATCGTCTGCTCCTTGTCATCGTCCCGCTGGAAGAGCGGGCCACCACATCCGTCGCAGATGTCCTCGGTCGTGGGCGGTTCGAAGTCGATGTGCCAGATGCGACCGCACTGCCGACA
>Ga0075521_10000506_pt1 | contig 11516 bp, 14 predicted proteins | sample NGEPerD_FD_74785 | JGI IMG/M metagenome (GOLD analysis project Ga0075521, IMG submission 74785) | Arctic peat soil microbial communities from the Barrow Environmental Observatory site, Barrow, Alaska, USA - NGEE PermafrostAB12-D | ecosystem: Environmental > Terrestrial > Soil > Wetlands > Peat ...
TCCAGCGCACGAGAGCCCAGCCATGACGCCAGCGGACGATACGATCGAACGGGAAATCGCGACGATCACCGCTGACGAGCGACGACTCGCGGTGTCGCTGAGCATTTCGTTCGACGGGATCGAGCACGTCGGCCGGCTCTGGTTCGCCGAAGAGGAATGGGAAGACGCAGGAATTCCCGATCGCGGCACCATCTCGGGGCGTACCACCGAAGAAGTGATCGCCGCCGCTCGCGCGCTCACCGAGCCGGAGCTGCTCGCGCGCCATCGCCGCGCCACCGTCAACAAGCGACGCTATCTCTCGCTGCGCGCGGTCACCGATGAGATTCTGCGCAAGGTACGCTACCTCAATCAGGTGGCGGTCTCGATGCGCGCAGGGCTGATCGATCTCGACGGCGCGGCACAGGAGATCGACTACACCGAGCATCAGCTGCACGAGCTCGTTGCGCGGTTGCGCGATGCCGCCGGCGTCGAGGAGCAGCCCTGATTCCTGCGAATGCGCAACGCGTGCCCGCTCGCCTCACTCCGTACGAACTGATCCTCGAGCCGCTCGAGCGCGATGACTTCCCGGCGATACGCGCCGAGGGTGAGCAGCGCGGCTCGGATGTGCACAGGCGCGATCAGTTTCTGCTGCTCGGCCACGCCGGCGCCGCGCTCGGCGAGATGGTCACGGACGATGCGGATCCGGCCGCGATGGATGAGTATGGCGAGCTTCTCTATCAGGGCTACCAGTTCTGGAGCTTTGGCCGGCGCCTGTATTCGTTCGAAGAACCGGTGACGGCGCAGCTCACCGAACCCGACTACGAGATGGGCGACTGGATCTTCGCCGGCCCGCCCGCGAGCTATCTGCAGTTTCCCTATCAGAAGCTGTGGGCGCGCGTGAGCGCCGACGCGCCATACGAACCACTCGATGGGATGTTCGCGGTTGCCTTCGAGACCGAGCAGCGCGCGGACTCGGGCGCGCATCTGCGCGTGCAGATGGTGCTCGGCCTGCGCCCCGATCGGCCCGGCGTGTCGCTCGTGTCGTATCGCGATGATCTCGATCCGGCGAAGGTCCGCCCGCGCGCGGCACATCCGTGGCGCGCGGAGGGGGTCGCGTACGCGAATGCGATTCCGGGCGGCGAGCGGATGGGCTATCGCACACTCGCGACGACGAGCGAGCTCGAGGCGCTGGTGATTCGCGCCTTTCACTATCTCGACACGCATCCGGATCGCCTCGAGCGCGTGCAGGAGACCGGCGGCGAGGGAGTGACGCAGCTCCCGTACGTCCGCGTGCGGTGAGCGCATGGACCCCCGCTCCGTCGCGCACGCGCTCTCGCAGATCGCCGACTTCATTGAGCTGAAGGGCGAGAACAAATTCAAGAGCGCGGCCTACCGTAACGCCGCGCGTGCGATTCTCGCCGTGCAGACCGATGATCTGGCTCCCTTTCTCGCGACCGGGGCGCTCGCGGAGCTCAAGGGAATCGGGCGCGCCACCCTCTCGACGATTCGGGAGCTCGTCGAGAGCGGGGAGTCGCGCTACCTCGAGCAGCTGCGCGCCGAGACGCCTGAGGGATTGCTCGAGATGCTGCGCGTGCCGGGGCTCGGCACCGCGAAGATCCAGAAAATCCACGAGGGGCTCGGCGTGTCGTCGCTCGAGGCGCTCGAGGCGGCGGCGAGTGATGGCCGCCTGGCGAAGCTGCCGCACTTCGGCGCGGGAACGGCGGCGAAGATTCTGAAGGGGATCGCGTATCTGCGCGCGAACAGCGCGTACATGCTCTATCCGCGTGCGCTCGCGGAGTCGGAGCACATGCTCGCGGCGGTGCGCGCGCATCCGGCGGTCGAGCGCGCGATGCTCGCGGGCTCGTTGCGGCGGAAGAACGAGATCGTGCGCGACATCGACGTGGTGGCGTCGTGCACGGAGTCGCCGGAGCGCGTCGCGGCGGACTTCGCTGGCGCGCAGGGGGTGCGCGAGGCGGAGATCCGCGGCAATGGCGCAGCGACGATGCACTTCGTGGATGGGAGCGTGCTCGATCTCCATTGCGTGACGCCAGAGCGCTTCGGGGTTGCGCTCTGGCGTGCGACGGGGAGCGCGCAGCACGAGCAGGACGTGCGCGCGCACGCGGCGTCGCTCGGGATCACGATCGTTGGGGACGAGCTGCGCGACGCTACGGGCGCGCGCGTCGCGACTGGCGATGAGCACGCGCTCTTCGAGGCGCTGGGGCTCGCGTACATCGAGCCCGAGTTGCGCGAGGGGCGAGGCGAGGTGGCCGCGGCGGCGGCGAATGCGCTGCCGGCGCTGATCGAGGTGGGCGACATTCGCGGCGTGCTGCACTGCCACTCCGACTACTCGGATGGCAAGGCGACGATCGCCGACATGGCGGAGGCGGCGCGAGCGCTGGGGTGGGCGTACATCGGGATCTCCGATCACTCGCAGTCGGCGTTCTACGCGGGCGGACTCAAGCCCGAGGCCGTGATCGCGCAGCACGCCGAAATAGATCTCTTGAATTCAAGCGATCTCGGGATCCTGGTGTTGAAGGGAGTCGAGGCCGATATTCTCGCGGACGGGCAGATCGACTACGACCCCGCGCTGCTCGACCGCTTCGACTACGTGATCGCGAGCGTGCACTCGCGCTTCTCGATGGACCGCGAGACGATGACCGCGCGCGTGCTGCGCGCGCTGGACGATCCGCACGTCACGATCCTGGGACACCCGACGGGTCGGCTGCTGTTGAGCCGCGAGGCGTACGCGATCGACATGGAGGCGGTGATCGCGAGGGCGGCGGCGAATGGGGTGGCGCTCGAGATCAACGCGGATCCGCATCGCCTCGATCTCGACTGGCGCCACTGTCAGCTCGCGAAGTCGCTCGGCTGTTCCTTCGAGATCGGCCCCGACGCGCACTCGACACGCGGGCTGGCGAACATGGAGATTGGAGTCGGGATCGCGCGCAAAGGGTGGCTCGAGGCCGCGGATGTGATCAACACGCTGCGCGCGGCGAAGATCATGGATCGTTTACGCAAGCGGAGAGAGCAATGAAAGCGAAGAAGGTGGCGAAGAAGGTGGCGCGCAAGATCGCGAAGCCGGCGACTCCAAAGGCCAAGTCCCCCAAGATCAAGGCTGTGCTCCTCCCGCATCTCCGCGAGCGCTGGCCGCGCACCGGGACCGAGCGGAAGGCGCGCGCGGCCGAGTACTACAAGCGGCTCTCGGCGACGTACCCCGATGCGCACTGCGCGCTCGATCACGAGGATCCATATCAGCTTCTCGTGGCGACGATCCTGAGCGCGCAGTGCACCGACAAGCGCGTCAACATCGTGACGCCCGGCCTCTTCAAGCACTACCCGAGCGCCACACAGATGGCCGATGCAGAGCGCGAGGAGCTCGAAACCGAGATCAAGAGCACCGGCTTCTTTCGCAGCAAGACGAAGAGCCTGCTCGGCATGGCGCAGGCGCTCGTCGCCCAGCACGGCGGCAAAGTCCCCGACACGATGGAGGAGCTCACCGAGCTCCCCGGCGTCGGGCGCAAGACGGCGAACGTGATCCTGGGGAACGCCTTCAACAAGAACGTCGGAATAGTCGTCGACACGCACGTGACGCGCCTCTCGGAGCGGCTCGGGCTCACGCGCGAGACGGACGCGGTGAAGATCGAGGAAGATCTGATGCCGCTCTTTCCGTCGGAGCAGTGGACGATGGTGTCGCATCTGCTGATCGAGCACGGCCGCGCGATCTGCGTCGCGCGCGCGCCGCGCTGCGAGATCTGTCCGCTGAATGACATTTGCCCGTCGTCGCGCGTGTAGGCGGTGATGACTCGTTCGCGGCGACTTTGCTCAGCTTTTCTCCGTTCAAGTCCGTTCAAAATGCGTTCAAGTCGTTTTTCCAGCTTGTTAACGGCCCGCCTGTGCGGGACAGTTAAGAACAGTGCACAATTGAGTCGTAACAATTGATGAAACGACGTGAACGGATTGAAACGGACTTGAACGGAAACTGCGAAATGCTGGACCATCTGATCCAGCTTGAATGACGATGCTGCGGCGCACCCCCTGCATGATTAACTTTGGATGCTGTTCACCTTCGACTTCCTTCGACGGCTGGTTCATTACATGACGAAGAACGCTACGATCGAGACCAATCGCGGCACCATTGTCGCGGAGCTCTTTGAAAAGGATGCACCATTGGCGGCCGCGAACTTCGAGAAGCTCGCGAACAGCGGCTTCTACGACGGCGTGAAGTTTCACCGCGTGATTCCCGACTTCATGGTGCAGGGCGGCGACCCGCTCTCGCGCGATCTCCCCGTGGGCGATCGCCGCATCGGCACGGGCGGTCCCGGCTACCACATCAAGTGCGAGACGAAGGGAAATCCGAACAAGCACGACGTCGGCGCGCTGTCGATGGCGCACGCCGGGAAGGACACCGGCGGCAGCCAGTTCTTCATGGTGCTCGACGAGAACAACACGCGGCACTTGAACGGCGTCCACACCGTGTTCGGCAAGATCACGAGTGGCATCGACGTGCTGAAGAAGATCACGCAGAACGACACGATGACGACGGTTCGCGTCGCGTAGCTCACCGCACCAGGCACCGCACAACGAGGAGACGAAATGGCCGCACCGAAGGCAGGGGATCTGAAGGCTGGTGTTACCGGGCTCATCATTGGAGCGGTGCTCCTGCTCGTCACCATGACGGCCATCGTGCATTTCACGAATGTGCATTACGCCGGCGAGAAGCCAGCTGCCGAGTCCGCCAAATAGATCGTCGAGCGAGCACGGAGGGGGCGGGCGCGAGAGCGTCCGTCCCTTTTTTGCGCCCGCATGCTGCGCTCCGAAGACTCCGGTTGTACAAATAGCCCAAGTTGAGTAACTTACTCGTCAGTCAGTAATATTACCGGCTGCGCTTCCTCTCGTGGGAACAACTCTACTGACGAGCCGTTTAGTTACTCTCGCACTAACCACCAGAGCACGATGTCTGAGTCCGCACATACGAACGCACCGCGCTGGCGCCGCCTCCCTGGCGAACGGCCGCGCCAGATCCTCGACGCAGCACTCGAGGTGTTCGGCGAGCGTGGGCTCGCCGCTGCCCGGCTCGAAGACATCGCCCGCACCGCCGGCGTCTCGAAGGGCACGATCTATCTCTACTTCCCGAACAAGGAAGCGCTCTTCTGCGAGATGATCCGCGAGATCCCGTCGCGCCACATCGCTTCCGTCGAGGCGATGATCACGGAGAGCGCCAGCGCGCGCGAACAGCTCCGCGAATATCTCCATCACTCGTGGGACTACGTTCGCACGCCATCGTTCGAGATTCTCTATCGCCTCATCCTGAGCGAGCTGCATCACTTCCCCGATCTCTACGAGCAGTTCATCGAGGAGGTCCCCATGCGCTCGATGCGCATCCTCGGCGACATCGTGCGGCGTGGCATCGCGAGTGGCGAGTTCCGCGACATCGACCCACTCGCCGCGGGACGCATGCTCCACTCCGTGCTCTTCGTCCACGGCGTGTGGGCGGCGAAGCGCGCGCGCATCCCATTCATGCGCGATCTGTCAGATAACCAGGTACTCGATCAGCTCGTGGACTTCTGTCTGCACGCGATCGGCCAACTTCCGGCGCCACTAGCGTCAACCGTGCACACATGACCGCCAGCTCCCGCTTGCTCTCCGCGCTGCTTCTGATCGGCGCCGCTACGACCGCCGCCGCGCAGGACTCCGCCCTCGCCCGCCCGCTCACCCTCGGCGACGCCGCACGGCTCGGCGCGCGCCAGAACGCGTCCGCGCTCGAGGCGAACGCGCGCACCGCCCAGGCAAACGCGCGCATCACGCAGAGCCGCTCGGATCTCCTCCCGTCGATCTCGGGATACGCCGAAGAGAATGGCCGCTCGTACAACTCGGCCACCTTCGGCATCACCTTCCCCGGTTTCGACGCGAACGGGCAGGTAATCGGCCCCGTCAACATCTTCGATGTGCGCGGGCGGATCTCCGAGACCTTTCTCGACTTCGGCGCATTGCAGCGTGTGAAGGGCGCCCGCACCACGGCGCGCGCATACGGCGCCACGGCGGCGAACGAGGCCGAGCTCTCGGCACAGAACGCGGCGAATGCGTATCTACGCGTGCAGCGCGCCGATGCGCAGCTCTCCGCGCGCGTCGCGGACTCGGTGCTCGCAGACTCGCTCCTCGGGATCGCGAACGAAGAGCTCCGCGCCGGTGTCGGCGTCGCGCTCGACGTCACGCGCGCGCAGTCGCAGTTCGCGACGATTCGCGCGCAGCTGATCGTCGCGCGCAACGAGCGCGATCGCTCGCGCCTCGATCTGCTGCGCGCACTCGGCCAGCCGCTCACCGCGAAAGTGAATCTCGCCGACAGCCTGAACGGCCTCGTGCTCCGCGACACCACGATCGACGAAGCCTCGGCGATCGACCTCGCGATGCGCACGCGCCCCGATCTCCGCGCCGCCGACGAGCAGATTCGCGCGGTGGAGCAGCAGGTCGCGGCGATCAAGGCCGAGCGTCTGCCGTCGCTCTCGGCGTTCGGCGACTATGGGTACATCGGAAAGGATCGACTGCTCGGCACGTACGACTGGGGCGTGCAGGTCTCGATTCCGATCTTCGACGGCTTGCACCGCGAAGGGCGCATCGAAGAGGCGAAGGCGATGGCGAACGAGATCGACGTGCGCCGGCGCGACCTCCGCCAACAGGCGGCGATCGAGGTGCGCGGCGCGCTGCTCGATCTCGCATCGGCGAAAGAAGAAGCGGACGCGGTGCGCGAGGCGCTGCGTCTCGCACAGCAGGAAGTCGCGCAGGCGCAGGAGCGCTTTCGCGCCGGTGTGGCGGGCAACGCCGACGTGATTACGGCGTCGCTCTCGCTCAACTCCGCGCGCACGCAGGCAGTGGACGCGCTCTCGAGCTATCAGGGCGCAAAAGTCGCACTGGCCCGCGCGGTCGGCTCGGTCACGGCGCTTCCGTAGCTCTGAAGGATTGCAGGCACACGCTCATCAGAATCAACGACACAGAGGAATAGCAACATGGGGACGTCCACCGAACAAGCGACCACGCAGCCACAGCCCGCCGCGCCCGCACTCGCACCTGCTGCGCGCCAGCCTGTGCCCGAGCCACCGGCGAAGGCGACCACGAGGAAGAAGATCATCCTCGGCTTTGTCGCGATAGCCATCGTGCTCGCGCTGATCTGGGGCATCAAGACGTTCATCTACTCGCGCGGTCATGAGACCACCGACAATGCGCAGGTCGATGGACACATCGTCCCCGTGCTCGCGAAGGTCGGTGGCTACGTCACAGCGGTGCTCGTCCAGGACAACGACTCCGTGCGAAAGGGGCAAGAGCTCGTTCGCATCGACGACTCCGAGTACAAGGTGAAGGTCGCGCAGGCCGAGGCGGATCTGGCAGCGGCGCAGTCGACGGCGGGCGGTCGTCAGTTCACCGGCCAGTCACAGGCGGCGGTCGCCACCGCAACGGGAAATCGCTCCGCGGCCGATGCGCAGATTCAGTCGGCGATCGCCAATCAGCAGAAGGCGAACGCGGATCTCGCGCGCATGCAGGATCTCGTCGCGAAGCAGATCGTCTCGGCGCAGCAGCTCGACGCGGCGCGCGCGGCGGCAGCGTCGGCGGCGGCGGACGTCGAGGCGCTACAGCGGCAGGCGGCGGCCGCTGGCGGCGCGGTGCAGAACGCGCAGGCCGGCGTGCGACTCGCGCAGGCGAAGCTGCAGGCGGAGCAGGCTGCACTCGACAACGCGAAGCTCCAGCTGAGCTACACGGACGTGCAGGCGCCCGAAACCGGAACGATCTCGAAGAAGCAGGTCGAGATCGGGCAGCTCGTGCAGCCCGGCCAGACGATGATGTCGATCGTGGCCGACACGGGGACGTGGGTGACGGCGAACTTCAAGGAGACGCAGCTCAACAAGATGGTCGTCGGGCAGCCGGTGGCGTTCGAGGTTGATGCCTACCCGGGGTGTGAGGCCGAGGGGAAGGTGCAGAGCCTGAGCGGCGCAACGGGCGCGCGCTTCGCGCTGTTGCCGCCGGACAATGCAACCGGCAACTTCACGAAGGTCGTGCAGCGCCTGCCGGTGCGCGTTGCCGTCATCAAGGGGTGCGGATCGAATCGTCCGCTCCGCCCGGGCATGTCCGTCGTCGCCCACGTGGACACGAAGCAATAAGGAGTAGCGCTCTGTGAGCTCCGAGAACACGCTGCCGTCGCGCGAAGACGCGCTCGCGCTGATGCACGAGTACACCGCGAGCGAGTCGCTGCGCTCGCACATGCTGTCGGTGGAGGCGGCGATGCGCGCGTACGCGGTGAAGTTCGGGGAGGATCCCGAGCGGTGGGGACTGACGGGGCTGCTGCACGACTTCGACTACGAGCGCTTTCCGAACAACGCGCACTCCGCCACCGAGGAGCATCCGGCGGAGGGAGTGCGCGTGCTCCGCGCGCGTGGTTATCCCGAGGACATGCTGCAGGCGATTCTCGGCCACGCGACGTATTGCGCGACACCGCGGGAAACGAAGATGGCGCAGGCGCTCTTCGCCGTAGACGAGCTCACGGGGCTGATCACGGCGTCGGCGCTCGTTCGCCCGTCGCGCAGCGTGCTCGATCTGGAAGCGAGCTCGGTGAAGAAGAAGATGAAGGACAAGCACTTCGCCAAGGGCGTGAGCCGCGAGGATGTCACGGTTGGCGCGGCCGAGCTGGGGGTCGAGCTGGACCAGCACATCCAGTTCGTGATCGAGGCGATGCGGCCGGTGGCCGATTCCCTGGGCCTCAAGGGCGCAGCTGTCGCCGGGTGAGCCCGGTTGGCCAACGCTAGGCTATTGCGGCGCGTATGACCGAGACACCACGATCATCGGAAATGACCGCACTTCCGCTCCACATCCAGCATCGCCCAATGACCGCGCCGACCGCTGAGCCTGCGCAGCCAGACGCTGAGCGTGCGCTGGTTCGCGAGGCGCAGGCGGGGAGTGAGCAGGCGTTTGCGATGCTGGTACACACGCACATGCGCCGAGCGTACGCGGTGGCGCGAGCGATCTGTGCGACGCACGAGGACGCGGAGGATGCGGTGCAGGATGGCTTTCTGCACGCGTACAAAGCGCTCGAGCGTTTTCGTCCCGAACAGGCCTTCGCGGCGTGGCTAAATCGGATCGTTGCGAACGCTGCACTGGACATTGGTCGTCGTAGGAAGGTGCGGGACGCGGACTCGCTGCCGGAAACGCTCTCGGTGCCGCAGTTCGACCCGTCGGAGCGATCGGAGCTGCGCGGTCGGTTGGGCGCGGCGCTCGAGCATTTGCCGGAGCGTCAGCGCTCGGTGCTGGTGCTGCACGATGTGGAGGGCTACACGCACGGCGAGATCGGAACGATGCTTGGAATACCCGAGGGGACGGCGCGATCGGACCTTCATCATGCGCGCGCATCGCTGCGAGAGCGGCTGCGCGATCTCTGGAGCGACAAATGAGGATGGAGCCGCGGATCGGCCCGGAAGGGCGGGACGACGAGTTGACGCGCGCGCTGCGCGTGCTGCATGCGCCGCCGGGCGGCGAGGCGTTCTGGGTGTCGCTCGAGCGACGCATCCTGGCGCGCGTGACGGTGACGGAGGACGATCTCTGGTGGCGCCAACTGGCGCGCTGGCGTCGCGGGCTCGCGCTGGCCGGTGCCGCGGCGATCATCGTCGCCGCGATGGCCGCGCGACACTCGAATCATCTTCGCTCGCTGCACGCGTACAACGAGATCGAGGGAACTCGTGTGGCTCCCGTGCAGGTGGCCAGTGAGACCGAGCGAGAAGCCTCGCGCGAAGTCACGCTGCGCTACGTCGTAGGACCATGAGCAGGAGATAGCCATGAGAAAATCGAAGTCACTTGCCGTGGGCTTTTTGCTCGGTACGCTGGTGGCCGGTGGTGCGCTCGGCTTCTCGCTCGATCGCGTACTGACGCGTCCGGCATGCGATGCGAGCACCGACCGCCAGGCCGTGCGCGCCTACATGGCCTCGAAGCTGCAGTTGAGCCCCCTGCAACGCGCGCAGGTGGATAGCCTGCTCGATATCCGGCATCGCGAGCTCAGCAAGATCGTCGCGCCCGTCCGCCCGCAGCTCGATTCCGTGCGCGAGGCGACTCGCGTGCAGATCAAGCGCCTGCTCGACCCCGGCCAACAGCAGCGCTTTCAGGACTGGGTGGACGAATCGAAAAAGGAAGAGGCCAGACAGCAGTGACTTCCGCAACACAACTGATGTTCGTTGTGGCACTATTGGGCGCGGCGCAGCAGGCGGACGCTCAGAGCGGCACGGATTCCACGCGCACAATGTCATTGCAGAGCGCGGTCGCGCTGGCGCAGAAGAACTCGCCACTCGCCGTCAACGCGCGCGGCCAGGTGCGCTCGACTCGCGCAGCCGTGCGCTCGGCCTACGCCGCCTTTCTGCCGACGCTCCAGGTCCAGGCAACGAACACTCAAAACAGCCCGGCCGGCGTCGTCGTCGACAGCACCGGGCATGTCTTCTCCGGAAAGTGGCAGAACTCGCAGGGCTTCAGCACTGGGCTGCAGCTCTTCGATGGGCTGTCGCGTCTCTACCAGATTCGAGCGAACAAGGCCCAGGTGACGGCGGCGCGCGCGAACGAGGTGACGCAGACCTTCCAGATCGCGCTCCTCGTGTCGCAGCAGTATTTCGCGGTGCTCGCCGCCAAGGAATCCGAGAGCGCCGCGCAGGCGGAGCTCGAGCAGGCGCAGCAGCAGCTCGCGGTGTCGCGCGCGAAGGTGCTGGCGCAGACCGTGACGAAATCCGATTCGCTGCGCGCGATCATTCAGGTCGGTACGGCGCGCCTCGCGCTCTTGCAGGCGCGCAACGATCTGCAGACGGCGAATGCGACGCTCACGCGCCTGGTGGGCGAGCCCTACAAGGTCACCGCGAACGCGGCGGACACGGCGGGCGGCCCGACGGTCGACGTCGACAGCGCGAAGCTCGTGCAGCTCGCGGACAACAGCCCCGCGGTGCAGCAGGCGCAGGCGCAGCAAGTCGCGGCGACGGCGCAGTACCGCGCGTCGCACGCGCCGTACTTTCCGAATATCTCTGTCGCCTACAATCGCTCGCGCTATCACAGCGACAGCTCGTTCAACTTCGCGAACGGCGGCTACAACTACAGCGGCACGCTACGCTTCACTGTGAGCTATCCGCTGTTCAACGGGCTCACGCGCGAGCAGGACGTCGTCAACGCGCAGGTGGCGGAGCAGAATGCGGCGGCCGAGGCGCAGGATGCGGTGCTGTTGGCGCAGCAGAATCTGGTGTCGTACATCGGCACGCTGCGCACGACGCAGGAGCAGATCGGCATCCAGCAGGTGTCGGTGGCGGCGGCGGAGGAGGATCTGCGCGTGCAGCAGCAGCGCTATCAGCTGGGCGCGTCGATTCTGCTCGATGTGCTGACGTCGCAGACGCAGTTGACGCAGGCGCGACTCGCGCTGATCCAGGCACGGTACAACTATCGCGTTGCCAAGGCACAGCTCGAGGCCTTGATCGGGCAAACGCTGTGAGGGCAAACGCTGTGAGGGCAAACGCTGTGAGGGCAAACGCTGTGAG
>Ga0075521_10000508_pt1 | contig 11502 bp, 7 predicted proteins | sample NGEPerD_FD_74785 | JGI IMG/M metagenome (GOLD analysis project Ga0075521, IMG submission 74785) | Arctic peat soil microbial communities from the Barrow Environmental Observatory site, Barrow, Alaska, USA - NGEE PermafrostAB12-D | ecosystem: Environmental > Terrestrial > Soil > Wetlands > Peat ...
ATCTCCGTACGATATGGCAGGCCGTATAAAAAAGGAAGGGTAATTTTTGGTGCCCTCGTTCCTTACGGGAAAGTATATCGCTGCGGAGCTGATTCGGCTACAACAGTGAGTTTTGACAAAGATGTAGTTTTCGCCGGAAAGCCTGTGAAGGCGGGCACCTATACTTTATTTGTTATTCCAAATGAACAAAACTGGACCATTATACTAAACGGCCAACTCGGACAATGGGGAGCATTTGATTACGATAAGTATAAAGATAAAGATGTGCTGCAGGCGGAACTGCCTGTTAAGAAACTCGATCATATCGTGGATCAGCTCACGATCAGTCTGCCCCCTTCGTCGATGGTTATTTCATGGGATGATGTGGAGGTGACCGTTCCGGTTACAATTGTCAATGGTTAATTGTTCCCGCCAATGCGGGATCAATTTTCAGTCCCATACTCCCATACCCTCATACTCCCATACTTGATTCAGGTGTAAGTGTCAAAAGAAACTGATATACCCTGTTAAGCTGTTCCCTGGTGATGCAATAGGGAGGCATGATATACACCGTGTTTCCCAGCGGACGCAGGTAAATACCTTTCGCCAGTGCCTGTTTCATTATCGTTGTGCCCACCTGGTTGAGGTATTCATCTTTACCTGCATTGAATTCAAATGCGAGTATGGTGCCCATAATCCGCATATTCCGGAAGAGTTGTTGATTTTTTTTCGACAAATCGTTGGATACAAATTGTTCGTGCTGTTTCCGGATGGCGTTGATCTGATCCCGACATTTCTTTTCTTCCAGCAGGTCCAGGCTGGCCAATCCGGCCGTGCAGGCCAGGGGATTCGCAGTATAGGAATGGCCGTGTAAAAAGGTCCGGGTGCCGTCTTCGCTTAAAAAGGCGTCGAACATTTCCTCACTGCAGGCAGTAGCACCCAGCGCCATGGTACCGCCTGTAATACCTTTGGACAAGCAGATCAGGTCGGCCGCCGGTTTGAGTAATTCACTGGCAAACAGCGAACCTGTTCTTCCAAAACCTGTGAGTACTTCGTCTGCAATGCAAAGGATATTCTTTTGGTGAATGTATTCCAGGAGACCGTTCATTTCTTTGATACCGTACATTCTCATGCCGCCTGCCGCCTGTAAAAGGGGTTCATATATGAAAGCGGCAATCGTTCCTTCATGAGCATTGATTATGGCATGTATCTGGTCTGCATTTGTTTCATCGGGCGTTTCGATAAAGATCGTTTCGAATAAGAGGTCCCGGAATGATTCGGTAAAAAGTCCCCGGCCGCTGACACTCATGGCGCCAAATGTGTCGCCGTGATAAGCGTGTTGAAATGCGAGTATTTTGTTTTTCTCTGGTCTTCCTTTGTTTCGCCAGAACTGGATGGCCATTTTCAGGGCCACTTCCACGGCTGTGGAACCGTTGTCGGAATAGAAAATTTTGGACAGGTTCCCGGGCAGGATGTTCAGCAACCTTTCGGCCAGTCTCACTGCCGGTTCATGCGTGAACCGAGTAAAGATCACCTGTTCCAGCGTGAGGGCCTGCTGGTATAATTTTTCAGCGATATAGGGGTTTGCGTGACCATGCAGGTTCACCCACCAGCTGCTGATGGCATCGATATATGTATTTCCTTCTTCATCAAAAAGCAGGGCGCCTTCACCTTTCGCGATGGGTATGGGTGGCCCGGATGTTTTGTGCTGGGTATAAGGATGCCAAATCACTTTTATATCCCGTTCACTGAGTGAATGGTTCATCATGTTTCAAATATAAGATATGATTAAGCTTAACGCCTAACGCATAAGGCGAAAAGCTTAAGGCAAAAGGCTTGAAACTGTTATCTGTTATCTGTTATCTCTTCCTGATAAACTCCAGGTTCCTTTTTATACCAGACCATTTCGCCCGTTTGAGCGGAGAGTCTTTGAATATTCTTTTAAACCCTTCTTCGGTAAGTTCTTCCCAATCGGTTTCATTAAAATGCATGATTTCGGCCACTGGTGTGAAAGCCGGTTCGGTTGCGGATTTTGAGAATCGGTTCCAGGGGCAAACATCCTGGCAGGTGTCGCAGCCAAACATCCAGTTATCAAAACGACCTTTCATAGTGTCGGGTATGAGCAGGTCTTTCAATTCAATGGTAAAATAGGAAATGCATTTACTGCCATCCACGTCTTTGTTTGGTCCGATGGCTTGCGTGGGACAGGCTTCTATACACCGTGTGCAGCTGCCGCAATAATCGGCAAGTGCCGGCGCATCATATTCCAGTTCCAAATCCACGATCAGGGTGGCAATGAAAAAGAAGGAGCCCGATTTTTTATGAATCAGGTTTCCATTTTTTCCGACCCATCCCAAACCACTGAGAACAGCCCAGGACCTTTCCAGCACGGGAGCGCTGTCTACAAAACCCCTTCCGTGAAAATCTCCGAATTTCTCTTTCATTCGAAACAGGATTTCCTGCAATTTTGGACGGATCACTTCATGATAATCCATCCCGTATGCATATTTTGAGATTTTCGGAATATTTTTTTCCTGATCTGCGGGAGGAAAATAATTCAACAGGAAACAGATGACAGACTTTGCACCGGGTAAAAGTTTATAAGGGTTTACCCTTAGTTCGAAATGTTTTTCCATATACTGCATATCCCCGTGTTTGCCCTGCTGTAGCCAGTTTTCGAGCTTTCGTGCATCTTCATCAAGTGGGTGTGCTGCCGCAATTCCGCAAAAATCAAAGCCTGTTGTTGCAGCTATTGATTTAATAAATTGACTTTTTTCAAGTGTATTCATAGTAGTAATACGCGGAACTATCAGATAATTTTTTCTATTTTTAGTACGTTAACACCTTAAACAACCGAACTATGGGTTTCTTGCTCGTGCACAACCCTGATCTGCCTGCCGTACCAAACAAAATTACCTTTTTATCAAGGTATTCCACACGCAGACTCATGCTGGTTCTATCTGCCAGTTTTATAACCGTTTTTTCAATCGCCCAAAAATTTCCCGTCTCATCCATACCGGATTCGCTAAAGGAAAACGCCAATATGGTTATGCGGCTTGAAGAAAAAGTGTATGAAATCAAGTCCACTGGACAGGCTGTTTCACACAAGCGGTATGTGTTCACTATACTGAATGAAAAAGGGGAACATTATGCCACTTACCGGACACATTATAACAATAAATCGGTAATTATTAATTACGTAAACGGATACCTGTATGATGCGGCAGGCAAGGAGCTCAGGCATTTCAAAAAAAAGGATATGGAAGACCAGCCCGAGTTTGACGGATCTTCTTTCGTGAACGATGAAAGAGTAAAAGTGGCCAATTTATTTGCCAATACATATCCTTATACTGTCGAATTCGAAGAAGAGGATGAACTGACCGAGCTCATTCCTATAGGGGATTGGTATCCACAAGGGGATTTGAGCCATTCTGTGGAGAAGAGCTTATACAGAATAACGGTGCCTGCTGACTATGCAATAAGGTACAGGATGTTGAATTCGGGCATAACTCCTGTAATCGGAACGGTTAATAATAAAGTAACCTATACATGGGAAGCACATAACCTGATTGCTCTGGAAGAATCACCATATTCCAATTACCTCATGTATGTTCCTCATTTGATGATCGGCCTGAGCAACGTGGAAATGGGCGGATACAAGGGCAGTATGAGCACGTGGAATGATTATGCCCGTTTTTATGGCAGCCTTCAAAAAGGCCGGGACCAGCTTCCCGAGGAAACAAAACAAAAGGTGCACGAACTGACCAATGGACTGACCAGCCAGCAGGCAAAAGTGGACGTGCTATACAATTATCTGCAGCAAAACTCCCATTATGTAGGTATCCAATTGGGAATCGGCGGATGGCAAACCTATGATGCGGCCTATGTGGCGAAAAATAAGTATGGAGATTGCAAAGCCTTATCCAATTTTATGATCTCGCTTCTTAAAGAGGCCGGTATCAAAGGCCACGCCGTGGTCATAAAAGGCGGCGAAGATTATATTGATTTTGTAACGGATTTTACCCACGATCCATTCAATCATGTGATCTGTTGCGTTCCCCTGGATAAGGATACGATCTGGCTGGAATGTACCGATCAATTCCTGCCACCGGGATATTTAAGTGAATTTACTTCGAACCGGTATGGATTATTAATTGATGACAATGGTGGTAGCCTGGTGCATACTCCCGCGTATTTGATGGCTGACAACAAACAGATCAGAATCATAAAGGCAGTTCTGGATAATGAAGGCAATCTGAATCTGGAATCTAAAACTGCATACAAAGCACTTTGCCAGGATGAGGTGGAAAAATTCATTCATCATGAATCAAAGGAAGATCAGTTAACCAGTTTGAAATCGAAATTCAGTCTGTCCACATACGAAGTGATTTCTTTTAATTATCAGGAGGATTATTCCAGGCGACTGCCGGTGATTCACGAGACTTTGGATTTAAGAGTGAATAACTATGCTCAGGTAACCGGGAAACGCATTTTCTTAAATCCGGATATTCTGACCCGCTCTTCAGAAAAACTGGAGGAAGATAAGAACAGAAGATTGCCTATTGAAATCAGGGACGAATATCAGCATATCGACAGTGTTCAAATCACGATTCCCGATGGATATGAATTAGAATCCGGGCCTAAAGACCAACAATGGGAGAGCAAACTCGGAAAATATAAACGTGTTACGATCGTAACCCCGGGTAAGATCATTTTTATCAGAATACAGGAGCAATCCAGCGGACGGTTTCCTGCAAAAGACTATCCGGAAATCGAAAAATTTTATAACGACCTGTACGGTGCCGACCATTCAAGTATTGTATTGGTCAGGAAAAATTGAGAACAGGAGATTACAATTTTACATTCAGTTATCAGTCATTACAATTGGCGGCTTTACGTTTTATCAGAGAACTGAATGGCGCCGGATAATATGTGAATCATCAAATATTACAACTATGACTAACAGCAAGGGAGTGATTTTAAATCTTTTGGCCCTTTTCATAGCAGTCGGGGTATTTGCCCAGGACAAACAGGAATATAAATTTGGAAAACTGACACCTGCCGATTTCAAGCTTTCTGCAGATCAGTTTGACTCAGGAGCAAATGCTGTGATCATAGCCGATGTGGGCGTAATGAAGTTTGAAGGCAATCTCAATGGTTTTTTCGACTTAGTTTTTACACGGTTTATTCGGGTTAAAATTAATAACAAAAACGGATTTGTAATTGGCAAACGTGATATTTCCCTGTTTCATAATCCAGAACAGGGCTATGAAAAAATCATATCATTAAAAGCCTCAACCTTTAATCTGGAAAATGGTGTTATAAATGAAACCAAGCTCGATGAAAAATCTGTTTTTACCGTAAAATATAATGAGGAGATTGACGAGAAAAGATTTTCCATTCCGGCTCTCAAAGAAGGATCAGTTTTTGATTTGGAGTACACGATCAGGTCGCCCTATCCTGATCAAATGAATCCCTGGTCGTTTCAGGGTGAATATCCCTGTTTGTGGAGTGAATTGAGCATGACGATACCACCGCCTTTGCATTATATACGACGCGTACAGGGAAACCAGGATTTTTTTATTGATACAACCCGGGATATTTATACATCCTATGCGGTGAGACAGAGTAATGGGACCAATGCCGATGAAAGTTACAGCATACACGGAGCCTCCCTATACCGGAGGTGGGTTAAGAAAAACGTCCCTTCTCTGCATGAAGAGCCGTATACGACCACTATTGAGAATTATTATTCCAGGTTCACTTTTCAACTGAGTTTTGTACAATGGAATACAGAAACAGATAAACATGAAATACGTTCTACCTGGAATTTACTAAGTAAATCCCTCCTGGAAAATGAAGATTTCGGAATAGCACTGGGTCGCGAAAACGTCTGGATGTATGATGAAATTCAGACAATTGTACAACATGCTACTTCAGATGAGGAAAAGGTCAACAAAATTTATAGTTATGTAAGAGACAATTTCAAAACCATCGAGGAGCAGGGCTATGGAAGCCTTGGCCTTTATTCGCATAATCCGTTAAAAGAAGTATTCAAAAAAAAGGAGGGAAATGTTGCGGAATTGAACCTATTGCTTACCGCGATGTTGCGAAAAGCGGGTCTTAATGCGGATCCGATGATTTTGAGCACCAGGGAACATGGATTGGCTGATCCGAATTATCCTCTCGTGGCGGAATATAATTATGTGATTTGTGTGGCCTATTTGAATGACAAAATGGTGAAACTTGATGCCAGTGAGCATCATATTGGTTTTGACCAGCTTCCTGCAGACTGTTATAATGGCTGGGGTCATGTGGTCAACTCTGAGAAACCATTTCCAATATTTTTGTCGCCGGATTCGCTTCATGAATCCAGCACGGCATCAGTCATAATAATAAATGATGATAAAGGAAAATGGTCTGGTACGTTCAAAAAAAATTTAGGTAAGGTTGAATCGCAACAGATCCGTGAGGAAATCGGATCCATTTCAATGAAGGAATACGGAAAAAAAATAATTTCAGCCAATGAATCCGATTTAAGTATCGACAACATTCAAACGGATTCACTTATGCGCTTTGATTACCCTTTGACTGTCAGATATGATTTTATGGTTAAACAATCGGGCGGGGAGGATATTCTATATTTTAATCCGCTGTTAAACGAAGGGTATAAGAACAACCCGTTTAAATCCATGAACCGTCATTATCCGGTTGAAATGCCCTATCTGATTGATGAGACTTATATACTCAATATGGAAATACCCACAGGATACCAGATTGATGAAGTGCCCAAGTCGGCCCGTGTCGCTTATAATGAGAACGAGGGTATGTTCGAATACCTCATACAAAAGGGTGAAAGTAATATCCAGATGCGGGTTAGGTTAAAACTCAATAAAACATTTTTTCCTACTGACGAATATGGAACGTTAAGGGATTTTTTCGCTTTCGTTGTCAAGAAAGAAAATGAACAAATCGTTTTTAAGAAAATAAAATGACCGTTCAATCCCTGTCACTGCCAGGGGGAACATGCAAACGATGGAAAAAGCGGTGTATGGCCGGGGCCAGGATCACACCGATATTGGTTATAAAAATTACGCCGCTGAACAGAGCATAAAAAGAAGAGAATAACTTTCCGGAGACCGTTTCGATATTCACGACCGGTCCCATGCCACTCAGGATCATTGAGGCATTGTGCAGGGAATCCAGCCAGGAAATGCCTGCGGTATAATGATACCCAACAACGCCCAGTAATAAACAAAAAATCAGAATGACTATTCCGAGCATGACACTTTTCAGGATCCGCCTGCGAAATACGTTGACTGGTGCGAGGGGTTCGTGTTTGGATTCCATGTGCCTAGGCTCTTTGATGCCAAAATTAGCCCATTAGCAGGCCGGATAAACTGCCCGGCGGAATAATATTTATCTGTTATCTTGCAATCCTCATTTTTTTGCCGGTGAAATATTTTCTGGGATTCGATCTGGGTTCGTCATCCGTAAAAGCTGCCCTGCTGGACGCAGGCAGTGGTAAGCCACTGGCTTCTGCTTTTTCTCCCTCTTCTGAAATGAAGATATATGCGCCACAGCCGGGTTTTGCCGAGCAGGATCCGGAGTACTGGTGGCAGGAACTGGTGCAGGCGACCCGCCTGCTTCACAATAAATATCCATTTCAGAAAAATGAAATTGGTGCCATCGGTATCTCTTACCAGATGCACGGGCTGGTATGCCTGGATAAGAATAACCAGCCCCTGCGACCGGCCATCATCTGGTGCGACAGCCGCGGAGTGGGCTATGGTGCCGAAGCTTTTGAGCGGATGGGTCATAATTTCTGCCTTGAGCACTTCTTAAATTCTCCGGGGAATTTTACGGCGTCCAAATTAAAATGGGTTAAGGAAAATGAGCCGGCTATCTATTCAAAAATAAAACGCGTTCTTTTACCCGGTGACTATATGGCTTTGAAAATGACGGGGGACGCGGTAACAACCGTCTCAGGATTATCGGAGGGGATATTCTGGGACTATACAACGCATAGTGTAGCTCAAACCCTGCTGGATTTTTACGGAATTGACAAAGGTCTGCTCGCACCCTGCGTACCCAGCTTCGGCGAACAGGGAAGGCTGTTATCCGCAGCCGCGGAAATTCTCGGTATCGCTGCCGGTGTACCGGTTTGTTACCGGGCAGGGGATCAACCCAACAATGCTTTTTCTCTCCAGGTTATGGAGCCTGGTGAAATCGCGGCGACGGCGGGTACCTCAGGTGTGTTGTATGGCATCGGCGACCGGCCTGCTTTCGATCTGAAGTCCAGGGTAAATCCTTTCATTCATGTAAATCACCAGAAAAATAATCCCAGGTATGGGGTACTCATGTGTCTCAATGGTACGGGGATTCTCAATAGTTGGCTTAGGCGTGAATTCTTTCCCAATGAATCCTATGAATCGCTGAATGCGGGAGCTGCAACCATTCCCGCCGGCTCGGAGGGATTGTTCTGTTATCCTTTTGGAAACGGAGCAGAGCGCATACTGGAAAACAAAAACCCCGGAGGACGCATACGGGGACTTGATTTCAACCGGCACAACAAATATCACCTCGCCCGGGCGGCGCAGGAAGGAATCGTGTTTGCACTTGTGTACGGAGCGGAAATCATGCAGCACATGGGCCTGGATCTGAAAAGGATCCGTGCCGGTTATGCCAATATGTTTTTAAGCAATGTATTTTCAGAAACTTTTGCGAATTGTATCGGTTCACCTGTTGAACTATATAATACAGACGGTGCGGTAGGTGCGGCGCGCGGGGCCGGATTCGGTTCAGGATATTACCCGCAGGTCAGCGATTGTTTCCGGGGAATGGAACTGATTCGCCAGATTACCCCGGATAAAAAAACAACGAACCTGACCCGTGAGATCTACAACCAGTGGAAACAGGGGCTGGAAGAAATTATTGATGAAACTGAATAGGGCCCAGCCTCATGCCTGATTTTTAAAAAATAACTCATCCTATGCATATTGTTCAGGGCGAAAAAGAATTTTTCCCGGGTATAGGGAAAATTCCATTTGAAGGCCGCGAGTCAGACAACCCACTCGCATATAAATGGTATGATGAAAACAAAATCGTCGCGGGAAAAAAATTAAAAGATCATACCCGTTTCGCAGTGGCCTACTGGCACAGCTTCTGTAATACAGGCGGAGATCCATTCGGTCCGGGCACCAGGCAGTTTCCCTGGAATGTGTCTTCGGATGCGCTTGCGGCGGCAAAGGACAAAATGGACGCCGCGTTCGAATTCATCACCAAACTGGGTGTGCCCTATTACTGCTTTCATGATATTGATCTCGTTGATGAAGGTGGTTCCGCTGCTGAATATGAAAAGCGATTACAAACGCAGGTAGATTATGCCAAACAGAAACAGGCTGAGAGTGGCGTAAAGCTTTTGTGGGGAACGGCCAATATATTTTCCAATGCGAGATATATGAATGGTGCAGCCACCAATCCGGATTTTGCTGTGGTTGCCTATGCAGGTATCCAGATCAAAAATGCGATCGACGCAACAATAGCCCTGGGTGGGGAAAACTATGTTTTCTGGGGTGGTCGTGAAGGATATATGTCGCTGCTGAATACAAATATGAAAAGGGAAGTGGAACATCTGGGCCGGTTTCTGGGTATGGCCAGGGATTATGCGAGAAGACAGGGATTCAGGGGAACATTTCTTATTGAACCCAAACCCTGTGAGCCCACCAAACACCAGTATGATTATGATTGCGCTACCGTGATCGGATTTTTAAGGGCATTTGGTCTGGACAAGGATTTTAAAATAAATATTGAAGTGAACCACGCTACCCTGGCAGGGCACACATTCCAGCATGAACTGCAGGTAGCAGCAGATGCGGATATGCTTGGAAGTATTGATGCCAACCGGGGAGACCCTCAAAATGGCTGGGATACGGATCAGTTTCCGACGCAGCTGAATGATCTCGTCGAATCGATGTTGATCATTCTGGAAGCCGGCGGATTAGGAGGAGGCGGCGTAAATTTTGATGCAAAAATAAGGAGGAATTCAACGGATCCGGAAGACCTGTTCCTGGCCCATATCGGCGGCATGGATGCATTTGCCCGCAGCCTGATCGTCGCAGATCAGATGCTCACCCATTCGCCTTACAAAAAATTCAGAAGGGACAGGTACGCATCCTTTGATTCCGGTAAGGGAAAAGAATTTGAAGAAGGGAAATTGACACTTGAAGACCTCCGGAACCTGGGATTGTCTAACGGTGAACCCAGACAAATTAGTGGAAAACAGGAGTGGATGGAAAATATGATCAATCAATACATTTAGTAATTATTAGTTATTAATTGTTAATGACTTTATTCAAAATACTATTTGCATTTCATCCTGCTGTAAAAAGTCGCCTTTAATAATTATTAACTGATAATTAATAACTATTTCCCGAATGCTGCATCCATTTTTTGCTTGAATTCGACATATAATTCTTTTTTTGGCTCGTCGGTTTTTTTAGGAATCAACAGGGCCGCGTAGTTGAGGCTGCGATCCACATAGGGCCAGAAACCGGTCATGTAAATACTGGTAACCATTCCGCCGTCGCCAAGCCAGCATCCCAGTCCGGTTTTCAAACCTGCTGCCTCTTTCGGCATGTATTTCACAGGCAGCCTGGAAAATTGTATCGTTTCGAGTTCTGTAATTGATTTCTCACTCAGCACTTTTTTACCTTCGAAATTTCCCTTGTTCAGGATCATCGCTAAAAAATTAATATAATCATTAGCCGTGGTGATGGCTCCGTCTGCGGCATTACTCGTAACGCCATTATCGTTGGTAAAACTGGTAGCTCGCATTTTACATGGCCTTAAAATTTTATCCTGCACCACCCGGTCGAAAGTTTTTTTTGTTATGACCTCCAGCACACGTGCTGCGATATCCGGACCGATCTGGCTGAAATACATTTCAGTGCCGGGATTGGTTTCAATTTCCCTTTTCGAAGCGAAAGCATCAACTTCTGTTTCGAGATCAGGATAATTGGATTTTTGTAGCAGTTTCAGTGGTCCCGGGGGATCAGCTCTTATGCCCGTTGTAAAACTCAGGCAATTGCGGATGGTGATATAGGTCTTCATGTATTTGGCAAAAATGGGAATATACTTACTCACCTTATCATCGAGAGAAATTTTTCCATCATCTACATAGGCCATGACTGCAGCAGCCACCAACCATTGGCTTGCGATGCCTGCGGGCACCTGTATCCTGCCGTTAAAGTCCCCGATTTCCTTTTCCAGTTCCTTTTTATACATGAGCTTTCCATCTTTATAAGCCAGGGCAATCACATCGTTGCCAAAAAGTTTTTGATTGGTCACCAAAAAAGCATCTACGGCGGGGGCAGGGGATGGCGGGGTTTTGGATGACTGGGCCCTGGGTGTCAGCCAGATTAACAGGTACAAGCAGCAGATACTGAAGAGGCGGCATGTTGAAATCATATTATATGACAGATTTTCAGGGATTTGGAAATGGTTTGCCTTTTGAATCATTAT